>Ga0181522_10000031_pt1 | contig 105979 bp, 82 predicted proteins | sample PEATcosm2014_Bin_27_FD_121103 | JGI IMG/M metagenome (GOLD analysis project Ga0181522, IMG submission 121103) | Peatland microbial communities from MTU Mesocosm Facility, Houghton, MI, USA - PEATcosm2014_Bin05_10_metaG | ecosystem: Environmental > Terrestrial > Soil > Wetlands > Peat | place...
CGCTTCCTCCCCACATTCGGTCACCCTCATGCAGTTGCGCTTCGCTTCGCTCGCTGTGACCTGCTTACGGCGGGACTTACACCCGCAAGAATGCGCCCATGCTGGGCGCACACGCAAAAAAGCCCGGCAGATTGCCGGGCTTTTTCCTTGGATAGAAGTCGCTCTTTGGTCCGGAAAGCTGGGTTGCAGCGGGCCTTGGTGAACCGCTGATTCCGGGTTTCGATGGTGGCTCAGAAATTATCTGCAAGGTTTTGAAAATAAATTAGGGGGTATTAATACCCCCTACGCCCTCCTTTATTTTCAAAATCTTGCAGATAATTAATTCGATAACATCCCGCCGTGGGGCTGTGCTGTGACGCATCTTTTTGTTTGCCGCGACCCGACGCTCAGCGCCATCGCCTGAGTCCGATTGCTCAGCACCAGCAGCCACCGAATGTCATACTCCGATTGAAACGACCAAGGGGAAGACCATGACTGAAAGCGTGCACGCCCAGGCAGCAGAACTCCACACTTTGGCAGCATATGCGCACATTGCCGCCGAACACAGTAACCACACCGGCGATCCCGAGTCCGCACAATACCTGGCCAAGGTGGCGGACGAATACTCGATCCATGCCGCTAGGCTTTCGAAAGATATCGCGCAGCAGGAGCAAGCGGCGCCTGCAACCACGGACGTTGCCGCACTAGCGACCCCTGAAGAACGAGTGTAAGGATGACCTTGATCGGCGGCCGTTAAATCTTTCCGCACGGCATCGCTAGTGGACGGGAGGACCGCTCCGCAAAAGAAAAGACGCTTTAAATGTGGATGATTCAGGACGCCCAAGGCAAATGGATGGTATCGAACGCATTCATAATCGCCGGGATGAAAGGTTGGTCACATGACTCGAATTGCTCAACAACACATGCCCCTCGCCTCAGCCTATCTATGCCAGGACTGCGACTGCGTTGGCAATAATTCCATGCATTGTCCAGCATGCTCATCTGCGGTGTTGATGGGGTTGGCGGCGGTCCTCGACCGAAGAAAAGAGGTCGTGGTTCCCAAGTTGCTCCAGTTTCCGGCACTGGCTGCTTGAATCGTACGGTCAAAGGTCAGGGGCGGCCGAATGGTTGACGAATGAACTTCACCCGCCAACAGTGCCCAACATTGAACAGTATGCGTAACTGCATAATGGGAAACTGATAGCGAATACTAGGGGAAGATCCTATGAAAACGATAACCGTCGTTCTTGCGGCCATGTTGACAGCTCCTCTGATGCTGCCGGCAAACGGGACCGCGCAAGCGCCGCAAAGAGGTTCCACGTTCACAATCGCGGGGCACGAAGGCGAAGCGCAGCTCCTTCAGATCGACGGAAGGTCCTATATCGAAATTGAAGCGCTTGCCCGTTTGACGCAAGGAACACTCTCGTTCAAAACCAATCAGGCGACGCTCACGCTTCCCCCCTCGGAGTCAGTTCCAGTTGTCCCGGCATCCGCGCCCCCTGCAAAGGCGGGGCTCTCAAGAGCTTTCAACCAGGCGGGCATCGAAGAGATGAGCGTGATCCGGGAATGGCGAACCGCCATCGTCAACGCGGTCCAGAGCAACACTCCCGTGGCGGACGACTGGGTATCCGCGCAGCGCAGGCTGGCGGACAAGAATCTGGCTCTCGCCTCCGCCGCCGCATCTACGGATGACGACCATAGCGCGTACCCGCTTCTCTCTGCTGAGTTAAGCAATATGCAAAAGCTGAGCGATCTCTATCTCGCGATACGTAAACAGGGCACGTTCATCTCGCCGGACACCTTCCACAGCAGTCCTCTGGAACAACAGATTCTGAGTTGTGCGCAGGGTTTTGCATCCATGACGGAGAATCGCGAATTTCAGGATCAGCCCGCCTGCCACTAGATTCCGATCTCGGGCCACCGGTCGCCCCCGAACAGGAATCCCGCGAAGCCAGACCGTCGGGCGGTGCGAGACACTTACGAAGTCAAGAAATCGCCACCGATCCGGCCTGGGGTACAGGCCAGAGTGCCGACACAAGGACTGACCGCTGGTCGAATCGGTGCCAGAGTTTCAAGTTAAGATGGTTTGCCACCGCAGTCGGGGTGGCGGCACAAGCAGGCTATCTCGATTCTGTTCCCGATGCCCTCGCAATGGGGGCTGCAATACTTCCCTTTTTCGGGGGCGGGACAGGTGCAAGCAGCATTCGCGCATTTCTTGGGGTTTGTCATACTTCTCCTCCGCCGGTTCACCCCGGCGTCATTTTCCGCCGAGGCGCACGGGGACGATGCCAAAACCGGCGCAAAAGGATAGTAACGCAAACAGATATGCACTCACGAGTAAATTCGTTTGGGTGCCGTGGAACCGAGTTGTGAAGTCGGGACACATCGCGGAAATTCGCAGGGGAGGATAGTTAGCCTCCCCTGCGCTTGGAACTGAAGAATTTTCAGTTAAGCCCGCGCGGCAAAAGACCTGATTCTTTGGGATCTCAGGCCTCAGCGCCCTCAATGCTCTCCATGTGGATCATTTTGGCTTCGGCGTCGAGCTGGCCGGTGACCTTGACGGCCTTGCCCTCGAAGGGCTTGGCGCGCTCAGAATCGTCCAGTCTGTACACCAGGCCGGAGGAATCACGAAGGAGGAATTGTTCGCCGTCCTTGACAACGGTTCCGGTAAAGGTTGCGGACTTGTTTTGTCCTTGCTGCGAATGGTCCTGCGCCTGCACGGGCATGGAGCCGGCTCCGACAAATGGACTGCCCCAAGCCAGGGCGCACGTAAAGACAAGGGCGCTCAGCGCCAGGCAGAAAGAGAGATCGCGCTTGATGGATCGCATGGGTATTACCTCCAGGGGGTGGAATAATCGTGCGCTGAAGAACGAGCATTCGGCAGGCCAAACCCATGGCGACTGAAAACAAAGAAACTCTTCATCGCGCTCGCGGCAATGCAGGTAAAAACTGCCAGATCGGGAGGAGGTAAAAACTACAGAGAGACGAACCCTTTGCGCGTTTTTCGGCCTGGATATCAAACGGTTCGCCCGGCAGCGGAGATCTCGGCGTCCGCTACACTGACAAGAGGAGGCAGGTATGAGCGATGGCCGCGAAGAGCGCGAGGAACGCGAGAAGCGCCGCCAGACGGAAGAGCAGGAAGACCGAGAGGATCAGATCGACCACTACCGTCCAGACGAGTGGGAGCCGGAACGGGTTGACTCTTAACGTGCCTGTCGCCAGCCACGGCAACAAAGAGCTTCAAGACGACGCAACAACGAACGCGACCTACATCCCGGGTGGACCTTGGACGAGCCCAACCAGGTGGCCTTCGGGGTCGGTGAAACCGGCGATAATCCCTCCGTCGGGGATCGGATGCGGCCCGAAGGCTTTCTGTCCGCCCTTGCTCTCAATCACCGCTAGCGCCGCGTCGACATTCGCAACCGCAACATAAAACATGACATGGCGGCGTGCCTCCGCCATCGCGCCGATGCCTCCCTTGATGCCCGAGCCTGGATCGACCAGCGAATACCCCTCCATCATCGGGGTAATCTTCCAGTCGAAGATGCTCTTGTAGAAGGCTTCCAGCAGTTCCTGGTCCTTGCCGACGATTTCAAAGTGCACAACGGGATTGGGCATCGAAGCGATCTCCGCGCAGCGTGATGTGAAAGCCACTCTACAGGGCCACGGCCGTCGGAATCCAATGAAAAACCCAACAAAAGAACCGTCGCGAAAATATTTTCTCGGAATCCACTTGCAATTTATTACGGATTGCGATATACCTATTGCATATTGCAATGGACGTGGGGCTCTGACAGCGCTACCATTGCAGGCAAGTCCACACAACCGGAACAGGGGCAGTCCGCTGGAAGCTGAAAGACGCTTTTATGAAGCTGGGCGAGAAAATCCGTTATCTGCGCGAGGTTGAGGGCAGCCTGCGAGGCCTGGACCGGGACCTGAGCCAGCAGGAACTGGTTCGAGCCATCGCCGTCGAGACCGGGTCCAAGTTGAGCCAGAGCTACCTTTCGCAGATCGAGAGCGGCGCGCGGCCCCATCTGACCAACACCACGCGGCAGATCCTCGCCAAGTTCTTCAAGGTGCATCCCGGCTACCTTGTGGACGACCCCGAGGGCTACCACCCCGAGCTGCAAAGCGACCTGCGCAACGTGGAAGACAAGCTCGACCTTTGGCTGGTGTCGGGGGCTGAACGCTTCCGTCGCGACCCGGAGCTGAGGCACGCGCTGCTCACCCTTGCGCGCAACGACCGTTCGCGGGAGTGCCTGCTGCTGCTTGAAGCCATTCTTGAGACGCCGGGGCTGGCGCCACGCCTTGCGGAAGTGCTTCGGCCCAAGCTTGAGCCCGCAGCGCAACAACCCAAAGCGCTGCAAACCAAAACGCAGCAAGCCAGCGCACGCAAGCCTGGAGTACGGAGACAGGGGGCGCAGAAATGACCTGGGAATCCTTCTATTTCGTTTGCTTTTTGGTGGGGCTGTTCCTCAGCGCCTTCTCGCTGCTGGGCGGCATGGGACACTTCGGCGGGCACATTCATCTGCCGCACGCCACTCATCTGCCACACATACCCAGCGCCGGCCACGCCGCGCACCTGCCCCATGCCGGGCACGCCGCGCCAGGCGGGAGCGGGCCGGCAAGCGCGCGGGGATCTGCGACCATCCCCTGGTGGAATGGCTTCTCGATCATGATCTTTCTTTGCTGGTTTGGTGGGGCTGGTTACCTCTTGACCCGCTTCGGCGGATTTGTGGCTGGGGTCGTCGTGGTGCTGGCGGTGGTCTGCGGTGTGGCGGGCGGAGCGATCGTCTTCATCTTTCTGACGAGGGTGCTGTTGCCCCACGAGCACGAACTCACTGCGGACGAGACCGAGGTCGCGGGCGTAGTGGGCCGGGTTTCATCTCCCATCCGCCAGGGCGGTACCGGGGAGATTGTTTATGAGCAGTTGGGCGCGCACCGATCGGCTCCGGCGCGGTCCGAAGACGGCGTACCGATTCAGAAACAGGAAGAGGTATTCGTCGTTCGCTATGAAAAGGGAATTGCCTATGTCCGGCGCTGGGAAGAAGTGCTTGAGACCAGTGATCAGTTGTCAGTGATCACTGGTCAGCCTCCCGCGCGAGAGGCCGAAAGCGGCCGCGGACCCTTGAAAACCAGCGACTGAATACTGACAACCGTCTGCTGACAACCGAGGATTGGTTATGACGAACACAGCCGTGCTGATAACGGATATGGCCGTCCTGGTAGGCATCTTCCTGCTGGGATTGCTCGCAAAGATCTTTCCGAAGAGCGGCCGCAACGCCCGCTCGAAACAGTAAAGAGCGATCAATAGGCAATGGGCAGTGGCCTTTGCTCAACGCCGACTGAACGAATCGAAAACTTAACGCGGGAAGGGCGCGATGCGAAAGACTCTGGCAACAATCGGATTGACGGTCCTGGCTTTTCAGGTTTGGGGCTATTGCCGCGACCTGTATGGCCCCAACCGCCTGCCGGATCGAGTTCCAACCCACTTTGACCTTGCCGGGCACCCGAACGGCTGGGATTCGCCCTCATTTTTGATTTTTCTGCCCATCTTGAGCGCCGCGCTTTATCTCTTTTTCTCAGTGATTGCACGATTTTCGTCGATGTTCCATTATCCGGTCGAAGTTACGGACGCGAATCGCGACAGGCTTCAGTCGCTGGCGATCGGCATGATCGCGTGGATCAGGATGGAGATGGTTTGCATTTTTGCCACGGCGCAATGGATGGCCTCGCATCTGGCTCGTCATCCAGAGCCGGCAACGTATTCTGTCATTCTTTTCGCGCCTTTGGGTCTGCTTCTTGCCACGGTTGCCTGGACCATCGTGGGCATTCTAAGGGCGGGGCGGGTGCAATCGGCATTCTGACCCTGAACGTAAACCATCAACCCCTCACCTCCCGGGCGAAAGGGCCGGGACTCAAATGAACGACATGCTGAATGGAATAAACGGAATGACGGTGCTGATTGTTGGATTCGGTGTTCTAGCGCTGATCTTCCTGCTGGGCCTGCTGACTTCGCTGTATCGCAAGGCCGGTCCCAACGAGGCCTTGATCGTCTACGGATTCCGCGGCCCCAGAGTCATCAAGGGGCACGGCACCGTGATCTTCCCCATGGTGGAGAGCGCGCGCCAGTTGAGCCTGGAGCTGATGAGCTTCGACGTGGCCCCAAAGCAGGATCTCTACACCAAGCAGGGCGTCGCAGTAACCGTCGAGGCCGTTGCGCAGATCAAGGTGCGCAGCGACCAGGCCTCGATTCTGACCGCGGCCGAGCAGTTCCTCACCAAGTCGCCTGAGGAGCGCGAGGGGCTGATCCGCCTGGTGATGGAAGGCCACCTGCGCGGCATCATCGGCCAGTTGACCGTCGAGCAGATCGTCAAGGAGCCGGAGATGGTGGGCGACCGGATGCGCGGCACCTGCGCGGAAGAACTGAACAAGATGGGGCTTGAGGTCATCTCCTTCACCATCAAGGAAGTCCGCGACAAGAACGAGTACATCGCGAACATGGGCCGCCCCGACGTGGCCCGCATCCGGCGCGATGCCGACGTGGCCACCGCCGAAGCAGAGCGCGACACGGCCATCCAGCGAGCCAATGCTCTCAGAACTTCAGCAGTGGCCAAGGCGCAAGCCGACCAGGAGCGCGTCATCGCAGAGACGGCCTCGCAAACCCGGCAGGCCGAGGCGCAGCGCGATCTGGAGATCAAGAAGGCGGAATACTCCGAACAGAGCCGCCGCCAGCAGGCCTCCGCCGACAAGGCCTACGAAATCCAGACCAACATCATGCTTCAGCAGGTAACCGCCGAGCAGGTGAAGGTGCAGCAGGTCGAGAAGGAGGGTCAGATCAAGGTTCAGGAGGCTGAAATCCTGCGCCATGAAAAGGAACTCATCGCCACCGTCCTCAAAGGCGCGGAGATCGAGCGCCGGCGCATCGAGAACATGGCCGCCGCGGAGAAGGGCCGCCTGACTACCGAAGCGGAGGGCCGCGCAGCATCAATCCGCGCACAGGGCGAGGCCGAAGCCAGCATCATCTTCCAGAAGGGCGAGGCGGAAGCCAAGGCCATGAGCGTCAAGGCCGAGGCCTATCAGGAGTGGAACCAGGCCGCAGTGGTGGACAAACTGCTCACCAACATGGCCGACGTAGTCCGCGCCATGGCCGAGCCGCTCAGCAAGGTGGACCATATCACCATTGTTTCAACGGGCGACGGCGACGCCGCCGGAGCGCACAAGATCACTGGCGACATGACACGCATAGCGGCCCAGGTCCCGGCTCTCTTCGAGGCCCTCAGCGGCATGGATATCAAGCAGCTCATGTCGAACGTGAAGGCGATCAAGACCAAGCCGGAGGAGAAGTAGCTGCTGGTACTTCGCCGGAGTGGATGTATACCTCCCAGGTCTCGGAAGCGAGGCCTGGGGCACCTGGACCCCTCTCCATGGAAAGGAAGAAATCATGAATCGGATGTTATCCATTGCAATTTTGGCGCTTCTGGTGTGCTCGACTGCGTTTGCACAGGACGAGGCGGCAAAACGAGAAGCCGCGCAGCAGAGTGCGCAATCATGGTTGGCGTTAGTTGATCGCGGCAACTATGCACCAAGTTGGCAGGAGGCCGCGTCTTTCTTCCAGTCGAAGGTATCGAAGGCCGAATGGGAGAGGGATCTCAAGCAAGTGCGCGCGCCGCTTGGAGCCGCCGGCAGTCGGACGCTGATGGGGGCGCTGTATCAAACCGATGTTCCCGGTGCGCCAAAGGGAGAGTACGTCATCATACAGTACAAGACCAAGATGGCCGTCGGGGGGGCGGTGATCGAGACGATTACTCCAATGCTCGACAAGGATGGGAAGTGGCGCGTGTCGGGGTATTTCATCAAGCCGGCACAGTAACTCGTTGTGCCGCCGCGAAAGAACGCAGTCGCAGTAGTAGCTGCTAGCCGCCAGCTTAGGTGAGATCAAAGCGGAGGCTCAGAGAGAACAAAGGTCCGACAGTGTCCCGGATCCTAACGACAGGGACTTGGGGCACCCGGTGAAAGACCGGAACTGGTAGTTCAGGGCTTCAGCCCTGGCTACAATTCAGCCGAAATAACCGGGGCTTTGGCCCCTGACGCAGGTTTTCAGGAACTCGAGGAGAGTATGAACAAAGGAAGCAAGTTTGCGGCCGTAATTGGAATCGGATTGGCGCTGGCGTCATGGACGGCCGTTGCACAGGCCCCGGCACAGCAACCGGCAGCAACCGCGTCGCCGGTGGCTATTCCGCCCGACCAGCAACCAACCAAAGAGCAGTTGACCAAGCTCTTCGAGTTGACGCGAGTGCATCAGCAGGTGGAAAGCGTGATGAAGATGATCCCCACCATGATGCAGAAACAAATGAATGCCCAGGCCAGGGACGAGGCTGCGAAACTGCCTGAAGGCTCGCTCACCCCCGAGCGACAGGCTGCCATCGCCAAGGTAACGGAGAAGTACATGGAGAAGGCCTTCAACCTCATTACCATCGACGAACTGCTCAATGATTTGGCGACCATCTACCAGCACCACTTGAGCCGTTCCGATGTGGATGGATTGATCGTCTTCTATAGTTCGCCGACTGGGCAGCATCTGCTCGATGCGCAGCCAGCCATCATGCAGGAGTACATGCCGGTGGTGATGAAACGAGTTCAGGAACGCAGCAAGACCCTCGCCGACGAACAGACCAAGGAAATGGAAGAGGTCACGGGAGCGCGTATGGGGCAGATACTCGCCACGCCTCCGCCACCTCCTCCACCTGCGAAATAGCTTCCAGCCTAGGCTCCCGGCCGGTTCGGCGGGAGCCTGAGCTCTGAGGTGAGGCCGGTAGCCCTTGCAGTCCGGATTTCGCCGATCGAGAAGCAAGGTCGGCATTGAAAGAAACGCGGCACTAATCGAGAAAAGGAAATGCTGGAAGCCCGCAACAAAGGCTGAAAGCCGATAGCTGAAACAAGGAGGACGTCATGGCATTGCTAGAGAGAGTAAGCACCCTGCTCCGCGCCAATCTCAACGACCTGGTTGAGAAGGCCGAGGATCCTGAGCGGCTGTTGAAACAGATCGTCCTGGATATGGAAAACCAGTTGCTGCAGGTCAAGACGCAGGTGGCCATCGCCATTGCCGATCAGCACCTGTTGGACAAGAAGCGCGTCGAGCACTTTGAGCAGGCAACGGAGTGGCGGCGCAAGGCCGAACTGGCCGTCCAAAAGGGTCACGACGATATGGCCCGCGCCGCCCTGGAACGCGCCCTCAGCCACGATCAGTTGGTCGAGGGCTTTACCGAGCAGGCCGAGGACCAGAAGCACGAGGCTGACAGCCTGCGCCAGGCTCTGCACAAGCTTGACCAGAAGCTGAACGAAACCCGCGCCCACTGCGAGATGCTGGTGGCCGAGCATCGCCGCGCCAAGGTCGTGGGCCGGGCCGCGCAGGCCCGCCAGGCCGTCGGCGCAGGGCAAGACAACGCCATGGGACGGTTGAAGAGCCGCGTCCGCATCAAGGCCGCGGAAAACGCCGCCGCCAGCGAGGTGCTGGTCGCGGAGACACTCGAAGACCGCTTCCAGGCTCTCGAAAGCCAGGACAAGGTCGAACTGCTTTTGAATGAGATCAAAAGCCGTCACGCGGTCCAATAGAGCCCGTGTCTGGCTCCCGCCGCGGGCAGCCGGTTCTGCCCAGCGGGATTTCCCTGGGTCCGCCGAGCGTGGAATTGCGTCTAACGAAAAGGAACTGTATTCCCGCAATGAAACGTAGCCCCCGAGGCGGAACTTGGAGCGCACCTGGTTAAGGGAGGCTCCCGGAGGGGTGATTTACCCTGAAGGGTAGCCCCCGGCGCTCTGTCTGCCTTGTTTCAGGCGGCCAGGCCCAGGCGGGCGCCCACTCGACTACTGGAGACTGGATGCGCTTAGGTACTTGTCTTTTTCCTGCAACACTTCTTGCTGCGATTGCCCTTTTGGCGTTGCCCTCTCATCTTTTTCCGCAAGAATCCGGCTCAGGCCTGATTGCCTCTGCCGCGGACACCTTGCCGGATCCTCCTGAGCCCGGACCTGGCTTGGCCACCGCGCCTGCCAGCCAGCAGGCTTCAGCCGGGCAAGACCAGAATGCGCCTCATCCGGCTGAGACTTCCAGCCCAGCCCCTGCTCAGGACAGCTCCAGCTCCCAGACATCCGCTCCGCAGGCCACCCCTGAAAAGAGCCAGCATGACAAGGCTGAGGAGCAGGTCAAGGAGCAGGAGAAGCAGCGCATGCTGGGGATAATTCCCACATTCAACACAACCTATAGGTCCGACGCCGTCTCTTTGACCGCAGGTCAAAAGATGAATCTGGCCCTTCATTCTGCCGTCGATCCCTGGACTTTTGGCATCTCAATTGTCGTGGCCGGCTACCATGAGGCCCTCGATGACGATACCGGTTTCGGATGGGGCGCGGAAGGCTTTGGAAAGCGTGCAGGAGCCGCCTATCTCGACGCCTTTGACGGGACGATCATCGGAAATGCCTTCCTGCCTATCATTCTCCACCAGGATCCCCGCTACTTCCGCCTGGGCCATGGAACTGCGACGCACCGGGTGCTCTATGCCTTGGCCTCCAATGTCATGTGCAAACACGATCACACCGGCAAGTGGGAGCCCAACTACTCCAACGTGGGTGGCAATATCATCTCCGGAGCTATCTCCAATCTCTACTATCCATCCAGCGAATCCGGCGTCGGCGAAACCATTACCAACGGACTGACCGTGACCGCCGAAGGTGGGCTGGGCTCTTTGTTGGAGGAGTTCTGGCCAGACATTTCGCGCAAGTTCCTCCATAAGGATCCGACCAACGGCTTGGATGCCGAGGCCCGCGCGGCGGACAAGGCCGAAAAAGAAGCCAGAAAAGAAGCCCGGCAAAACCAGAAATAGCGCCGGAGCAGTCAGCCGACAGTCCCGTGTTTGTGCGCCACGCTGAACGCAGCGCTACTTCGCCGCCAGAGCGGCCGCTCCGTGAAAACCCGTGCAAGATGCTGTAGGCTCAAGAGAACGCTCTTCCTCTGGAATCTCATCTTGACCCGATCCTCGACCTCTTCGCCACGCCCTTTTCATCACCCTCAGCCCGAGAGCGCCCTGCACTGCGGCAAGGTTTCGCTCGAAGCCCTCGCCAAGCGCCATGGCACGCCGTTCTACGTCTACTCGGCGGATCAGATGGTGGAGCGGCTGAGCTTGTTTCAGCAGGCGTTCGCAGGGCGTGACCACCTGGTCTGTTACGCGGTCAAGGCCAACTCGGCGCTGGCAATTCTAAAGCTCCTGGCCAGCCACGGCGCAGGTTTCGATATCGTCTCCGGCGGTGAGTTGGAGCGCGTGCTGGCGGCCGCGCCCGAGGCTGTGGATCGAGTCGTCTTCTCCGGCGCGGGCAAGACAGCTGCCGAGATCGATCGTGCGCTCACCCTTGGCATCCTAGAATTCAATGTCGAGAGCCAGGCGGAGCTGGAACTGCTGGGCACCCGTGCGGCGAAGCTCAAAAAGAAGGCGCGCTTTGCCCTGCGCGTAAATCCCGACGTCTTTGCCGAGACGCATCCATACATCTCCACCGGCCTGCGCGAACACAAGTTTGGCGTCGATATTCGGCAGGCTCTGGCAATCTACAAAAGCGCGGCGGGCAGCCGCTGGCTTGAGGCGCACAGCGTCAGCGTCCATATCGGGTCGCAAATTCGCTCCGCCGATCCGTTTGGCGCAGCCATCGAGCGGGTCGCCAAGCTGGTGCGCCAATTGCAGCGCGTAGGCATTGAGCTCAGCGCCGTCGATGCGGGCGGCGGCCTCGGCATCGACTATCACGCGGGCAGCTTTGACGCCGCGGCCAAAGTGGCCGAATACGCCGCCGCCATTGAAAAGTCTCTGGACGGCTTCGAAGGTCGGCTTATGATCGAGCCGGGCCGCTTCATTGTGGCGCAAGCCGGGGCGCTGGTGACTCGCGTTCTTCAGGTGAAGCGCAACGGCACAAAAACCTTTGTGATTACCGATGCCGGGATGAACGACCTGATCCGCCCCGCGCTCTACCAGGCCCATCATGAGATTGTGCCGCTGCGGCCACGCGCCGGGAAATCCAAAGTCGTGGATGTGGTAGGGCCGATCTGCGAGACCGGCGACTTTTTTGCCCACGATCGCAAGCTCGCCCCCATCGAGCCCGGAGACCTCATCGCGATTCTCGATGCCGGGGCCTACGGCATGGCGCAAAGCTCCAACTACAACACCCGCCTGCGTCCGGCAGAGGTGCTGGTCGAGGGCGCGAAGGCGCGGCTCATCCGCCGCAGGGAGACAATGGCGGACCTGCTGGCGCCGGAGATGCTCTGATCTTTAGGCATGATTTTCTCCGTGGACAGCGGTATGATCTGATCTGACATTGCCATGGAAGAAAACCGCATTACAATCGAGCCAGGGAAGCGGTCTGGTCAGCCCTGCATCCGAGGCCTGCGCATTACGGTCTGGGATGTTCTGGGATGGCTGGCGGCCGGGGTGGACGAGAAGACGATTCTCGCCGACTATCCTGAGCTGGAGGCCGCGGATTTCCGCGCGATCTTCGAGTACGCCTCCGTGCAGCGGACGGATTCGTTGCCTTCCGGCAGCTCATCTCCGGAATCCGGTGCATTTCTCGTTGGCTTGTCCAGAGCCGTGAGTCCTCGCGCAATGTTCGCAGCGCTGGGCTTTGGCCTGGCTGCCAGCCAAGATTCATGTTGCAGATGGACGAGTTTTTCAGCCATGCCGACATTCTATCGTGCATGGAGGCTCGCGAGAGTCTGTCTTTCCTGAAACCCGCGCGCCGTCGGCAACGCCCTGATAATGTGTTTGGCAGAGGCATTTTCCAATGCAAGTGGGATTGAAAGTGTCCTGCGCACTTATGGTCGCAGGACTCACGCTGGGGCTTCCCGCGATGGCACGCGCCGGCTCCCTGACCGTGAAGACCGAACAAGGCAAGGTGCGCGGCAAGGTCATCAACGATGGCAAGGTCAGGGCGTTTCTGGGCCTGCCTTATGCGGCGCCTCCAGTAGGCGATCTGCGCTGGAAAGCCCCCCAGCCGCCATCCAGCTGGAAGGGCGAACACGATGCGACCCACTTCGGCGCACGCTGCGTGCAGGGCCACGTTTGGGACGACATGATCTTCCAGGACGGCGGCGAAAGCGAAGATTGCCTGTTTCTGAACGTCTATGCACCCGCCGGCTCAACCCCCAAGAGCAAGCTGCCAGTCATGTTCTGGATTCACGGCGGCGGGTACAAGGCCGGCGCGAGCTCGGAGCCTCGACACAACGGCGATTTTCTTCCCACCAGGGGCGTGGTGCTGGTCACCATCAACTACCGGCTCGGGGCCTTCGGATTTTTAGCGACAGAAGAGCTGGCCAAAGAGGCCAACGGCGCAGCGGGCAACTATGGCCTGATGGATATGGTGGCCGCGCTCCAGTGGGTCAAGGCCAACATCGGACAGTTTGGCGGCGATGCGCAAAACGTGACCATCTTTGGCGAGAGCGCCGGTGCCGATGCGGTGTGCGTGTTGATGGCGTCGCCCCTGGCGCGGGGGCTCTTCCAAAAAGCGATTGGCGAAAGCCGTGCGCTCTTCAACGAACTCTTCCCTACGTACAGCCTTGAAGAGCGCAAAAAAGAAGATGCTCAGTGGGTGGCCGCTCTTGGAGTGCAAACCCTGGCGCAGATGCGGGCGCTGCCGGCGGCGAAGATTCTGGAGGCCGCGAGCGCCAAGGGCGCTGTCCGGTTCTCCCCCGTAACCGACGGCAAGCTGCTCGTCGAGCCGTTGGAAGCGACTTACGCCGCCGGAAAGCAGGCCCATGTCCCGTTACTCGCTGGATGGAATCGCGATGAGGACCCCTCCCTTGCCAACGGCATGACCGCGGAGAAGTGGAAGGCCTATGCGGCCGACACCTTCAAGGGCCGGGCCGGAGAGTTCTTGAAGCTCTATCCCGCGGAAACCGATGAACAAGCATGGCGCTCGGCGGCTGACTATGGCGCAGACTCGTTCGCCGCTTTCGGAACATGGCACTGGATCGAAGCACACAGGAAAACCAGCGGCTTACCGGTCTATCGCTATCACTTTGAGCTTGCCGCCTTGCCCAGCAAATTTCACCCCGCCGTCGCCGCCTTCCACTCCGACGAGATCGAGTACGTCTTCGGCGCCCTCGACACCCGGCCCGGTGAAACCATCCGCCCCGAGGATCGCAAGCTGAGCGAGCAGATGATGAGCTACTGGACCAACTTCGCCAGGACAGGCGATCCTAACGGCCCAGGGCTGCCGGAGTGGCCGAAATACGGCAAGAACGACTCGCTGATCCACCTGGACAGCACGATCACGTCCGGCCCCGACATGCAGCGCCCTTGTTATGAATTCCTGCTGAAGGGAATGCCGGCGTATCGCTTCTAAGGTAGTGGCATGACCTCGGCGCGTTATTTGCGCCGCGCGCGCCAGAACGAGCTGACGCTCAAGTAGAAAAAGACCGCCATGACTCCCGCCGTCACCAGGAAGGTCCTATGATCGGGGCCCTGCAACCAACTGGCCCTGACCCGCCACAAGGTAGGAGCGAAAACCACCACGGGCAAGAAGAAGAAGACCCCGGTGACTTCAAGCCAGAGAATGCCGCCCACACGGCGGAAGGGCCTTAGAAAGCCGCCGACTCCTCGCGCCACGCCCCGTGCGGCCTGACCGGCCGCCCGCCCCTGGGAGGCAGTGGAGGCAGCAGGGCGCGCTGGCGCGCTGGCTTCGCCTTCAACGCTGGCGGCCGCGCGCTCCTCGGCGATCCGCCCTGCTACGCGCAGGCCGATCCCCAAAGTGCGTCCAATCGAGTGAGGTTTCATCCCGTCTATGATGGTAGCAGTGCCTTGCCGAACTGTTTTTTGCGGATTGTTGCGCTTCCCAGTTGCTGCGAAACGCCGATAGAAGTAAGGTAGAGAAATCCAGCGCTGCAACCTGCGCTTATTCCCGGCCCCGGTCGCCGCTCCTGGAGGTACCCATGAAAACGCGTCTGCGTGAACTGATTCAGCAACTGGGCGAGGCCATCCACGAGTCGGTGATCGAAAGCGAGCAAATCGCCGGGGTGGTGCAGGATATCCGCAAGTACGGATTCGACGTGCTCCTCATGCTCGAGGCCACCATCGGGCTCAACGAGGTCTCCGCCAAGGAGTCCCTCGAAAGCGAGTCCGGCGCCGGCGTCGACCAGACCGGCGAAGATGGTCCCTTCACCCAGAACGATCTCCATTTCCTTCGCTCGCTGCGCATCTCGATCGAGGGCGAGGCGGAGAACGCAGCCGAGTCGGACACAGAGTAGCCGCATGCTTTGCACGGCATCAGTTAGTACTTCCAAATGAGAGGCCGCAGGGTCGCAACTCCCGGCCATCAGGGCAACCGAAACACTTCATCGGCTGATTTCGTAGATTGTGAAAGTTCGCTCAATCAGGCTTGGGACGGCATCCGCGAGCCGGAATTGCATTGACGCGGCAAAGCGCAGCGGGCTACACTCGTGAGAGTAGCTTGCTGCGCGGATTCCAGCAGCGAGTTGCGGCCGCCCTCCAGCAAGCCTTTGCCTGCCGGGTGTTTCCCAAGGAGACCAGTCGCTCTTTGACTCCAGCCCATCAGGCTGGGAGGACTGTCCCTCGCGAAGCCGTTCCCGTCACAGGCCGAGGTTTCGTCGGCAGGGATTTGGCCTGAAGGCTTCTTCGCAGGCGGCAATCGCCTTGCGGGAGCCACCCCCAGCGGCAGGCACTTATCCGTCGCGGGAGCAAGGAATTCCGGAGCCGCAGCGATGCCAAACGTCCTCAATCCCGAACCCGAGAGCATAACCCTGAACACAGAATTGGAACTACCCGCGATAGAGCCTGCGACGGAGCTTGAGCAGCCGCCGTACGAATCCACGTCCAACACTGAGATAGCCGAAATCACCGTAGCACAAGATGAGTTTGCTGCGCTGGACGCCGATGCCCTAACCGAGCCTGAAGTCGAGGCCGCGCCTGTGGAAGAAGCCGCGGTGGCAGAACCCGCAGTTGTAACAGCTGAGGCTCCGCCCTTGGTTGAAGTTGCATCGGAAGTTGCCGCGCCGGACGAGACCGAAGCCAAGGGTCCACCGTTGGCTGAAGTTGCCGCAACGTCGGAGCCGGTGGTTGAGCCCGTGGTCGCAGCCGCGCCGGCAACCGCAACGCCGGTGCACGATGGGCATGGGCACGACTCTATCGACGATTTCTCTGCCGCTTTGGCCGCGTTTGAACGCGAACAGGCCGCCGAGGCCGCAGCCGTTGAAGCCTACGGCGACAAGGTTGTCTCCGGCACGGTCATCAAAGCGACAGATAAGCATCTGGTCGTCGATGTGGGCCTGAAGTCCGAGGGGCTGGTGCCTCTGGAGCAGGTTCTGGATCACACAGGTGCGGTAAGGTTCCAGCCGGGCGACGTGATCGATGTAGTCATCGAGCGCGAGGAGCCCGAAGGCGGCTACCTGGTGAGCTTCGAGCGCGCGCAGCGCCTGCGCGTTTGGGAAGTGATCGAGAAGGCCGCGAACGACAAGACCCCCGTCATGGGAACAGTGGTCAGCCGCGTCAAGGGCGGCCTCACCGTGGATATCGGCCTGAAGGCGTTTTTGCCCGGTTCGCAGCTTGAGATTCGCCCGGTCCGCAATCTGGACGGCTATCTCGGCCAGCAGATCGAAGTCCGCGTCATCAAGCTGAACAAGAAGCGCGGCAACGTAGTCGTGAGCCGCAAAGAGATCCTCGAAGAGGAACAGAACGCCAAGCGGTCCGGCACGCTCGAGCAGTTGGGCGAGGGCGCTGTGCTCACCGGCACGGTCAAGAACCTCACCGACTACGGCGCGTTTGTGGATATGGGCGGCATCGACGGCCTGCTCCACATTACCGACATGAGCTGGGGCCGCCTCACGCACCCGCGCGATCTGGTTAACGTCGGCGACGAGATCCAGGTAAAGGTGCTCAAGTTCGACAAGGACAAGCAGCGCGTCTCTCTGGGATTCAAGCAACTCACTCCCGACCCCTGGCTCGACGCAACCGAGCGCTACCCGGTTGGCGCTCACGTGCATGGCCGCGTGCTCTCAGTTACCGACTACGGCGCGTTTGTTGAGCTGGAGCAGGGCATCGAAGGCCTGGTTCACCTCTCCGAGATGACCTGGTCGAAGCGCCTCAAGCATCCCTCCAAGCTGGTCAAGCCGGGTGACGAGGTCGAGACAGTCGTCCTCAGCGTAAATCCGGCCGATCGCCGCATCTCGCTGGGCATGAAGCAGTTGCTCGACAATCCCTGGGAGAACCTGACCGAGCGCTATCCGGCCGGGACGGTTGTCGAGGGCCGCGTCCGCAACCTCACCGACTTTGGCGCCTTCATTGAAATCGAAGACGGCATCGACGGCTTGGTTCACGTATCGAACCTCTCGTGGACCAAGCGCGTCAAGCATCCTTCCGAAGTCGTCAAGAAGGGCGAAAAGGTCAAGGCAGTCGTTCTCGGCGTCGAGCCGCAGAACCGCCGCTTGAGCCTGGGCATCAAGCAGCTTCAGCCCGACGTTTGGGAGAGCTTCTTCGCTGCGCATCGTGTGGGCGACGTGGTCCACGGCAAGGTTCTGCGCACCGCGCAGTTCGGCGCGTTTGTCGAGATCGCGGAGGGCGTGGAGGGTCTTTGCCACATCTCTGAGGCTGGCGACGAACCCGGCGGGCCGTCCAAGCTGGAAACCGGTCTCGAACACGAGTTCAAGATCATCAAGATCAACGTCGAAGAGAAGAAGGTGGGCCTGAGCCTGCGCGCAGTGGGCCACGAAGCCAGCCGCGCCCAGGTGGAGAGCTACAAGAAGGAGACCCACAAGGCTCCCGTCTCCAGCTCCACCACGACCCTTGGCGACCTCATCAACTGGCGGAAGAGCGAGCGGTAACCCCGCCAGCTCCCAAAACCATATCAACGCAAGACGGCCACCCCGCGGGGTGGCCGTCTTGCGTTCGCCATCACCTGACTTCGACTCGACCTCAGATTATGCAATGGCGGTTGGCGCTCTCCAACAGCGGCTTTTCGGGTAATCCCCGGATTGGCGACGATTCAGGCAGAACTCCTTTTGCTATGCGCCAACTCTCTTGAAGCAAGTTACTTGCCTCGGGAGCGATACAATTGCGTGGGACCGGGGTCGAACAAGGGATTCGGGTTCAACTATCTTCAAGTTGCGGCCGCGCAGTAGGCAGGAAACTATGAACGCAAATCCCGTAACAGTCCCAACATTTCTGCTGTCATGCGGGTGGTTCGCGTCCGGAGCGTATTGCTACGTGAGGTGGCCGCGGCTCAGCCTTGCGGTCGGGGTTTTGCTGGCGCTACCATGCGCGCTGGCGATCTTCTATTACACGCACCTTTTCGACGATGCAATCTGGTACTTCAATCTTCGGACCGTGCTGTGGATCGAACTGACATTCTCTGGGATAGGGTTTCTAGGCGGGGTGATTCACGCGTGGAACGACGCGGAAACGAGAGTGGGCCGCGTGGCGGTGCCGGTTGTGTTCGCGGTGATACTGCTGATCCCGTTTATGAAACCGATCATGGAGCCTCTGGATACGGCGGCGCTCCAGGACAAGTGCGCGGGAAGCGTATGCCTGCAGAGCAGCTATGCGACCTGCGGACCGGCGAGCGCTGCGACGCTTCTGCGCGGGTTTGGCGAGAGCGTGACGGAGAGGGAGCTGGCGGTCGACAGCTATACGTATGCGGGCGGAACGGAGGCCTGGTATCTGGCGCGGGCGATCCGGCGACGAGGGGCTGAGGCGGAGTTCGTTTTCAGCGGCAGCACTCTTCCGTCTCCATCAATTGCGGGTGTGCGAGTGGGAGGCGGACACTTCATCGCGATCGAAAGAGCAACCTCGGAGGCGGTGACCTTTGTCGATCCGCTGACGGGGGAATCGACGGTGACGCCTGCCGAGTTGCACACACGGTACCGGTTTACGGGATTTTTTCTGCGTGTGCGGCCGGGGAGGAAGTGAGCGGAATCAGGGGCCTTTCCAGGTTGCGGCCTGAATCACCGGCAATCCGGAAGTAATTCTCAACTGGCGTGATCAGCCCGATTCGCATTTCCAGGATCAGCCAGCTGCCCCTGGTCCGGGGTCCCCACGGATAGGTCTTCGTCCGTGGGGTGGAGGTCTCGCCTTTGAGGCCGGCAGACCACGCCATTCCCCCTACGCCGGCCGGAAGAACTAAATTCCCGCATCAAGAAAGACCTTCCAGACTCACCCGATGCTATCAATGCAAGGCAGCCACCCCTTTTCAATACAAAGAGTTGCGCATTTTTCTTGCCCTGCGGCAAGCTGGGGGCGCGCCTTGCGCGAAGGGATCAACGGGCCCACAAACGAATCCTGTTCGCACTAAAGTGTTCACAAACACTGACCCGACGGAGGAATTGCGCGTATGATCCACCTGCGTCTTAACAGAGAATTCTAGAGCTATTTAGGAGATATCGATGAAGCGCCATCTGGTTTGTGGTCTAGTAGCGTTGTTCGCGGCGAGTTGCATCGCGCGAGCCGACAGTTTTTACACAAGCGAGTCTGCCTGGGCGGGAGCCCTTTCCGGCAGCCCCACAACGATCAACTTCGAGGGCATCGCGAACCCCCTTATAGAACCAGGCATTGGGCCGGGAACCTCCATCACCGTAGGAGGCGTGAACTTTGCCATTGGACCGGCGGGCACCGACAACGTCTTTTTCGTGATTGCAGCCGGCTATGGCTACGGTTACCCCGTCGCGGTGATTTCTGCGCAGCCGGAGTCCCTTAATTACCCAGGCGATTTTTTGATTACTCCGTCGGCCTCAGTTACGGCTCTGGGTTTCGACTTTGGTAGCCTTGGAACTGTCTTTCCTGCGACAATCACGCTCTCAGACGGATCGGTGCAAACCGTCACGGGCGTCGCGGGGGCTCCGAACCTTCAGTTCTTCGGAGTGACTGCACCGGGAGGCATCACCTCCGTGGACATCACCATTCCTGGCACTACCGGTCTCGATCTGGCTGACTTCTCCTACGGAACGGAAGACGCGTCCACCCCGGAGCCGTCGAGCTTTCTGCTGCTGGGCAGTGGGCTCGCAGGGTTGGCGTTTATGTTAAGGCGCAAGATCAAGGCCTAAGTTCCAAATAGGCTTACGCGCCAGCCAAGTGGCCCAGGTCCCGCCCTTGGGATCTGGGAACCCACAATCGCCCAGCTCTTTGCGCAAAATTACCCTCCGCTGGCGCACAATTGAAGGAGTAGTGAAGCTCCCAACGGTTCGCCCCGCACGCCCGCCACTGGCGCGGCGCCTCCGACAGCCATACGATGGTCCATCTCGCCATCCAAAAAGCCGAGGCTCGATGTGTGTGTTATCTCGCTTGAGCCGGTCACGGATCGCGAATATCGCACCCATAGGCAGGCTTTCAGCTTGGTTTCGTATAACTTGAATGCTTGTGTAACCAGGCGATGCTCGACTTCGTACTCGCAATCTAAAAATCCGTCAGGAACGCCCACTGATTCTGCAATTGACCACAATTTTTATGATCTTTTTTGCGCGTATCGTGCTATAGGTAGTGTAGATCGCAATTTCTCATGTGTTGATTGCGTTACAGCAAAGACCTCAAGACGCGTACGAGCGAACATATGACCAGAATTGCCTCTATAGGCTATGCGGCTAGCGCGAACGCAAGTTTTGTTTACGCAAGAATCCCGATAGGCATTGCAAAACACTTTGTTGGTTGGGCTTTTGCCCGTAAATCCATGCAGATGATGGGGCGTCGTTTAGGACGTACCCGGAATTCATCGTTTCCACCCCACAGGGGTAATGCTCTTGGGCTCGGTGTGTGAATGTTGGAGGTTCGATCATGAAAGCAAATCTTGCGGTCTTATTCCTCAGTCTCGTTGGCGCGATTGCCGTGGTTCCCGCATCCGCCAGCACCGTTTACAGCAATGGCTCGTCAACTTACAACCTCGACGGCCAAAGTATCAATCCAGGATCCTTGGGGACGGTGACGGATTCGTTTACGCTTCCCTTCAACTCAAATATAACCGGCGTAACGTTCGACGTTTGGCTCGATCCGGGGGACACATTGTCATCCGTGGATTGGGCGATTGGTACCAGCCAATTTGGTGGAACATTTGCGACAGTAGACCCGACTGGCACCTTGCTCGTAACCAACGACAGCGGGTTTGATGTGTATTCGGAAACCTTCTCCATCCTCCCAAATCTTGTACTTCCTACCGGGACAACTTACTGGCTCACGCTCCAGAACGCTGTGACGGCATTGGGCGCTTCGGACGGTACCCCGTATTGGGATGTATCCGACGGTCCGTCGATCGCAGCGAACGGGTTTGGGCCGCTTGCAGGCGCTGAAGGCGACGGCACCACCGGGTCGGAGACCTTCCAGATCATGGGCACCCCCACCCCAGAGCCGTCCAGCTTTTTGCTGCTGGGCAGCGGGCTTTTGGGACTGGCGGGCTTGTTGAGGCGCAAGATCAAGGCCTAATTCCACAACAAATTCTTTGACCGAACCGAGGGGCTGGCGTGGCGCGTGAGCGTCAAGCTGGCCCCTCTCACGTGTGCGCTCGCGCGCTTCACCGACTGGGAACCGCAGACTTTGCTTAGGCTGTTCAGGATTTCTTGCTCGTCGCTATTTGAAAATGATCGCGATTTCCTGTTCCGTCAGCATGATGACGATCACACCGAGGAGACGACGCTCGAGTAACCTCACGTTCTTCAATTTTCAGTAGCATTCGAAGGTAGCCTGCGAGAAAGAACCGGGCATCCGCAAAGGCTGGGAAGGTGAACGCCGCAGCGAAGTACCCGCGGCGGTTCTTATAAACATTGCTAAAGTGGTGGCCAGAGACGGGATTGAACCGCCGACGCCGGCCTTTTCAGGGCCGCGCTCTACCACTGAGCTATCTGGCCTCAGTGCAAACTTCTAAGTTGCAATTCCCTGCGCGGAATCCGGCAGAGCCGGAAGAGGTGGGCGAGTCCACGAACAGTGCGCTGCAACAACTGAACCAGTATAACAACTCTCATTCTCTAAGCCAAACTCAAGCGCTCACCGCCTCACCGCACACCTCGCCCTTGCTCTACACTGAAAGGCAATCATGCGCTGCCCTGCCCGCACCCTTGTCTACCTCGCACTCGCCGCCGCAACTGCCGCCCTCTTCGCCCAGGCACCCACTCCGCGCGCTCCCGAACCGGAAGCCCACGCAGCGCACGCATACCAGACCGCTGTCCAGGCCGGCCCTCTCGCCCTGCGCGCGTTCCTCGTCGATTTTCCCAAAGGGGCTGACCTGCACGTCCACCTTTCCGGCGCTGTCTATGCGGAGACCTTTATCCGCGACGCCGCCGAGGACGGCCTCTGCGTGGATCCGAAGGCGCTCAGTTTTGCCAAGCCCCCGTGCGATGCGCCGCTCATCCCCGCCGCCCTGCTTTCCGGCAACATTACCTCTGCCAACCAGAACCTCTATGACCGCCTCATCGACTCCTTCTCCATGCGCGGCTTTGTCCCCACTGCCGGCTTCAGCGGCCACGATCAGTTCTTTTCCACCTTTGGCCGCTATGGGGGCTTGAGCAAACGGCACACCGGCGAATGGGTTGACGAGGCCGCCAGCCGCGCCGTCGCGCAGAACCAGCAGTATCTCGAACTGATGCAGACCCCGCCCTCCACCCACGCTGCTCAGATCGGTCACGAGATCGGGTGGGGTCCCAACTTATCCAAACCTGATCCCACGCCAGCCGACTTCGCCCAGTTCCGCCAGACGCTGCTCGACCGCGGCCTGCGCGACGAAGTGGCCGCGGACCAGGACGATGTCCGCACCGTCGAAGCCCAGCGACACCAGATCGAGGGCTGCGGAACCCCGCAAGCCGCTCCCGCCTGCCAGGTGGAGATCCGCTACATCTACCAGATTCTGCGCGGCTCAGCGCCGGAGCAGGTCTTCGCCCAGACACTGCTTGGTTTTGAGACGATTCAGGCGACTATGGAGGCGCACGAGCCCGGCTTCGTCGGCATCAACTTCGTCCAGCCCGAAGACGGTTTCATCTCCATGCGCGACTACACATTGCAGATGAAAATGCTGGACTACCTGCATTCCGTTTACCCGCAAGTGCCGATCAGCCTTCACGCGGGCGAGCTGGCCCCCGGCCTGGTGCCGCCCGAGGGCCTGCGCTTCCACGTTCGCCAGGCAGTCGAATTGGGCCACGCCGAGCGCATCGGCCACGGCGTTGACGTGATGTACGAGGACAATGCCCCCGCCTTGTTGAAGGAACTGGCCCAGAAGCACGTGATGATAGAAATCAACCTCAGTTCCAACGAAGGGATTCTGGGCATCAAAGGCGCCGATCACCCCTTCCCGATCTACCGCGCAGCCCACGTCCCGGTCGCGCTCTCAACTGACGATGAAGGGGTTAGCCGCATCGACCTCACCCACGAATTCGTCCGCGCCGCCCTCGACTACCACCTCACCTACCAGGACCTCAAGCAGCTTGCCCGCACCAGTATGGAACACGACTTTTTGCCCGGCCCAAGCCTGTGGGCGACTCCGGACGCTTTCGCCACTCCGGCCGCGCCTTGCAAAGCACAGTCCCTCGGCCAGGAGAAACCGACCCCCAACTGCAAAACCTTCCTTGACAGCAGCGAGAAGGCCGCCGCGCAATGGGAACTCGAGCGACGCTTGCGAGCGTTTGAGGCCAAGTTCTGAACTCCGGAACGTTTTCCCCGGACAGCACAAAAGCCGGCTCTACAGGAGCGCGAAGGCTTTCCTAGTAGCTCCTCACCCACTCCAGAATCGACCGTACAGCAACGCCGCTTGGGCCTTTGGCGATGTAGGGCTTCGAATCCTCCACCCATGCCATCCCGGCGATGTCGAGATGGATCCACGGCGTTTCTTCGGCAAACACGCTGAGAAACTCGGCTGCCGTACTGGCTCCGCCCCAGCGTCCGCCGGTGTTCTTGATGTCGCCGATATCGCTCTTGATCTGCTCGGCATACTCTTCGCCAAGCGGCAGCCGCCAGAATTTCTCGCCCGAAACTGCCAGCGCAGCGTCGAACTTCGCAAAAGCAGCTTCGTCGTTCGAGAAAGCGCCGGAGTTTGCATAGCCGAGAGCCACTACGCAGGCGCCGGTGAGGGTGGCCGCGTCGATGAGGTGAGTTGCCCCGAGCTGGCGGGCATAGGTCAAGCCGTCGGCCAGCACCAGCCGTCCTTCGGCGTCGGTGTTGATGATCTCGATGGTCTTACCCGACATGGCTGTCTGCACGTCCCCAGGCTTTTGCGCCTTTCCGTCGGGCATGTTTTCCGCGGCGCAGACAACGCAGATCACCCTCACCCGAGGCTTGAGCAGAGCGATAGCGCGCATGGCTCCGATCATGGCAGCGCCGCCGGCCATGTCGTATTTCATCTTCTCCATATTGTCCGACGGCTTGATAGAGATGCCGCCGGTGTCGAAGGTGATTCCTTTGCCCACCAGTCCGAGCACCGGGCCGTCGGAAACGCCTTCCGGCTCATAGCGCAGAACGATTAGTGCAGGTGGTTCCTCCGAGCCCTGCGAAACGCTCCAGAACGCGCCCATCTTCAGTTCGTGCAGTTTTTCGGTTGAGTGAACCTCCCAGCCGAGGCCCACTTCGGCGGCCATCAGCGCAGCGCGCTGGCCGAGCAGTGTGGGAGTGAGCTTGTTGCCGGGCTCGTTCACCATCGACCGCGTGAAGTTCTGGCTCTCGCCCACGATCGCGCCCTCGGCGAATGCTGCTTTCATTGAGTGACGGTCCGAGTTGCCGGAAGCAGCCAACGTGAAGGACTGAACACTTTGGTCCTTGCGGTCGCTGCGATAGGTGTCCGGGTCGAAGTCGCCCACAAACGCGCCCTCGACAGCAGCGCGTGCGCACAGGCCCACCGGAAGCGACTCCCCTTCAGGAAGCGCTAAAACCAACTCGCGGATGGCGCGCGGCTTGGTAAAGCGGACGGCTGTTCCCGCGGCGTTCCGAACCTTGTCAACCGTGGCCTTGGACTGTTTGCCGATGCCCACCAGCAGCAACCGCTTTGCCCGAAGGCCTGCCGGCGCATGAAGCAGCAGCGTTTCATTGGCTCCGGCCTTGTATTCGCCGCTCAGGAGCACGGATGCGGCGGCGGCCTTTACCGCTTCGTCAGTGGTTAGCAGCACGGGCTCGGGTTTGGCGTCGGTGGCTTTCGATGTTTGTGTGTCGGCGGCCAGGACAGCCAGCAGTTCCGTCTCAATCCCGGCAAGATTCGCGAAAGACAGTTCGGTGCGCATGTTTTCATTATTTCACTGCGGCGCGAGGCAACGCTAAGCGGTCACGTCGAGGGTGGCATGTCCCTCGATCACAATAGGACAGAAGTGCGGCGAAGTGTCATTTTATGGATATGTGTCATAATCTGTATCGGAGGGACATATGGGAGCATCGGCCGGAAATCTCCTTCAAGGCAAAGCGCGCATAAATGACAGTGGCCGTATCGTGATTCCAACTGAAATACGCCAGAAAATGGGACTAAAGGCTGGTGAAACGCTGTTCATGAGCGTTGAAGGCGATGTGCTGAAAATAGAGTCCCACCGGGCTCGAATTCGCCGCATTCAGGAGAGTATGCGGCAGCTGATTCCTCCAGACCGCTGCCTCTCCGACGAGCTGATCGCGGATCGGCGCGAAGAAGCGCGTCGCGAAATGGAGGAGGGACTTGGATAGCATCGCAGTTTTCGACGCCTCCGCCCTTATGGCAATGCTCCGCGGTGAAACAGGAGCCGAAAAGATTGAGAGCTGTCTGTCGTCTGCCGTGATCAGTACTGTCAATCTGGCTGAGGTACATACCAAATTGGTCTCCGCCGGCTTGAAGGAAGAACTCGCTTGGTGGCACATTGAAAAAGTTGAATGCACGTCCGTCCCATTCGACGAGGAACAAGCGAGGATCGCTGGAGGGCTGGTCAAGATCACAAGGCCGTTCGGCCTGTCACTGGGTGATCGAGCCTGCCTCGCGCTGGCGATTCAGCGCAAGGCGGTGGTTTACACGACCGACCGGGTCTGGAAGAATCTCCAGTTGGGAATCGAAATCGAAGTGATCCGGTGATTCTTTAACCCTGACGGCGATTGCAGTTGCTGAACGCTTCCCGCCGCCAAGCCCGTCGAGGACGCGACAGCTCACTGCTCTACATCCCATTCACAGCCGATTCCGCTGTACAATCCCAACATGAGCAGTCCAATCAGCCCCGCATCTGGAGCTTTCTCCGCGCATCCAATACACTTGGGGAACCTATGACCGCATCACGCGAAAAGACCGAAGCGCGCAAGCTGCCCATGATGCCCATCCGGGACATGGTGATTTTTCCGTACATGATGACGCCCTTTGTGGTGGGCCGCGAATCCAGCGTGCGCGCCCTTGAAGAGGCGCTCAACGGCGACCGCAAAATATTTCTTGCCACCCAGCACGACGCGTCGATCGACGAGCCCAAGGCAAAGGAAATCTTCCAGGTCGGTTCTATCTGCAACATCGTGCAGAGCGTCAAAATGCCCGACGGCAATATCAAGGTGCTGGTGGAGGGCGTCGAGCGCGCCAAATCCACTGAGGTGAACGACCGCGACGGGTTCTTTGTGGCCACCGTCCGCACCGGCAAAACCGACTTCGAAATGACCCCCGCCGTTGGGCAGCTCATGACGCGCGTGACCGGGCTCTTTGAGCAGTATGTAAAGCTCCAGCAGTCGCTCAACTACGAGACCATCATCGCCACTGTGCGCATGGACGAGCCGGCCAAGCTGAGCGACACCATCGCCGCCAACCTCCAACTCGGCATCGAGGAGAAGCAGGAACTGCTGGCTATCTTCGACCCCGCCGCGCGGCTGGCGAGAATCGCCGACGTGCTCGACGTCGAGATTGAAAAACTCGACCTCGACCGCAACATTCAATCCCGCGTCAAGCGCCAGATGGAGCGCGCGCAAAAAGAGTATTACCTCAACGAAAAGATCAAGGCGATTCAAAAGGAACTGGGCCGCGGAGAGAAGAGCGAATTCGACGATCTGCGCAAAAAGATTGAAGCCTCGGGCATGCCTAAGGAAGTGCTCGACAAAGCCATCCAGGAATTGAAAAAGCTGGAGGCCATGCCGCCCATGTCGGCCGAGTCCACCGTGAGCCGCAACTACATCGACTGGCTGCTGGCCGTGCCGTGGAAGAAGCGCTCGAAAGAAACACGCTCCATCGACTACGCGGAAAAGGTCCTGAACACCGACCACTATGGTCTGGAAAAGATCAAGGAGCGCATTCTCGAGTTTCTCGCGGTCCGCCAGTTAGTCAAGAATCCCAGGGGCTCGATTCTGTGCTTCGCCGGACCTCCGGGCGTGGGCAAAACTTCGCTGGGCATGTCGATCGCCAAGGCCACCGGGCGCAAGTTCGTTCGGCTCTCTTTGGGCGGAGTGCGCGACGAGGCCGAGATCCGCGGCCATCGCCGCACCTATATCGGAGCGTTGCCGGGGCAGATCATCCAACACATGAAGAAGGCCGGCACCAAGAACCCCGTTTTCCTTCTCGACGAAGTGGACAAAATGGCCTCGGACTTCCGCGGCGACCCGGCCTCGGCGCTCCTTGAAGTACTGGACCCGGAGCAGAATGTCACCTTCCAGGACCATTATCTGGACGTGGACTACGACCTTTCGCAGGTACTCTTTGTGGCCACGGCCAACGTCCTGCACACGGTCCCCGCGGCTCTCCAGGACCGCATGGAGGTTCTGCGCCTGCAAGGCTACACCGAGCAGGAAAAGCTGGAAATCGCCCGCCAATACCTGGTCAAGAAGCAGCGCGAACAGACCGGGCTCAGCGACAAGAACGTCGTCTTCAGCGATGAAGCAATCCTAGAAATCATCCGCTTCTACACGCGCGAGGCGGGTGTGCGCAACCTGGAGCGCGAGATCGGCAACGTTTGCCGCAAAGTAGCCCGCAAGGTTGTCAAGAGCGGCAACAAACACAAGGAAGAGCTCACCGCCGGGAACATCCACGACTTCCTGGGCGTGGCCAAGTACCGCGACTCCGAGGTGCACGAGAAAAGTGAAGTCGGACTGGTCACCGGCCTTGCCTGGACCGAAGTGGGCGGCAGCATTCTGACCACTGAAGTGCAAGTGCTCGATGGCAAGGGGAAGCTCACCATCACCGGCCAGCTCGGCGACGTGATGCAGGAGTCGGCGCAGGCCGCGCTCAGTTACATCCGCGGCAAGGCGCAGGCGCTGGGACTTACCCGTGAGTTCTATCGCAATGTCGATCTGCACCTGCACGTTCCTGAAGGCGCAATCCCGAAGGACGGTCCCTCTGCCGGCATTACCATGGCAACCGCCCTTGCCAGTGCGCTGGCAAAGATCCCCGTCCGCCGCGACATCGCCATGACCGGAGAAATCACCCTTCGCGGCAAGGTGCTGGCCATTGGGGGACTGAAAGAAAAGCTGCTGGCTGCTCTCCGCGCCGGCATCTTCGAGGTGATCCTGCCCCGCGCCAACGAGAAGGACATCGAGGAACTGCCGGACAACATTAAGAAGTCCATCAAACTTCACTTTGTGGACCAGATGGACGAGGTGCTGGCGCTGGCGCTGGAGACCCCGCTGCCCGCCCCGCTCCCCGCCGAGACAGAGGTACTGACCGCCGTGCCACCGGCAGAGCTGACCGCCAACCTGCCTGCGCCGCAGTAGAAACGAGTGCGTATCCCAGATCGAAAAGATTACATCTGGGACGGCCGTCCTGATTGTTCTAGCTCTCTGGTCTTTGCCGGATTCGAACGCGTGAGCGCGAACTAGAAGGTTCGCGCTTCCTTGATCTGTAGCTGCCTGAGCACGATAGCGATTCCCAGTGCAATGAGTACACAAACAAACCCGAAGAGAAACGCGCTCGGGTAGCCGTAGGCGACAATAGCCTCGCCCACCAAGGGGCCGGTCAGGAAGAACGAGACGTCTGAAAAAGCCGTGTAGACGCCGAAGGCGGTGCCGCGATTGTTTTCCGTGACGTTCTTGACGGCTTCCACGCCGAGCGAGGGAAATACAAGCGAAAAGCCTAGTCCGGCAAAGGCTGCGCCCGCGAAGGCCATCCACGGCGCTGAGGCTTGCCACAGCAGCGCCATGCCGACGGATTCGACCGAGAGGCAGACAATCCCTGTGTTGAATCCACCAAAGCGGTCGATGGTTTGGATGAAGAGCAGGCGCGCCAGAATAAATCCGCACCCGAAGGCGGTCAGGCACAGCGCGGCGCCGTTCCAATGGCGGCTGGCGTAGAAAAGCGTAATGAATGTGGCGAGGACGCTGTAGGCCATTCCGCCCAGCGCCAGGCCCATGCCGTGTGGCGCCACGCGATAAAGCACGCTTCTGAAGGGTAGGTGCTCGCCGGGAATTGCATCCACTGGACTCTTGCGGAAGGCCAGCGCGAGGCTGATTGCGCCGACGAGAATGGTCAGCAGGCCCAGCGAGGCAAGCCCCCAGTGCTGGTCCAGCACGACGCCGAGGGGAGCGCCGATCGCCATGGCGCCATAAGTGCTGATTCCGTTAAAGGAGATGACCTTGGCAGTGTGCTCGGGACCGGCGCTGGTAATGCCCCAAAGCGTCGAGCCCGTAGAGCCAAGGCTCTCGCCCACGCCAATCACAAGGCGGCTGGCGATCAAGATGGCCAGGCTCAACTCGGTCCCGAAATGCGCGGAACGGAGGTGCAAGGCGGCAGCCGCTGCAACCAGCAGCGCTCCGCTTGCGGTGCAGGCTCCCATGCCCCAAAGAACGGAGACCTTGGCGCCGGCGCGGTCGGAGATGCGTCCGGCCCATGGGCGGCTGACGAGGGTGGCGACGTACTGAATGCTGATGACCAACCCGGCGAGCGCTGCGCTGTATCCCATGCGGTAGTGCACATAAGGTGGAAGGACCGCGAGGGGGAGCCCGATGGATAGATAGCAGATGAAAGTAAAGTAAACAAAGCCCAGAATATGCCGTGTACTGCCCTTGGAGGCAGCGGAAACAGGTACGGGAATGCTGGCTATGGTTGTGGTTTCCATGTCGAGAAAGTGCGCCTGAGGTAGTAAGTGGTCAGTCCACAGTATACCGGAAGTCCGCGCCGGAGTCCCGGCACATGTTTCCGAAGATGACCCTGGTTCAAGCATCCCGGACCGAAGGGCAGGTTTTATTGATCCGGCGCAAAATGATTCATGCAAAAATGGGCGTCCGGCCTTGACGATTGTTTTTGCGGCGAATCGGTAGACTGAGGTTATGCCGTTCACATTCCATGTCGAGCATTTCGGTTGCAGGGCCGCTCGCGCGGATGGCGAGGCGGTGAGCGATCGGTTGCGTACTGCGGGGCTCCGCGAAAGTGAGCCCTCATCGGCTGATGTGGTCGTCGTGAACACATGCAGCGTCACCGCGGAGGCCGATCGGTCGGCTCGGGCGTTCATCCGCCGCGCACACCGGCTTAACCCCGAGGCGCGGATTGTGGTAACCGGCTGTTATGCGCAGCGCGCTCCCGAGGAGCTGGCGGCGATGGCCGGAGTAGCCGCCGTCGTTGGAAACAGCCACAAGGCGCTGGCGCCGGCGATTGCCATGCAGCTTGCTGGCGGCGGTGTTGCCTCACTCCCGAGCTTTGTTCCTGTCGAGTCGCTGATGGCCGGCGGTGCGGATGCCTCCGCTCCGGTTTGGGCGGACGACCGATTTGCGCACTCGTTTCTCGATGAGGCGCAGCTTGTGCCGGGGACGCAGACCAGGCCGAACCTGAAGATTCAGGAGGGATGTGGGAACCGCTGCGCGTTTTGCGTGATCCCCCAAACCAGAGGCTTCTCCAGGAGTCTGACTGCTGCCGCCGTTCTGAACCAGGTGGAGAGGTTTGTCGCGGCCGGTGGCAACGAATTGGTGCTGTCGGGAATCAATCTGGGTCGATGGGGACGGGATTTGGCCGCCTCACCGGATGCTGTCGAGGTAAGTTCCACGCCTCAGTCGCTTGCTCGACTTGTGAGGCAGATTCTGGAGCAGACCAGGTTGCCCCGCCTGCGCTTCAGCTCCATTGAGCCGATGGACTGGAACGAGGAACTGATCGGGCTGATGGCGGAGTTCGGGGGTGGGAAGCTGGCGCGGCACGCGCATCTGCCTCTGCAATCCGGCTCGGACGCCGTGCTGCGGCGCATGCACCGGCGCTACCGGCCCTGGCATTATGTGGAGAAGGTCGAGGCCCTGATTCGCGCCGCCGGTCCGGAACTCACGCTGGGCGCGGACGTGATGGCCGGGTTCCCTGGAGAGACGGACCGCGAGTTTGAAGAGACACTGGAGCTGGTGCGCGCGCTGCCGTTCGGTTACTTGCATCTGTTTCCATTTTCGCCCCGGCCCGGAACGCGGGCGTGGGCTCTTCATGCCGAGCGGCCGGTTCCAGCCGGGGTGGTCGAGGAGCGGATGGCGCTCCTGCGGGCTGTGGCGGCAGAAAAAAGCGAAACCCACCGAAGGTGGTTTGTGGGCCGGGAGCTGGGTGCTATCACACTGCATACACCGACGGAGCTGGGGGCTCGGGGCAACACGGCTGCGCTGACGGAGAACTTCCTGCCTCTAGAGCTTGAAGGCAGATCGGCCGCAAACCAGCTTGTGCAGGTGCGCGTCATTGGACTGGACGAAGAGGGGACGCTAACGGCTGTTGTGGGACCAGGCGACGGGGTTCAGTCCGCACGCACTTGGATTCCTGAGGCAAGAGCGGCCAGTTTTCAGTGATCTGTTGTCTGAAGCAGAAGCTCTGCATTGCAATTAGGCCCGGAACCATATATATTCCGACGTATCGGATGAATATTGGAGGACTGATGATCGCGACCGGACAGGAATTATTGACAACCACAGAAGCGGCCGTGGTTTCGCGTGTGTCTGTGCGGAATGTGAACCGGACCATCGACGAAAAGATTCTTCCCGAAAGTCTCTTCGCGGCGGGCCTGGATAGCGCTCGCCAACTCAGTGCTGAGGCATGCATCTTCATCTCGTTTTATTTTGAGGCTGCCAAACGGCTCACCTCGGAAGAACGGATGCGCATCATTGCAACGGCGAGCAAGCAATTGTCGGAAGCGCCGATAAGCGCGCTGGAGAAGGAATGGATCATCCGTCAGGAGTTCCTTGCCATTGACCTGTCTCCATTTCTGAGAGGCGCCCGCCAGCGACTTGAGAAACTGAATGCAGCTCGTGCGCTTGTGGTTGAAGACCCCGAAATCCTCAGTGGAACTCCCGTTATTCGAGGGACGCGCATCCCCGCCTACGATATTGCCGCATTTGTTGCTGCTGGAGATTCCCTGGAACGCATATTGGAGGGCTATTCCAGCCTCACCGCGGAAGCTGTCGAACTTGCCCAGCTCTATGCGGAAGCCTACCCGCTTCTTGGCAAACCGCGCCGCTCACCCGCTTTGCCCGTTGGAGCGGTGATTATTTCCTACGACCGCGTGCCTCGGAAGCAGCGCCTGAAACAGGCGTCATGAAGTTGTTTGTCGGTGAGCATCTTCCAGAAAGCCACCTGCGCGCTCCTGCGTCGAAGGGGCTGAGTTCATGAAATTTCTCGTGGACGAATGCCTCAGCGAGGAATTGGCAAGGCTTGCTCGAAATCGAGGCCATGCCGAGGCTTCGCATGTAGCCTGGATCGGCAAGCGCGGTTGGAAGGACTGGAAACTGATGGACGTCATCCTCGGAGGAGATTGGACGTTTGTCACCAGAAATAGCTCCGATTTCCGCGGACCCCGCAACGCGCCCGGTTCGAGGGGCCAATATGCCGATGTGGAGCTTCATGCCGGCCTGGTGTGCCTTAACGGTCCTGTGCGGATGGATCTCGATCTACAACTGGAATTGTTCACCCAAGCACTCGAAGTGCTCGACAGGGACGGGGATCTGGTCAACCAGGTGTTGGAAATTTCCTTGCCGGATTCCAGCAATGAGATTGAGCGTCTCCGCTATAAGTTGCCCGCCGAGTGAAGTATGACCGGTTCTGCTTCTGAACAGCAGACTACTTCCCCGCCGCACTCGGTTGCGCCTGCGTCTGCGGCTCTGGCGGCAGCGTGACGATCACTTCGTTCGGCTTGGCGTAGTGCAGCTTTTCGCGCGCCAATATCCCGATGGCTTCCGGGTCGGACTTGAGCTTTTCTATGCGATCGCGGAGCTGCGCGTTCTCCTGGTCAATGTCTTTGATCTCCCGCTGCAACTGGCGGTCTTCAGCGCGCTTCTGCTGCCATACCGACAACCCGTGCTTGCCGTTGATTACGTGCCAGGTGAGCAGCAGCGCCAGCCCCACGGCCACTACCGTGCCCGCCGGACGCCACACCCGCAGCGTCCAGTCCAGCGCCCGCCTGGGCATGGGACCGGCAACCGTCCCCGCCGTGCTCTTTTCACCTTGCATCTTCCCATCCACCGTTCAACCTCAATCCGCGCTTACGACAACACAAACTTCTCAGCCGCGGCCTTCAGCGCTTCCATGTCCTGTTCGTTGCGCGTCTCTGTATAGGCCCTCACCACCGGCTCAGTTCCGGAGAGCCGGTAGCAAACCCACGAGCCGTCTTCCAGAATCAGCTTGAGCCCATCGGTGCGCACCACACGGGTGACCTTGCGCCCGCCCAGCTCAGTGGGATCGGCCTTCATCTTTTCAGTGAACGCGGCTTTCACCTCTTGGGTCAAGTGGAAGTTCTCGCGAACCGGATAGAAGGAACCAACCTTGCCAAATAGCTCCTTCAATTGCACGCCCAGGCTCTTGCCGCGCGTAGCCACCATCTCCGCCATCAGCAGGCCGGCCAGCACGCCGTCCTTCTCGGGAACATGCCCGCGAATCGTCAGCCCCGCCGACTCCTCGCCGCCGATTGCGATCTTGTCCGCAATAATCAGCTCGCCGATGTACTTGAAGCCCACTGGCGTCTCATAGAGCGGAACCTTGTGGTAATCGGCCAGCGCGTTAATCAGATTGGTCGTCGCCACGCTCTTGGCTACGCCATTCCGCCAGCCCCGCGTTTCTACCAGGTAGTCGAACAGCAGCGCTATCACGTAGTTGGGCTGAATAAACGTACCATCCGCATCCACAATGCCGAACCGGTCCGCATCGCCATCGGTCGCAACGCCGAGGTCCGCGCCCATCTCTCGCATCTTGGCCTTGGCGTCGCCAAGCAGCTCATCGGATGGCTCCGGCGCATGCCCGCCGAAGAGCACATCGCGATAGTCGTGTACCGTCTCGACAGCCACACCGGCGTCACGTAGCACGTCGGAAACATAGCCGCGTCCCGCGCCCCAGAACGGATCGTAAACTACCTTAATTCCGGACTTGGCAATCGCTTTCAAATCCACGAGTTCGGTCAGCCGCTTGAGGAAGGCGGGCTTCACATCTGCGGTTTCAAACCCGCCCGCAGGGGCGTTCAGGCTGGGGATGTGCTCACCGCCGTTGCCGCCGGCCGTCAGCATCCCAATCGCCGCTTCGATCTGTTTTGTCACCTCCGGCAGCGCCGGAGCGCCGTCGTGCGTCGAGAACTTGATGCCGTTGTACTCCGGCGGATTGTGAGAGGCGGTAAAGTTGATGGCCCCGGAAGTCTTGAGGGCATGAACGGCGTAGGCGATGGCCGGCGTCGGTGCGGCCTCCTGGATCACAATCGGCGTAACTCCTGCTCCAGCCAGCACGCCCGCCGCCTCGGCCAGAAACCTCTCCCCCAGGAATCGCGGGTCGCGGCCCACAAGCACCCGGTGCGGCTCCGGTTGCGTTTTCACATACGCGGCAATTCCCGCCACCGCAAGCCGAATGTTGGCTACGGTAAACTCTTCGGCCACAATCGCCCGCCATCCGGAGGTGCCAAACCTGATCGCTGTGCTCATCGTCTTCCTCCACCAATCTGCCAGTTTCACCGGCCACAAGGTCCATACTGCCTGAGTCGGCCTCGGTCGGCAAGTTCTCCAGCTAAACAAATCAACAAGATGATCTGACTAGTTACAAGAACCACGAAAGCGCCCCTGGGAAACGGCAATGGCGGCCCGGGGAGGTGCCCCTGAGCAAGGGATCAGACCGGTGTTCCGAAAGTAACGCCGGAACCTACTTCAGGCGGAGTAAGATGATTTACAGATAGATCCAGGCTGTGTTACGCTACCCGCGATTTTCCGGGTCGGTCTCCGTGCCGGAATGATGCGTGAGCGGCCATGGCCGATAGATGCTTGTGATGGTCAGATAACAAAAGACTTGAGCAAGTGGATCCTGCCCAATGAAGATGTTGTCCCCCTTAATCGCGATCATTCTTGGAGGTGCCTCGGCGGCCTGGGCAGTGTCGCCGGAACCCCTTTCCACTCTGCACGCCATTCACTCCTTGACGAATGCCGAAGCCGGCAGTGCCATGCCCGTTGCCTTCGAAGCGACGGTCATCTACTCGCGCGGCATTGATAATCTGCTCTTCGTGCAGGACGGCACCGAGGCTATCTTTGTACGGCCTCCCACGGTGGCCCCGCTGATTCCCGGCGATCGCGTTTTGGTGCGAGGAACCACACGTCAGAGCTTTCGCCCAATCGTGGTCGCCGACAGCGTAACCCTGCTCCATCACGACGCTCAGCCCAAGCCCATTCCTGCTACCTTCGATGAGTTGATTCGTGCCCAGGACGACTGTGCGCTGGTTGCGGTTCACACCATCGTCCGCGCCGCTGACATGGTAGTGACCACAAACAGCCCGATGCGCAGGGCACACCTTGACATGCTTACCGAAGGTGGTCACATCGAGGCATACATCGACTTCAACGATCTAGCCGTGCTTAAAGATCTCTTAGACGCTGAAGTTGAGGTCACGGGCGTCGCGGCGGGGACGTTCGACGACAAGATGCAGCAGACCGGGGTTACCCTCTTCATTTCATCCCTCGCGGACATAAAAATTCTAAAGCGCGCCGGCGCCAGCCCATGGTCTCTTCCAGTCACACCCATGGACCGGATTCTTGCCGTCTACCATATGCTGGATCTCACGGCCAGAGTTCGGGTTCAGGGAACAATCACCTATTACCAGCCCGGCTCGGCAATCGTGCTTCAGGACGGCCCCAAGAGCCTGTGGATCGCGACCGATACTCACGAACCTTTGCAGATCGGCGATCAGGTGGACGCAACCGGCTTTCCCGACGCACACGGACGCCTTTTGACCCTGACCGACGGCGAATTCCAGGACAGCCACAGAAACAAGCCCGTTACGCCGCAGCCGGCCACCTGGCGGCAACTCGCCTACTGGAGTCCAAGCACTGCCGATGGCCACCAGAACGATCTCGTCTCCATCGAAGGTGAAGTAGTGACCGAGGTTCGGGAGGCCGCACAGGACGAGTATATTCTGATCTCCGATGGCCGCTTGTTTACCGCCATCTATCGCCACCCACCCACGCCCAGCGTGCTTCCGCCCATGATGCGGATTCCACTGGGCTCCCGGATGCGCGTCACCGGCATCTGCACCGTCGTGGATGCCAATTCAACTGTCCCCGGCCAAGAAGAGCCTTTCAATATCCTGCTGCGTTCCTTCGACGATATCGCGGTCGTGTCCAGGCCATCCTTGCTCAACGTTCGCAACCTTGTCCTTCTCGTCGGCTTGCTGCTTGCTCTCGTGGTCGCCGTCGGCGCCAGGGGATGGGCTGTCGAGCGCAGGATGCGCCAACAAACCGCCGCGCTGGCGCTCATCGAACAGCGGCGCAGTCGCATCCTTGAGGACATCAACGGCTCCCGCCCGCTTGCTGAGATCGTCGAAGAGATCACCGAATTGGTCTCCTTCAAGTTGAGTGGCGCGCCTTGCTGGTGCAAAATCGCCGATGGACCATTGCTGGGAAATTGCCCGCAGAACCTCACAGGCCTGCGCGTCGTCCAGGATCAGATTCCGGCCCACACCGGGCCCGCGCTCGGCGACCTCTCTGCCGCGTTCGATCCACTCGCCAAACCCGCTGCGAACGAGTCCGATGCACTCACCATGGCCGTCGCTCTAATCGCTCTGGCCATTGAGACCCGGCGCCTCTACTCCGACCTGCTGCACCGGTCTGAGTTCGACCTGCTCACCGATATCCACAATAGATTCTCCCTGGACAAGCATCTGGATCACCAAATCGCGGAGGCGCGTATCAATGCCGGCGTCTTTGGGTTGATCTACATCGATCTCGATAAGTTCAAACAGGTAAACGATCTCTACGGCCACCAGTTCGGTGACCTGTACCTCCAGGAAGTGGCGCTGCGCATGAAGCGCCAGCTCCGCACCGTCGACACCCTGGCTCGGCTCGGCGGCGACGAATTTGCCGTTCTTCTGCCTGTGGCTCACAACCGCGCCAAGGTCGAGGAGATTGCGCAGCGCCTCGAGCGCTCCTTCGATGAGCCTTTTGCTATTGAGGGCCAGACCCTTCAGGGGTCGGCAAGCTTCGGTATCGCTATCTATCCCGAGGACGGCGCCACCAAGGACGACCTTTTTGGCGCCGCCGACGCCGCTATGTACGTGACCAAACACGCCAAACGCGAAGCCATGCTCTGAGCTAGCCGTACTGCGGAACTCCCAAAACACCCCCCAAGAGAACCCATAACGGCATTGCGCTGCCAAGGATCGGCAGTCAGCGCAAAGGTTCGGCTCATATACCTCAAAAGTGACATTCTGAGTTTCCTCAGCAAGCGTAGGATGGGAACCAATCTATCTGGCTGATTTTGCTCGCGCGCAATTCCGCGGATTCTTCGCCATTCTGGAATGAAGCATGGGCGAAATTTGCCGATAAATGCTCTTGGCGGACAGAGAACACAAGTTTCGTCCCACTGGATTCTGCCCAATGAAGAGGATGCTTCGCCTACTGATTGCGATCTCTCTCGGGTGCGCCTCGGCCGCCTGGGCGGCGCCGCCAGCCGCCCTCACCACCCTGCACGCCATTCACGCGCTCAGTCATGCCGAGGCATCCACCGGGCCGCCTGTTGCCTTTGAAGCGACCGTGACCTACTGGCGCGGACAGCAAAAATCGATGTTTGTCGAGGATGCCGGCGAGGGTCTTCATGTTCGGGCAGACTCGAATATCAAGCTGGCTGCCGGGGATCGGGTTCTGGTGCACGGAAGCGTGCAAGACAGCTTCCGCCCCATTGTGGCCGCCGACAGCGTGACCCTGCTCCATCACGGCGTCCTGCCCCAGCCCGTGCCGGCCACCTTCGACCAGTTGATTCGCTCGGAGCTCGATGGCATGCGGGTCACCGTCCGCGCCGTCGTCCGCAGCAAAGACGTAAGATTCAGCTCCGGCCGCACTGCCACCCAGATTCACCTGCTGATGGACGGGGGCACCCTCGATGTGTGGGTAGAGGGCGACGATCCTAACCCGCTCCAGGATCTGATCGACAACGAGGTCGAGGTTACCGGCGTGGCCTCGGCGAAGTTCGATGGCAAGATGAAGCATGTCGGAGTTGGGCTCGACGTTCTGTCATTTGCGGACATAAAAATCCTGAAGAGCGCCGAATTGAGCCCCTGGGCTCTCCCCGTCACCTCAATGGATGAAATTCTGAACACTTATCATGTGAAGACCCTCACCCAGAGAGTCCGAGTTCAAGGCACCGTTACTTACTATCAGCCCGGTACTGCCCTGGTTCTTCAGAACGGTGCAAACAGCCTGTGGATCATGACGCACTATGAGAAACCCATACGGGTCGGCGACCAGGCCGATGTTACCGGGTTTGCCACGTTGCATGACGAATATCTAGCCATTGCCAGCGCCGAAATCAAGGAAAGCCCGGTTTACTCTCCCATCGTTCCGCTGCCGACAACAGGGCGCGAACTCGCATCGAGCAAGCACATCTTCGATCTGGTCTCCATCGAGGGGCAGGTGGTGATGGAGGTTCGAGAGAACTCAAGAGATGAGTATGTTCTGGTCTCCGATGGCCAGGTCTTCTCTGCCGTATACCGCCCCCCGAGTGCTGCGGGCTTGCTTCCGCCGCCTATGAACCGGATTCCGCTCGGCTCCAGGGTCCGCGTCTCGGGAATCTGCATCCCCCTCGATAACTCCAGGCCATTCAACCATGAGGTCCCCTTCGATGTCCTCATGCGGACGCCGGACGATATAGGGATTCTCGCCAAGCCCTCCTTGCTCACCGTCCGCAACCTCATCTATCTCGTCGGCTTGCTGCTCGCGGTCGTCCTGGTTGTCGGCGCCAGAGGCTGGACCATCGAGCACCGAGTGCGCCGGCAAACCGCCGCTTTGGCCTACATCGAACAACGGCGCAGCCGCATCCTCGAGGACATCAACGGATCCCGCCCGCTTGTCGAGATCGTCGAAGAGATCACGGAACTGGTCTCCTTCAAGTTGCGCGGCTCCCCTTGCTGGTGCCGCATCGCGGATGGAGCGCAGTTTGGAAACTGCCCGCGGAAACTCACCTCACTGCGTGTCGTCCAGGTCGAGCTTCCTGTCCACGCAGGAAAGCCTATAGGCACAATGTTCGCGGCGTTCGATGTGCTCACCAAACCCTCTGCAAGCGAGTCCGAGGCTCTCTCCATGGCGGCCGGGCTGGCTGCCTTGGCCATTGAAACCCGGCGCCTCTACAAAGATCTTCTGAGACGCTCGGAGTTCGACCTGCTCACTGACATCCACAACCGCTTCTCCCTGGAAAAGCGCCTGGAAGCCCAGATTGAAGAGGCAGGCCTCAAGGCGAGTGTCTTCGGACTGATCTACATCGACCTGGACAAGTTCAAACAGGTGAACGACATTTACGGTCACCTGATCGGAGATCTGTACCTTCAGGAAGTGGCGCTGCGCATGAAGCGCCAGCTCCGCAACGTCGACATGCTTGCGCGGATCGGAGGCGACGAATTCGCCGCTCTGGTCCCTGTGGTTCGCAACCGCGCGGATGTCGATGAGATTGCCCTCCGCCTGGAACGATGCTTCGACGAACCTTTTGCGGTCGGGGAATTTCTTCTGTACGGCGCGGCCAGCGTCGGCATCGCCGTCTACCCGGAAGACGCCGCCACCGCGGACAGCCTGGTGAGCGCCGCGGACGCCGCCATGTACGCCGCAAAGCATGGCAAGCGCCAAATCGAACAGATGTTGAGGGGGAACCAATGCGGGGAATTCACGCCCGCCGGCGGTTCTCCTGTTGGTTAAACCCGCAGAGACCGCTCCATGAAGAAGAGGCCCGGCTTGCGCCGGGCCTCTTGAGTTGTAAGAAGGGTTGTGGGTGCCCCATCCTAGCCGCGTCTTTGTTTTTGCGGCTAGGGTGGGATGGCACACCTTTACTCGGCCGCCATCTCCTCGGCCTCGCCCTCCTGGCGCATCAGCTCCAGTTCGCGCTCCGCCGCCTCGATCTCCGCCGTAACTTCCTGCTGCACACGGGCCGCCGCCTCCTCCAGCTCCGGAGAGAGCTGAACGTTGCGATAGTATTCGAGGCCCGTACCGGCCGGAATCAGCCTTCCCACGATCACGTTCTCCTTCAAGCCGCGCAGGTTGTCGATCGCGCCGTTGATGCTGGCCTCGGTAAGCACCCTGGTCGTCTCCTGGAAGCTGGCCGCCGAGATAAAGCTGTCGGTCGAGAGCGATGCCTTGGTGATGCCCAGCAAGAGCGGACGCCCGATTGCCGGACGGCCTCCATTGGTGAGCACCCGCTCGTTCTCTTCGCGGAAGCGGAACCGGTCCACCTGCTGCTCCATCAGGAAATTGGTATCGCCCACTTCGTCGATCCTGACCCAACGGAGCATCTGACGCACAATCACTTCAATGTGCTTGTCGCTGATAGCTACGCCTTGCAGACGATAGACTTCCTGAATTTCATTCACCAGGTAGGCCTGGAGTGCCTTTTCGCCCAGCACTGCAAGAATGTCGTGCGGGTTCAGCGGCCCATCCATCAGCGGATCGCCGGCGCTCAGCCGTTCGCCCTCCTGCACGTTCACGTGAATGCCCCGCGGCACGGAGTATTCCTTTTCGTCGCCGTTGTCCGCCGTCACATAGATCTTGCGCTGGCCCTTGGAACCTCACCGAAGCGAACCACGCCGTCGATCTCGCTGATGATGGCCGTCTCACGCGGCTTGCGCGCCTCGAACAGCTCCACCACACGCGGCAAACCACCGGTGATGTCCTTGGTGCGGGTGCTTTCCTTGGGAATCTTCGCCAGCACGTCGCCCGGACCCACCTCGTCGCCATCCTGAATCATCAGGTGAGCGCCGCGGGGCAGCAGATAACGCTTGTGGCCCTTCGCATTCTTCACCACGAACGCAGGCTGCCGCTTCTCGTCCGGTGCGTCGGCCACCACCCAACGCGAGAGGCCGGTCACTTCGTCCACCTCTTCGTTGAGCGTGATGCCTTCCTGCAAGTCCTTGAACTGCACCGCGCCGCCAATTTCGGTAAGGATCGAGTAGGTATAAGGATCCCACTCTGCCAGCACCTGGCCCAGCTTTACATGCTCGCCGTCCTTGACCTTGAGGCGCGCTCCATAGACCACTTGATAGCGCTCCTTCTCGCGGCCGCGTTCGTCCTGAATCGCCAGAGACCCGGAACGGTTCATCGCCACCAGCGTTCCATCCCTGCTTTCCACCGTATTCAGATTGATAAAGCGCACAAAGCCGTTGTTCTTGGCGTCCAGGCGCGACTTGTCGGAGACGCGGCTGGCCGTGCCGCCAACGTGGAAGGTACGCATTGTCAACTGTGTGCCCGGCTCGCCAATCGACTGTGCCGCAATCACGCCGCAAGTTTCGCCCAACTCCACCATGCGCCCCGAGCCCAGGTTGCGCCCGTAGCACAGCGCGCACACCCCGCGTCGCGACTCGCAGGTAAGCACCGAGCGAATCTTCACCTTCTCAACGCCCGCGCCCTGAATCGCCGAAGCGATGTCTTCATCGATTCCCTGGTTCACATCCACCACCACGTTTCCGTCGTAGTCCTTGATGCGCTCCAGCGTCACGCGGCCGATAATGCGGTCGCGCAGTGGCTCGATGATCTCGCCCGACTCGACGATCGAGCCCACGTAGATACCTTCCACCGTGCCGCAGTCGTACTCGGTCACGATTACATCCTGGGCCACATCCACCAGCCGCCGCGTCAGGTAGCCGGAATCGGCCGTCTTCAGAGCCGTGTCCGCCAATCCCTTGCGTGCGCCGTGGGTCGAGATGAAGTATTCCAGCACGGTCAGCCCTTCGCGGAAGTTCGCCGTGATAGGCGTCTCGATCACTTCGCCGGAAGGCTTGGCCATCAGTCCGCGCATACCGGAAAGCTGGCGAATCTGCTGCTTCGATCCGCGAGCGCCGGAGTCGGCCATGATGTAGATCGGGTTCATGGCACCTTCGTCGTCGGCGCGCTTCATGTTGCCGAACATCTCGTCCGCCACCTTGTCGGTCACCGCCGACCACATCTGAATCACCTTGTTCGAGCGCTCGCCGTTGGTGATGGCGCCGTCCATGTACTGCTTCTGGACCTCGATCACCTTCTTGTCCGCGTCGTCCACGGTCGTGTACTTGCTGGCCGGAATCACCATGTCATCCAAGCCAACCGACAGCCCGGACCTGGTTGCGTACTGGAAGCCCAGCGACTTGATGCGGTCCAGCATCCCCACCGTTACCTCGAGGCCCAGGTTCTGGTTGCAGTAGTTCACCAGTTGCCCGATACCCTTTTTCTTCAACAGTCCGTTGACAAACGGCATCCCCGAAGGCAGCGAGTCGTTCAGAATCACGCGGCCCACCGTGGTCGAGATGTACTCCTTGTTGAAGTCCACAGCTTCGGTATGGGTCAGGTCCTGATCGTCATAAGCCGTGGTCATGTCCAGCACCTTGCCCGTATAGCGCAGCCGGATCGGCGAAAGCGTCTCCACTTCCTTGGCTTCGAGCGCCATCAGGATCTCTTCCGTGTTGGCAAACACGCGTCCTTCGCCCTTGCCGCCCTTCTTGGCCTTGGTCAGGTAATAGAGACCCAGCACCATATCCTGCGTGGGCACCGTGATCGGCTGGCCGGAAGCAGGCGACAAGATGTTGTGCGACGCCAGCATGAGCACGCTGGCTTCAATCTGCGCCTCGGGCGACAGAGGAATGTGAACCGCCATCTGGTCGCCGTCGAAGTCGGCGTTGAAGGCCGTGCAGACCAGCGGGTGAATCTTGATCGCCTTGCCCTCGACCAGCACGGGCTCAAAGGCCTGAATACCCAAACGGTGAAGCGTTGGAGCGCGGTTCAGCAGCACCGGGTGGTCCTTGATCACTTCTTCAAGGATGTCCCACACCACCGGCTCCTGCATTTCAACCATTTCTTTGGCTTGCTTGATGGTCGTGCAGTGCCCCGTCTGCTCCAGACGGTGATAGATGAACGGCTTGAACAGCTCGAGCGCCATCTTCTTCGGCAACCCGCACTGGTGCAACTTCAGATCCGGGCCCACCACGATGACCGAACGGCCCGAGTAATCCACGCGCTTGCCCAGCAGGTTCTGCCGGAACCGGCCCTGCTTGCCCTTGAGCGTATCGCTCAACGACTTTAGCGGACGGTTGTTGGCGCCGCGCAGCACGCGGCCGCGGCGGCCGTTGTCAAACAGCGCGTCTACCGCTTCCTGCAACATGCGCTTCTCATTGCGCACAATCACTTCCGGCGCGTGCAGGTCCATCAGCTTCTTCAACCGGTTGTTGCGGTTGATCACGCGGCGATAAAGATCGTTCAAGTCGGAAGTGGCAAAGCGTCCGCCATCCAGCGGCACCAGGGGCCGCAGCTCGGGTGGGATCACCGGCAGCACATCCAGAATCATCCACTGCGGCTTGTTGTCGCTCTTGCGGAACGCCTCGACCACCTTCAGCCGCTTGGCATACTTGATCTTCTTCTGCACGGAGGTCTCGGTCTTCATCCGCTCGCGCAGCTCAACGCCAAGTTCCTCGATCTGCACCCGCTTGAGCAATTCCTTGATGGCCTCAGCGCCCATCATGGCCTTGAAGCCGGAGGGCCGGAACTGCTGATCGAGCTCGCGGAACTTGCCTTCGTCCTTGATGATCTCGCGTTCCTTCACCGGCGCGTCGCCCGGATCGACCACGACATAGGACTCAAAGTAGAGAATGCTCTCCAGATCGCGCAGAGAAATGTCCAGCAGATGCCCGATCCTCGAAGGCAGGCCCTTGAAGAACCACACGTGCGAGCACGGCGATGCCAGCTCGATGTGCCCCATGCGCTCGCGGCGCACCTTGCTCACCGTCACTTCAACGCCGCACTTGTCGCAGATCACGCCGCGGTGCTTCATGCGCTTGTACTTGCCGCACAGGCACTCCCAGTCGGTCACTGGTCCAAAGATGCGGGCGCAGAAAAGGCCGTCGCGCTCCGGCTTGAAGGTGCGATAGTTGATGGTCTCAGGCTTGGTGACCTCGCCATGGGACCAACTGCGGATCTTTTCCGGCGATGCCAGCATGATGCGGATGGCGTCAAAGTCGGTAATGGGGCTGGAAAGTTCAAACGGGTTCGAACGGAACAAGGCGACCCTCCTTGGCGGGCCTCTCGGCGCCTGCCGCGGCTTTTCCCGGGATTTCTGAAGGACCCTTCCTTCCCGGGAAGCGGTGTTTGCCGCTTTCAAGAAGGACCCTGAAAACACTCTCTGCGTCTAGCTCGATGCTGGGTGCCCCAGGTCTCGAATTCGAAACCTGGGATACCTCGAACCTCAATCGGCCACTGCTGCCAAATCCGGCGCCGGAAGCTTCTTGATCAGATCCGCGCGCTTGATCAACTCCACGTCCAGGCACAGCGACTGCAATTCGCGAATCAGCACGTTGAACGACTCGGGCACTCCCGGCTCGATCGCCGCTTCGCCCTTCACGATGGCCTCGTAAATCTTCGTGCGGCCATACACATCGTCCGACTTCGCCGTCAACAGCTCTTGCAGGATGTAAGCAGCGCCATAAGCTTCCAGCGCCCACACTTCCATCTCGCCGAACCGCTGCCCGCCGAACTGCGCCTTGCCGCCCAGCGGCTGTTGCGTAATCAGCGAGTACGGCCCGATCGACCGGGCGTGAATCTTGTCGTCGACCAGGTGAGAGAGCTTCAGCATGTAGATGTAGCCCACCGTCACCGGCTGCTCGAACTGCTCGCCCGTCATGCCGTCGAACAGCGGCGTCTTGCCCGATGAAGGCAAGCCGGCCGAGGCCAGCAGAGCCTTGATCTCGCTCTCCTGCGCGCCGTCGAAAACCGCGGTCCCGAACCAGATGCCGCGCTCCATGCCTGCTCCCACGCGCAACAGCATCTCGTCGTCCAATTCCAGCAACTGCCGCAGCGTTGCGGTTCCCGCGAACTCCTTCTTGAGCAGCTCGCGCGTATACTCCGCATCCGTGTTGGCCTTGATCAAATCGGCAATCTTCTTGCCCAGCGCATGGGCGGCCCAGCCCAGGTGCGTTTCGAGAATCTGACCCACGTTCATACGAGAAGGCACGCCCAGCGGATTGAGCACAATCTCCACCGGAGTTCCATCGGGCAGGTACGGCATGTCTTCTTCTGGAAGAATGCGCGCGATCACGCCCTTGTTGCCGTGACGGCCGGCCATCTTGTCGCCCACGGAGAGCTTGCGCTTCATGGCCACATAGACCTTTACCAGCTTGATCACGCCCGGAGGCAATTCGTCGCCCTTCTGCAGCTTCAGAATCTTCTCGTTGGTGATCTTGCGCAGCACTTCGATCTGCCGCGAAGTCATCTCCTCGATCTCGTCGATCTGCTCGTTGACGCGGGGATCCTTGTCGGCGTAGCGGATGCGCTTCAGATTCTTGGTGGAGATCCGCTCGATCGTCTCGCGGTCCAGAATGGCGCCCTTGGTCAGCAAGCGCTTGTTGGTCCGCTCGTCGTGCAGATCGGCCAACACTTCCTTGCGGCCCAGGATGCCGTCCAGGCGCTTCAAACGCTCATCGGTCAGAATGCGAATCTCGTCGCCCAGGTTCTTCTCGAGCTTGGCAACGTACTCGCCTTCGATCTGCTTGGCGCGCTCATCCTTCTCCTGCCCCTTGCGGCTGAAGATGCGCACTCCCACCACCGTGCCCTCGATACCCGGAGGGCAGGTCAGCGAAGCGTCGCGCACATCGCCGGCCTTCTCGCCGAAGATGGCGCGCAACAGCTTCTCTTCCGGCGTCAGTTGGGTCTCTCCCTTGGGAGTCACCTTGCCCACCAGAATGTCGCCGTGCTTGATCTGTGCGCCGATGCGGACTACGCCGCTCTCGTCCAGGTCGCGCAGCGCATGTTCGCTCACGTTGGGAATATCGCGCGTGATCTCCTCGGGGCCCAGCTTCGTATCCCGAGCCTCGATCTCGAACTCCTCAATATGGACCGAAGTGTAGTAGTCCTCCCGCACCAGCTTTTCGCTGATCAGGATCGCGTCCTCAAAGTTGTACCCGCGCCAGGGCATGAAGGCCACCAGCACGTTGCGTCCCAGGGCCAGCTCGCCTTGCTCTGTGCAAGGTCCGTCGGCGATTACCTGCCCCTTTACCACCCGGTCGCCCTCGCGGACAACTGGCTTCTGATTGATGCAGGTGTTCTGGTTCGACCGCTTGAACTTGATCAGCTGATAGATGTCCGATCCCACCTCGCGCGAAAGCTGCGTCGGATGGTGTTCGCCCTCCACGCGCACGATAATGCGCTCGGAATCGACCGAATCCACGATGCCGTTGCGCTTGGCCAGAATCACGGCCCCGGAGTCGCGCGCCGTCACGCCCTCCATGCCCGTGCCCACCAGCGGAGCCTCGGCCACCAGCAGCGGCACACTCTGACGCTGCATGTTTGCGCCCATCAGCGCGCGGTTCGCATCGTCGTGCTCCAGGAACGGAACCAGCGACGCGGCCACGGAAACAAGCTGCTTCGGACTCACGTCGATGTAGTCCACGTCGGTGCGATTCACGAGCACAAAGTTCCCTTGCCGGCGAGCGTTCACCAGATCCTCGGTGATCACGCCCTGGTCGTTGAACTCGATGTTGGCCTGCGCGATGGTGTGCTTGTCCTCTTCCCATGCGGAGAGATAGAAGCTGAACGGAATGTTGTCGATCGCCCGCTTGCCGGCCGCCTTCAGCTCAGCATTCAGACGCGCGGCTTCTTCCTTCTCAATGTGATCGCCCACGCGCAGGCCGCTCTCCCCGGCGTTCACGATCTCCACAAAGTCCAGAATCCGCGAGTCCTTCACCTTGCGATACGGCGACTCGATGAACCCATACTCATTGATGCGCGCAAAGCAGCTCAACGAGCTGATCAGGCCGATGTTCGGGCCTTCCGGCGTCTCGATCGGACAGATGCGGCCATAGTGCGTCGGGTGAACGTCGCGCACCTCAAAGCCCGCGCGCTCACGCGACAAGCCGCCCGGCCCAAGTGCCGAAAGGCGCCTCTTGTGCGTGATCTCCGACAGCGGGTTGGTCTGGTCCATGAACTGCGAAAGCTGCGACGAACCGAAGAACTCGCGAATCGCCGCCATCACCGGCTTGGCGTTGATCAGGTCGTGCGGCATCGCCGTCGAAAGCTCCTGATACACGCTCATCTTTTCCTTGATCGCCCGCTCCATGCGCACCAGGCCGATGCGGAACTGATTCTCCATCAGTTCGCCCACCGCGCGCACACGCCGGTTGCCCAGGTGATCGATGTCGTCCACCATGCCGATGTTCCGGCGCAGCTTCAGCAGATACCGGATAGTCGCGTAGAAATCCTCAGGCGTCAGCGTGCGGCGGTCCAGGTGCGTAGCATCCTGGTTTTCATACAGCTTGATGTTGAACTTTAGTCTGCCCACGCGCGAAAAATCGTACTTGCGCGCGTCGAAGAACATGCCCTCAAACAGCGCCGTCGCGGTATCCAGCGTCGGCGGATCGCCCGGCCGCAGTTTGCGGTAGATCTCGATCAGCGCCTCTTCAGGCTTGCGGATCGAATCCCGCTTCAGCGTGTTGGAGATAATGTTGCCTACATCGTCGCGCTCCGGGAAGAACACCTCGAAGCTCGCCGCGCCGCTCGAAAGCACCTTGTGCAGCCGGTCGGCCGTCAGTTCCACGTTGGCCTCGACCACCACTTCGCCGGTATTCAGATCCACCACGTCGGCCGCGGTCAGCGCGCCATCCAGCTCGGCCGCCTCCACCTCGATCCTGTCGATCGCGGCAGCGCGAATCGCCTTCAGCGTATGCGTCGTAATCTTCCGTCCGGAGTGCGCAATCTCCTCGCCGTTCGCCAGCACTGCGTGCGCCGGCTTGGCGCCCACCAGATGCGTGCCCGCCTTCACATCCTGCGGCACCGCCCAATGCAGCTTGCCGTCGGCAATGTGCAGCCGGTCCACGGTATAGAAAGTCTTCAAAATCTCTTCTTCCGAGCGCAGGCCTAGCGCGCGCAAAAAGATCGTGCCCAGAAACTTCCTCTTGCGGTCGATGCGCACATAGAGGGTGTTCTTCTGGTCGTACTCGAACTCCACCCACGAACCGCGATACGGAATGATCTTGCCCAGAAAATAGGTGCGGTTGTTCGCCGTCTCAAAAAAGACGCCAGGCGAGCGATGCAACTGCGAAACAATCACCCGCTCCGTGCCGTTCACAATAAAGGTGCCATTCGGCGTCATCAGCGGAATGTCGCCGAAAAACACCTCCTGCTCCTTGATGTCCTTGATGCTCTTGTTGCCGGTCTCCGCATCCTTCTCATAGATTGTCAGCCGCACCGTCACCTTCAACGGCGCCGAGAAGGTCATGCCACGCTCCTCGCATTCCTGCTGGTCGTACTTCAACTGCAGGCTTACTGGGTCGCCGCACTTGTTGCAGAAGTCGGGGGTGTTCTTGTTATAGGTTCCGCACTTCTGGCAAAGCACTTCGCCGGGAAGGAACGGATCGGTAATCACCATCGCCCCGCAATGGACGCAGGCCGTGCGCAAGTGGTGCAGCCCCTTCAGGTGTCCGCACTTGCACTCCCAGTTGCCGATCGCGAAGTCCACAAAATCCAGCTGCGAAATGCCCCTGAAGTCGGTGATTGGGAACACCGACACAAAAACCGACTGCAGCCCCGAGTCGTCCCGCTCGTTGGGCAGCTTGTCCATCTGCAAAAAACGCTCATACGAGCGCCGCTGCACTTCAATCAGGTTGGGAATCTGGGTTGCGGTAGGAATCTTTGAAAAATCGAGCCGGCTGCGAATCGCGCGCTTCTCGTTGGGCATGTTCACTCCTGAGGCTCGTCAATCCGGCTCCCTGAGGCTCCGGGCCAGGGCCCGAGTCTCTTGGGCGCCAGCTGATTACGGTAAGAAAAACGAAAATCCAGATCAAAAATCAGACTGGAAAACCTCTCCAGATTCCAGTCCCATCCATCCGCGCCTGCAAGCGACGAGGCAAACCTTCAGACGGGCCGCAAATCTCCCTGCGCGTCATCGATGCCAAGCGGGTTTCGTGAGAGTCGCGTCAATATCGCGTTGTGGGCATTGCCGCACATCCGGCAAGTGCGCTAGACTGCGCACAATAGAGAGAAGCAAGCGCAACGGGTAAACCCGTCAAAAGATACTTGTGCGCACAGGCGGATACTGCTCAAAAAGTTCCACCTGATGAGACCGGGACACACAAATAGCCCGTGAGGACGCAATACCTCACGAGCGCGGCTGATCGCCTGTGCCCCCATCCGAATTCCTTTGCAATGCTCTCGCCGATCCCAAAGCTCGCTTCTACCGCGATTCGCCAACCACTCACTACTCGTCAATGGATTTGCCCGCCTGACCCAAGGTAAACCACAATCCATTGACTCTAAGGCACTTAAAAATCATGTAGCGCCCGCAGTCGGAGTGCTTGGCTCAGCTCCGGCATACGAACACTTGAGTGCCTCTACACAATTCCAGGACGCGCCGCCAGCCACCGCTCCATTCCCTCAAAAACCGGGATGGGCCGAAAAGACGCGCAACAGGTATCGTAGCGCGTCCTGGCTGTCTTTGCAAGTTCTTACACAATTGATCCCGATTACTTGATCTCAATCGTCGCGATGCCTTCAAACTTCTTCCGGATGGCCTCGGCTTCGTCCTTGGTTGCGCTCTCCTTGATCGCCTTCGGAGCTCCGTCCACCAGATCCTTGGCTTCCTTCAGACCGAGCGACGTAACCTCGCGCACAGCCTTGATGGTGCTGATCTTGTTCGCGCCGAAATCCTTCAGAATCACCTGAAACTCGGTCTTTTCCTCAACTACAGGAGCCGCCGCGCCACCGCCTGCCGCTACCGCTACCGGAGCCGCCGCTGCCGCCGAAACACCAAGACGCTCTTCCAGTTTCTTCACCAGAGCCGCTGCTTCCAGCAAGCTCAGGGATACAATCTGCTCTTCCAACTGCGCCAAATCCGCCATTTTTCTTCTCCATTCAAAATCGTTTGACCATAGTCGATTGAATTGCCATTACCGGCCGCCAGTCCCAACCAGGAAGTTTCCGATGCGCCAGACCCGCGCACTTCCTGCCTGTTCTACGGCCAAATCCTTGAAAACCAGCTCTCAGCTTCAAGCCTCTAGCTTTTAGCTCTGCCGAGGTCAAGCCGATCAGTTTGGCTTGCACGAGAAGAAAGCTAAGAGCTGGAAGCTAAAAGCTAGCGGCTCTTACGCCGCAGCTTCTCCGGCAAACTTTTCCTTCTCCACGCCTTGGCCCAGCACCACCGCCAGGTCGCGCCCCGTGGCATTGAGCACCGTAACCAACCGCTGCGCCGGCGCATTGATAAGGAACAGCAGCTTCGAAAACAGCTCTTCCTTGCCCGGCATGGTCGCCAGCGACTTCACTTCGTCCACGCTCAGCAGCTTGCCGTCGACGATCCCCAGCTTGAACTGGAACTCCGCCGCATTGTCGCCCGCCCACTTGGCAAAAACCTTGGCCAGCGCTACTGGATCGCCCGCCGTGAACGCCACCGAGTTCACGCCCTTCAGCCCTTTTAGCGCGGCCTCAACCTGCGTGCCCGTGCCGGAAACGGCTGCCAGCTTGTTCTTCACCACGCGGTACTTGCCGCCCGCCTCGCGAATCACCTTGCGCAGCTCAAAGTCCTTGGCCACGGTCAGCTTTGAAAATGTCCCAACAATCGCCGTTGTCGAGGTCTCCAGCTCCTTAGCCAGCAACTGGACCTTCTCCGTCTTCTTCGCTCTTGAAATCGCCATGTCTTCGCTCCGTACGTCAGGGGTCAGAAGTCAGGGGTCAGGGATCGGCAAAAAACTCTCTCGATCCTCGAAACTCCGTCTCCTGCTCCCTCCCCAAGCCCATCATCGGGCTATCGTTGAAAATCCCGCCTGCAATCTATTCGGTCCGGCACAAACGCCCATCAGATCAAAGCACCAACTGATCCCTGATCCCTGATCTCTGACCACTGATCCCTGCTTTTAGTGTTTGCCGGCCGCGTCCGCAACCGCGGAATCCAGGGGAACTCCAGGGCCCATCGTCGAGCTCAGCGTCACGCTCTTGATGTACTTGCCCTTGGCCGCCGAAGGCTTGCTGCGCACAATCGCTCCGATCACCGTCGTCGCATTGTCCACCAGCTTCTGAGGGTCAAAGCTCAGCTTGCCCACCGGCACATGCACCAGGCTGGTCTTGTCCGCCCGAAACTCCACCTTGCCCGCCTTGATCTCTTTCACCGCGGCGGCCACATCCATCGTTACCGTTCCCGTCTTCGGATTCGGCATCAGGCCCTTCGGTCCCAGGATCTTGCCCAGACGGCCCACTACCTTCATCATGTCCGGTGTGGCGATGAGCGCGTCGAAGTCAGTCCAGCCTTCCTTCTGAATCTTCTCCACCATCTCTTCGCCGCCCACAAAATCGGCCCCGGCCGCGGTGGCGTCCTTCTGGCGGTCGCCGGTTGCAATCACGGCCACAATCTTGGTCTTGCCCAACCCATGCGGTAGCACTACCGTCCCGCGCACCATCTGGTCGGCATGGCGTGTGTCCACGCCCAGACGCATCGTAAGATCGACGGTCTCGTCAAACTTGGCGTATTTCACTTGTTTGAGCAGGCCGACGGCCTCGGGCAAAGCATAGGACGGCTTGGTCACAGCCGCACGTGCACTCACAATGTTTCTGCTGTCTTTTCTTGCCATTCCATCCTCGTCTCCCACCGCTCTTGCCAGCCCCGCTTTGCAGGGAACCCGGGTGCTGGGCTCACGGTCAACGCGTTTCGCGTTCCGCAGCCAGCAAACTCGAACAGGCCCAATAGCCGTGGTGCTTGTGACTGCCCAGAGGTGTCCTCCAGGCGCATTTTTCGATCTTAACAAATCGCCCAGCGAAATGCAAACCCCGCTCTCTCGATCACGATCCGGCTCACCTTGCGCGCTACTACACCGGTCATACTGTCGAGAACGCCCCGCGCTTATGAGTGCGATACTCGCCAGAAGCTCAAATTCCGTACAATCCTGCAAGCAGGCTCGCACGAATCATCGCGTAAGCTATAGAGGTGGAGTCGTCTTGGGGTTCTCGCGGGGTTGAGCCTCCCGCATGGTCTCTACAGCCCATTCCAGTGAAGTGAACCGCCCGCAAAAGAGCCCATGCCCAGTTGCGACTCATGATGTTAGAAGCCGCAACCCACCTTCGCGCATCTTGCTAACAGGACCAAATGAATCCGATCGATCAGGACCGCCAGAACGCCTTCCAGCAAACGCTCCTCAGCGCCCGCCGCACCATGCTGCTCAGCGAGATCCTCAAGCTGGCCATGGACAGCTTCCGCGCCAGCAAGATGCGCTTTGCGCTCACCGCGCTCGGCATGGTCATCGGCACCGCGTCGGTCATCATGGTGGTCACCATCGGAATGACCGGCAAGCAGTACATCCTCGAGCTGATCCAGAAGATCGGCACCAACTCGGTGGAGCTTGAATATGCCGGCGGTGGAGTTACAGCCGCGGAGCGCGTGCGCTACAACGACTTTCTCACCCGTGAAGACGAAAAGGCGGTCGATGCCCAATTGCCCGGCGTGATGTACTCCTCTCCGGTACTGGAGATGCATGTCCCCATCAGCTTTGGCGGCGGCGTGACGAAGGATACTCTGGTGCTCGGCGTGAGCCCCCAATACCTAAATATCCGCAATCTGATCGTGAGCGAAGGCCGCTTCCTGGACGAAACCGACAATGGAGCTCACATCAAGTGTGCCGTAGTCACTGAGCTGTTCGCCAAAGAAAGGTACGGTAGCGTGGATGCAGCCGTCGGCCAGACCTTCGAGATCAGCGGCATCCCCTTCACGATCATCGGTGTCTTCCGGGAGAGCGTGGACGACTTTGGCCAATCGGAGATTGTCGACCAGACCATTCTGATTCCCTATTCGGTGGCCCGCTACTTCACTGGAACCGAAAGGGTGAACCAAATCTACTTCTCCATGCGCAGCATGGACGAGGTGCCCGATGCCGCAAAGGACATCGTGCGCATCGTGCAAACGCGCCACCGGCCCAACTCGGTCTATAAGGCGCAGACGCTCAAGGAGTTGCTGACCATAGCTGGCCAAATTGCCGACGCTCTGACCGCCGTGCTGGTTCTGGTGGCCGCCGTCACGCTGGCGGTGGGTGGCGTGGGAATTATGAACATCATGCTGGCCAACGTCCGCGCCCGCGTGCGCGAAATCGGCATCCGCAAGGCTCTGGGCGCAACCCGCCGCGAGATCAAGCTTCAATTTCTTTCCGAGGCCATCATTATCTCGCTGACTGGCGGGATCGTCGGGACCGTCGTAGGGCTAGCCTTCCCGCTGTCGGTTCGCTTTTTCACCGACTATGCCATACCGGTCTCGCCATGGTCCGTCATCATTGCCCTGACCGCAGCCACAGCGGTGGGGGTCATCTTCGGTACCGTGCCCGCCACCCGCGCTGCTCAGTTGGATCCCGTGGAGTCCCTCAAATATGAATAACCCCGAGCGCCAGACGGCCAGCCCCGAGCCCGATCCAGATGCAGATCATGAAGATTTGCCATCCCAGGGACCTAATCTCATTCTCATCTATAGCTTGATCGCGCTCGCGATGGCTGCGGCTATCGGCTTCGCTTTGATGATCGTGCTGCCATTCCACCATCGGCGATAACCGATTCAGCCCCTGCTGCATGCAGCTTGAAAGACCTGAACGGTAAGGAGTAATATCCAGGAAGTAAGGAGCCTCTCTGTATGGCTACCGCAGCAAAACCCGTACCGGCGCATTCCCTGCGCGCCAAAGTAACCAGCAAGGGGCAGATCACCATCCCAGTAGCAGTTCGAAAATCCCTCGGCGTCAAACCTGGCGATTCTATCTGTTTCGAGCAGCAAGAGGGCGGCTTCCGCGTTGCGCGCGACGCTGAAGAGAACCCTTTTGAAAAATGGAGGGGCGTTGGCGTCCCTGGTATGGCCCCTGGCCGCGAAGGTCTAATGGCCTACATGCGTGAACTCCGAGGCTACGACGAGTATGACGACAGTCTCGCTTGATACCAACGTCGTAATAGCTTTGCTCAACGAGGAGCAGAGCCTGAACGAAAGTGCGCAAGCCGCAATCGATCGATCTAGAAAATCGGGCAGGCTTGTAGTTTCTGGCCCGGTTTATGCTGAATTGCTGGGCCTTCCCGCAAAGACACAGCACGTTCTCAACGTGTTCTTCAGTGCAGGAGGCATTGAACTGGACTGGCGCTTTGAAGAGACTGTATGGCGCGCGGCGGGAGTGGCCTTTCAGGGCTATGTTCAGAGAAGAGTCGCGAGCACCGGGTTACTGCCCCGCCGCATCCTGACAGACTTCCTCATTGGAGCGCACGCTTCGGTTCGTGGATACACACTGCTCACCCTGGACCGAAGAATCTATGAAGCTTCCTTCCCAGGAATCCGCATTGAGTCATTTTGACGGATTTTCTTTCTCCGCGCACTCCGATATCAGCACCGGAATTCCATCCACAATCGGGTAGGCGAGGTCGCAGGCTGCGCAAATCAGCTCGCTCTCAGCCAGTTTGAGATTGCCCAGACAGGCCGGGCAGGCTAATTGGTCCAGAACCGACGAGTCAAATGCGTAAGAGCCGCGTGAATTGGCCTCTATCGAGCCTGGCTTATTGGACGGTCGCATCGGGACCCTCCGCCGGATCGCCCGGCTTGTTCGGGCCGGCCACATCGGCAACCCGCTTCGGACGGCTGGCGAACTCGGCTTCTATGCGTGCATTCGTGCCCGCAACAGCAAACTCGTAAGCCACGCGAACGCCGTTGAAGATCGCCCGGTCGTTCGATGAGCCGTGGCCGATGATGCAGATCCCACGCACGCCTAGCAGCGGCGCTCCGCCATACTCTCTGTAATCCAGGCGGTGCCGGAATTCGTTGAAGGCGCGCCGCGAGAGCAGCGCTCCCACCTGAGCAGTCACTGTGCGTGTAAGCGATTCTCGCAGCACATCGCGCACAAACCGGCCCACACCCTCGCTGGTCTTCAAGGCCACGTTGCCGACAAAACCATCGCAGACAATCACGTCGGCCTGGCCGCTGAAGATGTCCCGGCCCTCCACGTTGCCGATGAAATTGATGGGCAAAGCCTTGAGCAGTTGAAAGGCCTCGCGGGTCAGGTCGTTGCCTTTGGATTCTTCTTCGCCGATGGACAGCAAACCCACGCGCGGCTCATTGATTTTGAGCACGCTGCGGGCATACATCTCGCCCATCACCGCAAACTGCTCCAGATTGTGCGCCTTGCAGTCCACGTTGGCACCCACATCCAGCAGTACGCACGGATTTCCGGTAGAGCTCGGCATCGGGGTCGCCAGGGCAGGCCGATCCACGCCCGGTAGCGCCCCAAGCACCATCTTGGCCGTAGCCATGGCCGCTCCAGTGTTGCCGGCAGTCACAAATCCGGCCGCCTTGCCCTCGCGCACCAGCTTCAGCCCCACGCGCATCGAGCTGTCTTTTTTGGTCCGAACGGCGTGCGCCGCCTTCTCTTCCATGCCGATGCGCTCTGAGGCATGGTGGATGACGATGGGCAGATCTTCGTTTTCCAGATGTTCGTCCAGAAGGTCGCGCAGCTCCGCCTCAGGCCCAATCAAATGGACCCGCACAGGCAAGGCACGGCAGGCGAGGATCGCTCCCCGTATCTCCGGCTCCGGAGCTTTGTCGGTGCCTACGGCGTCAAGCGCTATGTCTACGAGCATGGGCGCTCAATCTACTTGGCAGCTTCTTTGACGTCCAGAACGGCGCGGCCCTTGTACGCTCCACACTTGGCGCAGGCGCGATGGGGAAGCTTCTTCTCGTGACAGTTTGGGCACTCGGACAGGCCCACGGCGGTCAAAAAGTCGTGAGAACGGCGAAGTGCGGTGCGGCGCGTCGAGTGGCGCCTCTTCGGATTGGGCATGACAAAACTTCCTTTCGTGTCTCCGCCGTCTTCATCCCGGCTCCAGGCCGCGCGCGGCCCTACCTGCCTTCCGGCACTTGGCGGAGCACCCTCAATTTATCCAGAGATCCTCTGGGGGCTTGTTGCTCAGGACTTGATCCGGCCTTGGAGCCCAGCCAGCGCTTGCCAGCGGGGGTCGCTCGGACCCTCTTCGCAGGAGCACGACTGAACGTTGCGATCCTCACCGCAGCGCGGGCAAAGTCCCTTGCAGTCAGGCTTGCACAGCGTTCTGACCGGCAGGGACAAAAGCACCTGCTCGCGCAGCACGTCTTCAAGCAATAGACCGTCCCTTTGATAATACCCGATTTCCGTTTCCGGCGCAGTAATTGACCGCTCCGGCGCCTCGGAATCTGCCTCCGCCGGACGGAAAATCAAGTCGAACTCAGCCCCAAGTCCAATCTCTACCGGCTCCACGCAGCGCGCGCACGGAACCTGGAACTTGCCCGCAAAGTTCCCTTTCAGCCGGATGTCGGCCACAATGTCCCCAGGCCCTCGATGCTCGTGCAGCACCTCGGCCCGCCCCGCAGTGGCCAGTTGCCCGGCCTGCTGAGCCTCTCCACCGAAATCGACCGCTCCCGGAGCCAGTTCCAGGTCGAAGTCAATCGGTTCCCGCTCCAATTCGCTTACTTTGAATTCCATGCTATGAGCCTACGGCGCGGGCTCCGCCCCGTCAATCCGGGTTAGCTGACGGCTGGCATCTCCGCCGTTCACGAATGCCAATTCGCGGCTTCCATATGCTCAACGTGACCACCAGAACTATGGGATAGTCCCATCGGACCGCAATTCGGCAGGCGACTTCACGGCCCTGAAGGCGCCTAAGGCTTCATGATCACGTGATAGAGCGTGGTCTGATCTGCTGTAGAGAGAAGCCTGACGTCATCCCCATCGTGCGCGAGGCGTGCCGGCAACCATTCGGAGCCTCCCCCATAGCCTCCTCCCGTGCCCGATACCACAAGAAACTCCCTGTGCTTCGAAACGAAACCACCATAGTCTTCAACTTGCAGAGGAAAGTATTGGCGCAGTACGAGAAGCTCGAGGTCTGCCGAGTCGGACTTATTGTCTGCGAACTCGACCGCCGCACTTGGATCGGTAACTGCGTACAACTGGAGTTTCGAGGCGGCGGGCGTGTAGTAGACCATCGGCAAATACCTGACTTCGTTCGACATGACAACCGGCAATCCGGACTTGTTGTTTTCGGCAACGATCGCTTGCAACTCATGGGTTGCGGCAACTCGCGATTCTAGGAGAGAACCGTTCAGAGCGTTCTTCACGACTCCAACCGAGGACAGAGCATAACTCGTCGACAATAGGAAGAGCAAAAGCACCCCCACTGTTCTAGGCAATTTGCTGGTCAAGTACCCAAAGGCCAGCGCGCCGCCAAGGATGGTTGGCATCATATACCGTTCCGTCATTCCTCCGTGGCCAATTTTAGACGCCGCTATGGCGATTGCTGGCAGCCAAAGGAGCATGAGAATCAAAGCCCGCTCCTCGATCGGGAACGCCTCCTCCTCAACTTTTTGATTACCCGGCAGCCCCGGCGTCGCTGCCTTGACAACGCTGTAGTACAGGATTATTGCGGTAATGCCTACCGCAAAGCTCCATCCCCAATAACCGCTCATATTAAAGAGCCAGTTGTGCATAAAGACAATTTGCCTGAAGCTGACGTGCGACCAGAAGTTATGACCATAATATTGACGCATCCTCAATAATAGCTTTGAAAAGAACAACAGCGGTAAGGCACCGGCAGCAATCGATGCCCATGCGCTAACCCGAAAGCGGCGGTGGAATATCCACACTGAAGCTTCAGCCACAAGAAAGGCCGGCCAAACAAAAACCGCATAATAATGCAGAGATACCGCCGCGGCCAGACTGATGGCTACGAAAATAGCATAGAGACTAGAGTCTTCGATCCGCTGCCAGGCGAGTATTGCGCAGGAGACACAACCGATCATCAGAGCATACGGCCGCGCCTCGTACGCATATTCTGCCAACGGAGTGCACAGAACAAAAGTCGCGCCCACCAGCGCTGACAGTCTGCTTACTCTTCTGGAGAGAATTATGTAAATGCAATAGACAATCCCCAATAATCCCAGAATCGAAGGAAGCCTATAACCAAGATGATCGTCCGGCACAAGTTGGCGCGCAAGCCGGTTGACAAGATAGTAGACCGGGGGATTGGAATCCGCAGCATGATCCAATGCCTTCCATATCTCCGAAGCACTGGGTAGGCGGCTCATCATAACTGTGCATATCTCGTCTAACCAAAAAGGTTTGGCAAGAGCGTGAAGCGCCGAGCAAAGGCCGACTGCAAGCAGAATCAGCACAATGCCCGCTGTGCCTCTTCGGGTGCCGGCTTCGGCGCTAGCATCCGTGCATAACCGGGTTGTTCTCATCGCTTCTCGCTCTCTCTCCAATCGACGTATCCTGGCGATCGGCTTGCCAACCGAGTTGAACAGGATTTCCCATTATACTTTGCCGGCTGAAGGACGATAGACTACCGGTTTCCTCCGCTCGCGATCTTTATCGCCTTCGTTCCAAGGCCAAAGAGCCGGATGTCAGCCACAATATCTCTGGGACCGCGATGCTCGTGCAGCACCTCGGCCCGCCCCGCCGTGGCCAGTTGCCCTGCCTCCTCGGCCTCCTCCCCGAAATCGACCGCTCCGGGAGCCAGTTCCAGTTCGAAGTCGATTGTTTCGCGCTACAGTTCGCTTGCATTGAATTCCAGGCTATGAGCCTACGGCGTGGGCTACCCTCCGTCAATGCGCGACGATTGTCCGACACAAGATGAGACGTTCATGGCCGGGCCGGTCACAAGGGGGACGACAATGACGGCGTGCTTGGAGCAGAGAAGTTGAGTTTGGCCGAGGTCGAGACATTCCCCGCGGCCTCAGAGTGTCAGCGGTTCGCCGGATGCGGCCGATGATTCACATGCGTAGGCGAATTACGGCGCTCTCTCGCCCATCGGATCGCCTCTTTCTGTTTCCAAGCTGTTTTTGACAAATTCATTTGGTACCCTCTTATTATGCCGTTCGAGAAAAACATCGCCCTCGTTGAAACTTCGTGGGGTGGGCACCAGCCGACATACTTCAAACTCTTCGTTCGTGCTTTGCTCGAACTGGGCTGTCATGTCACAGCATTCTGCCCGGAGCCAGAAGATGTACAGGCAGCGCTCGATGGTCTTAGCGCAGAGGATCGGTCACGGCTGAAAACGCGCCGATTCACGAATGTAACTCCCTGCCGGTTCCTGCCCGACCGCGTCAAATACAGGCTGGCAACTATTCTTTCCACTTTGAAGCTGTCATTCGCACTCTTTCGGTCTGAGTTTAGCCTGCACAAGAAGTTCAATCTGGTTTTTTTTGCGTCCATGTATGACAATCACTTCTCCAGACGGCGCGAATCAGTACTCATTTTTCCGTTTCCTTGGTCGGCTCTTTATATCTACTCGGGCAAGTTTCGGAAGCTGCTTCCTCGGGCATCCTTGAGCGATTTGCCACCTTGGGTCGCAACCCTGTTTCGCTCTCCCAGGATGAAATCGATTGCCGTTCTTGATCCGGACATCACCGAAATGATGCAAGAGCTCTGCGATCGGCCTGTGATTTGTTTTCCCGATTTAACCGATCAGCGGCTTGCCGTTTCCTCCCCCATCGCGGCGGAGTTGAAGAAATTCGCCAACGGAGCGCCGATTGTCGGATTATTCGGTTATTTGAAGCCCACTAAAGGCACAATGACCCTTGCGAAATTGGCGCTCGATCCCGCGAACAGCGATTTGTGCTTTGCGTTTGTCGGAGATTTAGCGGCTCTAGGGTATACCAAGGAAGAGCAAGCACTACTTTCCACGCTCTCGGCCCAACTCCCGAACGTATTTTCGCTCTTTAGGCGCGTCCACGACGAAATGGAGTTTAATGCTTGCCTTTGTGCGGCTGACGTAATCTTTGCTGCCTACCTTGACTTTGCCGACAGCAGTGGGATTCTTACCAAGGCTGCCACGTTCAAGAAACCGGTCATCGTCAGCGACGGCTATCTGATGGCAGAAAGAATCCGCAAATTTCGAATGGGTACAGTTATTCCTCAGGGAGACGTGCAGGCTGCAGGGATCGCTATACGGGAGCTACTGCGGCACAGGGACGACGCTTCCACTTCCCCGGATTGGGAAGGCTATTGCGAAGAACATTCCTATTCTCGATTGAAAGTGGCTTTCGCTAACCTCCTCGCCCTCGATTGACCGGTCGCCGGCTCGATTGATCCGTTCATCATTTCGGCTCTCGTCAGGGCTATGCGTACAGCCGAAGTCAGCAGACACCTCCTGGCTTGGTGCAAATCGCCATTTTCTTCGAAGATTTGAACTTAAATGCGGCGTCAACTGGCCAACTTGCAGTACGCAGTCGAGCGCTCGCTACCCTAAGAATCAAAATGGGTATTAGCGACAAGAGTCATTTCCCGTATGGGCACAAGGTGTCGCGACGAAACTCATGCGCGATTTGCAGCCGGCAATTGGCGAACTCCCCGCCAGGAGGCCCTAGAATTGCACTACGGGGCAACAGCCCGAGGGCTACGCTTCTGCGGCCCTGTTTGAAGCCCATGATTGAACCGACAGGTTCCCCTTCCATGACCGATCCTTCTCTTCGCGTTCGCGTGGCAACTGCTGCCGACAGAACCCGCCTGATTCCATTGATCAACTCTGCCTACTCCATCGAGACCTTCCTTGAGGGCACGCGCACGGACGAAGCCCGTCTGACGGCCATGATGCAAAAGGGGAACGTCCTGGTTGCGGAAGCAGTGGATAGCTCCGGCCAGCTTTTAGGCTGCGTCTACACTGAAGTTCGTGGCCAGCGCGGTTACTTGGGTCAGCTCGCCGTGGACCCAGCCTATCAGGGTAAGCGCCTCGGGCGCATGATCGTCGAGGCCGCCGAAGACCATCTGCGCCGCCAGGGATGCGTAGCGGTAGACATCACCGTGCTGAGCATGCGCACAGAACTACCGCCCATCTACCGCAGATTTGGATATGTCGAGACCGGTGTCGAGGAATTCCACCCGACTCAGCCGCTCAAATCCGGCGTCGAGTGCCATAGCATCGTCATGTCGAAGCAGCTATAGCGCCGGGCAGCTCCTCCATCCGGTACACTTCTGGAAATCCAGGTTGCGCCTGCGAGGAAGCCCGCAAATGTCTCAACTCTATATTCTTGTGCTGGCCGTCATTGTCGTTGCACTGCTGGCGGTGGCCGTCTATCGCACCTCCCAGGTGAAGACCAAGGCCGACTAGCTGCTGGCCGGACGGTCTCTTCCCGCCGCGGTCTTGGTGCTCACCCTGCTCACCTCGTGGATCGGCGCCGGATCGCTCTTCGCTGGAGCGGAGAACGCCTACAAGAACGGCTTTGCCGCGCTCTGGCAGCCGACTGGAGGCTGGCTGGGCCTGCTGCTCATCTACTTCATCGCTCCCCGCGCCCGCAAATTTGCCCAGTTAACATTGCCCGACCTGCTCGAGGCCCGTTACAACCAGACGGCGCGCGTGCTTGGCACAATCGCCATCCTCATTGCCTACGTCGCCATCACCAGCTACCAGTTCCGCGGCGGCGGCGACGTGCTTCACCTCATCTTTCCAGACACCGTCACGCCGGAGCTGGGCACCTATCTCATCGCCACATTCGTCATTGTCACCACAGCCATGGCAGGCATGTCTTCCGTGGCCTATATGGATGTGGCCATCGGCTCGCTGGTCACCGTCATCTGCATCGTCGCCGCGCCCATGCTCTATTTCAAGGCCGGCGGATGGGCCGGACTCCACGCCCTGCTGCCGCCCGAATACTTTCAGGTTCTGGGCAACTACCGGCTCGGCCCCGACCATGTGCGGCAATCCGCCGGCATGGGGGTGATTCGCGGGCTTGAATTCCTGGTGCCAGTCCTGCTGCTCATGCTGGGCAACCAGGTGATGTATCAGAAGTTTTTCTCCGCAAAGTCCGAGAAGGATGCGCGCGTATCGGTCGTCGGCTGGATTCTGGGCACAATCGTACTCGAGACGCTGATCGTGGCCATCGCCGTCTTCGGCCGCGCGCTTTATCCCAGCGGCGAGGTCGCCCTGCATCCGCGCGAGATCATCCCTTACACGGCCCGCCACGGCCTACCCGCAGTCATGGGCGCTCTGCTGCTGGGCGCGGTCTTCGCCAAGGTCATCTCCACGGCCTCAAACTACCTGTTCTCGCCTGCGACCAACCTGGTCAATGACGTCTTCGTGCGCTACATCGCGCCCGGGGCGTCAAACAAACGTGTGCTGATCGTCTCCCGGCTGTGTGTCGTTCTGCTGGGCTGCTGGGCGCTCTACCAGGCGGTCTACGCCGAAAGCATTCTCCAGAAGATGCTCTATGCTTACACCGTTTACTCCGCCGCGCTTACCCCCGTAGTCCTGGCTGCCTTCTACTCGAAGCGCGTGACGGCCTGGGGCGCGGTGGCCGCCATCGCCTCTGGCACGGTAGTCACGCTGGCCTGGGACATCGAGGCGGTCAGAGAGTTCTTCCCGCCCATCCTCGCCGCCCGCGACGCCATCTTCCCCGCCCTGGCCGCGGCCGTGATTGCCATGGTGGTGGTGAGCTTTTTCACGCCAAAACCAGCGCCGGAACAACTGGCGCAGTTCTCCGATTAAGGCGCATTCCCTTCGTACCAAGCCTCAACCGATCGGGCAAATTGTTTCTCTTCCTGAAGAAAAATCCTCGAATTCGGCGCGAACGGACTTACACTGTCCGTGGAAACACCGTAGAGCTATGCCCGTCGCCCAACTCACCCTCGAAATCCGCATTGAGCATGCCCAGTCGCTCAAGGACCGGCGGCAGGTCGTCCGCTCGCTCAAAGACCAGTTGAAGCAGAGCTTCAATATCTCCGTAGCCGAGATGGATGAGGCAGTCACCTGGCAATCGGCCACCATCGGCGTGGTGGCCATCTCCCGCTCACGCGACTATCTGCACGGGCTTATCGAAGAGGTAGAACGCGCTGCTCGCCGCATGCTCAACGAACTAGGCGCGGAACTGTCCGACGCCTTCTGGGACTACATCGAGAGCTGACTGGGTGTCGCGCAAGGCCTCGGCGAAGAACCATACAATTCTTCAACGCAAACTCGCAGTCTGGCAGCAATCGCCGATGGACGGTGCTTACGAGATTCAACGCGCGGGCGCCGCGTACTTGCCCGACTTAACCCACAAGAATTCTCCTCCGTCGGATAACTTGTCAGGATTGTTGATCACGTAGAGCAGAACCGTTTGCGGCGCGTAGCATTGCTTGTAGATCAGCGCCGAACCCGACCCGCCGCTTCCAAAAGACGTCTCCACATCGAAATGATCGGGCGCATTGTCGATACGCAGCACTCCGTTGCGGATCTGGGGAGTTACTTCGTGCAAACCGCCGCCGGAGAAGGTCGCCCGCCCTCCTGGGCTCAGGCCGATCGTGTAACTCGGTCTGGGTTCGTTTGCCAGGTTCATGTCCACAGCTATCTGGAATCCCCTTGTGATTGGCTCCATGCTACCGGCCTTCACCACCCGGAAGAGCACCGTACAGGAGTCCTTGGATCCAGGTCCGTAAATGGCTCTTGCAAAGTCCTGCGGGTTCCCGCCCGTCAATGCCTCAATCTTTTCATCATCCGTTGGGGGCAGCGGGGCAGCGCCCTCCGCGGCGCAATTCGCAGGGATCGCGAACACCGAAGCTGGCGGTGGAGTCAGGCTCACATCCGTAACTTCGACCACGGTTTGCGGCGCGCCACTTGTTGGCATCATTTGAGCCTTCAGAATCACGTTGTTCGCGGTGCCTACCCACACCCGCATCTTGCCGCTGGGCCCGGCAAACACCTCAAGAATATTGGCAGCAAACCCATGAATTGTCTCTGCTCCCACTTGCGTGGCGCCCTGGCTGGCCAGTTCGGTCGCCTCCGTGAATGGGTCGCCCCAATCGCCGGAGAAGGCTCCTTTCCCGCACGGGGCGGAACTGTTCACCGGATCCCATGTCAGACTTACCATCTTTTCCAGATCGTAAAGAGTCCGAATGTGAATCGCCTTGGGCCCTGTCTCGTCCGAAGGAGTGCGATTGTCAACAAGCGCCTTCGATCCCAGCCGATAGGTCTTCGTGACCGTTTCCGTGCCAAACATCCCATTGTTTGCTGTGACTGTATAGGCGGTTGGCGCCGCAGCCGTCTGCGCCCTCAGCGACGACCAACAGGTCGCCAGCAACACCAGGTTGATCCCGCAAACTGCCGCTCCACGCACAAGCATCGTTCCGTCCCTCCACGTCTGCCTTCGAATCGTGTCCGGCAAACCAGAGAAATCACTATACCAGTGAGGCACTGAGAATAGCCATCACGAGCAATCTACTTGAAGTTATCCGCGGGAAATGTTCGCCTGACACCTGTACGAAAACATCCCGAAACAAGAACGGCTCGATTGTGCTATTCTCTTTCACGGGTAACACTCACTTGTCACCTTCAAGCGACTGATTATGAACAAGTTCACAACATTTTTATCTTTCCGTACCTTGTTGCTCGCGACATTGCCCGGCTAGGGCCGTTTCTATATCATTTCGCCAGTTGCGCCGGGGTGGCATGAGTTTCCATTGTGACCGGCATATTGGAGTAACTGCATGACTCGTCGGCTCTGTTCATTGAAACAATCCGTCCGGCCTTTCGCACTCCGCTCTTCGCGAGTAGTGGCCGTTCTCTTCTCACTCTCGACGCTTCTTTTTGCGCAAGGTTCCAACCCGGATTTGCGGCAAGGTTTCCTGAATCCCCCAGCCGACGCAAGACCCATCATGCGATGGTGGTGGTTCGGTCCTGCCGTGACCAAAGCTGAACTCCAACGGGAACTGGAGACCATGCGCGGCGCGGGCATCGGCGGCGTTGAGATTCAGCCCGTATACCCCTTGATGCTCGACGACGAAGCCAAAGGAATCAAGAACCTGGAATATCTGTCGCCGGAGTTTCTTGACGATGTAAATTTCGCTAACCGCACCGCTCAGTCGCTCGGGTTGCGCGTCGATATCACCCTGGGCAGCGGCTGGCCCTACGGCGGTCCAAGAACTACCCTTGCTTCGGCAGCCGGCCGGCTCAAAGTCGTTTCCATGCCTATTACCACTACGGCGATAACTCATCCTCCGCTCGCCGACGGCGACAGCCTGATTGCCGCATTTGCAGTTTCGGGTACTGAGCAATCTTTCGACCCATCCTCTGCGGTGCGCATGGATCCTTCCTTCGGTTCCATTCCATCAGACAAAGGGACTCAGACTGCTCTTTTCTTTATCGCAAGCCACACGCGTCAGATGGTCAAACGCCCGGCCGCGGGCGCAGAGGGTTATGTGCTCGACCATTTCAATCACGCCGCCATCGACGAACATCTCGCCGATGTAGCTTCACCGCTGCTGAACGCATTCGGCGACCAGCCGCCCTACTCTGTCTTCTCCGACTCGCTGGAAGTTTATGGTTCCGATTGGACTTCCGACTTACCCGCCGAGTTTCAAAAGCGCCGCGGATACGATCTCATTCCTCACTTACCGCAACTCCTCGCCGGAGGCACGCTGGAAGCGGAAGCTATACGCCACGACTGGGGACAGACCCTCTCCGAACTTATCCGCGACAACTACTTGTCGCCGCTTACACAGTTTGCCGAGGCGCATCGCTCCAAGTTCCGTTCGCAGACCTACGGTGAACCTGCTGTGACTCTCGCGGATGAGTCCGTTGCCAACCTTCCTGAAGGCGAAGGCCCGCAATGGAACGCCTTCTCTTTTACACGATGGGCAAGCTCCTCCAACCACCTCTACGGACGGATCATCACCTCCGCGGAGACCTGGACATGGCTCCATTCGCCCGCATTCCGCGCCACTCCTCTGGACATGAAGGCCGAGGCCGACCGGATGTTCCTGCTCGGAGTGAACCAGTTTGTCGGGCACGGCTATCCGTATTCCCCTGCCGCAGCGGGTGAGCCGGGCTGGTCGCTCTACGCAGCGGCGGTTTTCAACTCGCACAACCCGTGGTTTCCTGTAATGCCGGACGTAATGAAATATTTGCAGAGAGTCAGTTGGTTGCTGCGTCAAGGCAAGCCGGCCAATGACATCGCAATTCTTTTGCCAGAGGACGACGCCCAGGCCGCTTTCGCCCCAGGTCATGTTTCAGTAACCGACGAGATGAAGAAACGGATCGAGCCCGGCCTGATGGCTGCCATTCTCGATGCTGGATATAACATCGATTACATTGACGCCGCCACGATCGAGAAGCTAGGCACCATTCCCTACCCCATCCTGATCCTTCCGCCAACCAACAGGATTCCGCTCGCGACCTATAAGAAGATAGAGACCTACGCCGCAACATCAGGCAAAGTGATTGCGCTGGGCAGGCTTCCATCGCTAGCGCCGGGACTTAAGGAGAAGGACAGTTCCGCCGAGATTGCGTCTCTATCCACGCATCTTTTCCGGGAGAACGACCACAACGGGATTCTCGTCAGCTCGCTTGGTGATCTTGCCGATGTACTGCACCGCGCACTGCCTCCGGACGTGGATGCATCCGGGCAAATGACGGGTCTCGGCTTTATCCATCGCAAGCTATCGGACAGCGATGTATATTTTGTTGTTAACACCGGAAATCAGCCCATTGATGGGAACATTCGCTTTCGCTCTCCTCGACCTTACGTCGAGGCATGGAATCCCGATAGCGGTGACATTCTCCAGTCCGCTTCACATGCTGCTGCCGCTCGCATTCCCGTACAGCTTGCGCCCTATGAGTCGCGCGTGTTCATCTTCAAAGACACTCTTGGAGCCGGGTCCAACGAGTCAGCTCAACGCGCTACGCAATCTTCCAGCCCCGGCGAAGGACAAGCGATGGACCTAAGCCAGGGCTGGCAGATTCGTTTTGCCGACAGCACGCAAGACCAGGATCTCACCAGTCTAGCTTCGTGGCCCGCACTTCCGGGCAGGCAGTATTACTCCGGCGAAGCTATCTACACGCGTAGCGTTTCGATAAGTCAGTCTTCTACTAAAGACACTCAATTCTTACTCGACTTCGGCGCTGGAACGCCGATCACCGACAATCGCCGCCCCAATGCTTCCGGCATGAGCGCGCTTCTCGATCCGCCGATCAGAGAAGCGGCCATCGTATTTGTCAACGGTCAAAGGGCGGGATCGCTCTGGCATCCGCCTTACCGGATCGACATTTCAAAGTTTGTTCACAGCGGCGAGAATCGGATCGAAGTTCACGTCTATAACACCGCCATCAATCTGTTGGCTGGACAGCCTCCACGCGATTATACGGCATTGCGAGCGAAGTATGGAAGGCGCTTCGATCCCCAGGATATGGATAACTTGCAACCTATACCTTCAGGGCTTTTCGGCCCCATTCACTTAGAGGAACAGAGGAGCAAATGAGCAGATTAACTCGATGGATAGCCATGGGCGCACTTTTGAGCCTGCTGGCGGCTTGCGAAGCATACGCCACGCCGCAGACGTTTCTGGCCAATGAATATGGAGCGAAAGGAGATGGCGCGACACTGGACACATTATCGATTCAGAAGGCCATCGATGCGGCCGCGGCGGTTGGAGGCACCATTACGCTGCGACCAGGCACTTATCTAACAGGTTCGCTGTTTCTCAAATCGGGTGTAACTCTCGATGTTCCGGAGGGCGTCACGCTTGTTGGTTCCGAGAAGCTGGATGACTATCCGATGCTTCCCACCCGCATTGCCGGTATCGAAATGACCTGGCCGGCGGCCCTCATCAACGTTCGCGACCAGCACAACGTTGTGATCACAGGCAAAGGCACAATCGATGGCGACGGCCCCATCTGGTGGAAGTCCTACTGGGATCTGCGAGCTATATATGAGCCTAAGGGCCTGCGCTGGGCCTCAGATTATGACGCCCGCCGGCCGCGCCTCATTCTCATTCAAAACTCTTCCGGCATTCAACTTGGCGGCGGCGTCATGCTCAAGCGCTCCGGCTTCTGGACTGTGCAGATACTGTACTCGCACGATGTTCACGTCGACGGCGTAATCATCCGCAACAACGAAGGTGGAAAAGGCCCCAGCACCGACGGAATCGACATCGACTCTTCGCGCAAGGTGCTGGTGGAACATGCCGACATCGACGTGAACGACGACGCTCTCTGCCTCAAGGCAGGACGCGACTCTGACGGCCTGCGCGTTAACCGGCCCACTGAGGAAATCGTTCTTCGCGACTCGATCGTGCGCCACGGCGCCGCGGCCATCACCATCGGCAGCGAGACCTCGGGAGGCTTCCGTAACATCGAGGCCTATAACATCACCGCGCTGAGCGGCGTCCCATCAGGCGTTCTTTTCAAATCCGCTCACACGCGTGGAGGTTTTGCTCAGGATATCCGTATTCACGACCTCACCCTCGAAGGCGTCGCTATTCCAATCCATATCACCATGAACTGGAACCCGAGTTATAGCTACGCCACGATTCCTTCCGGCGTAAAGGAAATTCCTCCGTACTGGGTTACTCTTGCAACCAAAGTCCCGGAGCAGCAAGGCATGCCCCACTTCCACGACGTTCACATTTGGAATATCAAAGCGACTGGCGCCAAAAGTGCGTTCAACGTGGCTGCCTACCCCGACGCTACGCTTGACAGCTTTCACTTCGACCATCTGGATATCGAGGCGGCCACCGCGGGCTCTATTGCGAACACCCGGAACTGGACCATCACCGACAGCACCATCAAGACAGCGGACGGCAGCAAGCCGGTCTTCACGGACTCTGCGATGACGGATTCGAAAGATATCCCGTATGGCGAGCCGAGGTAACTCCTGGAAAAGGTTTCAATTTCGTACGGAATGACCATGCATCTGGCGGATTTCGCTCCCAGCTAAAAGAAAGGCGCCCACCCCGTAGGTATAACTCGCCGATGCCTTGAAAGGCGCCGGCTCTGCGCCCGTCTGCTGGATGCAACCCAGCCGTCCGTCGGCATACACATGATGCAACAGTCCGGTCCAGGCCCTCTCAATTACTGGCCGATAAACCTTCTTGTCCAGCAAGCCTTCATTCACGCCTGCGGCCAACGCGTAAGTGAAGAAGGCTGAGCCTGACACCTCGGGTAAATCGTAGTCGGCAGGGTCAAGCAGACCCGCTCTCCAAAGTCCATCCGAGTCCTGCAATTCGGCTACTCGCGCCGCCATCTCACGCAACTGCGAGATATATTTCGCGCGCGCCGGATCATCCTTGGGAAGGTACTGCAGAGTTCTGATGATTCCTCCCATCACCCACCCATTGCCACGCGACCAGAACATCTTCTTTCCGTTGGCCTCGGTCCGGGTCAGATAGCTGGAATCTCGCGCATACAAATGTTCTTGGGTGTCATAGAGGCGGCTGGATGTCTTGGCCCATTCCTCATCGAGATAGTCGACATATTTGCGGTCCCCAGTGGCGGCATACATCCGCGACCACACGGGGGGCGCCATGAAGAGCGCATCGCACCACCACCACGCAATCTCCTTGCCCGGAATTGCAGATGTCCGCGGCGCAGCCAGGATCGCATCTAACTCACTCTGTGTTGGCCGCATCATCGCGGGATCCTTCTTGAGCAGATAGAACTCCAGATAGGTTTGCCCGACGCTTTGATCGTCGGCGTTGGGCAGATGCGAGCGTAGTTGCCAGTCAAACTTCTGGCTCATGGCCAGCATGGCATCGCGATACTTCGGCTCGCCCAGCGAGTCCGAAGCGGCCATGAAACCGCTGTAGAGCACGCTCCATGTCCAAATCCGATCGAAGTAAGGCTGAGCCCTTTCGAGCTGCCAATCGGCTACCTTGCGCATAGCCTTGGCCACCGCCGCAGGCTTGGTCGACGTTGACAGATCGGTAGCAATCGGGCCAGGGTTATCCGGAGCATCGCCAAAGTGACGCGTCGCGTTGTTCGCAATGTTGGCCTGCTCCTTTGCAGTGGGCTCATGTTGTGCATTCGCCAACCGGTGTAGCCCAAAGATGCAAATGCTCGCCCCAATGGCGAGCATAATTGCCTTCCCTCGAATCGACATGCAATTTCCTCAAACGCTGGTTACAAATGAATCCGGCTCCGGAGCTGCGGAAATTCCGCGCCCTCCGAAGCCGGAGTTAGCAAACGATCAAATAACTAGAAGCTCAACCTCCCGGAGAACTGGAAGTCGCGGCTATCCGAACTGGCAAAGCTGAGAGTTCCAAAGGTTGAAGCACTGACGGAGGTCGGAATGGACAGATTGCCCGCGTTGACACCGAAGGTGACGGCGTTGGTGACGTTCTGGCAATCCACCGCAAAGATAAACTTTGCCTTCTCCGTGATGTCAAAGCTCCGCCGGACTCCACTGGTGAGACGGAATGTGTTGGGCGCCCGGAGTCCGAACGCTCCCGTGCGAGGTGCATCGCCAATCATAAGGGGGTTGGCGTTGCAGAAGGGTCCGGTGCTGGTGGCACAGGCAACACCACCCGCCCCGTTTCCTTGGGTTGCACTGCTGATGTACCCATTGACATAAGACAGCGTTCCAAGCGTGAGGGCTGTGACACCGGCGCCCCATTTCCCATTTTGACGGATGCCGTTCTTCCCGCCAGTGTAGTTTGGATTCACGTCCGGCATACAGGTGCCCTGGCCCGTGACCGCGCAGTTTGCGTCGCTGAGCGTCAACGGCGGTCCGGAAACATACTGCATGATATGCGAGGTCTCCCATCCGCCCAGAAGTGCGCGAACAAGGAAGTTGTCTGAGCCAATTCCGCCCTTGCCAAAGGGTAGTTTGTAAACGCCGAATGCCGCCAACTGCTGCGGCGCACTGAGCGTGCTCAAACTATAGTCGATCCGGTTCTGACGCCAGGCCTTTCCGTTTAGCGTGGAACCCGACGGAATCGCAAATCCGCTGCGATTGGTGCCTGCGTCGTCCATCTCCTTCGAGTAGGTGTAGTTGACGGTAAATGACAAGCCATGCGAAAAACGCTGGCTGAGAGAAATCTGCACTGCGTGGTAATTCGCATTTGCAACGTCGATGCCCCAAGTGTCGGCGGTGCTGGTGTACTGCGGCATCCATTTCAATCCCTGGGCGATAGTCGTTGTAGCCGCGCCCTTCGCGCTTGCCGCGGCCGTCGCGAACCCCGGATATGGGGAGATGCAGCAACCCGGCATGTAGTTCTGCGCCGTAGCTATGTTTGCGGTTGTAGCCGGCTGTGTGAGCAGACCATGTCCATACTGCGGAGCGGCGACGGTGCCTCCTTGTCCCAAGGCAAGCGAATAGGCTGGGTTGATTCCGCCCGACTGGATTCCGCGCATGGTGGTTGCGCCCGCGATAAAGTGGCTCTCCGAGCCGGCGTAGTTCACCATCACGGTCATGTTCCGGGTGAGCTCGCGCTGCACGCCGAAGTTCCAGAAGTCGAACTGCGGTGCACGGTCCGAAAGATACGGATCCGGGTAGCCGGGCGCTGCGGCTGCGGTCACAAAGGAGCCGGCGCTATTCACGTAGAAGCCAACGTTGGCCGACTGGGCCGCGGCGGTCGGACCGGTAGGAGTGGGCAGCACATAACTGGGACCGCCGAAGGTGGTGTTTGACTGGCTGAACGCCGGATTGTTGTTGAGATAGAAACTAGGACCGGCGGTAACCCCAGTACCGGCGGCAGTCAAGACAACCGGAGTGGTGAACCCAGTATTGCTCGTACCGGTTGCCGCCTGACCCGCCCCGCCCGTGCCACCGGCGTGAGAATAGAGCACGCCATAACCACCGCGAATCACAGTCTTGTCATTCAGGGAATACGCAAAGCCCAGGCGCGGGCCGAAGTTCTTCCAGTAGGTGTTGACCGGCGTACGGCTGCCGATGCTGATCGCGGATCCGCCAGTGTTGCCGGCGTACATGAACATGCCTGCGTTGCCTGTGATCGTGTTGGTCACGCTTGGATCCAGGAAGCCCCAGCGGTCCTTCACTTCATGGAAGGTAGGAATGTAATCCCAGCGCATACCAAGATTTAAGGTCAGCTTGCGGGTTATCTTGTAGTCGTCCTGGAAGTATGGAGCGAGAGGGCGATAGCGTCCTCCGTACTCAGCAACTGACTGCAAGGTATCGCCGCTGCTTTCCACCGCGCCAACCATGTAGCTGGCATAGGAAAAACCGGTACTTGGCGTGTAGGAAGTGCCAGCAACCTGGGCCGTTTCGTTAGAGCCCCAGGTAAAGGTAATTGGAGTAGAGGGGCCGTCGGCGCTGCTTGCCTGGACCTCAAGCCATTGCAGTTCAAAGCCGGCTGTAATGGCATGTTTCCCCTTTATCCATTGCAGGTTGTCGACCATGGTGAGCGCATTGGAGACCGTGGTTGAGGTGACGTCGGGCTGCTGCCAGTTTGTCTCGAGATTGTTGCCGGTGAAGCTGGCTCCCGGAAACTCATCGGAAGCTTGCCCCGGAGGGAGACCCGTGATGCCCATTGTCGTCGCTTCGTACTGCGCAATCCCCTCGGTGCTGTTCTTCACCGGCGGGCCACCAAAGTTCGAATAGCCGTACTTGAACTGGTTGATGAGATTGGGGGTAATCGTATAGGTGTGCTCGATGTCGGCCCAGTGCCCTGCGACCGTGGAGATAGTGGCAGCCAGATACGGCACCGGGAGATTGGCGGAGCCCGAGGTATACGGCACGGCGTGGCGGTTTCCACCGGTCAGGCTCATCGACAGTCTCTGCTTGGGCGAGATGTCGTAATCGATGTGGCCCGCATAAATCCAGTTGTCATACCCGCTGGGGATGCCGCCAATATAGTTGGCGGCGATGACGCCGGTCGTTGTGTTGGCCAACGGAGGCAGGAACGATTGCATCTTTTGAGCAATGGGAGAGATCTCCGAAGCTGGAATCACATTGACGGGTGAGCCGGAGCCGAGTGCTACTGGATTGCCGTTGGCTCCTACGCCGACGCCGGGGCCGTACCCATATTGATAGCGGCAGGGCGCTTGGCCGGTATTGTTTGCTGTGCAGGTAGCCAATGTGGTTGGATCGTAAACCGGATAGTTGACGTTGGATGTATTGCCCAGTCCACCAGCCGACGTCGGAAGCAATTCCTGGAAGTTGCCCTTCTGCATGAGTGTGGTTGGCAAGGTGTCCGCGCCGTAAGTGGGAGCGGACCGGGTGTGGGCTCGGTCATACGTTCCATAGAAGAAAAGCTTGTCGCGACCATTGAAGAGATGCGGAATGCTGATGGGGCCGCCAACGCTGACGGTCAGCTCATTCTGATGGTCGACCGGCTTTGTGCCAACAACGCTTTGGTAACCCTTAACACCGGCGGAGTTCGTAACGGTAGCCCAAGGCGCGGAGAAGCCCCAGGTATCGAATACCGTGTTGCGGATAAAGTCTGCAACCGTGCCGTGATACTTGTTAGTGCCCGATTTGAGCGTGTAATTTTCCAGTCCCGCGCCCTGATACTCGGCGGGCGCGCTGCTGGTGACCACTTGGATCTGGTCGATGGATTCCATGGGAACCAGATTGAAGATGGGGCGGTTGTCGCCCTGCTGGCTGATGGTCGTGAGCGGGATACCGTTGAGATATTCCTCGGCGAGGCGTGACGCCGTTCCGCTGACAACCGAAGAGCGGCCAGCCGGGTTGACCTGCGCACCGGGCAGCAGGTTCGAGAACTGCGTGATATCGCGCTGCTGGTTGCCGCTCACCATGAGCGGCAATTCCATGTAGACGTCGTTCTCCATGGTCCCGCCGAGGACGGGGTTAGTCGTCTCTAGCGCGGGCGGAGCGCCTGTCACGACGATCGTCTCCGCCTCCGAGCCAGGTTTAAGAGCGATGTTGAGGCCGGTGACGTGCATGGCGTCGATCACCATGTTTTCCTGCTTGAAAACCTCAAATCCCTTGGCTGTCACCGTAACGGTGTACTTACCGGGGATCAGCGGCGCGATGTCGTAATATCCAGCGTCCGAAGTGGGCCTCGTAGTCGCCACATCGGTACCAACGTTGGTCGCGGTAACTGAAGCGCCTGCAACCACCGCGCCGGTTGCGTCCGTCACCGTACCTTCAATGGCGCCATCGCCACCGGTCTGTGCCGCGGCCTGTACGGCCGCCCATCCCAGGCAGATTGCAAGCCCGAGTAAGATTGTTGCGGCGCTTGCCCAGCTTCCGCCGCACCTGCGCCTGACATTCGTTGTGCCGGCAAACTCGTTTGTTTTCATATGTCCGCTTGGAAAGCCTCCGTCAATGATTGTGGGCGGTGCAACGTCTAAAGCGCAGCTCTAGCCCTTGTTTGGACCACCGCAAGAAAATAAGGCATCCGAACAAAGAATGTCAATAGAAAAATTATTTTCTTTTTTGCAACCGCGGGCTTCGTCTCTTTTCGCTCGATCGATCTTCTCTGGGGAACTCGCCGAGTTTCGGGGAAACATTTGGCGCGCGTGCCTGAAGCGCATTCAGCCCTCATGCTCGCCAAGTTTGCTGCGCGAAGAGGCTCGCGCGCCACTGTCCCGAAAGTATCCCGCTCCGGTCAGAAAAGAGGCGCCAACCCGGCCCGGAAGCCTGCTTCAGAACGCGCGCACGAAGCTCGAAGTGGTGCTCGGAACGGCTGAGAGCCGCACATCGCCATCCACCAAGCCCGCCGCGGAGGCATGAACGCGAATGCTGCCCGAGGACGCTGTTGCCCGGAGGACTGCGATCGCTCGGCCGCCGTGCAGATGGTGGTGCGGAAGCAGGAAAGACTCGTGGTCCGTAATGCTGCCGTTGTCGGCGGCGACAATCAGCGCCGGACCCGAAACTGAGAACTGAACATCCGCAGACTCGTCCGGCACGGGCACACCGGATGCGTCCACCGCGGTGGCAACGACGGTGACGACATCGTCGCCGCCGGGTGAAATCGTTGTACGTTCCGGTGACAGCACGATGCGCGCCGCCTTTCCTGCGGTGTGAAGCTCATCTTCAGCCACCTGACTGCCCTGGTTATAGGCCACTGCTTTCAGGGACCCAGGAGCGTAGGGCACATTCCATGTGAGCGGCGAGGCATCCGGGTGCAGCCTCTGCCTGCCCAGCGATTGGCCGTTCAAAAGCAGCTCGACCTCTTCGCAATTGCTGTAGACTTCGACCGATTCAGAGTGCGCGTCGGTGTTCCGGGGAGTCCAATCAAGAAGCAAAGTCTCTTGCATGGCCTGCGGAACTGACTCGTAGCCGGGATCGATGGCAGCCCGCTCGCCAGCAGCGACACGGCGTGCGATATGCACGTTTGGCGTCGCGGACCACCAGCTTTGCCGTTCCCATGCGCGCGGGTGAGGCAGTCCGGTGCGATCCAAGAGACCAAATGGGCGGCTGATCAGCGGCCACTGACCAGCTTCGCCCAGGTAGTCGAGGCCCGACCAAAGAAACTGGCCCGAGTACGGCGCATGATCGCGCAAAGCCACCCAGGAGGCGCGGTCATGAATATTTTCTGTCCCAAGAATCTTGCGCGACGGCTTTTGCGTGTGAGCAGCAAGGATCTCGTCCACACGATAGTTCTGCCCCACAACGTCCAGCATGTCGGCCAGCCCGTTGTCGTAATCGTGGCTCACATTGGGGCGGAAGAGGGCCTGCGTCACCGGACGCGAAGGATCGTTTTCGTGGAAGACCGCAAGCAGCCGGGCGAGAATGCCATGCGCCAGCTCGGCGTGCGGCGTGTCGTGAATTTCGTTGCCGGCACTCCAAAGAATAATGCTGGGGTGGTTACGGTCGCGGCGAACGGTATCGCGGGTATCCATCGACGACCACTGCTCAAAGTCGAGGTGGTAGTCGTAGGGGTTCTTGCCAACCGTCCAGCAATCGAAGATCTCATCCATCACCAGGAAGCCCATGCGGTCGCAGAGATCGAGAAACTCCGGCGAGGGCGGATTGTGGGCCGTGCGGATGGCATTTACGCCGAGCGCGCGCAGCGCGGCTAGACGGCGCTGCCAAATTGCGATGGGCACGGCGATTCCAAAGGCGCCTCCGTCGGCATGAATGGCCACACCTTTGATCTTGAAGTTGCTGCCATTGAGCCAAAAGCCCGTGTCGGCGTCGAAGTGAAACTCGCGAATGCCGAGAGGAATCTCTTCATCGTCCGTTATCGAATCAGCTTTCGTAAGATCATGGCTGGATTTGAGACGCACCAGAACACGATAAAGCGATGGACGATCGAGATCCCAGAGCTGCGGGTTTGATATAGGGCATTCGCCGCTGAAGTGAGCTTTTGCGCCGGGGGCAATGCTCTGCCCTGGCATCACGATTCGACCGGCCGCACTTCCATCGGGCGCAATCAATTCGACTTCGATCTCAGCCCGCCGCGCCGTGCCGGAGTCATTGTTCACCGAGCTCTCGACGCGCACCATGGCCTTGCCGGCGGTGACCACAGGCGTCGTCACAAACGTGCTCCACGGCTCCAGATGCATATCATGCGTGAGAACCAGCCGCACCGGCCGATAAATGCCTCCGCCCTCGTACCAGCGCGAGGCGGGCTGCTGCGAAGTGTCGCAGCGAACAGCAATCAGATTGTGCGCGGCTGGCCCGAACTGAACGTGACCGGTGATGTCATAAAAGAAGCTCACATACCCGCTTGGCCGATGCCCCAGGTGAAAGCCGTTGATCCATACGTCGCTGTTAGCCATCACTCCATCGAATGCAATATAAACGCGGCGATGTGCGTCTCTGGCGGGCAGAGAAAAACTCTTGCGATACCACGCGATTCCAGTGGGGAAAAACCCTCCGGCTGGGCCGCTGATATTCTTCGCATCAACAGGCCCGGCAATGCTCCAGTCATGCGGCACATCGACGGTGCGCCAGCCGGAATCGTCAAATGCGGCTTGCTCCGCATGAGCCTCGTCTCCCTGGAAAAACTTCCACTCGGCATTGAAATCGACGACGGTGCGCACAGGAGTCTGGGCGGACGCCGCAAGCGTGGCCAGCCCCAAAAGCGCGAGCGCGGGAACCAGAACGAGTCGATTGAGATGCATCATGAATAACACTCCGAAACCGCAAGAAGCTTGGCGATGAGTTATAGAAAGGGCGGCCTATTGGTCCGTCCTATAGATCTCCGCCTCCGTGACAGTCAAGACAGTCTTCACTGGCGGCGCTTCCGGTCTGGGCGGCGTGGCGGCAGTGAGTTCTCTGATCCGATCGATTTCGCGTTCGGGAACGCCTGTCAATGCAATGCGAAGATGCAACCCAGTTGCCGGTTTCAGATCCACCGTGAAGTAACCGAAGTTGGTGGGCGTCACACCCTCCCACACAGTTGTGCCGTCGAGAGTAATCCGCAAAGGATAATGCAACATGCGAAAGTCGGCGAGCTTGAGGTCGATCTGGCTGGGCGTCTCCGGTTTGGCAAAGACATATTCGATCCAGGCGTTATCAATCGGTCCATCGCTGGACCAGGAAGTGTAGTCGTCGTCGTCCTGGCTCAGGCCGGCGTTGGCTGCGTTGGATCCGGCTGTGACCGACGCAACAGCAATGGGAAACCTCGTTTGATGAAAGGAGGGTCCCGGCGGCGTTGGTCCGCGCTTCAGATTGGTAGGCAGGCCTGCATCGGGCATGGATGTGGAGAGCCCATCGCGCTCGTCAACCGCTATCGACGCGAGTTCGATCTCCGCCCGTTTCAGTCCTTCTGCTTCCGCACTCAGCACGATCTTCCCCGCTGTAGGTAGCGAGCGGAGAATCACGCGGTTCACCCCGTCCTCGACTGGAAGCGTCTTCGAGAGGATGTAGTTATCCTCGTGCAACAGCGGCGTCGGCGGCGTGGCGGACAATCCCTTGTTGTCATTCAACGCTGTATTCACGGGCACGGCGACAGCGGAACCCTGTGCTATGCCGCCCCGCCATTCGGCCGCTCCGCTAAGAGTGAAGTGAATCATGTCGTGTGCTGTGGGGCAGCGGTTCCCTGCTGTATCCACCACATCCACATCGACCAGCGCCATGTCCGCGCCATCTGCGCGAAGCCCACCGGGACCGGTTTGCGGCGTCAGCCGCAGAGCAACCGCAGGTCCAGCGGCCCGCAATTCGGTACGGGCAATCTCCTTGCCCTGCGCATCGTAGCCGATAGCCTCAAGTGTGCCCGGTTCATAGGCGACCTTGTCGAAGGTGAACAGAAACTCGCTCGATCGAACCCCATCGCCCAATGAACGCCCATTCAGTTTCAGTGCCACGCGGCTTGCCGACGAGACCACGTAGACAGGCTTCACCGTGCCGAGCGCATAGTTCCAGTGCCCGATGATATGGATGCCGGGATGCTCCACATCGACCCATCCGTCCCACATCGTCTGGTTGGCAAAGTACGCGTCCTTGGGCAGGCGCATCGCGTCTACTGCTCCGCTGCGCCGATAGTTGTTATCGCCGCGGTAGTGCGTATTCGAGTCGGAGAAGATGATCTTTGCGCCGCCTGCATTCACGCGCGTCCCAGTGCCTGGCCTTGCAGCCCAATAGTCATACCAGCGGCGCACATCTTCAATCGCAAGGGAATCCTGATTGCGATTGTAGTCGGGCGAATCCTTGTGGAACGGCGGCGAATCCTCGTCCCAGAACAGCCGCGCCCCTTCGTCGCGCGAGTACTCGTGCATCCACACCGGCTTGGTTGCGCTCTTGTCGACATAGAGCATCTCCCCGCCGTACTCGGCCGCTTTGCTTGACAGCATCTCGCGCGCTCCGATGGCACGGCCGCCGTGCGGATCGTACTGGTCGCGCACCTTCTTCATCTCCAGCATGTGCTCGTCGCTGATGCCCTTGTTGCCGCACTCATAAAAAAGAATGCTGGGGTTGTTGCGGTTGTAGATGATGGCGTCGCGCATCAGTTCCACCCGCTGTTCCCACTGCCTGCCCTTCGAATCGCCTTCCGCATCGCCCGCCGGCATGGATTCGATCAGACCTACGCGGTCGGATGACTCTACATCCTGCTTCCACGGCGTCACATGCATCCAGCGCACAAGGTTCGCGTTCCCATCGACCATCAATCGATTGCTCAGGTCGCTCATCCAAGGCGGTACAGACAGGCCGACGGCGGGCCATTCGTTGGTGGTGCGCTGAGCATACCCATGCATGTCGAGCGCACGGTCATTAAGCTGCACCATCCCGTTTGTAAATTCAGTCTTGCGAAAGCCCGTGCGCGTATTCACCGTATCCACCGTGCGATGATCCACCGACAACTTTGTCGCGACGGTGTAAAGGTAGCCATAGCCCCAACTCCAGAAGTGCAAATCATGCGCCATGGTCGAGGCCGTCAGCGTGCGCGTCTCTCCGGCTGCCAGTGTCGCTGTGCCGCCGTCGATGCGGCTCACAACGCGTCCATCCATATTCTTGATTTCAGCTATGTATTCGACTGTCCTGGGCGCGCTCTCTTCGTTGCGAACCTGCGATTCGACGGTGATCCGTGCGCTGCGCCCCGGTATGTCGAATTCGCTGGCCCACACATAAACTCCGCTCGTTCCAAGCTGAGAGTAGAGCGGCAGCGTCTGGTAGAGCTTGCCCGTCACATGCAACCAGACGCTCTTGCTGATGCCACCATAGTTGGCGTAGAAATTGCCGTTGTTCCAGTGATAGGGGGTATTGGTCGCCTTCTCTTTATAGTCCCAGCGGTTATCCGTTCGCACCGCCAGCACATTCTCGGCCGGAGCCGGCTTCACCGCTTCGGAGATATCGAAGCCGAACGCCATCACGCCGTCCTCGTGGCGTCCGATCAAGGTACCGTTCAGGTAGACTTCGCCCGCCTGGCGAATGCCCTCGAACTCCAGAAAGGTCTTTTGCCCCGAGCTGGAGGCTGGCATTCTGAAGTGCTTGCGATACCACGCCACGCCTACCGGCAGGTCGTGAATGCTCACGCGAAAAGCGGAGTCTTCATTCCACGCGTACGGCGTCGTGACCCGCTTCCACTGGGAATCGTCGAACTCCGGCAGGTCAGCCCCTTGCGGGTCGCCTGCAAAAACTCTCCAGTCTGAGTTGAAGTTGTATTTGATGCGGCCTGCGGGGGGCTGCCCGAGGCTGAAACCAGGCAAAAGACCAAGCACCGCCAGAATCGGAAGCAATAATCCAACCCGCTTCATTTACTGCTCCTTCAGAGAGGAAGACCGTCCGGTCCATCACCAAAGGAATAGTAATCTAGTTTCGATAGGAAACACAATTCCACCAGGAAACCCCTTTAACCGTCCAGCGGGGAGCCCGCATCTGACCATCCACAAATGATTGGGTGGCCATGTCTCGACTCAGAATCGAGACCCGGGGCGCCCAATCTTGTGAGGGATAATCGAGATGTGCGCCAGTCGCCAGGTGTGATAATCGCAATCGCTGGCCCGGCAATCAGGAAAGGTGCAAACCAAATGGTGGAGCTTCTAGAAGCAGTTGACGCCATAAGCGCCGGTTTCACTCAAGCTGGGTGCGAGGCAGCCATTCACGTCCGCGCTCTTTCATCGGGCGCCGAGCTTGGCATCCGGCCTGACGATTCGGTTGTTACGGCATCCGTGTTCAAGCCGCTCGTCGCGCTTGAGTTTTACGCGCAAGTAGAGGCTGGCGAGTTCGATCCGGCGGAGTTAATAGAAATGAAACCGGGCTTCGTCACGCCAGGGCCCACTGGCATATCTAGATTTCTCCACCCCGCTAGCGTATCTCTGCTCGACCTCGCCTATTTAATGTTGACTGTCAGTGATAACGCGGCAACTGACATCATCATCCGGACTGTGGGACTGCCGCGGGTCAATGAGCGTGCGCGGGCGTGCGGATGCGAGGCGACCGTCATTGAGAGCGATTTGCAAACCATGCTGGACGGAATGGCTGCCGAGATGGGCTCGCCTTCGTACCCGGAACTGCTTAAGGCACAATCGGGCGCCCTGGGCGAGGAAGCACGGCTAAGGAGCACCGATGCTTCACGACTTGACTCGGTTGCGGCCCTCGATCCAAGAAGGACAATCCGCACCACGGCGCGGGACATGACGACCTTTTTGTTTGCGGTATGGGCCGACACTGCTGGGCCGCCTAAAGCATGTCGATCTTTGCGCTCAGTTATGTCCCAGCAAGTCGGGCGCCGGCTCGAACCTGCCGTGCCGGATGGCGGCCGGCTTGCTGCTAAGAGCGGTTCGCTCTTCGGACGTATCCGCAACGAAATTGCTGTGATTACCTATCCTGACGGCGAGAATTATGCAGTGGCGGTGTTCACCAGGGCGCACCGTCCTTACGTGCAGGCCGCAGAAATCATCTCAGAAATGGGCCGAGGAGTACATAATGCCATCCAGTGCGTCCGTGCGAGACAGAGTGCCCAGTTATAACGTATCCATGTGAGCCGGGAGCCCCACCCCAAGGTCTTTCGGAATCTTAACCTTCCCTAAAAAGTGGGTGCCCCATCCTTGCGACGTACTTGTTTTTTGTCGCAAGGGTGAGAGACCACAAATCCCAACAACAGGCCCCCGGTCACTCCCAACCTTCTCCAAAAGGGCGGGCCGCCCATACCCGACCCTCTCCAAATGATTGGGTGCCCATGTTTCGATTTTGAGACGTGGGAGACCTCAGGCCTCGTTGGGCCGTTTCTCGTTTTCTTGAGCTGCCGTTTGTCTTGGAACCCAAGCTCTTACGCCTAGCGGTATTCCGCATTGCGCTCCTCAGAGCGGATTCTCATGCATCACGAGAGCGACGGCGCTGCGCAGTCGCGCCCTGCTGCCTTCGTGAGCGGCCCGTATACTGGGCACTCTTACCAAAGGATTCCGGCGCATTTCGGCCTCCACCAGGGGGCCTGCGAAATGCCAGAGCGGTGTAATGTCGCCCACCACGACTATCTCACTGGGCGCCAGAGCTGACGCGATCATATGCATCCCGCGGCCGAGCGCGGCGCACATCTTTCCGATCGCCTCTTTCGCCGCAGGGTCTCCCGAATCGGCTAACTCCAGAAGCGCGTCGAAGGGCGGCGAAGGCTTATTGGCAATCTCGGAGTAGTAACGCATCCCGGCCCGATTCGAGGCGACAGTCTCCCAGCATCCCCTGCTGCCACAGCCGCACGGCAATCCATTCCGGTCAACCTGCACATGACCGAACTCACCGGCAGAGCCGCCCTCTCCGCGGACGATCCGGCCGTTGGCAAAGATGCCCGTGCCTAATCCTTCCGACACGTTGACCACAACCAGGTCGTGCATTCCGTCGCTGTCGCCAAACCAGACCTCGGACAATGCGCAGGCATTGGCGGCATTATCCACCACGACTCGCAGGCCGGTGGCCTTTTCCACACGGGACTTGATGCGCTGAATTGGCCAGGGTACGTTGGGCGCGAAGACGAATCTCTCCAGATGAGGATCGAATCGCCCCGGCAGACTGATGCCGATGCCGTCGAAAGAGCGGTCGCTATTGGATGCGATCATCATTCGGATCGCGTCCACAATAGCGCCGAGGACCTTCTGTGGATTGGCGGGAAGCTCGATGATGTCTTGTGCAACGATTCTGCCGCCGAGATCCGTTACCGCCAGCGTTGTCTGCGCAGGATGAATATCCAAGGCAAGCACGCCTCGCTGAACGTTCAAATTCAGGAATGTAGGTCTTCTGCCGCGAGGAAGCCTCCCCATCGATCCTTCAACGATCCATTTATCGGACAGCAACTCCTCCACGATAATCGAGACGGTGCTTCTCTGCAGTCCAGAGGACCGCGCCAGATCCGCGCGCGAAATGGGTTGCTTGTTGCGGATCTGGTTGAAGATGAGGGTTCGATTGATCTGCCGCGGAACCTTATTCGACGCGCTGAGGCTGTTGGTGAAAGATAGACGCGGCGTCGCCAACTCAGCCATTTAAGTCTCCGATTGAACCATGATTGCAGTCAATTCGAGCAAGGCTTTCAATCGCCAGAACGATCGCGCGCGGCTTCGCCAGAAACCATTGGCCTGCAGTAGTCATAGTCCTGGCGAGTCTCTGCATGACTTCAGAGTGTATACGATGCTATCGGAATGCCAAAACGGCCGAGGGCCTCTTTCCTGGGAAAGAGGCCCTCGACGGTATCGGAAACTGCGCTTGTATTGTAGAAACGCGAGCTACGGCTGGCGCTCTAGACGGTATAGGTCGAGGACGAAACCCGGCCGCCGCGCCCAGTCCAGTTGGTGTGAGAGAACTCGCCGCGCGGCCTGTCGATGCGCTCGTAGGTGTGCGCGCCAAAGAAGTCGCGTTGCGCCTGTAGCAGATTGGCGGGCAACCGCGCCGTCCGGTAGCCGTCGAAGAACGCCAGCGCGGTTGAGAATGCCGGAGTTGGCACGCCCATCTGGACTGCGTGCACCAGCGCATTGCGCCACGACGCTTGATACTTGTTGAGCGCCTCGAAGAAGAAGCTGTCGAGCAGGAGGTTTTCGATCCCCGGGTTCTTGTCGAAGGCTTCTTTGATCTTGCCCAGGAAGCGGCTGCGAATGATGCATCCACCGCGCCACATCAGCGCGATGCCGCCCATGTTGAGGTTCCAGCCATTCTCCTTGGCCGCGGCCCTCAGCAGCATGTAACCCTGCGCGTACGAGATGATCTTTGAGCAGTACAGCGCGCGGCGCACATCCTCGATAAACGCTGCACGGTCGCCTTCGACGGTCTTTGCCGCCGGCCCTGTGAGAATCTTCGAAGCATTCACGCGTTCGTCCTTCAGTGCCGACAAACAGCGCGCGAAGACCGACTCGCCAATCAGTGTTACCGGCTGGCCGAGATCAAGCGCGCTGAACACAGTCCACTTGCCCGTGCCCTTCTGGCCGGCAGTGTCGAGAATCTTGTCGACGATCGGCGTCCCGTCTTCGTCCTTCTTGGCGAAGATCTGGCTGGAAATCTCGATCAGGTAGCTGTCCAGCTCGCCCTTGTTCCACTCGACAAACACTTCGTGCAGCTCGTCGGCAGTGAGTCCCAGGCCGCGTTGCAGCAGATCGTATGCCTCGCAGATCAGCTGCATATCGCCGTACTCGATGCCGTTGTGCACCATCTTGACGTAGTGGCCTGCGCCATTTTCGCCCACCCAGTCGCAGCACGGGGTGCCATCTTCGACTTTGGCGGAGATCGCCTGGAAGATACCCTTCACATGCGGCCAAGCAGCCGGATTGCCGCCAGGCATGATCGACGGGCCGAACCGCGCGCCCTCTTCGCCGCCCGAAACGCCCGTGCCGATGAACAGAATGCCCTTTTCTGCAAGGTCCTTTGTGCGGCGATTCGAGTCGGTGAACAGCGAGTTACCGCCATCGATCACGATGTCGCCCGCCTCCAGGTGAGGCAGCACCAGGTCGATCATCTTGTCTACGGTGTCGCCGGCCTTGACCATCAGCATGATGCGGCGCGGCCGCTTGAGCAGTGTGGCCAGCTCCTCGATCGAGTGGGCGCCCACAACCTGGGTCCCCTTTGCTTCGTTGCCGATAAACTCGTCCACTTTGGACACGGTGCGGTTGAAGACAGCCACCTTATAGCCGTGGTCGTTCATGTTGAGGACAAGATTCTGTCCCATGACTGCAAGGCCAATCAGGCCGATATCACACGATGCTTCAGACATACATTCTCCATTTCAAAAGAATCTATCTTCGGAGGCGTCGCTTTTGCGCCTCCACAAGGCTATTGGCAGCTCGCATTGCGAGCCGTGCGGAGATGAACCCGTTCAGCGACTACACGCCGCTGAATGCGGAAAAACCGCCATCGACCGGAATCACCACGCCGGTCACGAACTCAGACGCCGGCGAGAGCAGCCACAGCACGCAGCCAAAGAGATCTTTAGACTCGCCAAGGCGGCCCATCGGTGTGTGCCCGACAATCGTCTTGCCGCGCGGAGTCCAGTCGCCCGTCTCCTTGTCGGTCAACAGAAAGCGGTTTTGATTGGTCAGAAAGAAGCCGGGCGCTATCGCGTTCACGCGGATCTTCGCCGTATATTCCTGAGCCATGTGCACAGCCAGCCACTGAGTGAAGTTGCTGACTGCGGCTTTTGCCGCCGAGTAAGCGGGAATGCGGGTCAGAGGCCGGAATGAGTTCATGGACGAAATATTCAAGATCGTGCCATAGCCCTGTTCCGCCATGACCTTGCCGAACGCCTGGGAGGGCAGAATCGTTCCCAGCACATTCAGGTCGAAGACCCAGCGCACTGCGTCGGTGGGAAGGTCGAAAAACTTCAACTCAGCGCTGGTTGTGGCCTGAGGCTTATTGCCTCCGGCGCCGTTGATCAGGCAGTCGATCTTGCCGAAATGGCTCACTACCTCCTGAGCTGTTTGGCCGATGCTCTCCCGATTAAGCACATCGCACTTGAAGAACGTGAGCTTCTTGCCGAGATCCCCAAGGCTCTCGATCAGCGCCTTGCCCGCTTCTGCATTCATGTCCAGGATGGCCACGTTTGCGCCGCATCCGGCCAGGGCGCTGGCAATTTCGCCGCCCAAAACTCCGGCGCCGCCGGTAATCGCCACGGTCTTCCCCGTGAAGTCGTACATCTTCGTCAGTTCCGCCAGATCCCAAGAGACTGGCACGTCTGTTGACTTATCCAATTTGCACCCCTTTTTTGAATTACGTCAGTTGATCTAGTTCAAACAAGCTTCACGCGCCCAATTCCAGAGGCGCCTCTGGTTGTAACTGCTACCTTGCCCTCGAAGCTTAAAAGCTGAATGTTCATGGCTTTTACATTCCGGTTGTGCAGGGCCCTGGCTCCGCGTGTTTCGAAACTCTTCTGTTGACTGTGAAGACTCTCTTCCGGCTTACAGCCGGCTGCGGTGTGCCCACAGCCCCAACCCTGGATTCGAGATGAAGAACACCTCTTCCCCGTCCACCTGGTTGTAGCCGTTGACAAGCTTTTCAGGATTGTAGCGAGTTAACATCGTGCTGAGATCGCCATAGTTGAACCCGACGCCCTCAACCTCTTCCTTCGTAAGGTGGCCAGGGCACCAGGTGATCTTGAAGCGCCCCTCTGACGAGCCGTGGATAAGGTGCGCGGCGGCGCTCAGATCGTTGGCCAGGCTTGGGTCGGCATTGACTGCTTCGAGCGTGGCCGGGGTTCCGCGGTAGCCGTACTTGCGAATCAGGCTGTCGATGGTCTTGTCTTCGCCGAATTCCTTCACTGCGGGAGCGAGCACGATCAACTCCGCATCGTCGGCCAGTGCCATGCGCGTGCGGTAGACGGCCTTGTTGCCCAGCCAGGTCGAGTGGAACTCGTGCGGGTCGAGATAGACGACAGCTCTCTTGATCTGCGTGTCCAGCATCTCGAAGTTAACCTTGAGACTAAGTTCCGCTGCCAGATTGAAGCTCTCGATGTCATCGCCAATATAAAGGCCGCGCACGGCCAACCCGCCGTCCGCGCGGCGTCCCACCACAGTCAGCACATAAACAATGGGCAGATGACTCAGGAAATGGTCCGAAGCATAACTGAGCACGTTGCGCACGGGATTTGCCGCGCGTCCCATGATGCGCTCCATGCCGTAGACAGCGCCCAGGTAATGGCTGCGGTTGATGCCCTCGCGGCCTCCCGTGCCCACCAGAATATTCTTGGTGTAATTGGCCATCCCGATAACTTCATGGGGCACGACCTGGCCAACCGAGAGGATGAGATCGAAGCCGCCCTGCGAGATGAGCCGGTTAACCTGCGCCGGCCACTTGTAACTCAGCTTGCCTTCCGACTGCTCGCTGATGAACTCCGCCGGAACCTCGCCAAGCGTCTCAATATCGTTTCGCCAGTCATGCACCCGGAATAGCTCCTGCGGCACATTACCGAACATATCGGCGATCTGGTCCGGCCGCATGGCGGTGTGCGTGCCGAGCGCGGGGAGAACCGCCTTGAGCCGGTCGCCGTAGTATTGCCAAGCATAGCGGGTCAACTCGCCGGCGCGGGAGTGCGCGCGGGTTTGATCGGGCGGCACGGCAAGCACTTTGTTGCGCGCCCCAAGTTTAGCAAGGCCTTCAACCAGAAGATCGTTCAACTGTTGAGGAGTTAGATCGGTATCGACACTTCCGATAGCGCAGTAGAGACTCATGCGGATAACTCGACTTTCTTCAGTCCGGGAGCGAGCATGACCATGATGAACAACGACACGAGATAGACACTTGCGGCGATGATGAAAAGAATCGAATAGCTGTGCGATATTTGCAGAACATGACCGGCCAATTGGGCAATCAGAACGCCGCCGACGGCTCCGGCCATGGTGCCGACACCGGTGACCGAGCCGACAGCGGTACGCGGAAACATATCCGAGGCCGTGGTGAAGAGGTTAGCCGAAAAGCCCTGGTGCGCCGCGGCCGCCAGGCTGAGCAGTCCGACAGCGGCCCATTTCCCGAAGTTATCCGCCTGAAGGTAGTTGATCAGAAAGATTGGGGCAACGAGGAGGGCGCAAAGCAGCATGGCTGTCAGCCGCGCCCGCGCTGCGGTAAGCCCCATGCGGATGAAGGACGCGGGAAGATAGCCTCCATAGATGCTGCCGACAGCTGAAGCGTTGTAAACAATCAAGATCGGCAAGCCCAGGCCCACAAGACTCATATTGAACTTGGCCGTGAAATAGCCAGGCAGCCAGTAAAGATAGAACCACCAGATAGGATCGGTGAGAAACTTGGGGATGGCATATGCCCAGGTCTGGCGAAAGCCTAGCAGCTTGACCCAAGGAGTGGATGGACCCATCTGCTCCGCCGCTTCCTGATAGATGTAGCGCAGCTCGGCGCCGGTCAGCGTGGGGTGATTGGCGGGCTTGCGATATTTGCTGTACCACAGCACAATCCAGGACGCGCTGAAGAATCCGGTGACCAGAAAGGCATAGTGCCAGCCAAGGTGAATGGTCACCCAGGGCACGATGAGCGTAGCCAGGATCACTCCGACATTCGCGCCGCAGTTGAAGATGCCGAAAGCCAGCGAGCGCTCCTTCTGCGGGAACCACTCTGCCACGGTCTTGTTAGCGGCCGGAAAGTTGCCCGATTCGCCGATTCCCAGACAGCAGCGCGCAATGCCGAGCTGGAGTACCGAGTTAACCAGCGCGTGGCCCATCGCGGAGAGGCTCCAGAGGGCCATGATGACCATGTAGCCAATGCGCGTGCCGACCTTGTCGACAAACCGCCCCGCGGCGAGCTGGCCGATCGCATAGAAAAGAGTAAAGAATGCTACGACGGTCCCAAAGCTCTCTTCGGTCAGGCCTATGCCATGATTGGCAACGCTCTGCATGAGGGTGGGCTTGAGAAGCCCGAGAACCTGCCGGTCCATGTAGTTGATCGTCGTAGCAATGAAGAGCATGGCGCAGATGGTCCAGCGCACATACCCTATCCGCGTGCCGGGAGAGGAATCGCTTTCGCTCAATGTCTCTATTTCCGCGCTGCCTGCCATCCCACTCTCCTTACAGCCGATAAGCCCGCTTCACCAAGCCATATGTCAGCTCATGCGCCAATTCGAAAGCCTCGTCCTCCTCCAGCCGATGTTCGGCGACGAGCCTGGCCAGAAAAGCGCAATCGATGCGCCTCGCCACGTCGTGCCGCGCCGGAATGGAAAGGAATGCCCGGGTGTCGTCGTTGAACCCGACCGTGTTGTAGAATCCCGCGGTCTCCGTCACCTGCTCGCGGAACCGCATCATTCCCTCAGGACTGTCATGAAACCACCATGAGGGTCCAAGGCGCAAGCAGGGGTAGTGACCGGCCAGCGGAGCCAGTTCGCGGCTGTAGGTGGATTCATCGAGCGTGAAGAGAATGATCGTCAGATCGCGCTCATTGCCGAACCGGTTGAGCAGCGGGCGGAGCGCATCCACATAATTGGTAGAGCGGGGAATGTCGCAACCCACGTCGCGGCCGTACTTCTCATAGACCTTGCGGTTGTGATTGCGCGTGCTGCCCGGATGAATCCGCATCACCAGGCCGTCTTCCAGGCTCATCTGCGCCATCTCGGTCAGCATCTGCGCCTGAAAGAGCACCTGCTGCTGAGCGTCGGCCTTGCCAGCCAGAACCCGGCTGAACAAATCCCCCGCTTCGTTTGCGGGCAGATCGGCGGTTTGCGCTGTCAGATGCCCGTGGTCGGTCGAGGTGCAACCCAGTTCCTTGAAGCGCAGGCGCGCCTTGCGCAGTGCGTTCAGGTAGCCGGTCCAGGTCGAGGAGTCCTCGCCGGTCTGTTCACCCAGTTTGAGAATCGACGCCGAAAACCCTGCAAATTCAGGATCGACCACCGGGTCGGGGCGGAAGGCGGGCACAACTCTTCCCTTCCAGCCGGATGCGCGGATGGCCTTGATATCGTCCAGCGAGTCGAGGGGCGAATCGGTCGTCGACAGCACTTCCAGATTGAATCGCTCGTACAGAGCGCGTGGCAGGAACTCCGGCGTCTTCAGTCTTTCCGCGATGGTGTCGAAAAACAGGTCGGCGGTGGATGCGGAAAACCTCTGCTGAAGCCCGAAGACCTCCTCGAATACATAGTCCATCCACATGCGCGTCGGCGTTCCGCGAAACAAATGATAATGACTGGCAAAGATGCTCCAGACCTTGCGCGGATTCTTCAGTTCCGGCCTGCCGATTTCAAGATCCTCCAGTGAGATCCCCTGGCTATAGAGCATCCGAAAGACGTAGTGATCGGGCTGCACCAGGAGCTTTGCCGGGTCTGGAAATGGCTCGTTCTTGGCAAACCACGCCGCCTGGGTATGCCCGTGCGGGCTGATGATCGGCAACGCCTTGATGTGCGCGTAAAGCGCCTTGGCTATGGCTCTTGTATCGGGGTCGGCGGGAAACAGACGGTCTTCATGAATCGACATGATTCGATCTCTACCTTTTCGCTGAAGCGGGCCGTGGTCTGACCTCTAGAGAGGTCAGACCACAGTATACACACTGAGACGGGGACTGTCAGGAGGGAAATGAGGCCATCCCGCCGCAACATTGCCTTTACATCTTATACTTCCGCGCGTCTTCCTGGAAATCGGCAACTTGCGCGCGGAAATCTGGCGTTGCGGCTCATCGTCCGGCATCTGGATCTCAAACAGAATACCCCTCAACCCGAGGTGTTTGCTCCCTCAGCGTCCCTCGGTCCAAAAATGGTGCGCAATGGTCGGGCAGCATCGCAACCAGCCGCTTCAGCCCCGGCTTGCAAATCCCATGCCGGCCAGTACGCCCCGCATATAGGCAAAGCTGGCTGTGACGCCGGGCATGGGATCGTCGGCATGAATCTCATATTCGAGATCGACAAAGCCCTTGTATTGGGTCGCAACGAGGGCTTCGAATATCTGCCGAACCGGCATCCGGCCGTCTCCCACGGCAACCTGACTCTCCTTGCTATGGAAATCTGTCAGATCTTTCATGTGCATGTTGAAGAGCCGCGGCCCCACTTCGTGAATCGCCTGAACCACGTCCGTGCCAGCACGCACCGTGTGGCCGACATCGATGCAGCATCCAATGCGCGGGTCCCTATCCTTCACCAGCTTGAGCACGTCCAGCGGCGAAGGCCACACCTTATCCTCCGGTCCGTGATTGTGAATCGCGATCCGGATGTCATATTCCTTCACAAACTTCTCAACCCTGGGAAGAGTTTCGGGCGTAGGGTCGCCCGCGACAATCACGGAAATCCCAGCCCGTTTGCAATACTCGAATTTGCTCCGGATATCGGCGTCTTCGTCTTTTGGAAAGTAAATCGCTCCGGCTGCATGGAGAGCGATGCCGGCCGCCGCATAGTCTTCCAGCGCCTTCGCCTCTTGTTGCGATTCAAAAGGAAGATGATCTTTCACGTCCTTGACATTCAACGAGGCAAGGCCGAGTTGCTTCATAAAGCCGATCATCTGAGCGCGACTGAAACTGCGGAATGTATAGCTTGCCAGCCCTAAATGAATGGGTGACGGCTTTCCGTCCGCGGTCGCAGCCTCAGCAAAGGATGAGACCGCACTCGGCGCAACGCACGCCGCCGCAATGAGCGCGCCGGATTGAACAAAACCGCGGCGTGAAAGAGGTTGTTTCATAGGTTGGATAATCCGTGACTCCCGGCTCAAATCGCCACCCCTATCCTGAGCGTTTTTCGGCGGCATTGCAACGTCCCGCTCGAGCACTGCAATGCCGCTTTTCTGAGTGTAAAGATGTTAACCCTGCATTCACATTCGGGGTTTTGGATGCATTTGGGGTTCTGGACGCAGCCGGCGCATTATGTAAGGAAGAAGGGGATGTCGTTGGCCCAGAATCTCAAGGACGCAAAGGAGGCTTGCCGTTACCTCGTCCGGCGTGTAAATCATTCCGATGCAACCAGTTCCAGCGGCACAAAAAGCTAATTAAACCGCCTGGTCTTCCGCTAATCTCGACGAATGCTCGAAGTATAGCCTATCAAAGCAGCCTGCGCTTATTGCTTACTCGCTATTAGCACAAGAATAAACATGCATGTTACCTTTTCGTCAAAATGAGACGAAATTGCGTTTTGCTTGTCTATTCGATAGATACTGTGCGATCATCAGTCAAAAGTTCTTTCAAGATGACTGCAAAATCGAACTTGCGTGTAGCGGGCAGAATGCATCCTGCAAATGCTTTGGGTTCGCTCAGGGTGGTTGTCCATGTGTGAATGCCAGGGTTGCACGCAGTTCGATGACCGCAGCACCTCGCTCTTTTCTTTAGCTGTCCCAATTTGGAATGTCGTCGCAATTCGGAACGCACTCCTCTCTCTCTGCAGTTGATCGGTTGCTGACTCGGTTTTCCTTGGTCTAACTTGGAATTGAGTTGCGGGAAGGTTTGGATCGGCCTCCCTTGCTAACACAGAAGGGAACAATCTTGTCGCGCAATTCCTTTAACGATGCGCAGTTAGCATCACGGGGCGTTGTTTAGAAGAGGGTGGAGATTCACACTCCTTCAGTAAGAACAATCCCGGAGACGATTGCCTTTCGGCAGACAGAGCTTTGCATCGGGGCCACTTAGCCCAGAGGAGGATTTGTGAGTAGGTTTCAGGCTCGAGCTGTGTATGAAAGCCCCCTTGCAGTGCTCGACGGAGACACAATCGCATCTGAAAGCATCTATTCGGCAGATTACTTACTATCCACAGAGGAACCTGTGGATTCATGGCGTTATCGGTATGTGAAACGGGCTTTCGATATTTTTTGTGCTCTTCTAATGATTGCGATGTTTGCAATTCCCGGGCTCTTGATAGCAGTAGCGATTCTCTTGACCTCGGAAGGTCCGGTCTTTTATCGCGAGCAGCGGATTGGCCGCGATGGACGTCTCTTTCGAATCTGGAAGTTTCGCTCGATGTACAAGAGTGCCGCGCGGATGGGTCACATCGGGGGGACGGAATCGGACGGCAAAGTGCTGCAATGGCGGATGCGCAAGCATCTCCGCGATCCCCGGATTACCGCGATCGGCGCCATTCTTCGCCGCTGGAGCCTGGATGAGATCCCGCAGCTCATCAACATTCTTCTCGGAGAGATGTCGCTGATAGGTCCGCGTCCTATCGTAGAGGCGGAGACTGCTTTCTATGGCAACCTGCTGCCTTTCTATCTTGCCGCAACCCCGGGACTGTCCGGGCTGTGGCAAGTTTCTGGGCGGAGCAATGTAGACTATCCGAAGCGAGCCTGGCTGGACGCTCTATATGTCCGATCGTGGTCTCTGGAAGCCGATCTCGGCATTCTTCTGCGCACGATTCCCGCAGTTCTGAGCCGGATAGGAGCGCGCTGAGTCGCTGGAGTGCAGGTGAGCGGAGCTCTGAACGTGCTTGCGGGCCGGGGGTACAATCCTGGAAAATAGCGTACATCTATGAGAAGAATCCTTTCCGTTTCCCTTGCGCTGCTTGTGCTCGCGGCGTCTCCGGCGTTCTGCTCTCAAGTGTTGACAGGGAATGACTCCGTCGATCCCTTGCAGAGCCCTTCCGGCGATTGCATGGATGCGCAAACGGCCACGAGCGAGGGGTGTGCGCCAGAACAGCAGCAGTCCCCATCCCGCGAGACATCTGGGATTGAAGGCGTTCGATCGCTCGAAACTGCGGCTTCCGCGGCGTCTGAGAGTGTTACTCTCGGCGGAAGGCACAGCACCCAGCCGCAACAACAGCCATTGCCGCCTGATCCGCCAACCGAGTTCCAGAAGTTTGTAGCTGCCACAACCGGTCAACTGCTTCCCATCTACGGCGCAAGCCTCTTCCGCAATGTTCCATCCACATTTTCTCCCAGCGACCTGACTCCCGTTGGCTCCAACTATGTAGTTGGGCCCGAGGATGAATTGCGCGTCCGCATCTGGGGACAGATCAACTACAGCGGCAATCTGCGCGTTGACAGGTCGGGCGATGTTTATCTTCCCCAGGCGGGTTCGGTGCATGTAGCTGGTCTTGAATTCTCTGCACTGGATCAACATCTGCGCGCGGCCGTGGGAAAGAATTATCGCAATTTCGATCTTTCAGTCGATATGGGGCGAATTCGATCGATACAGGTTTATGTGACCGGGCAGGCGCGGCGTCCTGGAGTCTACACCGTGAGTTCCCTCAGTTCGCTCGTGGATGCCTTGTTTGCCAGCGGCGGTCCATCCCCGCAAGGTTCGCTGCGGCACATTCAGTTGAAGCGGGACGGCAAGACCATCACGGACTTCGATTTGTACGCACTCCTCATTCACGGTGACAAATCCAGCGATGTCCGGCTGCTGCCCGAAGATGTCCTCTACATTCCCGCGGCCGGAGCTCAAGTTGCCGTAACAGGAAGCATTCGCGACCCGGGAATCTATGAGTTGCGCGGCGGCGAGTCCATTGGCGACATCCTGGAAGCTGCGGGAAAAACCACCTCGATGTCTTCCAGCGCGCGGATCTCATTGGATCGAGTCGGACAGGACCAGCTTCGTCAGGCCATGGAGTTTACCTTCGACGCAGGCGGCTTGGCTGCCCCGCTTGCCGATGGCGACATTCTTCGCATCTACGCCATTGTTCCCGCCTACCAGAAGACGGTGACTCTGCGAGGGAACGTAGCTAATCCGGGACGCTTCAGTTTGCGGCCTGGCATGCGCCTGAGCGATCTGATTCCTGATCGGGACTCTCTGGTGAGCCGTGACTACTGGTGGAAGCGCAGCCATCTTGGTTTGCCTGTACCGGAATTTGAACCGATGATCTCCACCATCGGGCGGGATCAGCGAAACCCCGAATCGAATAGCCAGGTTTTTACTACTTCCGTATCGCAAGAGACTCTGACCTCTGCTTTGACACGAAACGACCAGCGAAGCCCCGATGACTCCGGGGCAGGTAGCAACGCCCCTGGACAAGACGCCAATGGTACCGGGCAAGATTCCAATACCACCGGGGCACAGCCCGCAACAGCTCGCCAAACAGGAAGCAGCGGGTCGATCGCATCCCGGCTCTCGCAGGCAACTCCATCAAGCGGCGCCGGACAAACCAAACGGAACGAGGTGCGTTTGTCGGCTCCTGAGATCAATTGGGACTACGCGGTGATTGAGCGCCTCGATCCAGAGACATTGAAGACCTCGCTCATCCCGTTCGATCTGGGCAAGCTGGTGCTCAACCACGATGCCAGCCAGGATTTGCCTCTGCAACCAGGCGACACGATCACGATCTTCTCGCAAGCCGACATCCGCGTGCCGCTCGACAAGCAGACCAAGTATGTGAATCTGGAAGGCGAGTTTGTCCATTCCGGCATCTACAGCGTGCAGCCGGGCGAAACACTGCGCGAATTGGTTATTCGTGCCGGAGGACTTACATCGAAGGCATATCTTTATGGCTCGGAGTTCACCCGTGAGTCGACGCGCGTGCTCCAGCAGCAGCGCCTCGATGAGTATGTGCGCACTGTAAGCATGGAAGCTCAGCGCGGCACGCAGGCGCTGGCCGCTACGGCTACCTCATCGGCAAGCAGCGCGTCCGACGTGTCTGCCTCGCGCACAGCCGGCCAGGACTTGATCGCCAGGCTCAGCCAGATTCGGGCGACGGGGCGGATTGTCTTGCAGTTTTCGCCTGACCGATCAAGCATCGATGACGTGCCTGCCATCAACCTGGAAAATGGCGACCGGTTCATCGTCCCCTTCGCTCCAACCACGATTAACGTCGTTGGGGCGGTATACGACCAGAATTCATTTCTCTACCAACAAGAGAGACCGGCAGGCCGCTACCTCCGTATGGCCGGCGGACCAAATCGTAACGCGGACTGGCACCACTCTTTTGTCATTCGCGCCGACGGTTCGGTGGTCAGCCGTGAGGCCGTCAACGGATACTGGGGCAACAGGTTCAACCAACTGCGGCTGAACCCAGGCGACACGATCGTGGTTCCAGACAAGGTTCTGCGGCCCACAGCGCTCCGCCAGTGGCTGGACTGGACTCAAATATTCTCGCAACTCGCCATTGGCGCGGCTGCGATCAACGTTCTTTAGCTTGCCGCCCCGTTTTGCGCAGGCGGTGCTTCTTTTCCAACCCTTTATCGGCTTCCAATGCGGTCCCCAGTCGCTGGCCGTACAATAGGCGATGAGGTAGAACTGGTTTTCTAATGTCATCGAACGGTTATCCATCGCGCTCCTCTCGGTCGCACGGACTGCGCTCGCTCTTCAGCATGTTTTCGAGCGATCTGGCCATCGATCTCGGCACCGCCAACACTCTGGTCTTCGCTGCCGGTAAGGGCATCGTTGTCAACGAGCCCTCCATTGTGGCCATCAACAAGAACACCGGCGAGGTTGAAGCCGTGGGCAAAGAGGCCAAAGAGATGCTGGGCCGCACCCCCGGCAACATCGTGGCCATCAAGCCTATGAAGGACGGTGTCATCGCCGACTTCAAAGTCACCGAGAAGATGCTCAACTACTTCATTCAGAAGGCACACAACCGTAAGATGCTAGTCCATCCGCGCATCGTCATCGGCGTGCCTTCCGAGATCACGCAGGTTGAAAAGCGCGCGGTCGAGGACTCGGCCTACCGCGCCAAGGCGAGCGAGGTCTACTTGGTGGAACAGGCCATGGTAGCGGCCATCGGCGCCGGGCTTCCCATCACAGAGCCCTCGGGCAACATGGTCGTGGATATCGGTGGCGGGACGACAGACATTGCGGTCATCTCCCTCTCCGGCATCGTCTATTCCCGCTCTGTGCGCATGGCAGGCAATCAGATGGACGAGGCGATCACCAACTACCTCAAGCGCAAGTACAACCTGCTCATCGGCGAGCGCACCGCTGAGCACATCAAGATCGAGATTGGATCGGCGTACCCGCTGGACAAGCCGCTGCACCTGGAGATCAAGGGCCGCAACCTTATCGAGGGCGTGCCAAAGACCATCACCATCGACGACAGCGAGATTCGCGAAGCGCTGGGCGAATGCATCGCCGTCATCATGAACGCCATTCGCGTGGCGCTCGAGCGCACTCCACCTGAGCTTTCAGCCGACATCAGCGACCGCGGAATCGTCCTGACTGGCGGAGGCGCGCTCATCAAGAACCTCGACAAGCGCATCCGCGAAGAAACCGGCCTGCCCGTCTCAGTGGCCGATGATCCGCTTGCCTCTGTGGTGCTGGGCACCGGAAAAATGCTCTCCGATTTCCGCCTGCTGCGCAAGATCAAGATTGACTGAGACAGTGGAAGAGTGAATGAGTGAACCAGTGAAGAAAGGAAATCAGGTTACGATTCACTTCTTTACCTTTCACTCCTTCGCTCCTTCACTCTTTCACTCATTCACTTCTTCACTTCTTCACCCACCGCCATGGAATCGTTCTTCGCCCGCTATCGAGATCTGGTTGTCCTGCTCGCCGTCTTGCTGGCGCAGGTCATCGGCCTCGCCGTGCAGGTGCGCCACACCGCGGCAGGACCGAACACACTCGACCCGCAAGACGGGTCAGGCGTGCGCCTCATCCGGCTTTGGGCCAATGCCCTGGTTTCGCCGCCTGAGAGGCTTATCCACGGCGCCAAGCTTGGCGTTGGCAGCCTGTGGACGGATTACCTCGACCTCCGCCACGTCCGTGAGCAGAACCAGGATTTGCAAAATACCATCGACCGGCTCCGGCTTGAGCAGGCCGCTCTGCTTGAAGATGCTCGCCAGGGACAGCGCCTCCAGGCTATCGTCGACTTCCAGCAAAAGTACATCTACAAGACCGTGGCCGCCCAAGCCATCGGCTCCAGCGGCAGCGATCAGTCACGCGTCTTCTACATAGACAAGGGATCCGCCGACGGCCTGGATCGCGATATGGCGGTCATTACCGCGGATGGGATCGTCGGCAAGCTCCGCGACGTCTTTCCGCACGCATCGCAGGTACTGGCCATCAACGACCAGATTAGCGGCGCAGGTGTGATTCTCGAGACCACCCGCATTCGCGGCATCTTACGCGGCAACGCAGCCGGCCAGCCTCAGATAGTCGGCCTCCTTGCTGACAACCGCATCCAAACCGGAGAAAAAGTGCTCACCGCCGGCGGCGACCTGATCTTCCCGCGCGGATTGCCCGTCGGGGTCGTCGAAAAGGTGGTTCGCGACCCTGAGCGCGACGGCTTTATCGATGTCATCGTCAAGCCTGCCGCCCATTTAGACCGCCTGGACGAGGTTCTCGTCATTACCGCGACCGAATCGCGCTTCTCTCCCCAACAGCAGCAGGATCTGGCCACGAGTGAGGCGCAGATGGGCTCCGAGGCGGCGGAAATCAAGGAGCAGGTGAAGGCCTCCCAGATCATGGCTGAGCGGCTCCCGGGCCTCACCGATCCAGCCCCGCCGGCGACGAATCAGCCTGCAAACCCGGCAAACTCTCAGCCAGGACAGAGCCCGCCCGCCCCGGCGGTGATTCCCGAACAGGGGCAGCCCAAGCTGCTCCACCCGCAGCATCCTGACCGCTTCACTCCAGGTTCGGCAGCGGAGATTCCTGCGGACGCAGACACTGCCCCCAAAATAGACGCGCCAAAAGACGCAAAGCCGAAGCCCCGGCTGGAAAGCGGCGCCTCGCCATCCGGCGGAACCGCAACCAAGCCAACCCCAAAGGCGGATTCCAAGCCCGGCCAGCAAACCAATCCGAGGAGGAATCCATAGCCATGTCCGTCCTCGATGCAGACTTCCGCCGCGATCTCGAGATTCGGCGCTATCCGATGCTGGTTTACGCCCTGGTCCCCCTGGCTGCGTTGGTGCTGCAGGCATGGCTGCCGCGGCTCATGGGCCGATACGCCTGGTTCGACCTGCCCCTGGTGGTTACGGTCTATTTCGCATTAGACCGCCGCAGCCCCATCCAGGGAACGGTCATGGGCGCGGCCATGGGCATCTTCGAGGACGCGCTCTCTCATCATGCCATCGGCATCAACGGCGTCGCCAAAACCATAGTCGGCTTTGCGGCGGCATCGGTCGGCTCCCGCATCGACGTGGAGAACCACACCATCCGCCTGATCCTAAACTTCCTGCTATCACTGTTCTCTGGCGCGCTGTATATCTTTGTTTACCGCATTCTTCTCGGGCTCGAACTGGACTGGAGCTGGTTCACTGAGCTCTTCAAAGCCATCGGCAACTCGGTGATCGCCGTAGCGCTCTTCCCCGCGCTCGACCGGCTACAGATCCGCGAATAAAGCACCGGGAGAGCCTCGAAAGAGCACGGCTTCCCGGTCAAGGTTTTAACCCTTGCAAAATCAGACACATTGATTCAGGTGCGATTGGTCTTGCTTAGGAAGCCTTCTTCCGCAGTTCCTGCTCAGCCTTCAGCCAGTCCTGCTCCGCGAATCCATCTTTGTATCCGCGCCCTGCCCAATACTTCTCCGCGAGCTGCTTGATCTCTTCGGGAGACGGCGCCGTCGCCTTGGCTGGTGCTGCGACTGCCTTCTTTTTGGTTGTAGCTTTGGGTGGCTTCGCGGTCGCCTTCGTCAACTTCACTTTCTCGGTCATGAAAGTCTCCTTGCGTTGGATTAGCCGCCAACAAGCGGTGCCATCCACTTAAGGATACAAAATCTCCCCATCTTTTGCGACCCCATTCCGCCCTGCGGTACCATTTCCCTCAACCCGGACTCCCTCGACCACCGCCATCCCGGCCGGATTTCCCATCCTGGGTCTGTCCTTTCATTCATCGCGCGAAGCCCGCGGCGGCTGCTCTCGATCGTGGTTTGCGGCCCTACATGCTTCCCTTCATGTGCTTTTTCATCGGCTCATTGTCGGCATACACGCGCCACTCAGACACTTTCCCGTCTTTGATCACCGCGCGGAACGCCGCTGGCGTCTCCCACGAGTTCTCCGCCTTCAACCATCCATCCGGAGTGTAGGTGCCCTGAGCCCCGCCCAGCAGGATCACAACAGGCCCGCTGCACACGGTCTCTTCGAGAGAAATCGCATAGTCCGGAACCATGCGGAAGCACCCAACCCATACCGCCCGCGCATTGTCCCGTCCTTCGACCATCTTCCCCAGCGAGTCGACAGACCTGTGCTCCGGCGTCATCAATGCCGCCAGCGCATCCACATCATGCCGGTTGATCGCTTTCACAAACGTCAATGCAACAGCTTCCGCCGAATGCCTCATGCCGCCATTGTAACCGCGCCACGCCGCCCCAACACGCCGGGATTGTCGAGGATCCGGTCAAGCCCACTGTGGGAAATTGACCCACCAGCGAACCGGAATGCCGGCGCCCCGCCTGCCACACAAAAATCTGGGTGCCCCAGGCCGGGGTCCCCACGGACAGGTCTTCGTCCGTGGGGTGGAGATCCGGATTTTCGGACCTGGGAGGGATCAGGTCCGGTGGGACTGCGGTAGAAATGCCGTCACACTAGAATCTGTGTGACCCACACCGGGGTCCCCACGGACAGGTCTTCGTCCGTGGGGTCGAGGTCCGGATTTTCGGACCTGGGAGGGATCACCCCACCCGTCGGCTCCCAACCTGCCTCAAGTGTTGTCATCCTGAGCGAAGCGCAGCGGAGTCGAAGGACCTGCGTTTGTTCTTGCCCGAAGCCGATGCCCGCCCAGAGCTTGCCGAAAGGGAACCTGCGGTTATGCTTCGGCTCCCATCGCGCATTCCAGTCGCCCCGCCTCACGCCGCAACAGGAGTCGAAGCAACCGTGGAGATCGAGTCCTTCTGGACAGGTTGGCGACGGGAACACGGCTGCACCCTCCCAGGTCCGAAAATCCGGACCTCGGGCACCCAGATTTGAGGTATGGGACCAAACGCATCCGCCAGAAAAAAGCGAAGGATGAGACACCCGGAAGAATGTGCGGCTTGTCACCTTACCCTTCTCCGGAAAGACGCAAGGGGTCAGTGGGGATTCCGACTCAAACTGTTTGCCCAGTTTGGTATAGTCAAGTACTCAAAAACTGTTGCAGTCACCTTGCACCCCGTCCCCTGGGGACCGGTTGTCGGGCTGCATGATGCATTGAGCGTCCAGCCAGGTCCGGGGATCACCTCCCATTGCCCTTCCCCAGACGTTTCGATTTCGATCCCGAGAGGGATGACTACTCGGATACTCGATGGCTCCGCTCCGCCCCCGCAGCATTGAAACCCATGCTGGTGGTAGTCGGGGTTGAGGTGATCGGCGGAATTTGGCAGGTACGAACCGATTCCACTCCAACGAGAACCTCCCTTTTCGCTACTCCCGCTGACAGTGCATAGTCTTCTCCGAAAGTTGGGATCGTCGATGAAGGCTAGGTTTTGCCTTGTCTGTTCCACTCGAGAGATAAAACTTGCCATCTGGTCGGATTGTCCCGCCGGCAACGTACGAAGAATGTTTCTCATTACTTCTACGCAATATCCGAGCATCTCGATGTCGCGGTCTCGATCGGCCTTCGTCTCCCAGGCCCGCGCGTCGTCGATCATCGCTTGAAGCGTGGCAACGAACTTAGCTTGGTTACCCTCCGACAGCCAGTAGGCTGCGGCCAGATATGGGTACTCTTTCATCCACCGTTTAGAACCCTGAATCTTTCTTGCCTGTTCCAGGAATCTGATGGTCCAGCCATAGTCGCCCCTCACAAAAGCCGCCTCTCCGAGGTTTCCCAAAGCCAACTCGTTCGTCTGGTACTTGGCAAAAAGCGACAAGTAGTCCAGGGTGCCGGGCTGCAACGGTATTGGCTTATCTGCGTCAATGTCAGCGCTGCTGACCGACGAATCGGAATTGATATTTCCCTTGATTTCCACTTTTTTGGATGGATCGGAGATCTCCAGACTCTCTGCTCGATACCCATATATATTCACCACGGGTTTCTGGACCATTCCGGGGTGATCGATTTCGACCAAAGCGGGCACAGAATCCTTGATGTAATTATCCACGTCTAGCAGCGTAACTTTGCCCCCGTTTTTTGCAGCCTTGCCCTGCATTCCGTCCGTCAGGAGTTCTGTCAGATAACTCAGCTTGCTCTTATCGTCCACTCCTGCAGTCTTGCCGGCTTCAGTGGCATAGATGACCGCCGAAGCCTGCACACCACTCTTGTCGGCTTTAAAATCAAAGCTCTCTGCCTGGGCCTTCGATGCGTTGTTATTTGATAGGCCCTTGACTCCGGGCTCGGGGTCATCGCGACAAGCGTCTAGGATAACGATCACTTGCCCGGCGCGAGTCGAAGCGATGTCGTCTCGAATTTCATCGTCGGGGAGGGCTGTGCCGTCTACAAGCCAAGGCACCCCAGCTTCAGAGACGACGGCATCCGATGGCAGCAGGTACTCTTTATCGCCGATTGCCGCGCCGTGGCCGGAAAACATGAAAAACAATAGTCCCCCCTCGGATACCTTTCTCTTTAGTCGATCCAGCGCCGCCAAAATGTTAGTCCGGGTGGGTTGGTATTCCGGGGACGATCCTGTCGATAAGACGATTATGTTCCCCTCCGGGAACCCGCCGAACCTTACAAGGGTGTCCTTGATCGCCATCACGTCGCGGGAGGAACGTTGCAGCCCTTGAATATGAGCGTTCTGGTATGCGTCCACCCCTATCAGAAGCGCGAATCGATCCTCGCGATGAGGGAGGCTATCCACCTGCTGAGGGCCTTGGGAGAACGTCGTCAGTGTCGCGCCGTAGAGCACGAACAAGAAAGCGATAGATCGACGGCCCATCTTTTCATAACCCATGAGCAAACCACCCTAGGCGCCTTCTACGCAGCTGGCCGCCGGTTTGCGGATCAAGGAGATTTTGATTTTGAGCTGGCCGTTGGCGGGGCGGTGCCCCCCGCCGCAGGTGTTGGCGTAGGTACCGTGCCGTCTGGAATCTCGGACCAGAACGGCCAATTTGTCTCGGCAAGGAAGTCCTTCGCGGCGGCCTCACGCTGCTGCGTCGTTTGGTTAATGAAATCATTCCAAAACGTGACGCCCAGGCCAGACAATGCGGCGAAAATCGGGTCAACCGCCTTCGATTGACCATTTGCCGTTGTGTGCACATAGTTTACGAATTCTTCGGCGCTTTTATCTAGGTCGGAAGCCTTCTTGTCGTAGTTTGGGTCGGTATTGAGATGTCTTTTCTTCCCCATTCGTATTGAGTCGCTGACATATGAGGCCCAATCGCCGTACTTAGCTTGTGCATCGGCGTAAAGTTCCTCTGCTTTGCGTAGCTCCTTAGAGCCCTTTGTGAAATTCTGTTTTGCAATCGTGACATATGAACTTGCGAGATTGCGTGCTCCCTGGATCTTTGCTTTTGTAAGTCTGGTGTCGCTTTGTGCGTGATCCACGGCATGGAGGGGTACTGTGAAGATCAAGATGGCCGCTAACGTCAGTAGTACGCGGCCTGGTTTGGATCGAGCAAGGCTGTGCATCTCTTGGAACCTCCGACCCCGCAAACGATTGGGTTTACTCGACTAATCTAACACGAGGCTTGGCGTGGCCCAGCTGCCACACAAGAATCTGGGTGCCCCAGGTCCGGATTTTCGGACCTGGGAGACCACCGAATCCCGCCAGACGACGGCCCGGTAAAAGTCAACAGCAGCCAACCACCCAATGCGCTCATTGAGGAGCCGCAGCGTCCGGACCAGTCCCAGAAATACACAGGTGGCCCGCAATCGAACCAATCTTGGAATCGTCAGCGACCCGGAAACCACACTCTTCCGCTCCTTGCAGAGAATGACCCTCCGCCGCGCACAAACAATTCGTCGGCGGGATGGGGTCTTACTGATCACTGACCCCTGTCCACTATCCACTGACACCTCCGCCTTTCCCCTCCCCGACCCCACCCCCTACAATGAGAGGAGAACTTCAAACCCGAGGAAAATTATGCCGCTGTCTGGAGAAGCTATCCGCCTGATGAACTACATTGACGACGTTGCCGTGACCCTGCGCCGGGTGCTGGCCACTGTCCCGACGCTCTCGCGCGAGGAGCGCATCCGCGTGGCCGAGCACCTGCTGAACGCCAAGCCCAGCGCCGAGGACGTGGCCGAAGCCCTGTCTGCCAAGTAAGCAGGAGCTTTGTCCACAGTCGCCATCATCGGAGCCGGCCCGCTGGGCCGCTGGCTGGCCCTGAGCGCCGCCCGCGCCGGCTTCCGCGTGCTGCTGGAAGACGTGATGCCGGCCAACCTGCATCACGCGCAGGAGGCCCTTCGGGCCGTCCTCGGCGCCGAGGCCCTGCCCAACGTCCAGTTCGTCTCCACCCTTGAGGATGCGGTCCGCGAGGCCGATCTGGCGATCGACTGCGTGCCGGACGAGCTCGAATCGAAGCTCGAAATCCTTTGGCTGCTGGATCGCATGGCTCCGCCGCGCACGGTGCTGGCCACGCCGACGACGCGGCTTTCGATCGCCGACCTGGCCGCCTGCACCTATCGCCCGGAGAAGTGCATCGCCATTGCGGCCGAAGCCGCCAGCCTGGCAGCGGGGGGGAGCACCGAAATCCTTCTCCGCACCACCACCCGCACCAGCCCTGCCACCGTAACCCTCGTCGAGAACTTCTGGCGCAAGCTAGGCTTCACCCCCACCTTCGCCCCCGACCCGCAGGTCTCGAGTCCCGAGTCCCTCAGTCCCTAGCCCCTACTCCCTGACCCCTGATCTCCGACCACTGATCTCTGACCCCGGATTTCTGACCCCGGCCAGCAGCAAGCACTTGCTCGTAGTAGCGCACATAGTGCGGCACCACGAGGGTGGAGCAGAAGCGCTTTTGCGCCGTCTTGCGGCCCTCTTCGCGCATTTCATGAAGGCGGTCCGGGTCCTTGAGCAGGCTCACCGCTCCCTGGGCCATGCCGTCGATGTCGCCCACCGGATAGAGCAGGCCGGTCTCCCCATCGTCGATCAGCTCCGGTACGCCGCCCACCCGTGTCGCGACCGACGGAACCTTGCATGCCATGGCCTCCAGCGCCGCCAGCCCGAACGACTCCAGCTCGCTTGGCATCAATAGAAGATCCGCAAGCGGGAGCAGCTCGTTGACCCGCTCCAGCTTGCCCAGGAAGTGAACTTTGGCCTGAATACCGAGGTCGTGCGCCAGCCACTCCGCCGCGGAACGGTCTGGCCCGTCGCCCACGAGGATCAATTGTGCCGAAACCTCCCGCAAAACGTGCGCAAAGATCTTCACCACGTCCACAACGCGCTTAACAGGCCTGAAATTAGAGAGATGCATCAGGATCGCCTCGTCCGGCGCCGCCAGCCGCTTGCGCGCCTCTGTACGTTTAGCGTCATCCAAAATCGGCATGTACACATTGCAGTTCACAAAGTTATGAATCACCTCAATGCCGCGCGTCACTCCAAAATGCTCGACCGTTTGCTCCTTTAGATAGTTGGAGATGCTGGTGACTCCGTCGCTCTCTTGAATGGCGTACTGGGTGATGGGCAGGTAGCAGCGGTCGAGGCCGACGAGAGTAATGTCAGTGCCGTGGAGCGTAGTGACAAACGGCAGCCTCTGGCCGCGGGCCGCCAGCATCTGGCGCGCCAGCAGGGCGCTGACCGAGTGGGGAATGGCGTAATGCACGTGGAGCAGGTCAAGCTCATTGTATTCAGCAACTTCTGCCATGCGCGACGCCAGCGCCAGGTCATACGGGGGAAATTCAAACAGCGGATAGCTGGAGACCGGAACTTCGTGATAAAAAATGCCGTTGTCGCGGCCGGTGAGGCGAAATGGCTGCGAATAGGAGATGAAATGCACTTCGTGGCCCAAGGCCGCCAGCTCAATGCCGAGTTCCGTGGCCACCACGCCCGAACCGCCGTAGGTGGGATAACAGGTGATGCCGATGCGCATAAAACCTTCCTGATCTTTACTTTTTATCTTCCGCTGCTGCTGTGACCCATTGCCTTGGACGTTCTTCCCGGCTCGGAAGATTCACGCTCGCTGCCCAGCCCCGCAAAGGAGATCAGCTCGATGCCTGGCTTCCGCTGCAACCTCAACAGCGTCTCCAGCTCAACTTCTCGCGATGCAAGCAGACGCGTGTGCGCCCTGGCCAAATCGGAGTCGTTGTAGCCGGGATGCGTCACCAGCTCCCATGTGCCCGGCGGAACGTTGCCAAGGAGGGAGATGACCGCTTGGGAGTCGAGGGCTCCGGTGGCGGATACCCCGAGGGCGCCGTCGGTGGTGGTGAATCCCTCCTCCGCCACAACGCGACGGAAGGCAGGGGCAAGTTGCCGCAGGAGGCTCACCTCGACGCGCCGAATCCAGAGAGCGCCGGGTGTGGCACGCACGCTCCACGCCGGCTCGAAGGGATTGCGGACGGCGGAAATCCCGGCCGCGCGCGCTGCCCGCAGCACCGGCCGGAGGACGGCTGGAAACATGTGCGTGTGCTTGTGCGTGTCGACGTGCGTAAGACGCAAGCCGCGACTTTGCAATAAGGCGATTTGCGCGGCGGCCTCGGCTTCGACCTGAGCGGCACGGATGCTGCCTGCGAACAGCCGCCTTGAAAATGCTCCGAGATCCGGATGAAACCGGCCTGTTCGCGGGTCCACGAGAGTGGAAAACTCCTGTGCGGGCAGTACCGGCTCGCCGTCCACCAGAACTATGTGGCAGCCCACGCCCAGAGAAGGCGCGGAGATGGCTAGACCGATGGCATCTTCAGTCGCCGCGGCGTGCGCCATCAGCGTGGCGCTTGTCAGCACTCCGGCCCGATGCAGCTCGACGATTGCGCGATTGACCCCGGCAGTCAGCCCAAAGTCATCGGCATTGAGGATGAGGCGGCTCACCGGGTGAGTTTATCAATTCAGGCCGCACTACCTTTGTGCTGGGGTTAAATCTCGCGGCGCGTTACTGCGCTGATATGATTTCTGAAGGACGGCAATCGCCTTGCCGCCGGGAGTGGGCGGTTAGCTCAGTTGGTTAGAGCGCCTGCCTTACAAGCAGGA
>Ga0181522_10000033_pt1 | contig 105903 bp, 87 predicted proteins | sample PEATcosm2014_Bin_27_FD_121103 | JGI IMG/M metagenome (GOLD analysis project Ga0181522, IMG submission 121103) | Peatland microbial communities from MTU Mesocosm Facility, Houghton, MI, USA - PEATcosm2014_Bin05_10_metaG | ecosystem: Environmental > Terrestrial > Soil > Wetlands > Peat | place...
ACACACGATGCGATGACTGCCACTCGTTGCAATTCCTTCTGGCTCATGCGAAATGTCTCCTGGCTCATGGGGTGACATTTTCACGTTGCCGTTAGGGGGTGACATAATTATGGAGCTAAGACAATGGAAGGCAAAGTCCTGGCAGAATTGCGATAGATTGGGTACAATTGGGGTTTGGGTTTGCTGTGCTGGCCCCGCCCGAGTGGGTCTGCAGGGAATACTGACATGAATCTGGTAATTGCAAAACTACATGAAGCGCAACTGCGCAAAGATTTGCCGGAGTTCCGGCCTGGCGACACCGTGCGCGTCAACGTGCGGTTGAAGGAAGGCGAAGGCGAGAAGGAAAAAGAGCGTTTGCAGGCGTTCGAGGGCGTGGTGATTTCGAAAAAAGGCCGGGCTTCGGGGGCGACGTTTACGGTGCGGCGCGTGAGTTTTGGCGTGGGAATCGAACGCATTTTTCCGTTGCACTCGCCGATGATCAGTTCGATTCAGGTGGTGGGCAAGGGCAAGGTGCGGCGTGCGCGGTTGTATTATCTGCGCAATTTGAAGGGCAAGGCTGCGCGCATCAAGCGGGCCGGACGCGAGGAGAGCGAGGCGCCTGCCGCGGTCGCGGCGGGTGTGGAAAGCCAGGCGTAATCGACAATTTGAAAAGCGTCCGCCACGGTCGGCGGCCGCTATAACGGTTGACTACAACGTTTGAAGACAAGGAAAGACAAGGAGCCCCGCCCTAGCGGGGCTTTGCTTTTCAAGGTGCTTGTGAGAGCCCCGGCAAGCCGCGGCTACGCAGTTTCACTTCAGATGTTGGTCCATCCAGTCGGCCCAGCGGCGGTAGACGTCCATCTGGCGGACGGGATCGCCGGGGAAATGGCCTGCCACCGGATAGGCGAAAAACTTCACTGGCACGCCGTTGTCTTTCAGGGCGTGGAACAGGGCGTAGGACTGCGTGATGGTTACGCGGGCGTCGCCCGTGTCGTGCAGGATCAGCGTGGGCGTCTTCACGTTGGCGGCGTAGGTGATCGGCGATTGGGCACGATAGTCCTTGAGATTGTCGCCAAGGTAGGGCGAGCCTTTGAAGTTGTAGCGGACGCCGACATTGCCGTCCGACAGGTTGTACTCGTCGTACATGTCGGTGACCGGCGCGCCGGCCAGCGCGGCTTTCCAGAACGAGTAGTGGCCGATGAGCCACGACGTCATGTAGCCGCCGTAGGACCAGCCGGAGACGGCGATGTTCGCTTCGTCTACGTTGCCTAATTTTTTCAGGGCGTCCAGGCCGGCGATGACGTCGCGGCCCGGTCCGTCGCCCGCGTCGTTCCAGACGGCGCGCTGGTAGGCGTTGCCGAGGTTGTCGCTGCCGCGGTAGTTGGGCGAGAAGACGATGTATCCCCGGGCGGCGAGCAATTGCGGGAAGAAGCTGAAGCCGGTGATCGAGGATGCCGTCGGCCCGCCGTGAATGTAGAGCACGAGCGGGTATTTTTTCGCTTTGTCGAAATCGGGTGGATACACGACCACGCCGTCTTCATTGAAATTGTCGGGGCCCTGCCACTCGATCTTTTCGGCTTTCCCCAGTTTCAGCACGGCGATTCCCTGATTGAAATTCGTGAGGCGGCGCGGCGTGTCATTGGCGGAGGCCATGTAGTAGAGCTCGGACGGCTGCGTGGGCGTGGAACCGGTGAAGGCGATGTCGCCCTTGCGGCCGACGAAGGCGTCGATCCAAAACAGCCACGAAGGGTTGACATCGCCAAGAGCGAGTTTCTTTGGCGCGCCATTCAGAGGTTGCAACCACATTGAAGTCTGCGTGCTGTCGTGGGCGCCGACCAGCAGCGAGTTGCCGTCGGGCATCCAGATGACGCGAGCAAGGTTGTGGTCGATGGCTTTAGTGGCGGACGCCCCATCGCCGCCCGAGGTTTGGGTGACGAAGATTTCATTTTCGTTGTTGGGGTCGGCATCGCGTGGATACCAATAGGCGATTTTCGAGCCGTCGGGAGAAAACAAGCCGAAGCTTTCGAACTTTTCATGGGTGGTCAGCTTGCGAACCGCGCCGGATTCGACGTCGAGGATTTGCAGCGTGGTGAGGTCGGCGTCGCCGTTCTCCGGGTGTTCTTGCCGGGTGAACACCAAAAATTTGCCGTCGGCGGACCAATTGATGGGTGAAGCCGGGGGTCCGGGCGGGGCACTTTTTGCCAGGCTCCAGGCACCGGTGGTAAGGCGGCGGGCCTTTCCGCCTTCGGCGGCGACGATCCAGAGATGCGACGGAGTTTCCGGGCCGGTGGCGAGGTAATCGTTGTCCCCAACTTCGAATGCGTCGTTGTGCTTCTCGATTTCCTTCTTGTTTTCCGGTTCGTCGGAGGTGACGTAGGCGATGTCCTGTCCGTTGGGACGCCACGCGAATTGTTCGACACCGTTGGGCGTGTCGGTCAGTTTTCTGGCTTCGCCGCCGATCATGGGCAGGACGTAAAGCTGGAGCTTCGGATCTTTGGCGTTGGGGTCGACGGCTTCGAAGGCCAGGCGGTCGCCTTCGGGCGACCAGCGCGGCGAGCCGACCCCTTTGCGGTCGTGCGTGAGCGCGCGGGGAACTCCGGAAGCGATGTCAATCAACAAAAGATCGCGATCGCTGCGGTCCTGGTCGAGATTGACACGAGAAACCACGAAGGCGATCGATTTTCCGTCCGGGGAGATTTGCGGATCGCTGACGAAGGCCATTTTCAGGAAATCGTCGAGTTGGATGGGGCGCGCTTCCGGAGCGGTCTGCGCGGATAAGGACGCTGCGCACCCGGCGAGCACCCCGAGCAAGAGCAAGAAAAACCATCCGGCCGTTGCGGGAGCCGGAGGCGGAGCAGCAGCTTCGCGGGGATTGAGCGGAACGATCATAGTTGGCGGACTCCTTCGGGCCGATCCCTTTCCATTTCAGCAGGTTGTAGAAAATGATCAGCGTATGCTGCCACGCCGCGCAAAGGCTCGTCAACCGCGCGGGAAGTTCACGCTGTGGAAATGCGACCGGCGGCGAGATCGCTTCCGGCGAGATTCGTTCAAGGAAAAAATGACGACCTGTTAACAATCAACAGGAAGAGGCATAGGTTCCTGTTGTTTATCAAAAGGAGTGGCCTGATGACGCCTCCGCGCGGGGAAGTATTGCAAGGCACGCTCGATTTGATCGTGTTGAAGACGCTGGAGGCGATGGGGCCGCTGCACGGTTATGGAATCGCGCAGCGCATCCGGCAGGTGTCCGAGGATTTGCTCAAGCTGAATCAAGGCACGCTCTATCCGGCGCTGCTGCGGCTCGAGCAACGCGGCTGGATCAGCTCGAAGTGGGGCGTGTCGGACAACAATCGCAAGGCCAAGTACCACTCGCTGACGCGCTCCGGCCGCAAGCAGCTGACCAGCGAGACCGAAAGCTGGGAGCGCATGGCGGCGGTGATTGCGCGCTTGCTGGGTGGCGAGGGAGCGTGACCATGAACGGCCCGCGCGTGTTTGCTTCGCGCCTGCTCGGTCTGTTTCGGGAAAGGGCGCCTGGACGAAACCCTTGACGCGGAACTTCGTGCTCACCGGCAACTGCTCACGCTCCGCTACGAATGAGGGAATCGGCGTGCTAGAATCGCCGACGGTCGCCGGAAATGGCGGCCACCGAGCGATCCGATAAACGAATGACACGCCTGTGCTCCTCCCGTTTCGAGCGCGAGGCGCGGAAACTGGGTTGGACGCGCATCGCAGGCCTCGATGAAGCTGGTCGCGGTGCGCTGTTTGGTCCGGTGGTCGCGGCCGCGGTCATCCTCAATCCCAAGCGGCGCATTGTCGGTCTGGACGATTCGAAGCAGCTGGTTCCCGAGCGCCGCACGCAGCTCGCCGAACGCATACGCGATCATGCCCTGGCTTGGGCCGTGGCCGAAATCGATGCGCAACGCATCGACGCGTGGAATATCTATCAAGCGAGCCGCCAGGCCATGACTGCCGCGCTCCAGCAGTTGGTCATGCCACCGGACTATTTGCTGATCGACGCGATGCAGCTCGACGTAATGATCGAGCAGAAGTCTCTGATCAAGGGGGACGCTCGGAGCGTCTCGATCGCGGCAGCCTCCATCCTGGCAAAAACGTATCGAGACGCTCGAATGGAGGAATGGGACACCGTGTATCCGCAATATGGTCTCGCCCGTCACAAAGGGTATGCCACGGCCGATCACCTGGAGGCGCTGCGCCGGCACGGGGCTTCGCCGCTCCATCGGCATTCGTTCGCGCCGGTTCGCGACGCGGGTTGCTGGGCGACCGGGGCCATCCAGATCGCGCTCCTTCCAGACCCCGTTACTCCTTGAACTGTTCCGGCTAGCCAACCGCATTTTTTCGTGACCTAGGATCGCCACCGAGACAGGTCCGGGTGGCGCCGGGCGTCCTGCCGGCTCTTCGGCTTATCGATCGGGGAAAACCCCGGCTGGATGCCGGCGCCAACACGGTCTTGCCTCGCGCCGGGCCGGTGATTTGGCTTCGCCGCGTTTTCGCTGCCGAGTTTCCTGATCACAACGGGGATAACTGGCTGCTCACATACTCGTCGGGGTTCGTTGACTTGTCTTTTCTCCGCCTGCTAGCGTAGTCAAGCAAGAGTTCTGCCGGCCTTTGCCGCGGTGGGCGCTGAATCCAAACGCGTTCCTGCAGCAAGTGGCGACGGTGCATTGTCTGAGCCCGCGAATGGCCTATAACAAAAGCAAGTTCGTCGAAGCCGCTCAAAAACTTCTGAACCAGGGCAAGGTCGCCCAGGCCATCGCCGAATACCAGCAAATTTTGAAGCACGAGCCGCGCGATCAGGTCACCTTGATGACCATCGGCGAGCTGTATATCCGCCAGGGCGAAACCTTTCAGGCGATCGACTATTTCGAACGCCTTGCGCAACTGTTCGTGGGTGACGGCTTTCTGACCAAAGCCATCGCGGTGTACAAGCGCATCGCCAAGCTGGCTCCCGAGGAAATTCGGCCGCTCGAGAAACTCGCGGACCTGTATGTCCAGCAAGGAGTGATGAGCGAGGCCCGGCCACTGTTCTTGCAGCTAGCCGAAATTCACCTGAAGAATAATCGCCAGCCCGAAGCGGTGGCTTTGCTCAAAAAGCTGCTGATGGCGGAACCCGACAATCTTCGCATCCAGGTGCGCCTCGCGGATCTGTATCAGGCCATGGGGCAGAACCGTGAAGCCATCGATGCTTACATTTCCGCCAGTCAGCGGGCCCTCGCGCGCGGCGATCAAGCGGAATGCGAAAAGCTCGCGGATAAGGCCCTGAAGCTGGAGCCCAGTAGTCTCGCCGCGCTCATCGTCAAGGCGCGCGTGCATTCTTCGCAAGGCAATTTCACGCAGGCGGCCGAAGTGCTCGAGAAAGTCCCTGAACTTGAAAAAGGCGGAGAGCAGGCCGAGCTGCTTCTTGATCTTTATCTCAAAAGCGTCAAGTGGGATCAGGCGACCGATTTGGCTTTGCGTATTTTCGATACGGACCCCAAGAATTTCGGCCCGGCGCAAAAACTGGTGGAAGCGATGCTGGAATCGGGCCAGGGCGATCGCGCCATGGCCGTCCTGGACCGCACGCGTATTCCCATGATCGATGCCGGGGAGCACGAAGTTGTCGGGAAGCTTCTGAACGAGCTTGCGGAACGTCTACCGGGACGCATCGAACCGCTCGAGTGGCTGGTCGAGACCTACGGACGGACCAGCGATTCGTTCCGCTTGCCGGATGCGCTCGCTCACCTGGGCGACGCGCTGGTCGCGGCCAAACAATACGACCGGGCCAAGCAAGTTTTCGAACAACTGGCGGATCGTGAACCGGAGAGCGATGCCGCGAAGCGCAAGCTGAATGACGTTCTTCGCAAAATGGGGCTTCTGGCGATAGACGCCTCTCAACCGGAAGTCGAAGAGCATGCGGCAGTGGAACTAGCCATTCCGCCCGCGCCGAAAGTACGTCCTGATCTGGAACCTCCTGCGCCGGAGGTCATCGCAAAGCCGGTAGCTTCGTCCGCGCCGGTCGAAGCGGCTCTCGATGAGGACACCCAGAAATTCATCGCCCAGTCGCTGACCGACGTCGATCTTTTCGCCAGCTACGGACTGACGCAGAAAGCAATCGGCCTGCTGGAAGCCATTCTGCGCCGCGCGCCGCGTCATACGCCGACCCTTGAGAAGCTGCTTGATTTCGTGCTCGGCGCCGGCGACGACCGCCGCACGGCCGAGCTGGCGGCAAAGCTGGAACAGATTTACAGCGAGCGTGGCGATCCCCGTGGCGCGGAGCGCTTTGGCGAATTGCGGCGTCGATTCCAGCGTGCGGCCGGCCTTTCCGATGAAGAGTTGGCAGCCCCGGCAGCGCAAGCGAGTACTCACCTCCCTGTCGCGGAAACCGAACAGTCCTTGCCGGAAATTACCCCCGAGCCTTCCATTACCGAGTTTGCTCTCGCCGAACAGTCCATCGAGATCGAAGCCGCCGCCACTTCCGCGGCGGAAGGAGTCCACGAAGTCGATCTTTCCGACGAGTGGGCGTCGATGCTCGAAGCAACTCACCCGGCCGAGGCTCCCACGGCGGAGATCGCCTCGCATTCTGAAGCATTGCCCGAATTCGAACTTTCTGGCGACGCTCCTGCCGAAGGCGAGCCGACCCTTGAGGAATTCTCTATTTCCGAAGAGCCTGCGATGGAACCGGCAGCGACCGAGCCTGCGCACGCGGAATTCGAGATTTCAGCGGAAGTGCCCGCGACCGACGAGGCGGCGGCTAGCTATCAGCCGGCACTCGAAGCGCCCGAACCAGTCGAGAAACTTCCCGTCGCGCTTGAGGAAACGGCAGCTCCGACGGCCGCCGAAGAACCTGCGGTTTATGAAGCCGCGCCTGAACCGCCCGTTGAGGAGCCGCAACCCGCACCAGAAACTCCCGAGCCGCCGGCAACGATCGAGGAACCTGAGTTTGAGCTTGACCAGGACTACGAGCTGGTTCTTGATCCCGAATCACTGGTCCCGGCGTACGATCAGAAACCGCCCGAAGTTCCCGTCGCGCATGGCGAACCCGAAGCGGAGCCTGTCGCTCGGAACGCCGCTCCGGCCAACGGCTTTGCTTCCGACCAGTTCTTGTCGGACCTCGCCAACGAAATCGACCAGCTGGGAATCGGTGAGCTCTCGCCCGGATTCTCCGACTCAACTCCGGCTTCTGAAGCCGCCGCGGCGCGTCGCAACGCAGCCCAGGCATCGGAGAAGACGGCCTCGCCCACCGAAGTCGGACCGCTCAAGGAAGTGTTCGACGAATTTCGAGCCGAACTCGGAGAGATGGGCGCCGAAGACGAGGACATCGAAACGCACTACAATCTTGGCATCGCTTTCCGCGAGATGGGCTTGCTCGAAGAAGCCATCAGCGAGTTCCAGAAGGTCGCGCAAGCCAGCGAGCGTGGCCGGCCGTTCCGCTACCGCATGCAGTGCTACACGCTTCTGGGTTTGGCGTTCATCGATCGCGGGCAGCCTTCGATCGCCGCGATGTGGTACGAACGCGCTCTGCGTCTTCCCGACATCGAACCGGAAAGCGAGCTCGCCTTGCGGTATGATTTAGGTATGGCCCAGGAATCAGCGGGCGAGTCGGACGCGGCACTCAAGAGTTTTTCTCAGGTCTATGCAGTCAACATTGACTATCGCGACGTGGGCGATCGCATCGCCGCTTTGCAAAAGCCAGCTCGCTGACGCTCCGCTCTCACTGAGTGCCGGAGAGCGCTCTTACCGATGAATCGGATCTTGAGCGCGGTTCTGGTGGTGGTCTGCTGCCTGATGGGCGCCGTCCTGTTTTATCTTCCGTGGACCGGCATCTGGGAGCAGAACTATTTCCTGAGCCATTTTCCATCGCTGATGCGCATTTTGCTGCATCCTTCGTTCCGTGGCGCGGTCAGCGGCCTCGGCATCCTCGACATTTTTCTGGCTATCCGCATGATTGGACCTGGCCCCGGGACTACGGCGGCTCCCCGTGTCCGCCCTCAGTAAGTCGCTGGCCGCTCGCAAGACCCCGATTTTGTGCTACGTCACCGACAGCAAGAGCTGGTCACGAGAAACGCCATCCGATCTTTGGTCCGCCCTGATGCAGACGATCGCAACGCTCACCTCCGCGGGCGTCGACTGGATTCAACTTCGCGAGAAACATATGCCGGCCAGAGATCTTTCTCATCTGGCGCGCGAGGCATCTCGCCAGTCGGCCGCCTATCCTGGCGGAGAACGCGCCAAGCCGTGCGTTATCGTCAACGATCGCCTTGACGTCGCGATCACCGAACGCGCAGACGGAGTGCATTTGGGCGAGAAGGGTTTACCGGTAAGCGAAGCGAAACTCTTTCTCGAATCGCGCGCAGCCGAACACGCAGCACTGGCGACCGTGGAGGGGTCTCTGACAACGTTGCCCACGCCCAGGCCTTTAACCGCCCAGCCCGCGCTTGTGAATTTTCTGCTAGGTGTTTCCTGCCACTCGCTGGAAGGCGTAGCGTCCGCCGCACGCGATGGCGCGAGTTACGTTTTCTTCGGCCCTGTCTTCGCCACACCGTCAAAGGCCCGGATGGGCGAGCCCCAAGGCATCGCTCGTCTCGCCGAAGCGTGCCGTTCTGTATCGATTCCTGTGCTCGCCATCGGCGGCATCACACTTGAAAACGCCGCCGCCTGCGTCAAGGCCGGCGCCGCCGGCATCGCTGCCATTCGGCTGTTCCAGGACGCGCCGGATGCGGCCGAAATGGTAAAGGAGCTGCGCCAACGCACTGCATGAAACTCAAATTGCCACCCGGTTCATTCAAAGCCTATCTGTTCGATTGTGACGGCACCATCGCCGACTCCATGCCCCTTCACTACATGGCCTGGAAGAAAGCTCTTTCTGAATGGCATTGCGCGTTTGACGAAGACCTTTTTTATGCCTGGGGCGGCAGGCCCATAGCCGAAATTATCGCGACGCTCAACGAAAATCACGGACTCGAGATGCCCGTGGAAACCGTGTCGGAACGCAAGGAAATGCTCTATGTCGAGCTCCTTCCGCAGCTCACTGCCGTCCCCGAAGTTCTCGAACACATCGAAGCCCAGCACGGCCAGATTCCCTTGGCAGTCGTGTCCGGTGGCACCAGAGAATCGGTGACGGCGACTCTGAGTGCGCTCAACATCCTTGATCGGTTCGAAACTCTGGTGTGCGCGGGAGAATATAAAAACAGCAAACCCGACCCGGAAGCCTATCTGCTCGCAGCCGCGAAACTTGGAATCGCGCCGGAAGCTTGCCTGGTGTTTGAGGATACCGAGATCGGCGTTCAAGCAGCGACGGCCGCCGGAATGGCTTCGGTAAAGATTCCTGCGCACCGGGAAAGGCGCATCTCTGTATCATCGGCGTACGTTCATCCGCCGCCGCAAAAGCCGTGTCTGCCCCGCTGAGAGTCGTCGTGGAGAATTCATACAGTGATCGCCCATTCGTATCGGATGGGACGACAGGCTACTTCCTCGGAACCGAACCAGCACCGGAAAGGGCCGGATTTACCGAGCCCGCACGGAAACCAGCCGGCCGCGCGATGCTCGGTTTTTGCCGCTAGTCAGAAGCTGAATTTCGCCCCGACTTGCAACAGCCTGGGCGGCGCTGCGCTGAGCACCTGGCCGAAGCTCGAACTGTTGATGTTGCCATCCACCGCCGCGGGCCCAAAGAACTGCGCGTGGTTGAAGACGTTGAACGCTTCCAGCCGGAGCTGCAACGACTTCGATTCCGTCAGCTTCAGATTCTTCAGCAACGCCATGTCGTAATTGTTGATCCCTGGACCGTAGAAAAAGCGTCGCGCCGAAGTTCCCGGCGTTCCGAGCGGCTGGAGGCTGAACAGCGAGGTATTAAAATAGGACTGTCCATTCCGCGGATTGCTGTTCAGGTTCAATGGCCCGGGCGTAAAGTCCGGCTCGTCCACGCCAAAGTTGTTCACCCCGTTCGGCTCCGCGCCGAGCAGCGAATTGTCGCCCAGATTGACCAGCGTGACCGGGAAGCCGCTGCTGAAGCGTGTGATCCCGGACAACGCCCAGCCTTGCGTCCACCGGTTCGGCGCGCGGAACAAGCGCTCGAAAGGAATCTGGTAGCTATAGCTGGCCACGAAATTGTGTTTCATGTCGAACGCGGAAATCGCCCGGCTCAAGCTGGGATCAACCGGATTAATCTGCTCGCCGAGGCTCGACGATTGATCGATCGACTTGCTGTAGGTGTACGCCGCGAACAACTCCAGCCGTCGGCTGGTGTGCCGAACACTCAATTCCAGCGCGTTGTAATTGGAATTGCCGATCGTCGCCTGGTTGGTGTTGCTTCCGAAATTGGGCCCCAACGGGCCGCGCGTTCCATTGACCACCTGGCCGGTCGCCGTCGTGAATACATTGCTTTCATTGAACGGTCCGCACGGCGTTTGTCCGGGCGCCAGGTTCGCCGCCTTGCTCAGAAACAGACACAGCGCCGGATCGCCGGGATTCGCTTCCTCGAGCACCAGCAGCCGGTGCGCTTGCGTTCCCACATAGCTCGCGCTGACCACCGTGTTGGCGTCCAACTGGCGCTCCAGCGACAACATATATTCCTCGGTGTATGGAATGCGATTGGTGGTCGGATACGCCGGGATGCCGCTGATCGGTTCATATTGCGACCAATCAATGTTCGCATCCGGGTTGTTGATCGAGGTGTCGAGGGGCGCAAGCTGCGCCGGGAAATGCTGGCCCAGGTCCTGCCCGGTCGCGGCGGTGATGAACGGGGTGGCAAACAGCGGCGGCGCGGGGCTGGTATAGGTTGTTCCGTAGGGCGCGTTCGCGCTCGACACTCCGATGGTCAGCGCCTCGATGGCCGTGTAGAACATGCCGAAGCTGGCTCGTACGCTGGTCTTGCCCGGACCGCCCAGAATTTTGCCCCAAGCCGTGTCCTCTTTGCCGCTCGGCGAGTAAGCCAGCCCGATCCGTGGCGCGAAGTCACGATTCCCCGCGGGCGCGAGCGTCCGTGAAACTCCGGTATCGCCCGGAAACACGATCCCTGCCGGCGCGGTAGGGAAAACCGCCGATTGCTGCCCCGCCGAAAACACTGCCAGCTGGTTGTATTTCTCGTACCACGGTTCGATGCGATCCCAACGCAAACCGTAGTTCAGCGTCAGGCTGGGTTTCAGCCGCCAGCTGTCTTGCCCGTAAATTCCCGCGTACTTGTTGCGCCCGTAAAAAGACTGCAGTTCGCTTTGGTTGTATTGCGTCGGGACACCCAGCAGAAAGTCCGCGAAGTCCGAGCCGGTTTCGCTGCCGAAGAACAAAAAGCTTCCGTTGAACTGCGCGATCGCGAAGGTGTTCACCTGGTCGTAGTGAAACTCCGCGCCCACCTTGAGCGTGTGCGCACCGAGCACTTTCGAATAATTGTCGAGCACCTGATAGGTGTTGTTGACCTGCTTCAGCTGGTTCGGATTGGTTCCGATCGTGAAGCTGTTGAAGGCGACGCTCTCGACACCTTCGCTCTGCGGCGCCAGCGGAACGATACCAGCCGTGCCGGGTCCCACGACAAAGCCCTGCGACTGCAGGCTCACGCCGACGCCGCCTACCGGCTTTCCCAAGTCCGTCAAGTCGCGCAGATAGCTGAAGTGGAGTTCGTTGACGGCGGTCGCGCCGAGCGACTTGGTGTCGCCCAGGTTCACCAATTGCGCCCGTCCCACATTAAGGGCATTGAAGCCCGGCACATTCGCTCCGCCCTGCGCCGTTGGATAAGGGTTGTTCAGCGAGAAGTCGTCGATGAAGTAGTACGCGGAAAGCATGCCCCAGCGGTTGTCGTAATCCAGGCGGTACGCGCCCTTGTCATCGCGCAGCAACTCGTTCGCCCCGGAAGTCGAAAACGTGTCCGCGGCCACATTGGGCTGCGGAATATAGTGCAGCAACTGCTGCGCCGGCCCGGACCACGCCGCCGTTGGAATGATCGCGCCCGGAAACACACAGCCATTCGCGGCGCCGGCGTTGGTATTGGTGCAGGCCGGTGCGTAATACGGTTCTCCCGCGGTTACCGTATAGCCCAGCTTCTGCGAGAGTTGCGTCGCCCAGGATGGTCCGTTTACCGAACCTGTTAGAGAACTCGCCAGGTCCGACAAATCGCCGCTGCGGTCCGCAGCCGAGGGCACCGGGATCAGTCCCGTGTCCACCCCTTGCTTGAGCCGCGTCCCCTGATAGTCCGCGAAGAAAAACACCTTCTTTCGCACAATCGGCCCGCCCAGCGTTCCGCCGAACTGGTTCTGCTGAAATATGCCCCGCGTCGGGGAAAAGAAATTGCGAGCGTCCAGGTCGGTGTTTCGCAGGAACTCAAAGGCATTGCCGTGAAATTGGTTTGAGCCGGATTTCGTCACCACGTTGATCTGGCCGCCGCTGAACTCGCCGTATTCCGCGTCGAAATTGTTGGTCAGGATCCGGAACTCCGCGATGGAATCCAGATTCGGGATGATTGCCGTTCCCATGTTGACGTCTTCTTCGACGTCGCTTCCGTTTACGATAAAGGCGTTGGCGAATTCCCGCTGCCCGTTGATCGAAATCGTCCCGGGATTCAAATCGCCGGACGGCGAAAACGCCGTGGCTCCCACGTCTTGCACCGTTTCCGATGTAATCGAGGTGGCGGCGGCTACTCCCGGCTGAAGCGCCAGCAGGTCCGTATAGCTGCGCCCGTTCAACGGCACGGTGGTCATCTTCGTGCCGGTGATGACTTCTCCCATCTGCGTGCTGGTGGTCTCGACATGAACGCCGGAATCGTTCACCGTGATCGAGTCCGTCTTTTCTCCCACCTGCAGCACCGCGTCCACGCGCAGCGCGCTGTTGGCATCCACCGCGATTCCGGCTCGTCGATAAGGCCGAAAGCCCGCTCCATCGAATTCCAGATCGTAGTGTCCAACGGACAAGACCGGGAAGGAATAGACGCCTCGATCATCCGTCGTAACCTGTTGCCGGACTCCGGTGCCGGTATGAATGGCCGTCACCGTAACCTTCGCCACCACTGCCCCGCTGGAATCTTTCACGGTCCCGGAAATGGCCCCTCCCGTCCCAGCCCAGGTCACCGCGGCGAAGAAGGAAAGCAGCAAACTGAAGAGCAGACAATTCCGCTGTAATTTCCCGCAGCACTCGACCACAACTCTCAACCTCCACACCTTCCCCGCTGTCATCCCTCAACCCTCATAGTTTGGAAGTAAATACTGTGCGACTGTGTTCTTCAAAAGGCGCTTGGCAAGCGGCGCACTCAGGAAGTCTGCCCTAGCTGATAATGGTTTGCAACTGAAATCAGACTAAACCAGTCGTATTTCATTCCAATGAACATTTCGCCAAATATCCATGACGCGGAGGCTACGCGCAGGGGAACAGCATTGCCGTGCCTGTCCCATCGACCCACCGGCACCAGGGCCGCCGTAAATACCTTATTTCCAAGAGCTCAGCAGCGGGCCGGGATGCGCTAACGCGCCCGGGCGGCGGCTTCATTCAAGATCATCGCCAGCCGCACGCCGGCCTGTTCCACACGGCGTTCCACAACCGGTGCCGCCTGCCCTTGATACCCTTCGCCGAGCGTAATGTGCGCGTGGAGCAGTCGCTCCCCAATATTGTTGTCGTCCGCGCAGCTCAGAACGGGGAGGTTCGGTTCGATGGCCACCTTTGGCGTCAGGTCGCCGTAGACCGTCGTTTCGGCATCTTCGTGGCTCTCCCACGCCCAGTCATCCACACGGATGCCCGCCTTCTGCCATCCTTCGATCATGCCGACGAAGTTCGCTTCCAGCATCTCCGCATATTCCCCCGGGTCGGCCCCTTCGGAGTCTCGTTCGAGGATGGCCGAATCCCAAATGGAATGGAGATTGGGCGAATACCCATGTCCCCGCTCGCGGGCTTGCCGCCAAAAGTATTTTACCGGCACGCAGTTTCCGCCCTCGTCGGCGTTCGTTGTGGAGTGCAGCGGCTGGTGCAGGTCCCCGACAAAGTGAATGATGTAGCGCACCGCATCGGCGCGTTTTGCGCCGCTCGCGTTTTTATCCATTAAGATCGCCACCTGTTCTGCAATCGCGCTGACCACGCAACCTTGTTTGCCACAGAAAGGTTCCAGCGGACCTCGCGGCGCACCGCGGGGGATATCGATGTAATGCCAGGGCCCGTTTTTTCGTTCGCCGCGAACATCGTCGGCCCAGGTCGCAGCGTCTCCCATCGGGTCGCTGACCGCCGTGCCGCAATAGCGTTTCACCGCCGGATCGATCGGATTCGCGCTCAGCAAACTGAAAACGAGTTCTTTGGCTTGTGGTGTTACGTGTTTCTCGGCGATCAGCGCGACCGTCTGGTGCCCTTTGCATCCCCACGCAAGAGTCGCGGGCGCCGTTGCGAGCGTCGCGATCAGAAGCAATGCAAGCACGCCCGTGCGCAAAGCCGCGACGCGGAATAATCCGGAGATACCGGCACGAAGTCTCATCGTTCGGGCCTCGATGGATTGTCTGACGAAAGCAAGACCGAACAGAAGACGCGAACCAAGCTGTTTCAGTTTCCCGTCGTGAGTTTCAAGCGCTCAACCAGCGCCCGATCGGCCGCAAGGATTCGGTGTGGTCGCAAATCACGCGCAGCGTCGCGGTAATCGGTATGGCCAGCAGCAGCCCCATCCCGCCCCAGACCCATCCCCAGAACAACAGCGAAATCGTAATGGCCACCGCATTGAGCCGCACGCGGCGTCCCACCAGCGCGGGAGCCACGAAATTTGCCGCCACCACGTGAATCGTCGTCAGCACCCCGGCAATCAACACAAAGGAGCCAATGGTCTTGATTTTCGCCAGTGCAATGATGAATGCCGGGAACCAGGCCATCACTGCCCCGATATAGGGCACCATGTTCAGCAGCCCGGAGGCGATGCCCGTCAGAATGGGATAGTCCAGGTCCATCATCCAAAAAAACAAGCTGCTGGCCGCAATCACCATCCCGGTAACAATGCTCATGCCCGCCAAATAGTCGCGCAAGACCTCGCGCAAATCTTCCAGAGTCTCTTTGACCTGCGTGCGCCGCGTCACGGGAAACAATTGCAGCGTTCCGTGCCACACCTCGCGCTTTCCCGCCAGCATGAAGAACACCAGGAACGGCACGAACGTGATTTCCAGAAAAATGGCGTACAGCGACCCTGCGCCGCGCAGAATCATGGTCCGCAACAACCCCGGTTCGATCTGCCTCCCCTGTGTGGCGGGATCGGTTCCGGGCGCCGCGCGGCCTTCGATGCCGTTGATTTTTCCTTCCACCGTGTCTGCCGCGCCACGCAGCACGCTTCCATATTTCGGCCAGTTCTCGGCAAAGTTTGCCACTCTGCTCCCCAGGCCGTATCCCACCGCAGCCAACACCATGATCAGAATCAACACCATCACCATGGCCCCGCCGGTTCGCGGCAGCCCGGTGCGTTCGAGCAGGTCCACGGCGGGATCCAGAAAATACGCCACCAGAATGGACAACAACAAGGTAATGACCACGCCTTGCGCGTAGTAGCAGAACAGCAGAATGATCGCGCCCGCGATCACGCGCAGGCTGAACGTAGACCCGCTGATCCGCACGATCGCTGGTGTTGGTGGCGTTTCCGTTGCCGACACAAAGTACTCCGTATCAGACACGGTAACACAACTGCGCAAGCGCCTGGCCAAGTCGCGAAGATCTATTTCGTAGGGCGCAATCGTTGCTCGGTGCCGTTGTGAATTTGTGTCCAGTCGTTCACGTTTACTCCCGCGAACGCCGGCGCTTTCACGCCGGAAACCTGCATTTCCCCCTGTGCTAAGCTCGATGAAGCTTCACGTAAGGTCCCCTGAGATGGCCAAAGAACTCTTCGGCACCGACGGAATTCGCGGCGAACCCGGCAAACCGCCTCTCGACGACGCTACGCTGTTCGCCACCGGCCGCGCGCTCGGCGGCTACCTCACGCTCCAGCACCCTGCGGCTCGGGTTTTAATCGGGATGGACACTCGCGAATCGGGTCCGCACATTGCCGCGCTGCTTGCCGCCGGACTGCGCACCGCGGGCGCCGCCATAGAATTTGCCGGTGTCATCACCACCCCCGGCGTCGCTTGCCTGGTTCGCAAGAAAGGCTTCCAGGCGGGCGTGGTCATCTCTGCGTCTCACAATCCGTTTCACGATAATGGCGTGAAACTGTTTTCCAGTGCCGGAATGAAATTTCCCGATTCCGTCGAGGAAGTGCTGGAGCGCGACATCTTCGCGTATCGCGCGGAAGCTCCCCCGACAAACGCGCCTTCGCTTGTAGCCGACGACACGCTGGACGCCGAATACCTCGCCTTTCTGCGCAGCCGCGTGGTTCCCGGCGCCAAACTTTCCGGCTTCCGCATCCTGCTGGACTGCGCCAACGGGGCTGCGTACAAGCTTGGTCCGGAGTTATTCCGTTCGCTGGGCGCCGATGTCACTGCCATGGGCGCCTCGCCGGACGGCCGCAACATCAATGCCGGCTGCGGGTCGCTTTATCTCGAAGGTCTGCAAAAGCGCGTCCGCCAGCAACGCGTCTCGCTTGGTGTCGCTTTCGACGGCGATGCAGACCGCGCCCTTTTTGTCTGCGAAACCGGGCAAATCGTCAATGGCGACGGTGTGCTTCTGGCCGTCGCGCGCTTTCTGAAAGCCGAGGGAAAATTGAAAGGTGGTCGTGTCGTCGCCACGTCCATGTCCAACCTGGGACTCGAACGCGTGCTCGCACGGGAAGGAATTGAACTCGCTCGGACCTCGGTTGGCGATCGCTACGTCCTCGAGGAAATGCTCCGTAGCGGCAACGTCCTGGGCGGCGAGCAATCCGGCCATGTCATTTTCCTGGACGATTCCCCCGCAGGCGATGGACTGCTGACGGCGGTAAAGATCGCGTCGCTGGTTTCCATGCACGGCCGCCTGGAATCGCTCGTGAATGGTCTGAAGGACTATCCGCAGGTCATCGTCAACGTAAAGGTGCGTTCGAAGCCGCCGATGGACACGCTCCCGGAAGTTGCACGCGCCCTTGCCGAAGCCGAGTCGGCCCTCGGCGACAACGGTCGCATCGTTCTTCGTTATTCCGGCACCGAGCCTCTGGCCCGCGTGATGGTCGAAGCCGAGCACCAGGCCGACGTTCAGCGCTTCAGCCAATCCGTAGCCGACGCTCTGCGCTCCTCGATCGGCGTCTAGCGTCCCTTCCCGCATCCTTTTTGTACGTATTCCTCGTGACCGTCTGGAACTTTTCCCTGCATCGCGACATTACCCTATGGAAATGCAAGCACGGGCCAAGCGCACGGCAATGGTAGCGGCCGGGTCTGGGAAGCGGGCGTTTTTCGGGCCAAAACCAGTTCGCGGTCAACGCAGCGCGACGCAAGACTTGCCAGCTGATCCGTTCTAACCTCGGAGGCTTCCGGACCCCACGTCATGAATCAGACGCCCACAAACCCAGCCAGCGATGAAAAACTCATGCTGGCTTTCGCCCAAGGCTCCCCCGAAGCCTTGACCGAACTGTTTCGCCGCTACCAGCAGCCGATGCACGGCTTTTTCCGCCGCCGCGTCACCGATCCGGCCCGGGCGGAGGAGTTGATGCAGGAGACTTTCCTGGCCTTGCTTCGTGCCGCCCACCGTTACGAACCGCGCGCGTTGTTTCGTACCTACCTCTACGCTGTTGCCCTGAAAATCCTGCGAGCCCATCGCCGCAAAACGATCTTTCGGGCCACCTTCTTCGGGCGGCCAGAGGCCGCGCCCGATCCCGGGACACAAGACGCCACCGAAACCAGCGTGTGGGTACGCCGCGCCATCGCGCAACTCGAAGCCACCGACCGCGAGATTGTTCTCCTGCGTGAATTTGAGCAACTGAGCTACGCCGAAATTGCCGACCTGCTGCATCTCCCGATCAATACGGTGCGCTCACGCCTGTTTCGCGCTCGCGCCGCGCTCCGGCAGTTGTTGGAAGCGCCGGCACCGCAACACGCGTCGGAAAAAATCTTCCCCGTGGGAGCTTCGTCATGATCGCTGCCGAACACGTTGTAACGCCCGAAGAAATAATGGCTTATCGCGACGGCGAACTTTCCGTCGAACGCGCTGAAGTTGTCGCCGCACACCTGCAAAGCTGCCCCGATTGCCAAGACATGAGTGACGTTTTAGCGGACGCATCGCAGGTCCTGGCGAGTTGGAAGATCGCGCCTCACGCTTCTAGCGCGAGTTTCGAGAGACGTCTTTCGGAAATGGCCGCGAGTTCTTCGGCCGCGAAGCATCCGCGGATGGGCTCGCGTTTCCTGACCTTTGGCAGGCGTCACCGGTTTCTCAGCGGTTTGCTGGGCTCGGCAGCGGCGATCGCTCTCGTTGTGGGTGTGTTCCTCTCGGCTCAAAGGAAGCAGGCGCTGACCTTGGCGGGCGGGGAGACCGTGGCGGTCAGCGAGAATCGTCTGCTGGCACAGAGCTTGCAAACCGCGCCTGCCGACCGGGCACCTGCGAGCTCGGAACAGTCGCAGCCCCGGGAAATGCAATACTCGGGAATGCGGGCAGAGCTCGACGCCGTCACCGCGCAGCGAAATGCGCTGCTCCGGCGTTTCCAAATGGACCAGATGACTAGCAATCTCGCGAATTCCCAAGCGACCACCCTGCCGCAGACATCGGCACCCATGATCGCGCGCAGCGTATCGTTGTCTCTGGTGGTCAAGGACTTCGAGGCTTCCCGGCTGACTCTGGATGCGGTTCTCGCACGGCATCGCGGCTACGCCGCGAACCTGAACGCCAGCACGCAGCAGAATGCCGCCCGGTCTCTGCAGGCCTCCTTGCGCATTCCCGCCGCCGACCTAAGCGCCAGCGTGGTGGAACTGAAGGCACTCGGCCGCGTCGAGAACGAAAGCCAGAACGGGGAGGAAGTGACGCAGCAGCACGCCGATCTGGTCGCGCGCCTCAAAAACTCACGCGAGGCGGAGCAGCGCCTCCAGGCCATCCTTTTGCAACGGACCGGGAAAATCGGGGATGTACTGGCTGTGGAGCAGGAGATCGCCCGCGTTCGCGGCGAGATCGAGCAAATGGAGGCGGAGCAAAAATCACTCGAGCACCGCGTCGATTTCGCCACCATCGACCTGAATCTCGCGGAAGAATACAAAGCGGAGATGGGAACGCCGTCGCCGTCGATCTCCACGCGCTTTCACAATGCCGTGGTGGTTGGGTATCGGAACGCGCGGGACAGCGTGGTGGGCTTGCTCGTGTTCTTTGCGGAGTACGGTCCATTTACGCTGATTTGGCTCGCGGTTCCGGCCGTACTGGCATGGTTCGTGCGTCGTCGATGGGCCCGCGCCTCGTCGGCGACGCTCTAGCCGGATCAAGCGGACGCGACGCTATTTTGCTAGCGCGCACCAAGCCCAGTGCCCGGCGAAAAACGCGCGCAGTCTCCCAAAGAATGGATGTAACATCGGTTCTCCTGTGAGATTTTGTAGATGCGACCAAGCGAAAAATTGACTTCTAGGCTCGCCCCGATCACTAAGTCCCGTCGTTTCATGGGCCTGATTACATTCAGAATTTGAATCCACCGCTGGCACACCGTTTGCTCTATTCCTGTCAACAAACAAGATTGGCTTCCCGGGGTGGCCGGAACCCAACCTCGACTGGGATCTGGTTTTGGGGGGTCAGTTCTAGAAAAGGGGGCTTGCACCAGCCCCCTTTTTCATTATCTCGAAGTGAGACGCAGATTTGGGCAGTAGAAATAATCTTCCCGCGGGTGAGTCTGAACTCTTACGAAAAGACGCAGGGTAACTCCTGCGTTTTTTTTTTCGGCAGGCGATCCTCATTCCGATTTCCGGTCCGATTTCCGGTAACGTACACGCCGCGTCTGTCGCTTTCCTAATCATCTGCCGGCACGAAAATGAGCGGTGGAAAAGAGGAGCGGCCGGTGGGGGGACCGGCCGCTCGGGCGTGGGAATGGAGGGTACGTGGCCTGAAGTCAGTCCAATTCTTCGTCACCCCGCACAAGGCCAGGGGCAGGCCGTCCCGCTGCGCTCGCGAGCAGCAGGAAGATGCACAGGAGCAGACACCCGATAACCATCCGAATGGCTCCGAAGATCGAACTTACTTCCGATCACGTGATGATTTTGCCGAATCCGTTGTTGACGGTCGATAGATCGCCGGTATCATTTCCAGCAGTACTTTTTGGGCCTGCGAGCATAGGATTTCCAGTACCAACGTACCTGCCGGCGCGAGGTGTTTGCCTGACGCGCGCGTGGAGATCCTTCAGCGAACCTGGTCGGAGTGCTTGAAGCCGACACTTCCGCGGTCGCGGCGAAACGGTGCTCTTAGCGTTGCCGAAGCGCGAGGTTTCGTGAGCGGTATTCGCCCGGCGAACAGCCGAAATTGCGCCGGAACAGTCCGCTAAACGAAGTGATGCTCTCGAAACCCACGTCCAGACAAATGTCGGTCACGCGGCGATCACCCTGCTCCAGAAGGCGCTTGCCGCAGGTGCTTGCGCTGAAGATATTGATTGGGCGTTTCGCGGAAGACCTCTCGCACTTGAGCCGCGAGCGAATGCGGATTGCTGTTCATCGCCAAATTCCCTTTTCAGGGCGCTTCCCACTGTGAAAAACCGATTCGAAAGCGGAAGTCTAGCACGCCGCGACCAAAGCGTTCTGTTTCTAAGCTCCCATGCAAGTCCCGTGGAATCAGTCGACGAAGTGTCAATGAAGACTCCCGCTTTTCGTCCGATGACCCCAGTGGCCGTCCACCTGCACGCAGCTACCCCATGGGATTTTTGCGTCGCAGCGGTCGAATCGCCAAACAAATCCGTATCCTGCTGTCCGGCACGGATACCTCAGGGCGCGTCTTCGCGGAGGAAACGCAAACGGTAACGTTGAGCCGTCATGGCGCCGGCGTCGTCTCCAAACACAAGTTGGCGCCCGACGGCACCCTGACGCTTCGGTTTCTGGGCGGCAGCAGCGAAGCGTCCATACGCCTGGTGGGCCAAATGGGTGAGGACCATCGTGGGTACGTGTACGGCATAGCGTTTGTAGATCCTGATCTGGATTTCTGGGAGCTGAAGTTTCCGCCGCCACCGAAGTGGCGCGTCGATTTCGGAGCGCCGCTGCAGTGCACTACGTGCAAAACCCAGGAGGTTGTGGATCAAGTCGAGGTCGAAGCCGACGTCTACGCCCTGGCGGAATTCATTTTGAGGTTTTGTTCGATTTGCGGGACTTCGACGCAGTGGCGGCGGGTGAACCAGGAGACGGTGGAACCGCGAAACGCTTAGGTTGTGAATCGCGAGCGGGATAATCGTCCGGCCGCCGCGCAACCCCTCTTGGTCGATGCTCTTGCCCGGCACGGTGCTTTCGAACGGCAATTTCCATTTACGGCATGATGCACTTGGCGGCGGCGACTCACCAGGCGAAATTGTGGTCACCCCGAATCCACAGTCGCGGTTGCGAACTACATTCCCGTCGCGGAGTACGTTATGCTTTCCGCATCATGCATGATCTGAATTATTTCCGGGAGCATTTGGATGTGTTCGCCGAGATGGCGAACCAGCGCGGCGTGACGCTCGACCTCGATGCGTTTCGCGCGCTCGACAAGGAACGGCGTGAACTGATCACCGCCACCGAGCAGCTCAAGGCGCAGCGCAACAAGGCCAGCGAGGAAATCGCGCGGCTAAAGAGGGAGAAGCAAAACGCCGACGCGCTGATCGCAGAAATGAAGCAGGTTTCCGATCGCATCAAGCAGGGCGACGAACGGATTGTTTTGCTGGATGCGACCCAGCGGGAGTTGTTGCTGACGATTCCCAATATCCCCCACAGCAGCGTGCCGGCGGGCCACCGTGCCGAGGACAACGTCGAGGTGCGGCGGTGGGGCGCGGCGCCGAAGTTTGATTTTGCGCCCAAGCCGCACTGGGAAGTGGGTGAACGAGCGGGAATCCTGGACCTCGCCGTGGCTACGAAAATCACCGGCGCGCGCTTTGCGGTCTACAAAAGTTGGGGTGCGCGCTTGGAGCGGGCTCTGGCGAATTTCTTTCTCGACGTACACACCCGGGAGCACGGTTATACGGAGATTCTGCCTCCCTTTCTGGTCAACACCGCTTCCCTGATGAGCGCCGGACAACTGCCGAAATTTGCCGCCGATTTGTTCCGGGTCCAGGACACGGACTTCTGGCTAACGCCCACCTCCGAGGTGGAGCTGCACAATCTGCACCGCGACGAAACGCTTCCGGAACAGGAGCTGCCCATTCGTGTAACGGCCTGGACTTCCTGCTTTCGATCCGAAGCGGGTGCCGCCGGAAAAGACACACGAGGAATTCTTCGCCAGCACCAGTTTCAAAAGGTGGAGCTGTTTAAATTCACGCATCCCGAAAAAAGCTATGAAGAGCACGAAGCCCTGGTGCGAAATGCCGAGACCATTCTCCAAAAGCTCGGCCTGCATTATCGGTTGATGCTGCTGTGCTCCGGTGACATGGGGTTTGCCTCCGCAAAGACCTATGACCTCGAGGTATGGCTGCCGTCCGGCCAGGAATTCCGCGAGATTTCTTCGTGCTCGAACTGCGAAGCCTTCCAGGCGCGCCGTGCGGGCATTCGCTTCAAGCCAAAGGGCGGAGGAAAGAGCGATTTCGTTCACACGCTGAACGGGTCGGGCTTGGCCGTGGGGCGAACATGGATCGCTGTGGTGGAAAACTACCAGCAAGCGGATGGCTCGATCCTGATTCCGGAGGTGCTGCGTCCATATATGGGCATCGACCGCATTCCGGCGATGGAGATGGGAAAGGGTTAGTGGCCGGCACCGGGGCCGTCGGCGTTGCTGTATGTTGTTGATTATAAATACATTACAATAGAACTCAGGGGGTTTTTCGTGCCCAAGTGTGTCCCTTGCTCCCGCGCAACCTATTGAATTTACGCCTTTTCGTTTGACTCGCCCTTTTCCCCTTGCATACACTCGGCTCACCGCCTTTTGCGGGTTCAAGGGAAGTCACGCCGGTTCGCGGCGGGCGTAAGACAGGCTTCGGTCCGCGAGTAGGTCACGGTCGACAAAGGTTCGATGAGCTTTATTTCCCGCGTCATACGATTTTTGTTTTGGCTGCTGGTTTTGTCCTGGAGCGTCGCGCTGTTGCGACGCCTGGTGGCCTGGATGTTGCGCGGCGGCACCGGTGCTCCATCGCAGGGCGTGGACGTCGTCGGCAGCCCGGAAGGCCAGGCAATCGGGCGACGACTGGTTCGCGACCCGGTGTGCGGAGCGCACGTGGCGGAGGTTCTGGCCATTCCTTTGCGCGAAGGCGGGACGCTAGTGCACTTCTGTTCCATCGCGTGCCGGGACCAGCATTTGCGCGCCGGCGCCGAAAAGAACACGAAAAAGATCGCCGCCACCGGTTAGAGACCCTTCTACCCAAAAGACTTTGTTGGTTGCTGTCAGGCCAAGTGAACGACGTAAGAGAAAAACACTCGATCGTATTCGCGTGATGCCGCCAACAGGAAAGGACCGAAAGCCCATGGCCACGGTCGCCAAGCCCAACATTCCCCCGATGATTCCGCGCATCGCACCGCGCGAGGATCTGAATCCGTTCCGCATCGCGCAGATTCAATTCGATATGGCGGCGGAGTTTCTGAAGCTCGATCCAGGACTGCGGCAAATTCTGCGGACGCCCAAACGCGTTGTTGAGGTGTCGATTCCGACCAAGATGGACAACGGGCAGGTGAAGGTGCTCACCGGTTTCCGGGTGCAGCACAACGTTGCGCGTGGGCCTGCCAAGGGCGGCATCCGTTTTCATCCCAATGTCACGCTCGACGAAATCAAGGCGCTGGCCACCTGGATGACGTGGAAGACCGCCATCGTGAGTTTGCCGCTCGGCGGCGCGATGGGCGGCGTAATCTGCGACCCCAAGCGCATGTCCAAGCCCGAACTGGAGCGCATGACGCGCCGCTATGCCAGCGAAATTCTTCCGCTGATCGGACCGGATCAGGACATTCCCGCGCCGGACGTGTACACCGATGCGCAGACCATGGCGTGGATCATGGATACGTACGCGATGACGGTCGGGCGCGCTTCTCACGGCGTGGTCACCGGGAAACCGCAATCGATCGGCGGCACGGTAGGAAGCGAAGAAGCGGCGGCGCGAGGTTTGGTGGCTGTCGTGGAAGAAGCTTGCAAGTTGAAAAAGATTGCGCTGCGCGGGGCGACGGTTGCCGTACAGGGCTTCGGAAATTCCGGGGCGGCTACGGCGCGGATTTTTGCCGAGAAGAAGGCCAAGATCGTGGCCATCAGTGACACTCGCGGCGGGGTAACGAACTCTCGCGGCATCGATCCGATCAAGGCCATCCGCTACAAGGAGCGGGCGGCGACGGTGGTGGGCATGCCGGGTGCGTCGCGCATTTCGCACGATGAGTTGCTCACCATGAAGTGCGACATCCTGGTGCCCGCGGCGCTTGAGAACGTCATTACGCTGCACAACGCCGAAGCGATCAAGGCGCGTATCGTCGCCGAGGCCGCCAACGGTCCGACCACCCCGCACGCCGACGAAATTCTGGCGCGCCGCGGCATCACCGTGCTCCCCGACATTCTGGCGAACGCCGGCGGCGTAACCGTCAGCTACTTCGAGTGGGTGCAGAATCAGCAGGGCCTGGTTTGGGAAGCGGAAGAAGTCAGCGCGCGCCTGCAGAAAACGATGGTGCGCTCCTTCCACGAGATGGTAGACACCATGCGCAAACATCACGTGCCGCCGCGCGCGGGCGCCATGATCCTCGCCGTGAGCCGCGTCGCCGAAGCGCTCCTAGTTCGCGGACTTTTCCCGTAAATCACTTCCCGTGCGGCTGCGCCTTTCTGCGACGCTGCCGGCGCGAAATATTTTCTTGCGCTGACCAAACAAACGCGCGTACATTCGCAAGTGCCGGTACATCCCGACCCCGGGGCGTACCGGCACTTTTCGCTTCACGAGCTTTTGCGGCCGTTTGTGGCAGCGATGGGGCGAAACGTTTTCGGTGACATTTCCAATTTGTTTTGCATTCTGGAGCAACAAGCACGAAATCATGAGCACTCACAACGGTCACAACAATCACGCCAACGCAACCCCTCCGATTCTGCTGACCATTGCGGGATTCGATCCGAGCTGCGGCGCGGGAATTGCCGCCGACTTGAAAACGTTTGCGGCGCACGGATGCTACGGCGTTGCGGCGATCACATCTCTCACCGTTCAAAATACGCAAGGCGTAGCGGATGTGCAGAATACCTCCGGCGCTATGCTTCGAGCGCAGCTCGAAGCGCTGGCGAACGATTCGGAGATCGCCGCGGTGAAGATCGGCATGCTCGGGAACCGCGGGAATGCCGCGGTGGTCGCGGAATTTCTGGACGCGCACAAATTCGGGCACGTGGTACACGATCCGGTGATGAAATCGTCGAGCGGCGCGGAACTGCTCGACGCGGCGGGCATTAAGTATGTCGTGACCGAGTTGCTGAAGCGCGCCACGGTGATCACGCCGAATATTCCCGAGGCGGAAGTCCTGACCGGCCTAACGATCAAAGACCTCGGCGACATGGAAGCGGCCGCGCGCAAGATTGTGGAGATGGGAGCGCACGCCGTCATTGTAAAGGGCGGCCACATGGAACGCGCCGTCGACGTGTTGTTTGACGGCAATGAGATTGTCGCGCTGGCAGGCGATCGCGTGAGAGAAGAAACCCTGCACGGCACTGGATGCGCGTTTGCCGCAGCCATTGCGGCGCAGTTGGCCTCTGGCCGGCCGCTGACCGAAGCGGCAATGCTGGCCAAAGCCTACGTCACCAAAGCCATCGAAAAGAGCTATCCGACCGGCAAAGGCCGCTTTCCACTCGATCATTTCTATCGACAAAGGATCGAGCCACCTGCGCGCGGCATCCACGAAGTGCCACGACACGGTTTACACCCGGCCGCGGAACCCGCGGCCCACTGACGTTTTTCACGGAAGTGTGCAAGTACACCGGCTGTTCGATGGGTCTTTGTTCATTCGGAGCGGAGCGCTGTGAGGGGATCGACACTCCCTGCACGTCTGGCGGGAAGATAGCACGCGAGAACCGCGACCCCGAGCAGAAGCGCGGAAGCAATGGCCAGAGGTGGTAGCTCTACGCCGTGGACCTCGGTCAAGAAACTGGTAAGTACGCGGTTCAGCGCGGCGGCGAGCAGCGATCCAACGACAAGACCCATGCCCGCAAGGGCCATGCCGCGCTTCAGAATCAACGACAGAATTTCGGTTTTGTCGGCACCGAGCGCTATGCGAACACCGATTTCTCGCGTGCGCTGAGCCACCGCGAACGCCATTACGCCGTAAACTCCCAGCGCCGCCAACAACAGACCAAAGAGGCCAAAAAAACTCATCACCCGCGTGCCCAGCCGTTCTGGTTCCAACGAATCGGAATAGTAGTGGTCCATCGCCGAAATGCGGAACACCGCCAGCGACGGGTCCGCGCGCCAGATCGCCTGCTTGATGGCGGGCACGACGGCGGCAGGATCGCCCTCCACGCGAGCCATCACGTGAATCGATTCACCAGCCGAGGGCGTCGATGCCTGCTGCGCATAGGGCAGATACCAGGTTTCGATGGGATCACCAGGATCGCCGAAATCGTGAACATTTCCTACGATGCCCACGACCGTCAGCCAAGGCGCGCCTGGTCTTGCAACACGCACGCGCTTTCCGAGCGCATCCTGATTCGGCCAGAACCTGCGCGCCATCGCTTCGCTGATGATCGCCACCGGTTCGCTCGACTCGGTCTCCAGATCCGTGAAAACCCTGCCGCGCAACAGGGGAGTGCCCACGGCGAGGAACAAATCCGGGCTCACCAGCCGATGATTGATGTTAAAGGCGCCGCTGGTATCGCCCGTGCCGATGCCTTCGATCAGGACCGACGCGCCCCAATTTCCGCCTCCGAGCGGATTCACCGTCGTCGCGCCCGCCGCGCGCACGCCCGGAACCCCGCTCACCTCATCGATCACGCGCCGAACCAACGCGGCACGCCGCGGGCCAAGCGGATAGTTCGCCTGCTGCGGCATGAACTCCATGGTGATCAATTGATGCGGTTCGATCCCGAGATCGCGGTGCTGCAGGCGCTGGAAATTCTGCACCATGAAACCCGTTCCGGCGAGCAGCACCAGCGCCAGTGCCGTTTCCGCAACCACGAACCCGCTCAGCACGCGACGGGTGCCGCGGCCAGCGCCCGCGCGTCCTCCTTCCTTCAAGGATTCCGTGGATTCCGAACTCGCGCGCGTTAGGGCGGGAACTACTCCGGCGATGGCGCCTGAAACAAGCGACGCTCCGATCGCAAATCCGAGAACGCGAAGGTCCAGCTGCGCCGCACTCAACCCCATTTGCGCGCCGATATTGGAAGGCAGGAGCGTGTCCGCATAGCGATTCAGCCACGTGGCGAACAGCAGGCCGCACCCGCATCCGAGCACGGCGAGCACCAGGCTCTCGGTCAGCATCTGCTGAATCTGGCGGCCGCGGCTCGCTCCCAAAGCCGCGCGGATGGCATACTCCTTCGCTCGCACGACGGATCGCGCCAGCAGCAGGTTGGCCACGTTGATGCACGCCAGCAGCAACAAAAAACCGACGATGCACAGCAATGCGAGGATGGTGCCGTCCTCGTTGTCGGTCAGATTCTGACGCAGGGTGATCGTCGCGACGGCATAGCCCGGAAGCGTTTCGGGGTATTGTTGCTTGATTCGCAAGGTCAGTTCGCCGAGGGCTTCCTGCGCTTGCGACATCGTGATTCCCGGTTTGAGCCGGCCAAAAACCGCAAAATCGGGAGCGCGATCCCCCGCATTTACCGCGAACGGAATCCACACTTGTCCGTGGTAGGGAAAATTGAAGCCGCGCGGCATCACGCCTATGATTCGATAACTGCGGTCTTCAATGCGCATCGATTTGTCGAGCGCCGATGCCGCCGCCCCGTAGTGCTGCTGCCACAATGCGTAGCTGATCAGCGCGACGCCGCTGCCCGCGCCCTGCTTTTCCTCCTCGGCGGTGAAGTCGCGCCCCAGAAACGGGTGCACCTGCAAAGTGGATGCCCAGCCCCCGGAGCGATAAATCACCGAGACCCGCTCCGGCTCGTCGCCGCCGAGCAAGGTCAGGTCTTCGCCGCGTAGCGCGACGATACCGTCAAAGATCTTGTTCGTTTCCCGCAAGGTCACCACATTCTGACTGTGCATGCCGAACGTTCGAGGGTGGCCATCGGGGCCGCGTAGCGAGTCAAGGAGTCGCAGGACACGGTCGGACTCGGGGATGGGCAGCGGCCGAAAGAAGGCGGTGTTCACGAGACTAAAGATCGCGGTGTTGCCGCCGATTCCGAGCGCCAGCGTCAACACCACAATGGCGGTGAAGGCAGGCGCCTTGCGCAACACCCGGATGGAGTAATGAAAATCCTGCCAGATGGACTGCATGGAACTGCCCCCGGACACCCGCCAAGGTCGGCCGAATGCCGAATGCTTTGGGTTGCTATGGGAGACTAGACGTGCGGCGTGCGGTTCCGTTTCCAGGTGATGGCAGGATCGGGGGTCAGTGCTTCCAGACCATGCGTCCCGCCACGATGGTGGCCATCGGCGCGCCCTTGAACGTGCGTCGATCGAAGGGGGAGTTGCGCGATTTGCTGGGGGAGTCCTTCACGTCGTAGGTCCAGGAGTGATCGGGGGAAAAAATCGTTACGTCTGCAGGCTGGCCGGCGGCGAGCGTGCGCTCCATGCCGAGAACGCGCGCGGGGCCGGCGGTGAACAATTCCACCAATCGCATCAGCGAAATCTTCCCGCTCTGCACCAGCTGTTCCAGCGATAACGCCAGCGCGGTCTCGAAGCCAAGAATCCCGAACGGCGCGCGGTCGAACTCGACATCTTTGAGGGCGGATTCGTGGGGGGCGTGATCGGTGGCGATCGCGTCCACGGTGCCGTCGGCAAGGCCTGCCAGCAGCGCTTGGCGATCTTCGCCCGCGGCCAGCGGCGGATTCATCTTGTAGCGCGAATCGTACTGCACATCCTCGTCGATCAGCGTGAAGTGATGCGGCGTCACTTCGCAGGTTACCTTGAGTCCGCGCGATTTCGCCCAGCGCACTTGCTCAAGCGACGCGCGTGCCGAAAGATGCGCGATGTGCAGACGCGCGCCGGTTAAATCCGCCAGCTGCACATCACGCGCCACGCACACCGATTCCGCGGCCGCCGGCATTCCCGCGAGCCCCAGGCGGGTGGATGTGACGCCCTCGCGCATCACCGCTCCCGCCGCCAGCGAAACATCTTCGGCGTGCTCGATCACCGGGATATCCAGCGACCTGCAATAATCCATGACTTGGCGCGTCAGTTTCGCCGTGGCGATGGGTTTTCCGTCGTCGCTGACGGCCACGATTCCAGCCTGCTTCATCGCCGCGATTTCGGCGATGGCTTCGCCTTTGCTGCCGACCGACGCCGCTCCGATCGGCCACACGCGCACCGCCGCGTCGGCCTTGGCGCGATCCATGATGAATCGCGTGACGCTGGCGTTGTCGTTCACCGGCTTGGTGTTGGGCATGCAGCAAACGGCGGTGAAGCCTCCGCGCGCCGCCGAGCGCGTTCCGGTTTCGATCGTCTCGGAGTTTTCCTGCCCCGGCTCGCGCAGATGAGCGTGAATGTCGATAAATCCCGGCGCGACGATCAAACCTGCGGCGTCAAAGACTTCTGCTTCTTTCGCCTTCTCCGAAAGCTTGCCTGCCGGAGCGAGTTCCGCGATGCGCTCGCCGTCGAGCAACACATCCATCGCCGCATCCGTGTTCGTCGCGGGATCAAGGACGCGGCCGTTCTTAAGGAGAAGCATGCGAGGGGTCCTTTACGTCTTTTTGATCGGTGGCGCGGCGATTCCTCGGAACGTTCGCTTCGGCGTCACCGGCAGGCTGCTGGTTATCTTCGAAACCTCCGGCCACGAGCAAAAACAGCAGCGCCATGCGCACCGCGATTCCGTTGGTCACTTGCTCGAGGACGCAGGACTGCGCGCTGTCGGCGACTTCCGGCGTAATCTCGATGCCGCGATTGAGGGGACCCGGATGCAGCACGATGGCGTCGGCCTTGGCGTGGCGCAAGCGTTCCGCGCTTAGCTGGTAGAGCAAAATATAATCATTCAGCGACAACGTCGGCTCATGCAGGCGCTCGTTTTGCACGCGCAGCGCCATCACCACGTCAGCGTCCTCGAGCGCTTCCTCGATGCGGAAAACGCGGCGTATGCGCGCCCCTCCGGGCGCGATATTCTCGAGTTCGCGCGGGACCCACATCGCCGGGCCGCACAGCGTGAACCGGCAGCCGAATTTGCCCAACAGATGAATGTTCGATCGCGCCACGCGGCTGTGCTTGATGTCGCCGAGAATGGTGACGTTCAGATTTTCGATGGTGCCTTTGCGGTCGCGAATCGTCAGGGCGTCCAGCAATCCCTGCGAGGGATGCTCGTGCGTGCCGTCCCCGGCATTGATCAGCGGAATTTCCAGGTGCCGGGCCACGAATTCCGGAGCGCCTGAAGCCGCGTGCCGCATCACCAGGCAGTCCGGCTTCATGGCGTCCAGCGTGTGCACTGTATCGAGCAGCGACTCGCCTTTTTTCAGGCTGGACGCTTCCGCTTGCAGATTCATGGTGTCCGCGCCGAGCCGCGAGGCTGCGGTGCCAAAGCTGATGCGCGTGCGCGTCGAAGTTTCAAAAAACGCCAGGGCAATGGTCTTGCCGCGCAGCACAGCCAGCTTTTTCAAGGGATGCCGCTGAATTTCCTGGAAGGATTTGCTTTGATCGAGAAGAAATGTCAGTTCGTCCGCGTTGAGCGGTTCCAGCGCCAGTAGGTCACGAAAACGGTGCGTCACATTGTCACTCGTTGTCCGAACTCCCCGCTCCTGAGCAAATCTTACTCCACGCGGTCGACCAGCACCACGCGCTCTTCGTTGTCGATCTCGCGCAGCCGCACTTCGATGATTTCGGTCGTGCTGGTCTGCACGACGCGCCCGGTAAACTGCGCTTCGATGGGCATCTCTCGATGGCCGCGATCGATCAGCACGCACAGGGACACGCGCTTCGGCCGCCCCAGATCGAACAATCCGTTCATCGCCGCACGAATCGTACGCCCGGTGTAGAGCACGTCGTCCACCAGCACCAGGTTCATGTTGTCCACGCCGAAAGAAATGTCCGACGATTGCAGGACGGCGTGCGACGCTACCTTCGACAAATCGTCGCGGTACAGCGTGATGTCGAGCGTGCCCACCGGCACGTCCACGCCGTCGATCCCCCGCATAGCCTGTGCGATCCGCTGCGCCAGCGGCACGCCGCGCCGGCGAATGCCGATCATCGCCAGGTGCTTGGTCCCGCCGCTTTTTTCGACGATTTCGTGCGCCAACCGCTGCAAAGTGCGGTCAATCTCCGACGCCGACATCAATTGTGCCTTTTCGACGATGCGCATGTCGGGCGTAATCCTAGCATAAGCCGCCGCCGTGTCCGAACCGGACCGGACGGTGCTGCCGCAGAGGCGCAGGGACATGGCCGTGGCTGGCCCTTCTTTCTGGCGAAGAAAGACAAATTCGCGTATCCATCCTTCTCGCGCACGACTCCAAGTACGCGCCAATTTGTCCATCCGCAAAGGGAGGACCAAATCCCCCGTGGGCCGCTTTGGAAATCCCAGCGAAGTTGCCAAAACGGCGGTCTTCCTTGCTTCCGACGAATCGGTCTTCAACGTGGGCGCCGAAATCCTGATCGACGGCGGCCTGAGTCTTTGATGCGGCGATTTCCGGACGCCGCGGCGTGATAAACTTTCGCGCGAGAATCGCGGAGGTATTTATTAAATGTCCAGCCGGAAACCTTCGCATCACGCGTCGCAGAACCACCGGCCGTTCTACCCCTCGACTCCGCAGACAAGCGCAATCCGCTCGGCGATGTTGCTGCTGATTCTGGCAATCCCCGCGGCGGCGCAAACCGCCAAAGCGCCGGCCGCTCCCAAGCTTCCCGAGCGTCCCAAGCTCGTCGTGCTCCTCGTGGTCGACCAGATGCGCGGCGATTACGTCGACAAATTTCGGAGCCAATGGACCGGCGGCTTGAAGCGACTGGTCGATGAAGGGGCTTGGTTTCGCGATGCAGCTTATCCATACGCGGCCACGGAAACTTGCGTGGGGCACGCCACCATTTCGACCGGAGCTTTCCCTGCGACGCATGGAATGATTGCCAACGCCTGGTGGGACCGCGACGCGCAGAAAATGGTGACCTGCACCGCTGACCCCAACGCCAAGAACTCCGGCTATGCCGGCGCCGCGGCCAAGGGTGGCGACACCGCGTGGCGCATGCGCGTGCCGTCGTTCGCCGAAGAATTGAAATTTCAGACCGGCGGCGGCACCCGGGTGGTCACCTTTTCACTGAAAGCGCGCGCCGCGATCACCATGGCGGGGCACAAAGCCGATGCGGCTACCTGGTTCGATGGCGGCGGCTGGATAACTTCGAGCGCCTACGGCACCATGCCATTCGTTGAGGACTATGCAAAAGCGCATCCCGTGAAGGCCGATTTCGGCAAAACGTGGAGGCTGTCCTTGCCGGAAAGCGCCTACTGGTACGACCAGCAAGCCACCGGCGCGGGTCCGCCCGAGGGCTGGGAGCTGACCTTCCCGCACGCGCTGCGAGGAAAAGCTGCGGGTGCTGAGCCTGACGCCGCGTTTTACGAGCAATGGGCGAGCAGCCCCTTCGCGGATACGTATCTGACGCGGTTGGCGGAAACTGCGGTCGACCAGCTCGGCCTGGGTAAGAGCGGCGCCACCGATTTCCTCGGCGTCAGTTATTCTTCGGTCGACTACGTGGGCCACGAGTTCGGTCCTCGCAGCCGCGAAATCCAGGACATCCTCGTCACGCTCGACAAGGATCTCGCCGAGCTTTTCGCGGATCTCGATAAGAAAGTTGGGCGCGGAAACTACGTCGTTGCCCTCAGCGCCGACCACGGCGTCGTGCCCATTCCGGAAGACATGGCGAAAACGGGTGCCGACGCCGGAGTTCTGCACCTGCCGGAATTGCAGGAGAAGATCGAGAAATCTCTCGAACCGTTCAACTATCCGAAACCAGCGATTGCGCGAATGGTCGACAGCACCATTTACTTCGCGCCAGGCCTGTACGATCGTCTGAATCAGGACGGCACTGCCATGCAGGCCGTTTCTGACGCCGCTATGTCGGAGCCCGGTGTGGCCGCGGTGTACTGGGCCGACGAAATTGAAGACCGCCCCGCGACGCAGAACCCCATCCGCAACGCTTTCGCCGACAGCTATTTCGCGGGACGCAGCGGCGACTTGTTCGTCGTTCCGAAACCTTACTGGCTTGTGGACGGCACGCCGGCCGGAAAAACGCGCGGCTACGGCACGGGCCACGGCACGCCTTACCATTACGACCAGCATGTTCCGATTCTTTTGATGGGCTACGGCATTCAGCCCGGCGTTTACTATCGGGAGGTGACGCCCGCGGACATTGCCCCCACGCTGGCATCGCTGTGCGGGATTACGCTGGCCCCTCGCGATGGTCACGTGCTTGCCGAGGCCCTGACAAAGCCCGCCGCGCATCCGAACCGAACGACGCCGTAGTTTTCTTGATGGGAACTCGTTCCGTTTACTTCCGTGAGCCGCACGGAAATCTCCTCGATTTCCACACGTCAGCCACGGTCAGATAGCGCCGAAGGTGTCGCCTTCTAACCAATTTCTTTGGTCGCCTAGCCTCGCCGGCGGCCCCTGTCGCGCGACAAGTTCTCGCTCCTTTCTAGCCCCTTACGTGATACCCTCCTGCGTGCAGTGAATACCGCCGCCGCCGTTGACCTGAGCGTGCAAGTGGGCGCCCTGCGCCTACGCAATCCCATTCTTGCGGCCAGCGGCACCTTCGGCTACGGCATCGAATTTGCCCACCTGGTTGATCTGAACCTTCTTGGCGGCTTGGTCGTTAAAGGCCTCTCCCGCGAGCCTATCGAAGGGGCGCCACCCCCCCGGATCGTCGAGACTCCTTCGGGGATGCTGAACGCCATTGGCCTGCAAAATGTCGGAGTGCGGGCCTTCGTGGCGGAAAAACTTCCGGTACTACGAAAATACGTAACGCCGGTACTCGCCAACGTTTTCGGAAACACCTTAAAAGATTACGTTGAGGTCATCCGCACCCTGGAAGATGCCGAGGGGCTAGCGGGATACGAGCTCAATATCTCCTGCCCGAACATCAAAAGGGGGGGGATACAGTTTGGCGGTACGCCGGCGACGGTATCCGAGGTAGTGACCGCCGCACGCAGGGCTGCCGTAAACCGGCCCTTATGGGTCAAACTTTCCCCACTCGTTGCAGACATTGGACTTATCGCCCGATCCGCGGCCGAAGCCGGGGCCGATGCCCTCACCGTTGCGAATACCTACCCGGCCATGGCCATTGATCCCCGCACGGGAAAATCCCGCCTGGGCAATCCAACCGGCGGGCTGTCGGGACCGGCAATCAAGCCGATAACCCTCAGACTGGTCTGGGAGGTGAGGAAAACTGTGGAAATCCCTGTAGTGGGGCTGGGAGGGGTCGAGAAGGTGGAGGACGTGCTGGATTACCTCTCTGTCGGAGCATCCGCAGTCCAGGTAGGTACTGCCAGTTTTGCCGACCCAGCCGTGACCCGACGCTTGGTGGATGGGCTTGCGGAGGCTGTTTGTGATGCTAAAGGCTTTACTATCAATGATATAGTGAGTTATTTTGCCGCAGAAATCGGTTGACAAACCGAGGTTTTCTTGCTACACTTTTTTGGATGTTCGTAGCATAAAGAACACACTATGAGACGACGACTTTTCTTTGCTTGGGCTGCAATGCGGTGGGTGCCTCTTATGTTCCTCATCGCCCCGGCGATGGAGGCCCCCCTGGTCGCCCATCGGAGCGACCCTCCGAAGCCGATCAAGAGCTGGGTGGGGAATGCCAGCTGGTATGGACCAGAATTCAACGGCCGGAAGACTGCCGACGGCGAGAAGTTCGACTCGGAGTCCCTGACGGCGGCCCACCCCAACCTGCCGTTCGGTTCCATTGTGCGCGTAGTGAATCCCCGTAACGGGAACTTTGAAGTCGTTCGAATCAACGATCGCGGACCCTACCAGGAAGGGCGCGAAATTGATGTATCCTATCGAGTAGCCCGGAAGATCGGCTTGATCCATTCGGGCGTCACCCAGGTCCGGCTCGAATTGATGCAGCTGCCCGAGCGGCGTTAAACGCGACGGGTGGTTGCCGTCATAGGGTTTCAACCAAGCCGGCGCTAGCGATAACTTTGACCTTCGACGCCCATCCGCGAAGCAGCCTGATCGTCGCGCTCGATTTTGATTCGCTGAATTCGGCGGTCAAGTTTGCCAAACAGGTAGCCGATCTTGTCGGCATGTTCAAAATCGGCAACCAGCTGTTCACCGCGGCAGGTCCCGCTGCGGTCCGCGAAGTGGCCGCGCTTGGTCCCGGCATTTTTCTCGATCTGAAATTCCACGATATTCCGAACACCGTCGCCGGTGCCGTTCTTTCCTGCGCCGCCATGACCGGGGTGCAGCTGGTCAACGTGCACGCGCTAGGCGGCCACGCCATGCTCCACGCGGCGGTGCAGGCCATCAGCGCAGGTCAGCCAATGGGAGCAGACCGTCCGCGACTGCTCGCGGTGACCATCTTGACCAGCATGGATCAGAAGGCCATGCGTGAAGTGGGGATCGGCGGCCCCCCGAACACGCGCGTGGTGCAACTGGCGAAGTTGGCTAAAACGGCCGGCGTGGACGGTGTCGTCGCGAGCGTCCAGGAAGCCCGCGCCATTCGAAAAGCCTGCGGCCGCGATTTCCTGATCGTGACTCCAGGCGTCCGGCCCAAGGATAAAGATTCCGCGGCAACGAAAAACGACGATCAAGCCCGCACCGCAACGCCCGCAGAAGCCATCAAAGCGGGCGCTGATTTTCTTGTCGTAGGCCGCCCAATCCTGGCCGCCCCCGACCCGCGCGCCGCAGCGCAATCGATCGTCGACGAAATCGCTGCCGCAAAGTAATTCTGCCGGTGCGAACGCGCACACACCGAGGACATTGATCTAGTGCAGGTCCGGGCGGGAGCAATCGGACCAGTGTTGACTGCGTTACACAAGAGGGAAGCGCTGCGCGACCCTATTGGACCGCAAATTTTGATCCTGTAACATCGAAAGCGCTTCACCCTCCTGACTCCATGAGCACCGCATCCAAGAGCGTCATTGTCGGAACCGCGGGACACATCGATCACGGCAAATCTGCGCTGGTCGAGGCGCTGACGGGGACCCATCCGGACCGACTCGAGGAAGAAAAGCGGCGCGGGATCACGATCGATCTGGGTTTTGCATTTCGGGAAGAAAACGGCGTGCGATTCGGGTTTGTGGATGTGCCGGGGCACGAACGATTTGTCAGCAACATGCTGGCCGGGGCGGCCGGCCTGGATCTGGTGTTGCTGGTGATCGCGGCGGACGAATCGATCAAGCCGCAAACGCGCGAGCATTTTGAGATTTGCCGGCTGCTGGGAGTGAAGCGTGGAGTGGTGGCGCTGACAAAGAGTGACCTGGTCGATTGGGAAACCGTGGGATTAGTGCGGCTGGAGGTCGAGGAATACTTGCAGGGCACGTTTCTCGAGGATGCAGCCATTGTGCCGGTCAGCGCAAAAACGCGAGCCGGCCTGCCGGAACTGAACAAGGAACTGCATCGCGTGGCCGGCGAGGTTCGCGGCAAAGACGCAGCGCATCATTTTCGTTTGCCGATCGACCGCGCGTTCGCGATCAAAGGTTTTGGTTCGGTCGTAACCGGGACGCTGATTTCGGGCAGCGTTGCCGCGGGGGACGAAGTGGAACTGTTTCCGACGCGGAAATTGCTGCGGGTGCGCGGCGTGCAATCGGGTGGAAAAGCAGTGGATCGCGCGATAGCCGGGCAGCGCACCGCGGTGAATCTTGCGGGGATCGAGCATACGGCGCTGGAACGCGGCATGGTGCTCGGGAGTCCGGGACGATTTCGCCCCACGCGCAGAATCGACACCCGGTTGGAGCTGCTGCCTTCCGCGCCAAAGTTGAAGCAGCGTAGCCGCGTTCATTTTCATGCCGGAACATCAGAGACCCTGGCCGAGATCTTTCTGTTCGGCGTGAACGAACTGGCGCCTGGGCAAAGCGCGTTCGCGCAATTGCGCCTGCACGAGGAAGTGCTCGTGCTGCCCGGCGATCGCTTCATCGTGCGGCAGTTTTCGCCGGTCACAACCATCGGTGGAGGTGCGGTGCTGGATGGGCTCGCGCGGCGGCCGACGGTTCGAGATACCGGCCGCATGGCGTTTCTCGAAACTCTGGAAAGCGGCGACAAGCCACGCATCCTGGCGGCCATGGCGGAGCGTGCGCTGGGCGGCATCGCGTTCGGTGAAATTGCTGCACGAACCGGCTGGCTCGACACGGAGATTGGCGACGTGGCGCGAGGTCTTGGCGCGGCGGGCAAGGCCAAAAGTGTGGCGGAACCTCTGGTCCTGGTGCCCGCGAAAGCCTTCGAGGAGGTGCGGCAGAAAATCGCGGCGCGCGTAGAGCAATTTCACAAAGAGAACCCGCTCCTGCCGGGAATTTCCCGCGAAGATCTGCGATCGAGCCTGGGCAGGCGGGTGCGCGGGGAAACATTCCGCGCCGCGCTCGAAGAACTGGCGGCGCAGAAAAAACTTGAGCTGCAAGGCGAACTCGTCAAGCGCGCAGGGTCGGCCATCACGTTAGAGCCGGAAGAGTTGCGCGCCAAGGAACAGATCGAAAGCGCTTTTGCCGGCGCCGGCCTGACCGTTCCCGCGGTCCAGGAAGTCCTGGGCAAATTGCCGGTGGAAACAAAGCGCGCGGAACGGATTCTGCAAATCCTGCTGCGGGAAAAGAATCTGGTGCGAATCACCGCGGAACTCATTTTCCACCGCGATGCGCTGGCGCATCTGAAGGAACGACTTTCCGCGTACAAGAAGACCAAGGGTGAACGTATCTCCGTGCCCGTTTTCAAGGAGCTCACCGGAATTACCCGGAAGTATGCGATCCCCTTGCTCGAATACCTGGATCGGGAGCGCGTGACGCGCCGCGCTGGCGACGAGCGTGTTATCCTATAAGCTACCCGCAAAGGCGGCGACAGGCTTGCCGTGCAACAGGGCCTGCGCTAGAGTAAAGATAGCGCGCGAATGCAGTCCGCGTGGAGGTTGTTCATGGGCGAATTAAGTCCAATTCATTGGCTGATCGTTCTGGCAGTTATCCTTTTGTTATTCGGTGGACGAAAGATTCCGGAACTGGCAAAGGGCTTGGGCGAAGGAATCCGTAATTTCAAAGAGGGAATGTCGGGTGCCGCACACACGCCGCCGCCTCCTCCCCCTCCGGTTCAAGCGGCACCACCGGTGGCCCCACCGAGCGAAGAGAAAAAGGCGTAGCCACGCTTCAAGAATGGAAGATTTAACAGGGAAACTTCAACCGAGGCGCTCTGGTCCTGAAAGCGCCTGTTTTTTTCGCCTCCTCGTGCGACCTACGTCGGCTATATGTATAAAAATACTCGGCTTACTGAATAATCGCGGTGAAGGCGATTTTTAACCAGTGTTAGAGGTAACCCCGGGGCGCCGCCTAGCGTCTATCTAAGTAATACCACTTCGAGGACACACCCCGGGAAGCAGCTAAGGCCAACCACCTTGGCTGCTTCTCTTCCTTTTAGCGCAACTTTTTACTTCCCTCTTGCCGTCTGTTTCATCGTCCCCCCTGATGGCCTGTAACACATTGATGAAGCGATTGTTATTCGAACATCGTGGCGGCAGGCGCGGGAATCAGAGCGAAGCGTTTCTCAATCCTCGGACCAACCGAGTTCAGAGAGGCTGTGACACAAGCGGGCCAGGGGGAGGCCGACGACGTTGTAATAACAGCCTTCGATCCGGGGAATGTATCGTCCGGCGCGGCCCTGGATGGCGTAGGCGCCGGCTTTATCGAAGGGTTCGTCGGTGGAGAGATAGCGAGTGAGCTCTTCGGGGGAGAGCGTGGAGAACTGAACGTGGGTGGTTTCGATGAAACTGCGGCGCTCGGCATCGGGAAGGCGGATGACGGTTACACCGGTTACGACGGAGTGGGTGTGGCCGGAGAGTCGGGTGAGCATTTGATGGGCGTCGTCGGCGGTGCGGGGCTTGCCGAGGATTTCACCGTCGATGAGGACGGCGGTGTCGGCGGCGATGACGATCGCGGGACCGACGGCGCGGGCGGCGACGAGCTCGGCTTTGGCGTCGGCGAGGCGTTGGACAAGGTCTTGGGCGGATTCGCCGGGAATGGGAGTTTCGTCGACGGCAGAGGAAAGAACGGTGAAGGTGAAGCCGGCATCGCGGAGGATCTGCGCACGGCGCGGGGAAGCGGAAGCGAGGATGAGCTTTGTAGCGGGCACGACGCGGCCAGAATACTACACGCTCCAGCGAGGAAACAGCCTGTGCATGCGAGCAGGGACCAACCTTAGAGAGAGCGTGGCCACCGAGCCACGGAGAGCGGCGAGTCGAGGCAAGACACAGGCGGAGCGAGCCCCCCTTACAAGGATGGAGCGTGGCCAGCGCGTTCGGCAGAGTTTAGATCACTACCGATTCCTGGTATTCGCCGAAGGTTTGGCGGAGGGTGTCGGAGATTTCGCCTACGGTAGCGAGGGATTCTACGGCGGTGAGGATGGCAGGGACGAGGTTTTCGGCGGTGGAGGCGCGGCGGGCTAGTTCGGCCAGGGCGGATTGAACCTGGGGGGCATTGCGTTTGGCGCGCAGCGATTGCAGGCGGGCGATTTGAGTTTGCTCGATTTGGGGATCGATGCGCAGCGTCGGTATGGAGCGATCCTGTTCCGCTACGAATTCGTTTACGCCCACCACGATCTGTTCGTGGCGCTCTATGCTGCGTTGGTATTCGTAGGCGGCTTTTTGGATTTCGCCCTGGACATAGCCGGATTCGATGGCTTTTAGCATGCCGCCTGTGGCCTCGATTTTGTTGATGTAGGCGACGGCGCCTTTTTCGATTTCGTTGGTCAGGGATTCGATGGCGTAGGAGCCGGCTACCGGGTCGATGGTATTGGCCACGCCGGTTTCGTGGGCGATGATTTGTTGGGTGCGCAGGGCGATGAGCGCGGCGTCTTCGGTGGGTAGGGCGAGCGCTTCGTCGAGGGAATTGGTGTGCAGCGATTGGCAGCCGCCCAGGACCGCGGCCAGGGCCTGGATGGCGACGCGGACGATATTGTTTTCAGGTTGCTGAGCGGTAAGCGAAGAGCCTGCGGTCTGCGCGTGGAAGCGGAGCAGGAGCGAACGTGGATCGCGGGCGTTGAAGCGTTCGCGCATGATGCGGGCCCAGAGGCGGCGCGCGGCGCGGTACTTGGCAATTTCCTCAAGCAGGTCGCTGTGAGCGTTGAAGAAGAAAGAAAGTTGCGGCGCGAATTCGTCGACGTTGAGCCCGGCGTCGAGAGCGGCCTGGACGTAGGCGATGCCGTTGGCGAGGGTGAAGGCCACTTCCTGGATGGCCGTCGAACCGGCCTCGCGAATGTGGTAGCCGGAGATGGAGATCGTATTCCACCTGGGAAGTTCGGTGCGGCACCAGGCGAAAACGTCGGTGACGATGCGCATGGCGGGGCGAACGGGATAAATGTAGGTGCCGCGAGCGATGTATTCCTTGAGGATGTCGTTCTGCACCGTGCCGGAGAGTTTTGCGAGATGGGCGCCTTGTTTTTTTGCGACGGCAACGTAAAGGCAGAGCAAGATCGCAGCGGTAGAGTTGATGGTCATCGAAGTGGAAACTTTTTCGAGCGGGATGCCGTCGAAAAGCGTTTCCATGTCTTCGAGTGAGTCGATGGCGACGCCGACTTTTCCGACTTCGCCGAGCGCGAGCGGGTGGTCGGAATCCATCCCAATTTGAGTGGGAAGATCGAAAGCGACGGAAAGGCCGGTTTGTCCTTTGCTCAGGAGGTAGCGATAGCGCTGATTGGATTCGGCGGCGGATCCGAACCCCGCGTATTGCCGCATGGTCCAGAGGCGCCCCCGGTACATCGAGGGATAGATGCCGCGGGTGTAGGGAGCTTCGCCGGGATAGCCGAGGGCGTCTTCCGGATTCCAGCTGGAAAGATTTTCTCCGGTGTACAGACGATCGATGGGCAGGCCGGAGAGCGTGGTGAATTGTTCCTTGCGTTCCTTCGAAGACGTGCTGGGGATTTTTGTTTCGGCCATTCGGGGGGCTACAGCTTTCTCGCGCGGTGGAACGAGGTTATTGCGAAGAAGGCGAATACGGCCGCGACGCTTAGCGGGATGGCGAGCAGCCAGTGGGCAACGTCCCGGGTGGTCCAGGCGCGGAAAGTGACGTTGAGCCAGGCCAAGGCCATAAGACCGAACAAGGCGCCGGTCACTTCGTAGAACAGTTGTTTGAGAACGCGCCAGAGGCGGCGGAAACCGTGTTGGGGCGGGACTGGAACGCTTTGCACGGACGAGGCCATGGCAACATCTTAACGCAGAATCGGCGACCGGCGCGGGAAGGCTGGTCAAGCTGGTACCCAGCGGTGCTTTGCCCATTAAGAAAGCGCACCAGCAAAGGTCAGCGAATCCGATACGGTGGCGGCGTGGCGGAAGCGCTCCGACCGTTCGATGCTCGGGGCAGACAATCGTGTCGGCGCCGGCCGGACCTGAACCGAAGGGCTGTGAACACTTTGGAGACAACGGCCTCAAGGTCACTTGTGTCCGGCCAAACGTGGGCCTAAAATGACGATTGAGGTTAGGGGAGACCAACCTTGCAACTCGACGATAACCTGAAAAACCTGCTGCGTGAATTGGGTCACGCAATCAACGATACCGTGTCGGAGTCTGAGCGAATTACCGGCGCGATCGCCGGGGTGCGCGCGCATGGCTACGATATTGTACTGAAGCTGGATGCGACGATCGGGCTGGCCAAGCGCGATGGATCGGCCGGCGAGACGACGGCGCTGACGACCCAGGACAAGCGTTTTCTGGAGTCGTTGCGGATTCAGGTGGATCAGGAATCGTTCGAGCAGGACCAGGACCGCAAGCCGGTGGCGCGGCTGACGATGACGCCGCAGGATGTGCGTTTTCTGAAATCGTTGCGGATTGCGACAGACGACATCGAATGAACTTGTTTCGCCGAGTTGCGGTACTGAGCTTGCCGGCGGTGGCGCTGGCGGCGTTGTGGTGTTCGCCCGCGGCGGCGCAAGATCCGGCGGTGGTGACGCCCATCATCGTGGATACGGCGGTGCCGATCATCGTGAGCGCGGTGAAGCCGAAGCCCACGGGGCTGGCGAAATTCGACGGATACGTGATGAACGCCAACACCGCGCAGATTACGGTGCGTGCGAAGGGCAACGACATGGCGATCCAGACGTTCACGTTGTCGCAGGAAGCTTCCGCGAAGATGCAGCAGACCATCGATAAGGGCGGCTACCAGCACGGCGACAAGGTGACCGTGATGTACGATCCGAGTTCGCGGAAGGCCATCAAAGTAAAAGGCAAGCCGTCCCGATCGTTGTAAGAGTTTTTTGCAAGTCACGGGAGCTTTTGTGCTCCGCCTCCCTGCGGTTTCCGGACGCTTCTATCCTTCTCATCCTGCTGAACTGACCTCCGCAGTGCAACAGTTCACGCAATCAGAATCCAGCACCCCCAGGTTTTCCGTGAAGGCGTGCCTGGTGCCTCATGCAGGCTACGTGTACTCCGGACCTGTCGCAGGGTCGGTGTTCGCTCGCATTGCGCTGCCGAAAAAAGTTTTGATCGTGGGCGTGCGGCATTTTCCACGAGGAGAACAAGCCGCGATCGTTTCGAGCGGGGCCTGGCGGACGCCGCTGGGTGATGCGCCGATTGATGAGCCGCTGGCGCAGGCGTTGCGAGCGGCGTGTCCGTTGTTGCAAGAAGACGACGTGGCGCACAGCCGCGAACATTCGCTCGAGGTGCAGCTTCCGTTTCTACAAGTGCTGGCGCCGGGGTTCACGTTTGTGCCGATCGCGCTGGGCACCGTGCGTTTCGAAGATTTGCTGAGCGTGGGAGAAGCGGTGGGGCGCGTTCTGGCGGAGTCGCGGGAGGAAATATTGCTTTTGACCACTTCGGATTTGAATCACTACGAGGACGAGGCGGCGACGCGGGTGAAAGATCGAAAAGCGATCGAGCAGTTGCTGGCGATGAACGCGCGCGGACTGTACGACACGTGCAGGAACGAAAACATTTCGATGTGCGGCTTGGGGCCGGCGGTGGCGATGCTCACGGCGCTGGGAGGACTCGGGTCGAGACAGGCCGAACTCCTACGCTATGCCACTTCTGCGGATATTTCCGGGGACACCAGAACGGTCGTGGGTTATGCGGGGATGATTTTTGCGTAACCGGCCGCGGAATGACAGGTGGAAGGAGATAGGGAATGCGGCGTCAGGCCGAAACAAGTGGGGCGCGGCAGTGGTGCGCCCCCCCGAGAAAGGTTGCGGTGAACTAGTGAGGCCGGGCGCTGGATGAAGCGGAAGACGCGGCGGCCGAAGCATGGGGCGCGGCGCTGGAAGTCCCGGACGTCGAGCGCAAAGACGCATCGAAGCCGCCGCCGCTAGATCGGATGCGTGCATATTCCGCGGAGCGCGGTGCTGGAGGTGGCGTCATTGCCCGCGAAGCGGGAAGCGAGGCGCGCACTGGAACCGACGTGCCAGCGTTCGCGCGCAATGCCGACGGTGCCGCCACGACTCCATTTTGAGGGTGCGTGCCAGAATCCGCGGCGACCGCATTACGATTGACAAAGCGATGCTCGCTCGCGTCGTACGCAATGGATGAATTGTGATCCAGGGTGACGACATGCGCGCTGAGGGTGCCGCCGACGAGCGTACGAGAGACGCGCTCGGGCGCAGCTGCGGCGACGGCATTGGTGGCCAGCGCGTTGCGTGGAATGCTCTTCACAGGTTTCCATCCATCGCTCGCACTGACCGGGACCCTGCCAGAAATTGCGCCTTCGCTTACGGGGAATACTCCGTTCGCGAGATTGATCGGAGTCTTGCCGCGAGCGTCGAGCGGATGCACCGGGACGATGCCGATCGGACCAGTCTTCGAATGCAGCCAGATTCCGGTTACCGGCGCGTAACCACCGCCGCCCAGGCCATACGGCGACCACATCCAGCCCAACGAAGGATTGAAAATCCAGCCGCCGTAATGATACGGCAGCCAGCCCCAGGGCTGATCACCGATGAAGGACAGGCCGATCGAAGGATCAGAAAACCAGAAGCCGCTATTGAACGGCGACCAATCGGCGCCGACGCCGTACGGTTGCCAGCAATTCCCGTAACCTGCGCAGGGATACCACCCGCCGTAGGTATACAGGCTGGCCAAGCCGGAAGAATAGCCGGAGGAGTTCACATAGGGTTGCGCGGCGTTGGTCGCGGCCGCCACCGTTTCGGTGCGGCCAGCCACCCAGCGGTCAAAATCATCATTGTCGGTGAGGTGACCGATGCTGATCGATCCGGAATCGCTCGCGCGCATCGACAACGACTGTCCTTTGACAAGAGCAGTGGTCTGATTCTTGCGGAGTACCGACACATGGCCTTTCATTACGTTGACGACGCTGCCGTCGTCGAAATTGTCGAGCCGGAAACTCGAGTGGCCGTCGGCTTCCACGCTGAAGTCGCCTCCGGTAACGCTGAAGTAGTCGCCATTGGCGGGATTGACGTAGAACGAAGCGCTGCCTTGTCGCAGGACGAGACGCGTGGTCTTTGCGCCGTCTTCAAGGGAGAGGTCGTAGAATTCGAGAACGGTGCCGCTTGAAAGAAAAGCCATGGAGCCATTTTCAAATTCGATTTCAGCGCGGCCGTTGTCGGTTGCAATGACGTAGCCCTGGCGAATCGGGAGGTTGAGCTCGGCGTTTTCCCAACTGACATTGGGGCTGGCCATGGGATCGCCTTTGACATCGCGCGCGAAACGCACCTGGCCCTGTACCAAGCTCAGGCGAATGATGCGGATATGACTCGAATCGGCGAATGAGGGGCTGGAGGCAATGAACAGCAGAGAAAATAAGGTCAGTGCAGCTGCGTGAAGCAGATTTCTGGACGACATGGTCACCCCCCAGGTGGGGACGCGCTACCAATGAATGGAATTAGACACGACACCCGTTACAACATCCCGGCACCGGCATCATACTCCCATACTCGCGGTTGGGGTCGTCCGCGTCAAGTGGCACTTGGCCTGGGTGGCCCGGGATGGCCAACTTCGATGGAATCGAGCAGAAACTTTCATGGGTGGTTGGCTTGACACGTGCCAAATGAAACGTTAGTTTCACCACATGGCGGAAGTGTTGGCTCGTTTCCACATTGGGTCCAAATGAGGTCCACGTCACTCTTCGAGTCCAAGTCACTCTTCAATGTGTTCGTGAGCTGGTGTCGTTGTTCGCGAACGTTCGCGTGTCGTCCTTGTATTGAATACTAATTGCGACCGCAATACGGTCCATGATCTGAGGGGGGGGAAATTATGCGGGGCATTCATCGACTTTTGTTGGCCGCGGTATTTCTCACGGGCTTGCTGGCTGGGGTCCGAACGTACGGACAGGGAGGCGCGACCGGCGCGATCAGCGGGGTGGTGATTGACACCAGCGGCGCGGCGGTGGACGGCGCGGAAGTGCAGATCATTGACACGCGCACGGACGTGCTGGCCCGGAGGGCGGCAACCAACGTAGACGGGGCGTTCACGATCACGCTGCTGCCGCCTTCGACGTATTCAGTGGTGGTGAACAAATCGGGTTTCGCGGAAGCCAAGAGCGAGGCTATCGAAGTTCATGTCACGGAAACGGTAAGAGTGACGATTACGCTGAAGCCGGGAGGGGTAAGCGAAAAGGTGGAGATTTCGGCGCAAGTAACCAGCGTTGAAACCACCAACGCAACCACCGGCCAGTCGATCGGCACCGAAACGGTACGCGAGCTTCCGCTGGCCTCGCAGAACTACCAGCAACTGTTGACGCTGTCGACCGGGGCGCAGAGCGACCTGAACGCGGCGGCGCAGATTGGACGAGGCGCGGTGAAGCTGTTCGTGAACGGGCAGCGCGAAGACAACAACAATTATCTGATCGAAGGCATCAGCGCGACCGACTACAACGTTGCGCAGGCAACCTACGTGCCGCTGCCGAATCCGGACGTGATCCAGGAATTCAAGGTGCAGACATCGCTGTACGATGCCAGCCAGGGCCGCAACGGCGGCGGCAACATCAACGCGATTCTGAAGTCGGGAACGCGAAGCTATCACGGCGATGTGTATGAATTTTTCCGCAACGACGTGCTGAACGCCAACGATTTCTTCCTCAACAGCCAGGGCCTGTCGCGTCCCGCGGTCAAACAGAATATTTTTGGCGGGAGCGTGGGCGGCCCGGTGGTGAAGGAAAAGCTTGGATATTTCTTCGCAAATTACCAGGGTACGCGGCAGGTCAGCGGCCTTTCTCCAGGGACGTTCATCAGCACGGACATTCCGTCGCTCCCGACCAACCGCTCGGAGGCCTCGATTTCGGAGGCATTTTTCGGGAATACCACGACGCCCATCGATCCGGTGGTGCTCAAGCTGCTGAACTTTCAAAGCAACCAGTTCGGCGGGACCACCAACGGCTACTTGATTCCCAGCAGCAACCCGGCGACCGGGGCGTTCGCCATCAGCCGTCAGGGGACCTACAACGACGATCAGTTCACCACCAACTGGGACCGCGAATTCCGCGGCGGGCAAGACAAAGTTTCGGTGCGGTTTTTCTTCTCCAATTCCGCGAGCTTTCTCCCGTTCGGCGCTGGCGACCTGCAGGAATCGCTGGGCAGCACGCTGGCCAGCAGCGTCAGCTCTTCCTCGCTGAATTTTCCGTTCGACACGCCGGTTCATTCGCGCTTCCTGAACGTCACCGAGACGCACTTGTTCTCGCCGACGCTGGTGAATGAATTCCGCTTCGGCTTTGTGCACATCAACGACGTGCTCAGCAACGTGCCGCCGGTGACCACCAGCGACTTGGGAATCGACCGGCCGACCAACAGCGTGACCAACTCGATTTACAAGTTTATTTTTGAAAGCTCTGGTTTCGAAATCGGTCCGGCGCCTTTCGGCAACCAGTCGCAGAACCAGAACAACGACAATTTCGTGGACACCGTGAGCTGGGTAAAGGGCCAACACGTGTTCCGCTTTGGCGGCGAATTTACGCGCGTGAACCTCGACAAAAACTTCCCGCAGGTCTTCAACGGCGAGCTTTTCTTCACCAACACGCCGAACGGCAACACCGACTTCCAGAATTTTCTTCTCGGCGAGCCGGAATTCAGTTTCGGAGGCGGCGGCCTTTCCAATCATGAATACCGCTCCAACAACTTCGCGGTATTCGCGCAGGATGACTGGAAGATTCGCCCCAACCTGACGCTCAACCTGGGCGTGCGCACGGAGGTCTTCGGCGCTTTTCACGACGATCTTTGCCACATCGGAAATCTCGATCCCTCCCTCGCCAATGCCGGGGAGTTCCCGTTCATCTATCCCTCTTGCGTGAACAGCCTGAACTTGACGGGCTTGAGCGGCAACGCCAACGACACCACGTTCAACAACAACTACTCGACGAATATCGGGCCGCGCATCGGGCTGGCCTACGATCTGTTCGGGCATCACACCACCACGATTCGCGCCGGATATGGCATCTACTACGTGCGCGAAGACGTCGGCGCGACCGACCAGTTGTCCTTTGAAACGCCCTTCCTGCCGGTGGCCTTCGGCGGAGGTTCACCCGGCTGCCTGAGCACCTATTTCTCGGAAACGCCGGGAACCGGTTGCCCGAACCCCAACCCGAACGCGTTGCCGCAGGCCGGCACGCTGGACCCGAATTTCGTTCCGTGCTTGAACGTTTTCGAGGGTTTCCCCGGAGGGGACACGACGCAAGCCGCCAACTATGGAACCGCCGGCGGAAGCGGCTGCCCCGGCCCGCTGCAGACCCTGGGAATCTTCGGACTCGCCGAGCCGCGCCATTTCGTGGTTCCCAGCACGCAACAATGGAATCTGACCGTACAGCGGGCTCTTGGAAAGCTATGGGTTCTGGAGGTCGGCTACGTCGGCACCAAGGGCACGCACTTGCGCGAAACGCGCGACAGTCTGGAATCGCTGGACGCGACGCCGCAAAACCCCGTGGTGGTCGACGGCAATTCCATCACGACGAACACGTTCGACAACGCCATCGCGCGTTCCGCCGCTCAAGGCATCAATGGCTACAGTGGCTTCCAGTTGTTCGCCGACGACGCCTACTCCCACTACAATTCGCTGCAGACGACGTTGTCACGGCGCTGGGGAGCGGGCTATTTCCAGGCGGCCTATACGTTCTCGCGGTCCACGGACGCGACTTCGACCGGCAACACCGCTTTCAACACCGCTTTCAACGACGAATCCACCTTGGCCGATTCGCGCGGGCTTTCCGACTTCGACCGCACCCACCGGCTGGCCGTCAGTTACCGCTACGATCTGCCGTTTTTCTCCGGGGCCGAAGGAATCAAGCACCGGCTGCTCGCGGGATGGGCGGTCAGCGGCATCACCATTATTCAGTCCGGCGCGCCATTTTCCGTTTTGGATTCCGGCGCCGGAACCGCGTTCCTCGGTGAAGGATCCGCCCCGGGCGTGCTGACCGCTAGCCTCGCTCCTGGCGAAACGATGGCGGAGGGGCTCACCAGCGGAGGCATCGGCACCCGCATAAACGGGTACCTGAATCCCGCAGCGTTCACCCCGGCAGCGGAGCTCTATCCGACGCAGTGCGTCACCGATCCCAATTTCTGCACCACCGGCTTCGGAAACCTCGGACGCAACACCTTCCGCGGGCCGGGACAGCAGAACTGGGACTTCTCGTTGATCAAGAATTTCAAGATCACCGAGCGGCAGAGCCTGAGGTTTACCACCGACTTCTTCAACATTTGGAACCACGCGAACTTCGGCAACCCTGCGGTGACCGACGTCGAAACCATAGGTGAACCGAACAGTCCGTTCGGCAGGATCACCAGCACGCTCGGCACGCCCCGGCTAATCCAATTTTCGCTGCGGTACGCGTTCTAGACACGTTCGGCTTGCTTTATACTGGCACGGCAGGGGCGCAGACGATGCGCCCCTACATTTTTGTAGCCATCGACCGTCTAAGCGCAGAGAGGATGCATGGCCGCGAACACTTCACGTATTCCCTTGCTTGAGCGGGACGCGGTGGCGCCGGACACCGCCGCGCTTTACGACGCGCTGCTGGTCCAGCGAGGCGTGGTGCCGAACATGTTCAAGGTTCTGGCGTATGCGCCAGGAATCGCGCAGGGCGTTGCGGGATTCCTGCGCGCTTTGTTGAGCGACGGCGCGCTGACCGGCTGGTACAAGGAGCTCATCGCGGTGCGCGTTTCGATCCTGCTCAATTGCACGTACGCCATTACGGCGCACCAGGCCTCCGCACGAAAAAAGGGCGCCACGGAAGAGCAAATCGCGGGCGCCGGAAATTTCGAGCAGGGGCCATTCAGCGCGAAACAGAAACTCGGTTTCCGCCTGGCGGATACGCTTCACCGCGGCCCCCGCGAGGTGGATGACTCATTCTATGCGGATTTGAAGGCGGCGTTTTCCGATCCGGAACTGGTGGAATTATTCCTGACCGCCGCGGCCTTTGAAATGTTTCCCCGCTTCATCGACGGGCTTCAAATTCCCGTGACGCCGCTTTCCGCTGCAAAATGATACGATTCCCCAGTCCACCATGAGACCAATCGCAACCCGTGTTTCACAACTGAACGGCGAAGGCGCGCTGGCGATTTTTTCGCGCGCGAAAGAACTCGAGAAGCAAGGTCGCTCGATCATCCACCTGGAGCTTGGCGAGCCGGACTTCCACCCCGCGGCGCCCATCGTGGATGCGCTGCGCGCCGCGGTGGCCGAGGGGCGCGGCCGCTACGTATCTCCGCGCGGTATTCCGGCGCTCCGCGAAGCCATTGCGGCTTACTTGAAGCGCACCCGGCGTTTGGAGGTCGCGGCCGAGAACGTGCTCGTCGCCCCGGGCTGCAAGATGGCCCTGGCCCTGGCCATGATGGCACTGATTGAGACTGGGGATGAAGTCTTGTATCCGGACCCGGGGTTTCCTATCTATCCGTCGCTTACGCGCGGCTTGGGCGCCAAGGCCGTCCCGTTTTTTCTGGAGGAGAAAAATCAGTTTCAGCCCGACATCGCGGAAATCGCCGCGAAGATTACGCCAAGTACGAAAATACTGATTTTCAATTCGCCGAATAATCCCACCGGAACGGTGTTCAGCGAGGAGACCTTGTCGCAAATCGCGGCGCTCGCCGTGAAGCACGATCTGTGGGTCATGGCCGACGAAATCTACGCGCGAATTTTGTTCGGCGGTGAGTACAAATCGATCTACACGTTGCCGGGGATGGCCGAGCGCACCATCATCATTGACGGATTTTCGAAGACCTTCGCGATGACCGGCTGGCGGCTGGGCTACGCAGTCGCACCCAATGACTTGATCGAAGCGATGGATCTGCTGGTGCTGAACACTTTCACGTGCACGGCGGAGTTCACGCAAGTGGCGGCCATTGCAGCGTTGCAGGACCCGACCAATGCCGTGGAAGCGATGGTGGCCGAATATCGCGGGCGCCGCGACCTGTTTGTCGCCAAACTCAACGCCATTCCGGGTTTTCGCTGCCAGACGCCGGAAGGCGCTTTCTACGCCTGGGTGAATATCGAGGATACCGGGCTTCCCGCGGAAGAAGTGGCCAGACTGCTTCTGGAAGAAGCGGGAGTGGCGGGAGTCGCAGGCGCGGCTTTTGGTCCCGCCGGGAAAAACTACCTGCGATTTTCACTGGTCAGCGCACGCAGCTTGCTCGAACAAGCGTTAGAACGAATCGAGCGCGTGTCGGTGCGCTGGCGAGCGCCTGTGCCGCGCTGAGGGGCGAGAACCTTGGAAACGGTTTGCGCTGCCGGTAGCGCAAAACCTGGGGCTGCCCGAGAACGAGCAGAGCTTCGGCCTGAGGATGGTGCCCGTAGGTGGTCTAACCCCCGCCTTCTGAACAGGGCGGCTGCAGGATCTGTCGGCGGCGAAGCACATATTCGTTAGACGAGGCCGGAGAAAAACCTAAAATGAAACATTTGATTCACTCGGTATTCTTGGCGCTCGCCGGGCTTGCTCTGGCGGCCACGGCGGGGGCGCAGGCGCGACCATTTCCCGGGCCAGACCTCCAAAGGACCTACGACCGGCTGCTGGCGCAAATTGAAAAAATTCCGCTCTATGACAACCACGCGCATCCGGGTTTCGGCGACGACAGCGACGTCGACGCCATGGCCGCGCCGCCGAACGAAACCGACTTCCTCCGCACCCGCGCCGACAATCACGAGTTCGTCACCGCGGCCAAAACGCTTCTCGGCTACCCGTACGACGACTTCGCGCCGGAACACGCCAAATGGCTCGCGGACAAGGCCCGTGCGTCCGAGAAAGCCGAGGATACCAGGTATTTCGACATCATCCTCGACAAGCTGAACGTGGAAGTTTGCCTCGCGAATCGCGCGATGATGCCTCCTTATCTCGATCCCAAGAGATTCCATTGGGTGTTTTTTGTCGATTCGTTTTTCTATCCGTTTGACAATTCCGCGCAGACCGCCAGCACCCCGGACATGGGCGTCTACGTGCCCCTGCAGGAAAAAATGCTGGCGCGCTACAAAAAGTTGGAGGGAGTCGAAGGCCTGCCTTCCGATCTTGCGGGCTACGAAGACTTCGTTCGCCGCACGCTCACCGACAATCAGAACAAACGTGGCGGCGTAGCCATGAAGTTTGAAGCGGCCTATTTTCGCTCGCTCTATTTTACCGATCCCCCGCGAAGCACCGCCGCCGCAATTTACGCCACGTATCATGCAGGCGGCGTGCCCTCGGCCGAGGAATACAATGTTTTTCAGGACTACATTTTTCGGGTGCTGATCGACCAGGCCGGAAAACTGAATCTGCCCACGCATTTTCACAGCGCCGTCGGTATCGGCGACTACTTCAGCCTGCGCAAGGGAGACGTACTGAATCTGGAGAATGTCCTGCGCGATCCGCGCTACAAGAACCAGGCCTTTGTTTTGCTGCACGGCGGCTGGCCTTATTACAAGGAAGCGGCGCTGCTCACCGCGGTCAAGAACGTCTACCTCGACACTTCATTCCAGTCCGAGTTTCTGTATCCGTCGCAATTCAAGGACGTGCTCAAACAAATGCTGACGCTGTATCCCGAAAAAATGATGTACGCCTCGGACGCCTTTCCCTTCAACGACGCGCTGGGCGCCGAGGAAAGCTTCTGGTTGTCGGCGCGGAGTTCGCGCACGGCCGTAGCGGCAGCGCTGGCAGAGCTGGTCTCGGAAGGCGCCTTCAACGAACAGAAAGCGCTGGAGCTGGCGCACATGTATCTGCATGACAACGCCGCGAAACTTTACGGGGGAACGAAATGAACAAGCCCGCAGCCTTCAAATATATTCCGTGGAATAAAGTTGAGCGCGAAAAACTCAATCCGCTGATCGACCGGGAAATGGTGGTGGGCGACCAGGTCATGCTCGCTCGCGTGCTGATGAAGAAGGACGCTCACGTCCCGTTGCATCATCATCACAACGAGCAGGTCACCTATATCCTCGAAGGCGCGCTCAAGTTTGCCATCGACGGAAAGGAAGTCGTGGTGCGCGCCGGCGAAGTTCTCTGCATTCCCCCTCACATGCCCCACGAGGCCTGGGCCTTGGAAGACACCGTCGACCTCGACGTATTCAACCCGCCCCGCGAGGACTGGCTGAACAAGACCGACGACTACTTGCGCCACGGCCGCTAGCTAGAATCACCGTTCCGCACCGAGCTGGTTCCAGAGGCGAAGTACGCCGGCATCCATGTTGCTGTTCGTGCCGCCGCGCCGCGAAAGAGCATGGACACCGTGCCAGGGGTTGTTTACCGTAAAACCATAGTTTGCCGGGAAGCTTCTGAGGGTCGACCCCTCCGAAGGGGAATCATGAAGAGGTGGTCAGCGGTCGCGGCGTTTCTCCTGTGGATGTCGAGCGCGCTGTGCGCGCAAAATGAAATTCCTGCGCCGACGCCAGTTGCCATCGACAACGTGGCCATGGATTTTGCGCAAACATCGGCCGCGAGCCAGCCCTCCGTGCCCTCCGATCTGGTTCTGGTGTCGTCCGTCAGCAGCTTCCCGAATTCATTCGGCGCAAACTCGCTGGCCGACCCCGGAACACCCGCTGCGCCTGCCGTGCCGGTTCCGAGTTACGACTACTCCGCGCGCGCCAATCGCTGGCAACTCGGTCTGGGTGTAGCGCTGGTCAGGTTTCGCTCGTCCGTGTATTACGCAACGGCGGTGGGGCTGAATTCTTCGCTCTCCTATTTCGTTAAAGACTGGCTGGCGATTGAAGGCGCAGCGACCTCGGCGTTCGCGCCCGCGGTCTTCAAAGCGGGCGAGGACGTCAAGTATGTGGGTTACGGCGTTGGACCAAAGATTACTCTCGGCCACGATCGGTTCGATCCGTGGGTGCATGTTTTGGCCGGCGGAATGCACATCCTTCCGCAAACAGGAGTCAGCGGGGAAAATGGTTTTGAAGTTTTAGCGGGCGGAGGCGTCGATTACAGCTTCGTTCCTCAGTTCGCCGTGCGTCTCGAGGCCGACTATATTAACTCTCACGTGTTCAGCCAATCGCAAAACTACGGACAAGCCGCGCTTGGCGTTGTCTTTCACTTCTAGTTTCGTTTCGCTCCGCGGGGCGCATAGCAACGGAAAGGTCTACCTCGGCTGCAAAGGCCAAGTCGAGGTCTACGGCCTCCTCCAGACAGCACTGACCGGAACTCTCGAGAGAAGACTTATAAACAAACAGGCGGAGTGCCTAGCGAAGGACCGTACCGTAAAAAACGTTGCGGCCGCCGCGCAGATCCCGCCCGTACGACAGGACCACGGTCATGGTTCCTAGTACCCGAATCTTGCACTGCGCGCCCGTATCCCATAGCCAGTGCTGCGACCCGAACAGCCCGGAGGAATCGGCGATGGCGCCGTCATCGACAAATGGACCCAGTTTCACCACAAAAAATCCATTTCCGTACACGTTCTTGTCCACTTCCCAATTCGCCAGGAGGTAGCGGCGCCCCAACGGCGCGGCGCCCTTGCGGCCGTCGGTGGTGCCTGCCGTGCCGCGAAGCCAGAGGTCGTTGTCACGTTCGATGCCGAGTTCGAATAGCTCATCAAACGGTATGTCGCCATGTGTTTCTCCGGCGCGAATCCGCCCTTGCATCTCGTAGTCGTCGCCTTTTGTCTGCGGAAACCAATGCGCAGTCAAAGAGCCGCGGGCCGTTCCAAACGATCCCAGATTGTCGGCAAACTCACGTCCGGCGCGGCCTTCCGCCGATCCATCCATGGTGAATCGTTGTTCGGGTAAACGCAGCAGGGATCGATCGACTTGCCCCCGGTAAACCAGCGTGGTGCCGTCGGAGAAAAAGGATTTGCCTGCCGCCGCGGCCTGCGGGGTGAGATTTCGAAACGACCGGTTCGCGATGTCGATCCCCGTGCTCCAGCTCCATCGGCCATTCACCACCGAGCGAAGCTCGGCGCCCCCTGACTCGCGCCGCAGGCTCAAATCGCTGAGCGCCGAGCCCGGGCCAAAGAATGTGTGCGTCAAATTCCAATTCTCGTTGCGCCCGTCAAAATACGAGCGAAACCTCAGCTTTGACTCATGGAGCAGCGGCGAAGAAACATCCACGTAAGCGCGACGCTTTTCCGAATCCCATCGCAACAGCGAAGTCACATTCACGGCGTCATGCCCCAGGTTGTAAATCTCGGGATAGACCGTCGCGTAAGGGAGGCCGCTCAACCACGAGATCGCGCCTTCCCACCATGATTCTCCCCAAAGGTCGCGTTCCGGCAGGTGCAGAGTGGTATCGTAATTTCCGCCGCTCGCCGGCGCCAACTCGACGCGCCGGTAGGGATAGATACCCAGGGCACCGAGCCGCGCCTCCGCGCCCAGCAGCGCATCGTTGGTCAAAACCTGCGGCGCGTTGAAACCGATCGCGCTCTGCAGCAGGGCGGCATCGAGCTTGGGCGGCGGTTGCACCGAAACGCTGCGCAATCGTGGCTTTTCGATCGCGTTCCAATACTTCAGAGCCGCTTCCAGATTGCCGTCCAGAAAATATAGCGTGCCAAGAAATTCTTGCGCGTAGGGATCTTGCGGATCGAGCTTTAGAGCAGCGCGCAATGCGCGTTTTGCCGGGCGCATGTCCTGCAGCTTGTAGTCGACGCCGGCCAACTCCACGAGAAAACGCGCTTGTCGAGGCGCCCTGCGATGACCGCTCGCGAAGGCGGCGCGTGCATCGTTCCAGCGTTGCAACCTGGCGAGGGACAGTCCGGCGAGAAAATCCAGATCGGCGGATCGATTGCCCGGCCACTGCGCGAGCCGCGCGGCATCCTCATATTGTCCGGCATCAAAAGCTTTTTGGGCTGCGGCCAGCCTCGCTGCGTCGGAGGGAAACTCCTGCGCCCCTGTCCGCTCGCTCAGCGCGGGAAATATAAGAAGTATGATGATTATCCAGCAGGCGCCGACGCGGGTGCGTTTTGGGGCACCGCGAGGAGCATCCAGTTTTTGGCAGCTAGCCATTCCTTGTCGAACTCCGAGCGCTCGATCCGCAAGAGCTTGCCGCGCGCTGGATCGTTTACGAACACAGCCTCGCGCTGCCAATCCATTCCGGTGATGACCACGTAGTGTAACGGAGCGCGGGTGTTGCCGGGCTCCAGACTGACGATCAGGGGCCGTCCCTGCGCCAGATGTTCGCGAAGGTCATTCCACTCCCCGCGCCATGCAAACACACGAAAGCCGGACTCTTTAAGGTACCGCTGCATGTCGGAAGCGAAAATTCCGCGGCCCTTGCGGGAATACAGTTGTTTCTGGATCGCGCCAGTGTCGTCCCGTCCGGAAACAACCAGCGTGCCGCGGGCGCTCCAATATTGCAGCAGCATGGCAATGGACGCTGATCCGCAACCTTCGACCGTTTGCTTGACGAAAGGAACGTCCAGCCAGACGCCCGAGGTTTGCGCAGGCTGCGCGACCAGCGCGAACGCCGCGCATAGAGTCAGGAGTGAGCCCAAAACGAAGCGGCGCATTTGGTTCGGCTACAAAGCCCTGCTCAGAAGACCAGCGAGAGCACGATGATCAAAATCACAATCAAGATGATGGCAATGATCAGGGTGCTCCTTAGCCCTCCGGCGGCAAAATCGCTTTCCGCCTGCCGCGAACGTTCCGCCACTTTGGCAAGGTCTTCGTCGCTCAATTGTCCGATGGCCTTGTCCACGCGCTGATAATCGATTTTTGCGGACTTCAGCGCCTGCTGTCCGGCGTCGGTGGAAAGCAATTTCCGCACAGCAGCTTCGTCAGCCTGCCGTGTTTGCGAAGGGCGAGCCGCGTCCTTGTTCAGCTCATCGAGCGAAACCACGTGCTGCTGGTTTTGACCGAGCGTTTGCCGGGGCGCGGCAGCCAAGCCGAAAGCCAGCGCGATTCCCAGCATCCACATCCCAACCTGCCCGCGAATTCTCATTGTTCTTCTCCTGGTGACCGGCCGGTTCTGGGGGCCGCTTGTTGCTGGGTTGTCCAAGGTCTGAGGTTAGACGGTACGCTGACGAAAAAGGTTTAACGCCGCCTGTCCAGAAAAAGATTTCTGTAAGTGCTCGACTATTTCGCGGGGTTGGTCGGCGGGATAGGAGTCTGATATTTGGTCAAATCAACCTGCTGCCACTCGCCGCGTTCGATCCCTTCGCGAATCTGCGCCGGCGTCTTGCCCTTGCGCGTCTGCTCGTACGAATACAAGCCTTCGCGTATGCAGACGCCGCATTCCGCCGCATGCTTCCCCGCAAAGCAGTCCAGCAGACTGCCATGTCCCTGGCTGCGATCGCAGTGACAGTAGCAAGGCTGCTGATACAGCACTTTCCGGACCCGTGCCGCCAGCGCATACGCATTCTGCACCAGAACCGAAGGAAACGCTTGGGGATCTACTGTGGCTGGTAGCGGGCCAGATGGAACTTGTGAGTGGAACGCGGGAATGGGCTCCGCATCGCTGGCGCCTTGTTGCCCCATCCGCGCTGCCGTCCGACCGGATGCCATTCTGGTTGAGACCGGTTGCGGAATCGCCATGAGCACCAGAGCCAAGCTCACAAGCGAAACGACGCCTACAACCATCTTCTTCCGCGTCATAAGGGTGGATTCCCTCCGCAATCGCTACACCAGGATGGGTCTGGGAGCAACATACGACCGAGGGCCGGCTGGCCCGGGCCGCATCGAAATGTGACGCTCCCGCAAATTGCGCTGCACCCGTCGACCCCAAGTCCGCACAAACGAAAAATTCAGGGCCCCGCCGATTGCGGAGCTGGCCAAGGGAATCAGGCGTCCCACCCATTTTTCCGCCACTTCGGAACCCAGCTTTGCAGCCAGCCGCTCCGCGATCCGCGGCCCCAGCTTTTCGAACATCTGCTTCTCGGCCAGATCCTTGCCGTAATCGACGCCGGTAGCGGCCGCCGCGGCCAGCCACAATTCCATGCGATCGTCCGACCCGCGCGATTCAAATCCATAGAGCAAGCACAAGCGTTGGATCAATCGCAGGGTGATGGCCGTCAATAATCCCGCGTCCGGAACGAGCGTCATCATTCCGCCCAAACCGAATCCCGCACCTTCGGCAAGCGCCAGCCGTTCGGCGTCGCGAATCAGCTTTCTCGCGATTTCGTCCAGCTGCTCGAGTGGAACATCGTGCATTCGCGCGAAATTCGGCACCCATAATCCGTGCTTGTTCGCCAGTTGCTTCCTAAAGTCCTCGGGACTCACTTCCACCGAGCGCATGCCGCGCTTGACCCCTAGCCGCACGATACGGCTCAATCCCCGCCTCGCCAATGATCCTTTGCCCATGTCTGGAGACCCTTTTGAGTTGACGTTAGAAAGCAATATGAAACTTTGCCGGTCCTTAGAGCATCCTACGGCGGTTAGAATCACCTGGCAACCCCGGCGTTGCATCGAATGGAAACTCGCGGTAACCGTCATTGCATCGTCGGTCGGCAGCAGAGATGACCACACCGTACAGAACAGGGAGTTGCCCGGCACGCGACATTTAAGCCACCGTACCACTTGACGCGGAGGCGCTTTTCGGTAAACTGCATTTTTCCTTATGGCCTCGATTGCCCAAATCGTTCCCGTAGAAGTCGCCACAGACTTCGCCTTTCCTCAACGCGAAGCGGCGTTCTTCTATGGACTGTTCCTGCGCGGGCACTCGCCCGAGCAGCTGCGGCGGGACATCGAGGTGCCCCCTGCGGTGCTGCTGAAGTGGCACCGCGACGCGGAGCGCGACCCGGAATTGCGGGATATCTTCTATCGCATGGTCGAATACCGGCGCCATGTCCTCGCCATATTCGATTCCCTGGTCGGCTGGGACGCGCAGAAGCAGCGCGTCCAGTAGTTGCCAATCGCGATCCGAATCGACCCGGACTCGAGCATGTCTTTTGTTCCTTGCGGGTAACTGCTGTGCCTGCAAGGAAGTTCCCATTTAGGAACTCCAAGAATTCCCGGAATGGACCATCCCGACCCCTCGGTCCATAGTCCCCAGCGCAAAAGCGGGGCGCGTTTTTCCTGTACCATCGTTCAGGTCAAAAAATGTCAGGCAACCTTGCTTCACGGTACGCATCTGAACCATTCTCGGGGGACAAGTGTCACAAAACGCAGGACATTCGCTGATTGACGTCGTGCTAACGCGCAGAGTAGAATCCCTGTGTCCTGTCAGAAGTTGAGGTGTAGCCAATGTCACGGGTAGTTCGGACCCTGTCCGTTTCACTGTTCTCTCTCTGCATCACGATTTCACCGCTTACTGCCCAAGAAGGTCAGCAGGCGCGGGATCCCACCGCCGCGCCTGTTCAACAAAAGCTCGACAAAGAGCAAAAGAAAAAGCTTAAGAAAACGCTGAAGGAACTCGACACTCCGTACAAGCAGTGGCTGAACGAAGACGTTGTCTATATTATTTCGCCCGCCGAGCGTCAGGCCTTCCTGCAACTGGAGACCAACGAGGAACGCGAGCAATTCATCGAGCAGTTCTGGCTGCGCCGCAGCGCGACCCCAGACTTGCCCGACAACGATTTCAAAGAAGAGCACTATCGCCGCATCGCCTATGCCAACGAGCACTTCGCTTCGGGCATCCCGGGCTGGAAGACGGATCGCGGCCGCATGTACATCATGTGGGGCCCGCCTGACGAAATTGAAGCGCATCCAACGGGCGGCACCTACGACCGCCCCATGGACGAAGGCGGCGGCTCGACCACGACGTATCCTTGGGAAACCTGGCGCTACCGCTACATGGAAGGTATCGGCGAAAACATCATCTGGGAATTCGTCGATCCGACCAGTTCGGGCGAATATCACCTGACCATGGACCCCAGCGAAAAAGACGCCCTCTTGCACGTCCCTGGAGCCGGCCTGAGCTTGCTCGAGCAAATGGGCATGGCGTCCAAGACGGATCGTTTCACACGATCGGACGGCACGAACCTGCCGACCTCTCTCGGTGGAACGCCGAGCAGCTTGGATGAGTTCAACCGCCTCGATCAGTACGCCAAAGCCTTCAAACCGCCGGAGGTGAAGTACAAGGACCTCGAAGCAATCGTTACGGCGCGTATCGTCCGCGACCAGATGAAATTCTCCTGGCACACCGACTTCATGAAGGTGACCAACGACACCGTCTTGGTTCCCGTTACCGTCCAGGTGGCGAACAACCAGCTTTCCTTTGATAACAAGGAAGGAGTTTACTCCGCCACGCTCAACGTGTTTGGCCGTGTAAGTTCCTTGACCGGCCGGGTGGTGCAGACCTTTGAAGACCCCGTTAGTCGCGACTTTCCGGCGAGCCTCTACCAGCAGTCGCTGAAGCTGCAGTCGATTTATCAGAAGGCGATTCCGCTGCGTCCCGGCCTTTACCGGTTGGACATCGTGATCAAGGACGTCAAGAGCGGGAACGTGGGTGTCGTGAATACCCGCTTGCAGGTACCTCGATTTGAAGACGACAAGCTCGAAACCAGCTCTCTGATCGTGGCCGATGGCAGCAAGCTCGAACATGTGCCGTCCAAGCAGATCGGGACCGGGCAGTTCGTTCTGGGCTCGACCAAGGTTGTGCCGCGCCTTGACGGCGATTTTGCCAGTACCGAGAAGCTTGGCATCTACATGCAGGTTTACAACCTGAAGCCTGACGACAAGACGCACAAGTCCAATGCCACCTTCGTCTATACCGTCAAAAAAGGTGACCAGCAGATCATGCAGTTCAAGGAAACCTCCGAGGAAATGAAGCAGACCGGCGAGCAGGTGACCATCGAGCGCCTGTTGCCTTTGGCCACGCTTACTCCCGGCAAGTATTCGCTGGAGATTGTGGCCACCGATATCAATTCGAGCAAAACGGTCTCGAAGACCGCTGAGTTCTCCATCAAGGCCCCCGCTGATACCAAGACGGCCGCCGTTGAAGGCAAAGCCGCACCCGGGAGGTAGCGCGAAGTGAAAGAACGACGACTCCGAATCCTGGTTACTTTGATTCTTGCCGGGACATGTCTGTCGATTTGCGTTGCCCCTTCGGGCGCGCAGATCAAGGCTGCTTCGGGTAAGCTTGCCGGGGTCGTGAACGACACCTTGGGCGTTCCGCAAATGGGCGCCACGGTGCAATTGATTTCGGAGTCCGCGGGACCTTTATCGGCGGTCGATTTCCTGACCAACACGCAAGGCGTTTTCCGCGGCGAGCGGCTGTCACCGGGGCTGTACACGGTGCGCGTGACGCTGGCGGGCTTTCTTCCAACGCTCGAGCAGCACGTCCGCATCAACGCCCACGTCACAACGGTCGTACGCGTTGAGCTCGAATCGATGTTTGCGTCACTGGATCAACTCCGACGAGCCCCTTCTTCGGCGACCGTGGAATCGGACGATTGGAAATGGGTATTGCGCTCGGCCTCGGCCACCCGGCCGGTGCTGCAGTGGGTCGACGACGACGACGGCAGTCCGCAAACCGCTGCGAACAGCACTCTTGACAACCAAATTGTGCAGCCTCGGGCGCGCGTAGACTTTACCGACGGCGCCCGGCGTCCGGGTTCGAGTTCTGGCGTTCCCTCGGCTCCGGCAACTGCCTTTGCGTACGATCAGAAGTTAGGCCACACGGCCCGTCTGCTGGTGGCTGGCCAGATGAATTATCTGGATTCAGCCCTGGGCGGAGGCTTGGCGACCGTTTGGCTGCCCACCGGTTCGCTCGGATCAGGTCCGCACTCGACGCTCGTGATTCGCGACGCGAAACTTGGACCAGATGGGCAGACGTTTCACGGCGTTCGCATGGAGCAGGGCGGTACGCTCGGCCTGGGCGACCGCGTTAAGTTGCTCTATAGCGGGGAGTATGTCCAGGTCGGAGTGGACAAGTCGGCAAGTTCGTTGCGTCCGCGCCTCGAAATGGACGCCAAAGTGTCGGATGCCTGGCATGCAGCCTTGATTTTTGCCGAGGAACCGGGTGGCTTAGGCAATCTCGATCCCGACGATGGCGATTCCGGGGCCGCCCTTGCGGCAGCCGTGAGCGATCTGGACTCTTTCCCGACCTTACTGTTCCGCAATGGAAGCCCGGTGCTCGAAGGTGGCTGGCACGAAGAGATTGCCGCCGACCGCAAGCTGGGCGCGCGCAGCCACGTACAAGTAGCGGCCTTCCACGACGACAATACGAACGTAGCGATCTATGGACGGGGCGGCGATCTTCCCACGTCCGACTATCTGCAGGATTATTTCTCGAACGCGTTCGCCTACGACGGCGGCTCGCTGAACAGCTGGGGTACGCGGGTTGCGGTGCGCGAAAAAATCTCCGACGACGTCGAAATTACCGCGGTTTATGCCTTCGCGGGCGCACTCACCCCTTCCGATCTGCCGGAGGCAGAGTTGCGGGAGATGCTGAAGACCGCGATGCACAGTTCGGTGGGGGCTTCGATTACGGCGACCGTGCCGCGTTCGAAAACCAAAGTGACCGCGGGTTACAAGTGGGTGGGGGGCGAGGCGGTTTCCCGACTGGACGGCTACGGCGAGTCGGTCTACCAAATGGATCCTTACCTCCACGTGGGAATCCGCCAGACACTGCCGAGGTTTGGGCTTGGCCACTGGCAGGCAATAGCGGATTGCGACAATATTCTCGCCCAGGGGTATGTGACATTGAACAGTCAGGACGGGCGGACCATGCTGGTCCCGGCATTTCGCACGTTCCGAGGTGGTCTAAGCGTTCAGTTTTGAGGGAATTGCGACTCTGAAAAGGTGTATGCCACCTTCCATAAAGTGGATATGTGCCGGGAGGATCCAGCCGCAATACAGTAACCGCTTGATTTTATTGGAGTTCTCCGCAAGGTCGTCTACAAAAGATTGGACACCAATTTGCACCTGATCTTTGAAGTATGAGTGTGTCCTAACCGTCTTGGCGGGCTTGGTCATGAAGCAGAACCTCAGAGTGAGTCTCGGTGCGGTCGTCCTGGCGCTTGCGACCTTGGCTGCCGTGATCTACGCCTGGATCAATTTCCGGCAGCGCGAGACCTACGAGATTCCGGACGATGGGGTCGCCTGGTTCGACACTTCGCACGGTGCGCAAGCCTGGAAATTAGCCACCAATTCACCCGCGGCCCGAGCGGGAATTCGTCCCGGCGACATCCTGGTTGCGATCAATGGGTTGCCCGTCGAGACGCAGGTTCAGGTTACCAGACGCTTGTGGCGCGCAGGACTTTGGACCCAGGTTCGCTACAAGCTACTGCGCAACGGCCAGGAGTTCGAGACCCCGCTGGTCACTGCTCCCGCGGATAAACCCGCTTCCATTGAAATTTACGAGCGCATTGTCGGCCTTCTCTACCTCTTCATAGGATTATTCATTTTCATCCGCCGGTGGAACGCGCCGCGCGCCGTGCATTTCTTCGTTTTCTGTCTCGCGTCGTTTGTGCTGTTCTCCTTCCATTACAGCGGGAAGCTGGACGCTTTCGATTACGAGATCTATTGGGCCAAAATCGGTGCCTTGATGCTGGCCCCGGCGCTGCTGTTTCACTTTGCGCTCGTGTTCCCGGAGCGGAGCGAAGCGGCGGCGCGTTCGTTTTCAAAGCTGGCGCTGGTTTACGGGCCGCCGTCGTTGCTGCTGCTGTTCCATGTCAGCACCGCGCTCAATGCACTGGGGTTTGTCCCTTGGCTGGGCTCGCGAATCCTGCTCGATAAGATCGAGTTGAGCTACCTCGGGATCTACTTCCTGGCGGCGTCGATTGTTTTCTACAAGAGTTTTCGGGAAGCGCCCTCGGGAGTTCTTCGCCAGCAGTTGAAGTGGCTGACCGGCGGGACGCTGATCGGGAGCTTGCCGTTTGCGCTTTTGTATATCGTGCCGTTCCTTTTCGACGCGGTTCCTCCTTCGTGGACGAAATTCTCCGCGCTGAGCCTGGTGCTGATTCCGCTCTGCTTCGGCTACGCCATCATTCGTTACCGGCTGATGGACGTGGACATCATCTTCAAGCGCGGCCTGGCATACACCGCCGCCACCGCGGCTATAGCCTCGGTTTATTTTGCGTTGATCGCGTTGATCGCCGAAATTTCGCACGCGCAGACAACCGGTCCGGTCGGCGGCATGATCGCCATCGTGATCGCTGCGTTTCTGTTCCAGCCTCTTCGCGAATGGATTCAAGCGCGCCTGGACCGCTTCTTCTACCGCGACCGGTTGGATTATCGGCGCACGCTGATCGAATTTGGCCGCACGCTCACCAACGAAGTGCGTTTCGACCCGATGCTCGGATCGGTGATGGATCGCATTTCCCAGACTTTGTTGGTCGATCGGCTGGCGATTTTCATGGAAGACCCCTTGCAGCCGGGTCAGTTGCGCCTGGCGCGTTCCATGGGCGTGCGTCTTTCCGAGCCCATGGATCTTAGCTTCCTCGAGCCGGCCCGGCCCGAGTTCGCCCGTGGGGCGCTCTTTTTTGAGTCGCCCCGCGCGGCGAGAGAAGTCACGGACTCGGTCCGGCAGACTCTCGAGCAGCTGGACCTGAACTATTTCATTCCGTGCCGCATTCGAGAACGAACCGTCGCGGTGCTGGGTCTTGGCAAGACGGTTGACGGAGATTTTCTCTCGAGCGATGACGTCGAGCTGGTGCAAACCATCGCTGGTTATGTCGCCGTGGCGCTGGACAACGCGCAGCTGTACACCTCATTGGAGCAGAAAGCGCTGGAGATCGCGCGTCTGAAGGATTTCAGCGAGAACATCGTGGAATCGCTGAACGTCGGCGTGCTGGCCGTCGATCTGGGCGGCATTGTGGAGTCCTGGAACACGCGCATGGAGCAGCTTTTCAGCGTGTCGCGACAGGATGCCGTGGGGCACCAATTGCGCGCGTTGCTGCCCGAGGAGCTGGCGTCGGAGATCGCCTTCCGAAAGGACGAAGAGCAAATCACCGGCATTTACAAACAGCGGTTGCATCATCAAGGCCGACTGCTGACGCTGAACGTTTCGATTACGCCGCTGGTCAGCAAATCGGGCGAGCGCATCGGCCGGCTGCTGCTTTTCGACGATGTCACCCAGCGCGAGCGCATGGAAGAGCAGATGACGCAGACCGAGAAGCTTACTTCGCTCGGATTGCTTGCCGCCGGCGTGGCGCACGAAGTGAACACGCCGCTGGCGGTGATTTCCAATTACATCCAGATGCTGGCCAAGCAGATGCCCGAAGGCGATCCGCGGCAGGGCATCATCGAGAAGATCGTCAAGCAGACGTTCCGCGCGAGCGAGATCGTCAACAATCTATTGAATTTCTCGCGGACCAGCGCGACCGAACTCGCGGACATCGATGTGAATCGCGTCGTGGAAGAGACCCTGTCGCTGGTCGCGCATCCTTTGAAGACATCGCAGATTCAGGTCGTCAAACAGCTGGGAGCCACGCTGCCTGCCGTGCGCGGGTCGGCGAACAAGCTGCAGCAGGTGTTTCTGAACTTGTTCCTGAACGCGCGCGACGCCATGCCCGGCGGCGGAATGCTGGAAGTGCGCACGACGGCGCACAACGGCAGCGTCGAGGTTGAGGTGGTCGATACCGGTGCGGGGATAGCACGCGAACACATCCACCGCATTTTTGATCCGTTCTTCACGACCAAGGCCAGCGGGCGCGGCACCGGCCTGGGATTATCGGTCAGCTACGGTATAATCAAAGAGCACGCTGGAAAAATTGATGTTCGCTCCACTCCCGGCAAGGGCACATCCTTCCACGTGGAATTCCCCGCGGTAAGGAAAGCGGTCCATGTCTAAGGGTTCCATCCTTGTAGTCGACGACGAATCGGAAATCCGAGAAGGCCTTGAGTTGCTGCTAGCCAGCGAAGGCTACGGTGTCTCTAGCGCGGGAACCGGAGCTTCCGGGCTTGCCAAACTCGAAGAGCATCCCTTCGATCTGTTGCTGCTCGATGTAAGCCTTCCCGATCGTAATGGTCTCGACCTACTTCGCGAAATCCGCCGGCGTGACCCGCAACTTTCCGTGGTCCTGATCACCGCCTACGGATCGATCGACATGGCGCGCGCCGCGTTCAAGGGCGGGGCCATGGACTACATCACCAAGCCATGGTCGAACGACGAACTCCTGGCGCAGGTAGCGCAGGCCGTGGAATCGCGGCGCCTGCGCGAAGAGAACGTGCAGTTGAAGCGTGCATTGAAGCAGCGCTTCACCTTCCCCAACATTATCGGCAAGAGCGACAAGATGCTGACATTGTTCGATCTGGTTACGCAGGTCGCGGCGTCCCGCTCGACGATTCTCATCAGCGGGGAAAGCGGCACGGGCAAAGAGCTGATCGCCAAAGCAATTCATTCCGCATCCCCGCGAGCGGATAAAGCCTTCGTTCCCGTCAACACCGGTTCCATTCCTGTCGATCTATTGGAGTCGCAGCTGTTCGGGCATGTGAAGGGTGCCTTCACGAGCGCTATCGCTTCCAAAAAGGGCCTGTTTGAGGTCGCTGACCAGGGCACGATTTTCTTCGACGAAATCGCCACCATCAGCCACGAGACACAAGCGAAATTGCTGCGGGTGATTCAAGAGCGCGAGTTCATGCGCCTCGGCGGCACCGAACAGATCAAGGTGGATGTCCGCATCGTCGCCGCTTCCAACATCGATTTGCTCACGCTGGTGCAGCAAGGGCGCTTCCGCGAGGATCTTTATCACCGCTTGAACGTAATTCACCTGCGGCTGCCACCCCTGCGCGACCGGCGCGAGGATGTCCCCGCTTTGATCCTTCACTTTATGGAGCGCTACTGCAAGGAGAACGGCAAGACTACGCGGGAATTCACCCCGGGCGCGATGAAGCTGCTGATGGATTACGACTGGCCCGGCAACGTGCGCGAACTCGAGAACGTTGTCGAACGCGCCGTGGTTCTTTCGACGCAAGAACGCGTGGATGTCGATCTTCTCCCCGAAAGCATCCGCAGCAAGGAAATTGTGCGCGGCGTCCGCCTGCAGCTTTCCGAATTTCTTCCGCCGATGCCTGGCGAACCCGGTTCGCGAACCGCCGCCGACCATCCGCAATCGTCTTTGTTCCAGATCATGGATGAAATCGAGAGGCGCATCATCATCGACATGCTCGAGCGTACAAGCTGGAATCAGACCGATGCCGCCGAGCGTTTCATGATTCCGTTATCCACCTTGAACCAGAAGATCAAGCGGTTGGGAATTGACGTTCGGCGGCGTGGCCGGGCCGACGAAACGTTCACCGCATCGGTCGGCAAATAGCCTCCCTCTCTCAAACCGATTGCTGTTTCGTTAATTTCATGTTGCAACTGGTCGGTTGGCTAGGCACAGTACCGTGGAATGATTCTGCGTCTCTCCAGCGCGGCTGCGCGCTTCTCAATTGTTTTGGTCGGCTTCGTTCTCGCCACGGTGCTCTCCTACTCGAGCATCCGCAACGCAATGGCCGCGCACGATTCGGGGCTTGATACCCGCTCGGGGTACGAGCGAGCCGTACAACTGGAGCCGGGAAATCCGGAGGCCTGGCATTTACTCGGCCGCTCCTGGCAATACGATCTGGAAAACTCCGACGCCCAGCGCGCCATCAACGCTTACCGTACTTCTCTCACGCTCAATCCGCGATCGGCCAACTCCTGGCTCGATCTCGCCACCGCCTACGAATCCGAAGGGGACCTGCCAGCCGCTCGCGACGCTTTCTTGCAGGCCAAGCGCGTTTACCCTTCCTCCGCGGAAGTATCGTGGCGGTATGGCAATTTCTTGCTGCGGCAAAATGAGCTGCCTGCCGCGTTCACGGAGATTCGTCAGTCGCTTTCCGTTGATCCCAAACGCGCCGCCGAGGCCTTTTCGCGCTGCTGGCGTGTGGACCCCGACATCCAGGCGATCCTGGACCAGGTCCTGCCACCTTCCCCGCCGATCTACCTCGCCACCATCCGCGAACTCGACGCCGACGCGGCCATCGACCCTGCGCTCGCCGTGTGGAACCGGCTCGCGTCGCTGCATCCTCGGCTGTCGCTCAGCGAGGCGATCCCCTTTATCGATTCCCTCCTTCAAGCGCACCGCATCGACGATGCTCACCGAACCTGGGACCAAGCCGTAGCGCTTGCCGATTCGCCACCCGCCGTCGATCCGGCGGGCTCGGTTCTCTGGGACGGCGGATTCGAAACCGGAGTGATCGGCGGAGGTTTCGCGTGGACCCTCGCGCCGTCTGCCCGAGGCGTCCAGGCCACGTTCGATTCGAACGAAAAGCACTCCGGCCAGCGTTCCCTGCGGTTGGTGTTCGACGGCAGCCGCAACGTAGATTTTTCCGGCGTTTGCCATCCCGCCCTGGTGCAACCGGGAACTTCGTATGGCTTTTCGGCCTGGGTACATACGCAAGCGTTAACGACAGACCAGGGCGTCCGATTCCGGCTTGACTGGATGGAGAATGGCCGAAGAGCTTCGACCGAAACAACCGACGTGCACGGCACGCAGCCCTGGACGCAGCTCACCCTGCCCTGGACCGCGGTGGCTGGCGTGAACCAGCTGCGCGTGTGCGTCACCCGCCATCCGAGCGATGACTTTGGCAGCAGGATTCACGGAACCGCGTGGGTCGACGATGTCGCGCTGGTCCCGGAATCTTCCGCGAGTGCCAAGCCATGAAGCTGGTCCGCATCGGCATTTGCGCGCTGGTCGCATTCGCCGTCCTCGCTCACGGCGGCGTCGAAGAATGGGCCAAGGCGGTGCTCGAAACAGGAGCCGGCCTTTTGTTTCTGGTCTGGTCGGTGGGTCTGCTTGTGAGCGAAGAAGACGAAAAGCAAGTGGTGCTCACGCCGCTGTTGCCGCCGCTGATCCTGCTGGCGCTGGTCGCCACCGCACAGCTGCTCCTGCACACCACCGCTTCGGCCTACGCCACGCGGATGGATCTGACCTTGCTGGCCGCCTACGCCATCCTCTTGTTCCTCGCCGCCCAGGTCTTTCGCAACTCCGACGATTGGCGCAGCTTGGTGTGGTTCATCATGATTTTCGGTTTCCTGGTCGCGGTGTTTGGGATCCTCCAGCATCTCACCTTCAACGGGAAGCTGTACTGGTTTCGTGAGATGCGTTACGGCGGAATCCCCTTCGGTCCATACGTCAATCGCAATCACTTCGCCGGATTCATCGAACTGGTCCTTCCTGTCTCTCTGGTTCCGCTGATTCTGGGCAAGGTGAGGAAAGAGCGGTGGTATCTGGTCGGCATCTTTGCGCTTCTGCCGATCGGAGCGCTATTTCTGTCCGCCTCGCGCGGCGGAGTTGTGAGTTTCGGGGTGGAGATCGGGGTTCTGATTCTCATCCTGTTGCTAAGTCGTAGCGGCGGAGAGCATGTCCTCGCCGGAGGGATCGTCCTGCTTCTGGCCCTGCTGCTGGTCTCCTGGCTAGGCGCAAAACAGGTCCTTGAGCGCTTTTCTTCGCTGCAATCGCTCGAAGTCACCAACAGCAAGCGTGCCTCCATGCGCCTGGATACCTGGCACATTTTCCTCGCGCATCGGTGGACGGGCACGGGTTTGGGCACGCTGCAAACGGTCTTCCCCGGCTATGAGACCAATTACGACGGGAAGATCGTCAATCACAGCCACAATGATTACCTCGAGGGCTTGGCCGAAACCGGCATCGCCGGCGGTGTCTGCGCGGCGTGGTTCTTGGGCGCACTGTTTTTTGTTTCCCTGCGGCAGTTGCTGCAACGCGACAAGGCCTTCGCGGCCGCGCTGCACCTCGCCGGACTGGTCGGATGTAGTGGCTTTCTAGTACACAGTCTGGTTGATTTCAACCTTCATATACCCGCCAACGCGTTGCTTTTTCTCTTGGTGGCGCACCTCTCCACCGGTGAAGTTACCCCGTCCAAACCTGCCGACGGCCCCTCTGAACACTTTCGACGCTAGACGCGAAATCGTGATTGACTTCTTTGCTTTAACTGTATAATCAACATCGGGGGCCGTCTATTCTTATGCAGCAAACCCGACTGCGGTCGGTGGTTTGTATTCTGGCCGCCTGCGCACTGCTCGCCACACGGGCGCCTTCCAGCCGCGCGCAAAGGGTTGAGACACCGCAGCAAACCAACGAGCGTCTTCGCGCGCTCGCAGCCACGCCACACGCTGCACCGCCTCCGAGCGACTACGTCATCGGCACGGGAGACCTGATTTCGGTTCAGGTGTTCGACGTTCCTGAAATATCCCGCGAATTGCGCGTCAGTCAAACCGGCACCATTGGCATTCCCTTGATTCCCGTGCGGTTGCACGTATCCGGCCTGACGGAGATTCAGGCGGAACGCAAGATCGAGGAAGTGCTCGTGGCCAACGGCCTGGTGTCGCATCCTGAAGTAACGGTCACGGTGAAGGAAAAGAAGAGCAGGCCCATCACCGTCGTCGGGGCTGTCGCGCATCCCATGGTCTACGAGGCGGACCGCCAGGTCCGGCTGATCGATGTCCTGGCTGCAGCCGGAGGGATCACCGGGGATGCCGGCGACCACGTCATCATCACACGGCCGGAGCGCGATTCGTCGGTCGACGCTTCGCAGGATCCGTCTTCGGCGGAGCCACCCTCGATCAGCCAGGAAGATGCGGCCCCTGCTCCAGCGCCGGGCGGCGCACCGCAGGCCGCCGATGCATCGCCGAGTTCGGCCACCACTTCGCCGTCAGCCCCAAATTCCGCCGCCGAACCAACCAAGGCGGGTTCTCCGCCGCCCGATTCGTCGCAAACTCCTCCGCCGATAGCCAACACGATCACCGTCAGCCTGAACGAAATTCTCGAGACCGGCGACATGGCCAACAACATCGTCATCGTTCCCGGCGACGTTGTGACCGTTCCGCACGCTGGAATCGTTTATGTTCTCGGCGCGGTGGGCAAGCCCGGCGGCTACACCGTTTCGAACGACCGTGCCCAACTCACCACGCTCAAGGTACTTTCCCTCGCCGGCGGCTTGAGCCGCACGGCGAAATCGGATCGCGCGGTGATCGTACGTAAAGACAGCAGTGGTCAGCAGCGCGAAGTCGAAGTCGACCTCAAGAAAGTAATGAAATTTCAGTCCGAAGATGTGCAGCTCCGGCCGTCCGACATTCTGTACGTTCCCAATAGCGGAAGCAAAACCATGGCCTATCGGCTCGCGGAACTTTCCGTGGCGGTGGGCAGCGGAGTTCTGATTTACCGGCTGGTTCAGTAAACGATGGCTGACGATTTCAAACTGATTTCTCGCGACGATCCCTCAAACGGGGCCGTCGATATTGTTTCGCAGGCGGTGCGGCCGGCGTTTGAGCTCTCGCCTCGCGAGCCGCACCTCTACGACTACCTCCTGGTCCTTCGCAAACACCAATGGCTGATCGTTTCGTTCATGCTCGCGGTGGTCACCATTGTTTCGATTGCCACCTTCCGCATGCAGCCGGTTTACGTCGCCACCACGCGCATTGAGCTGGGCCGCGAGAATGCCAACATCCTTCCCTTCCAGGGCACCGATTCGTACGATTACATGCTGGACCTGGAAAACTACATCGAGACGCAGTCCAAGATTTTGACCAGCGAGACCCTCGCGCTGCAAACGATACGGACCGGCGTGCTCACGGGGGAACCGCAATTTCAAGGTTCCGATCCTTCCTCAGAAGCGCTGGCGACCGGCAGCCTGGCGAACCAGAAGCGGCCGCCGGAGTTGGCTGCTTTTCTGGGAAGTCTCAGCGTCAAGCGCGTCCCCAACAGCCGTTTGATGGACATCAGCTTTGAAGCCACCAGCCCGGAACTGGCTGCCCAGGTGGTGAACGCGCATATCCGGAACTATATCGACCAGAATCGCCGCAGCCACTACGACGCCACCACGGCCGCGACCACCTGGCTGACCGATCAGCTCGACGAGCTCAAGATTAAGGTCAAAAACTCCGAGGACGCCCGCCTCGATTACGAACGGAAAAACCAGATCTGGGAAGTGGACGACAAGCAAAACATGACCACCCAGCGCTTGTCGGAGATCAGCCGTCAGCTCATCGAAGCCCAGGGTGAGCGGATGAGGAAACAATCGCTGTTCGAATTCGCCAAACAAGGCGATGCCGACCTGGTTCCTCAGATTCGCGACAGTACCAGCGTGCAGGAATTGCTGCACAGGCGTGGCGAATTGAACGTGCAGTACACCGAAGCGATCAATCAGTACGGGCCTAATTTTCCAAAGGTGCAAAGACTTCAGTCGCAGCTGAAGGAAGTCGATCAGAACCTTGAACGGGAAAAACGCGCCGTGGTCGCGCGCCTGGGCAGCGAATACCACGAAGCGCAGCAGCGCGAAGAGTTGCTGGTTCATACCCTCGATCAGCAGAAAACAGAAGCCAATCTCATGTCCGAGCGCATGGTGCAGTACAACATCCTGAAGCGGGACGCCGAAGCGGACAAGGCGCTCTACGATGGCTTGTTGACCAAGCTGAAGGAAGCCGGGATTTCCGCCGCATTGCAGTCTTCCAATATCCGCGTCGTGGATCCCGCCATGATCCCCTCCTATCCTTCGCGCCCGGCGAAGGCTCGTAACGTCGCCCTCGCTTTTCTGGTAGGTCTGGTGGGGGGTATCGGTTTGGCGATCTTGCGCGAGTACATGGATAACACCGTCAAGACCCCGGACGATGTGGAGACGCTGGCTCGCTTGCCTTCGCTCGCGGTGGTTCCCGCGTTCGAGGACAGCCATGGCGACGGCCGGCGCAAGAAGACCCTGAGCGAAGCTCTGGGCAATGGTCACGCAAGACACGTCGAATTGGTCGCGCAGCATTTGCCCAAGTCGCAGATGTCCGAAGCGTTCCGCGCGTTGCGCACGGCGCTTTTGTTGTCGCAGGCGGGGCGCCCTCCGCAGGTCATCCTGGTTACCAGCGCTTTGCCTCGTGAAGGCAAGACCACGGCGGCCGCGAATCTGGCCGTCACCCTGGCGCAGCTTGGCGACCGCACTCTGCTCATCGATGCTGACTTGCGAAAGCCCGGCGTCGGCCGTCTCCTGAACATGAACGGCGGAAAATACGCGGGCCTGAGTTCTTACCTGGCGGGCGTCTCGAGCCTCGACTTGGTCACCGTCCAGCATCCCGCGATCGCGAACCTTTCCGCGATTCCCACCGGTCCTCTGCCGCCGAATCCCGCGGATTTGCTTTCTTCCCACCGGCTAGCCGACGCGATCGCCGAGCTGCGCACCAAATTCAAATTCATCGTCGTCGATACGCCTCCGGTTATGGCGGCTACCGACGCGGTCATCCTGTCGGTGCAGGCGGATGGAGTCTTGCTCGTCGTGCGCAGCGGCGAAACTCCCAAGGAAGCCTTCACGCGCACCCGCGACTTGCTGGTCAGCGTGAAATGCCGGCTCCTCGGCGTGGTCTTAAACGCCGTCAATTCCAGCGCGCCCGACTACTACTACTCCTATCGCTATTATCCGTATTCCTATGGCTACGGTCCGCAGGAGTCGGCCGATCCGTCGCACGTGAACAATGAAGCCGAAACGTCTTATCAAGGCTCCTCTCGTGGTCGTCGTGATCGTGACGACGAGGACGACATTCAGGCACTGTAAAAGGGGGATTGTTTGCGCTTTCTAATCACCGGCGGCGCTGGTTTTATCGGCTCACATCTCGCGGAGCGGCTGCTGGTCCGCGGCGATCGCGTGGTACTGCTCGACAATTTGTCCACCGGCAGCATGGACAACATTCGTCACCTCAAAACCTTCGAGCAGATGGAGTATCACCTGGACAATATTGAGAACCGCCAGTTGGTGGCGGAACTGGTGGACGACGCCGACGCGGTAATCCACCTGGCTGCCGCGGTGGGTGTGAAATTGATCGTGGAAAGCCCGGTGCGCACCATCGAGACCAACGTGAACGGCACGCAGAGGATCCTCGAGGCCGCCTGCAAGAAGCGCAAGCTTGTTCTCACTGCTTCCACCTCGGAAGTGTACGGCAAGAATACCAATGTGCCCTTCCACGAAGACGCCGATCTGGTTCTTGGCCCCACGACGAAAGGCCGCTGGAGCTATGCTGCTTCGAAAGCCCTCGATGAATTTCTGGCGCTTTCGTATTGGAAGGAAAAGCAACTTCCTGTGATCGTTGTCCGCCTCTTTAATACCGTCGGTCCGCGGCAGACTGGCCGCTATGGAATGGTGCTGCCGAATTTCGTCAAAGCCGCCCTCGACAACACGACCATCAGTATCTATGGCGACGGAAAACAATCCCGCTGCTTCTGTGACGTCCGCGACACCGTCGAATCGCTGGTCCGCTTGATCGACACCCCGCATTCGATCGGTGAAGTCATCAACGTCGGCAACACCGAAGAAGTTTCCATCGAGCAACTCGCCCAGTTGGTGAAGCAGCGCACCGGCAGCAACTCCGCCATCGAATTCGTGCCCTACGACAAAGCCTACGAGCCCGGCTTCGAAGACATGATGCGCCGCGTCCCGTGCGTGGACAAACTCGAAGCTCTAACCGGCTTCCGCCCTCGCACGCCCCTGACCGAGATCGTCGATCGCGTAGCCGCCTTCTTCCGGCAAAAAGCCGAGCCCGCGATCGCTCACGCTCCTAGAGCCGCTGCCAACTCTGCGGTGTGAACACCATCTGGTCACGCTCGCGGAACGCCTCGACCGCGACCTGCTCGCGTTCGTGAAGGCCGGAGGTAATCGAAGCGAAAGCAAACGCCGATTACCGATTGACGCCCGTTCGTCGTTGTTGTTACGCTCGCAAACGACGCGCTTGTTCGATTAACTTTACTATAAAAGGTACATTGTGGTGTATATGAGCACGGCACTCGCGGAAGATTCCGCCCTTCCGGCCGAGCCTTCTCTCGAAACCGGCCACATTCGTTCCCCCGGGCGCATTCCGGAGCTGGACGGCCTTCGCGGGCTGGCCATCCTGCTCGTGCTTGTTTGCCACTTCATCGGGAACAGCGATCACACTTCTTTGCCCGTCTGGCTGGATCGCCTTTGCTGGGTCTTCCGGGGCGGGTGGATGGGCGTCGATCTGTTCTTCGTGCTCTCCGGGTTCCTGATCGGGGGAATTCTGTTGGACTCTCGTAACTCGGACCATTACTTCCAGAGATTTTACATTCGCCGCGCCCATCGCATTCTGCCCGTCTATTTCTTGTTGATGATGCTGTTTGCGGCTACCGTGGGCATTCTGCAGTTTTTCCCGGAAGCTCGCGCGACCGTAAGCCTGCGGGAATTGCTTGTGCTGCCCAAATGCATTTTCTTTCTGCAAAACCTCCTTGGCTCCTTCACGGATTTTCAGTGGCGATGGTTTGTCGTAACCTGGTCGCTGGCCGTTGAAGAACAGTTCTATCTGGTGTCTCCGTTTTTCATTCGGTTCCTGTCGGTGTCGCGGCTCACCGGTTTGCTCGTTTCCTTCGTGATTGTGTCGCCCATTCTGCGCTTTGTCGGATTTCGCTACTTCCACGGCGGTTTGCTCAACGGCGCGCTCACCTGGCGCGCGGACACACTCGCCTTCGGGATGCTGGCTGCCATTGCTTGCAGAACACCGGCTGTTCGGCAGACGCTCATCCGAAACCCGCGCCGCTTGCGATGGGTGGTGGTTTTGTTGGCCGCCGGCGTTCTGCTCCTGCTCAAGTCGCTGATCGTTCTTCCTTTGCCGCTCGTGACTGTCTCGTTCGGCTTCAGCTGGATCGCTGCTTTGTTCACCGGGCTCCTTTTGCTGGTCATTTCTCAACCGCGTGGCCGCACCGCCGGTGTGATGCGCATGCCCGGGCTTCGCTTTTTAGGCGCGATTTCTTATTGTCTTTATTTGGCGCACATGCCCATCAACCAGTTTTCGCACCTGCTCGTACTTCATCGGTCGAGACCTGCTATTGAAGACTGGAAAGGCTTCGCGGTTACGCTTTTGGCCGCGGCCCTCTCGCTGATCGTAGCCAGACTGTCGTGGATCTATGTCGAAAGCCCATTGATTCGACGCGGGCACTCATTTCAGTTTCAACGTCAACCGGAAGTGTCGGTCGAGGCCGCTGCGCAAACTGCAGTCTGATATTCGAGTGCGACGGCGCACCGCCGTCGCTGTACGTGCGTTACGGTGCTGCGAGCCGGGTGCGACCGTCGCCAAAAGCCGAGCTCTACGGCGCGTGACTTCGTTGCTGTCGAGATCAAAGCGCATGCCCAAATTGGCTAAGACGAAATGCAATCCGCGGGTCAGTAGCTAGTGCAATCCGCCGGTCAGGACAGGCTGGAATCGGGGCGCAGCCGCAGATTCGAGCGCTGGCTTGTCTTTGTTTTCCTGGTGTCGCTGCCGCTCGTGAATCCCTGGGTTCGCGGCGACGGCATCGGTTACTACGCGTTCGCGCGCGCCCCGCTGATCGAGCACAGCCTCGATTTCGTGCACGACTATCAGTCTGGCAACGCCAGTTTTCGCGACGCGCGCGTCGACGAAAACGGCGTGCCGCGACCAAGCTTCCGCACTGCCACCGGCCATCTCGACAATCACTTCACCGTCGGCCCCGCCATTCTGTGGGGGCCATTTCTGCTGATCGCGCACGTGGGCGTGCTGTTCGCTCGCGCGATGGGATCCCATGTTGCAGCGGACGGATTTTCCGCGCCGTACCGCTTCGCGATGGCATTGGGAACTGCGCTGTACGGCTTTCTTGGCCTGCTGCTCGCCAATCGCCTGGCCGGCAAATACGTCGACCAGGGCTCGGCCTTTCTCGCCACCATTTGCATTTGGTGGAGCAGCTCGCTTCCCGTGTACATGTACTTCAATCCGTCGTGGTCGCACGCGCACTCCGCGTTCACCGTGGCTTTGTTCCTCTGGTATTGGCAGGAAACACGCGTCCGGCGCAGTACGCGCCAATGGTGCTTGCTCGCGATCATTGCCGGATTGGCGCTCAATGTCTACTATGCCAACGTAACGGTCTTGGTCGTTCTGCTCGTCGAAGCCGTAGGGCAATATCCCGCTGCATTCCGTGGGCGTTCGCGCGCCGATGGGTCGAGCACGAATCCCTCGTCCGTTGCGCGTCTGGTCGCCAATCACTTGCTCTTTGGCGTCATCGTCGTTCTGTGTTTGTTGCCGACGTTTATCACACGCTATGTGATTTACGGCAGTCCGCTGGAGTCGGGATATATTCCCCTGAGCGATTGGGCGTGGCGCTCGCCGTATTTTCTCTCCGTTCTGTTTTCGTCCGACCACGGACTGTTCGTGTGGACTCCGGTGGTGATCCTTGCCGTCGGCGGGCTTTTTATTTTCCGGCGACGCCAACCCGGTGTCGGAACTCCGATTCTGGCGGCGGTGCTGGCGTTTTACCTGCTCATCGCGTGCTATCCCGATTGGGATGGCATTTCGTCATACGGCAACCGATTTTTTGTCTCGCTGACGGCTCCATTCATCCTCGGGCTGGGCGTTTTGCTGGAGCGCATCGCTACATTCTTTCGCGCGCCGCGCGCCCCGCGAATCACAGCTTCGTTACTGGTCGCATGTCTGGTTTTCTGGAACATGGCGTTCTTGTTCCAGTGGGGAACGCATCTGGTTCCGGCGCGCGGACCGATCGTATGGAGCGAGATGATTCACAACCAATTCTTCGTGGTGCCTCGCGAGATCTCCGCCAAGGCGCAGAGCTATCTTTTTCATCGCGCCAACCTGATGCGGCAGATTGAACAGCGCGACATCGAGCAGATGAACAAACCTCCCGCTCCGTAGCGCCGTCGGGAACGTACGGCCCGTGAACGCCAGTTCGCCGGGCGTAACATCCAGTGAAAAACCGTGTTGCGGGGTCTCTCGCTCCAGTGCATCTCTGCTACTCTAGTTCGTATAGTTCGCGGTGCCGTAAACCGTAGCAGATGGGACTTGGGAAATTGATGGCCTCGGTTACCACACCCCCTCCGGCTGGCAGCTCTCTGGCTGCCGTCGTCCACGATGCGCTGCCGCTTCCGACCGGCACACCGGCGATGGTGCGCATTGCGCCGCCGCGCGGGGTGTTCGAGCTGCAATTGCGCGAACTTTGGGAGTACCGCGAGCTCCTTTATTTCTTTGTGTGGCGCGACGTCAAGGTGCGCTACAAGCAAACCGTGATCGGGGTGGCCTGGGTGATTCTGCAGCCGCTGATGACCATGGGTGTGTTCACCATTTTCTTCGGGCGGCTCGCGAAACTTCCTTCGCAAGGATTGCCGTATCCCGTTTTTTATTTTGTGGCCCTGGTGCCTTGGGCATATTTCGCGCAGGCTTTAACCAACTGCACCGGCATCATCGTTACCAACCAGCACGTCATCACCAAGGTGTATTTCCCGCGGCTGATTCTGCCTTTGGCGGCGGTTTGCTCTGGCCTCGTGGATCTCGGGATCGGGTTTGTGGTGATGATTGTTTTGACCTTGAGTTTCGGAATCCATCCCCCGCCGACGGTGGTGCTGCTTCCGATATTTATGATTTTGGCGGTGCTGACGGCGCTCGGGGTCGGTTTATGGACTTCAGCGCTGAATGCCTTGTACCGGGACGTGGCTTCGATTGTTCCTTTCGTGGTGCAGTTCTGGATGCTGGCTTCGCCGGTGGCCTATCCCAGTTCGCTGGTGCCGGCGAAATGGCGGTGGCTGTATGGGTTGAATCCGATGGCCGGAGTGATCGACGGGTTCCGGTGGGCGCTGACGGGGCGCGGGCTGCCGCCGGGCCCGATGATGTTGGCGTCCGCGGGGATGGTCGCCGTCGTTCTGGTTGGAGGATGGTTGTTTTTTCAGCGCGTTGAGGGGACGGTTGCGGACCGAGTGTAACCAAGGAGGTCCAAAAAGCCAGCCCCCATGCACATGGGAAACAGGAAGCGCGGAATATGCTGACGGCGGTTAAGGTTGCGGGGAAGCGGTTGTTTGGGGCGGTCGGGTTGGACGTGCGCAAGGTGAAGCCGGTCGAGGTGCCGCGGGCCAGCATGCAGGGAGCGTTGCGGCAGCTTTCGAGTTTGGGATTTGCGCCGCGGACGGTGATCGATGTGGGGGTGGCGTACCAGACGGCGGAGCTATACGCGGAGTTCCCGGAAGCCGACATTTTGCTGATCGAGCCGCTTACGGAGTTTGAGCCGTTTCTGAGAAAAATATGCGAGACCTACAAGGCGCAATACGTCCTGGCGGCGGCCGGTGAAGCTTCGGGCGCCGCGACGCTGAACGTGCACGCGGATCGATTTGGCTCCAGCCTTTTCAAGGAAGTGGAAGGAGCAGCGGTTGACGGGACGCCGCGGCAAGTACCGGTCGTCGCCATCGACCAGCTGTGCGCCCAGAAAAAGCTGTCTGGGCCGTATCTGGTCAAAGTGGATGTGCAGGGAGCCGAATTGCAGGTGCTGGCTGGGGCCCAGCGAACGCTGCAACAGACCGAGGCGGTCGTTTTGGAGGTTACCCTGTTTGGGACGATTGTTGGGGCGCCGCAGTTGTTCGACATCGTCGGGAAAATGAAGGAATACGGTTTCGTGGTCTACGATATTTACGGGTTCAACTACCGGCCGCTGGACCACGCCCTGGCCCAGACAGACATGGTGTTCGTCCGCGAGCAGGGGCGTTTCCGCGAGTCGCATGCCTTCGCTGCGCCGGAGCAGAGGCGCGAACAGCTCGTTGCTGCGGAACAGATGCACCGGAAATTGACCGTTGGCGGCTGAGGGTCATAAGGAAACAGGGATTTGCCACCCAGGTACAGAATACACAGGGCCGCCGTGGCACCGACCGGTGGCGGGCACGACCGACACGCAGAGGATCCGAGAGGGAAACGATTGAGATGACGGCGGTGATTCAGGCTGAGGGTTTGGGAAAGCGTTACCGGCGTGGCGTAATGGAGCCGCGGGGGATGCTGCGGGACTCGATTGCGCGGTTCGCGCGCGCGCCGCTCGCGGCCCTGCGGCGGCCCCAACACGAGACGTTCTGGGCGTTGAAGGATGTGTCTTTGGAAGTGAAAGAAGGAGAAGTTCTGGGGTTGATCGGGCGGAACGGCGCGGGGAAGACGACGCTGCTCAAGATACTATCGCGCATCACGCGGCCGACGACAGGGACCGCGGAGATTCGCGGTCACGTGCGCAGTCTGCTGGAAGTGGGCACCGGTTTCCATGGAGAATTGACCGGGCGCGAGAACACCTATTTCAGCGGGTCGCTGCTGGGAATGAAGAAGCGCGAGATCGACCGCAAGATGGACGAGATCGTGGCCTTCGCGGAGATCGAGAAGTTCATCGACACACCGGTGAAACATTATTCCAGCGGCATGTATGTACGGCTGGCGTTCGCGGTGGCGGCGCACCTGGAGCCGGAGATTTTGCTGGTGGACGAAGTGCTGGCGGTAGGCGACATTAATTTTCAGAAGAAATGCCTGGGGAAGATGGGAGACGTGGCGCGGCAGGGGCGGACGGTGGTGCTGGTGAGCCACCAGATGAACCAGATGCGGCGTTTATGCCATCGGGTGGTATGGGTCGATGGCGGAAAGATCCGCATGGCGGGGTCGGCGCATGAAGTGGTCAGCGCGTATGAAAGTGCAATGGCGCGCGGGGAACGCGTCAGCAACAACTCGAATCGAAGCCTGGCATCCAAGGGACGATTCGTCCGCTGGGAGATAGTTGAGCCGCCGTCGGAAGATCCCCACACGCTCAGCAGCGTTGCAGCGACTAAGGTTAAATTCACGCTCGAAGTTCACGAGTCGATTCGAAACGGACACCACGGCGTGGCACTCTTCACTGTCGACCGGCAACTCATCTGGGGTTGGGCGACGGACAACGTTCAGCTTACGCCGGGGCAACACGACCTTTGCTACATGTTCCCGATGCTCCCATTAAAACCCGGGCCGTATCACTGGCTGGTGAGTTTGTATGATGACCTGAAAGAGGTCGACGCGTGGGAATGCAGCCCTGATATGACGGTGGCCACTGAGGCGTACCAGCATTCCAGCGACACCTGGAGCGGGATTTTGAACATTCCTAGCAAGTTTTCGATTTTGGACTCTTCCTATTGATTGCGGCGAACAGCGGCCACGCATCTGCTTTCATACGTGCCTGGCGGTTTTTGAAAAAACCACTCCACGAAAAGTCGTTGTGGTTTTATCGCTATTGGTCTGCGACCTTCCCGAAAACTGCAGTGCCTATACGGTTGCCGTTTGGTGCATGGTGGTTAGCGCGAAACGATCATGTCGGACTCCTGATTCGCGAAGGCAAATTCGAGAGGGCCGAGGTAGGATTCGTGGAACGGTTTATAAGGCCGGGAATGAATGTTTTGGATATCGGCGCACATCACGGATTCTATACCCTGCTCTGCTCGAAGCGAACCGGGAGTCAGGGACGGGTCTACGCTTTTGAGCCCTCGCTTCGCGAACGAAAAGCGTTGCTTCGCCATGTGAAGCTCAATAGGGCGCGGAACGTCAGTGTGGCGGCCCTCGCGTTGGGCAACGAGAGAGGGCAAGCTCCACTCTTTATTGTCGAAGGCAAAAACACGGGTTGCAACAGTTTGAGACCTACGACGGAAGCGGGCATGCTAGCACCCGTGCCAGTCGAGGTTTCGCGGCTGGATGACTGGATAACCGAGCACAAGATTAAGCGAGTCGATTTTGTGAAGCTAGATGTGGAAGGCGGAGAGCTGGCAGTGCTCGAGGGGGCCGCGGCGTTACTAGAACGTAGGCCGCGCCCAGTCATTCTGGCCGAGGTGCAGGACATTCGCACGCTGCCTTGGGGTTACCGAGCCAAGGAGATTATCAATCATCTGATCCGCCGACGATATAGGTGGTTCGACCTCCTGCCCGACGGCTCTTTGCAAGAGCTGGATGTGCGGTCAGACAATTTCGACGGAAATTACGTCGCGTTTCCCGATGAGTTCGAAGATACGCTGAAAGAGTTTGGGCGCCGCTAATCACCTAAGCCAGTCCATGTCGATAAGCCACAGAGTGCAGATGCGTATTCGCGAAACACTGGGAAGTGCCGAAGTAGTGTGGCCGAAGATTAGCCTCGTGACGGCGGTGTACAACGGGGAGAAGTACCTGGAGGCAACGATCCGGTCGGTTTTGGGGCAGGGGTATCCGAATCTGGAGTACATCATTGTGGATGGCGGATCGAGTGATGGGACGATTGAAATTATCCGGAAATACGAGAAACAGGTTAGCTGCTGGTTTCGCCAAGAAGGCAGCGGCGTATACGCGGCGCTGAATCAAGGCTTCGCGCGGTCTACCGGCGAGATCATGGGGTGGCTGAATTCGAGCGATATGCTGCATGTAGATGGATTGCTTGTGGTGGGAAGCGTGTTCGCGACGCTGCCAGAGGTGGAGTGGATTACCGGGAGGCCCACCGGATTCGGAACAAACGGAATGGGAGTGCGCATCGGAGAGGTGCCGCACTGGTCGAGGTACCGGTTTCTGGCGGGGGCGAATGTTTTTATTCAACAGGAATCGACGTATTGGCGGCGCGCATTGTGGGAGCGGGCGGGCGGAGCGTTGAGCACGGAGTTCCCCGCAGCGGGAGACTTCGAGCTCTGGACGCGGTTTTTCCGGCACGCGAAATTGTATCCGGTGGAAGCACTGATCGCGGGATACCGGCGGCATGAGGATGCGCTGAGTGCGAGCGATATGGACCGGTATGTTCGGGACTGCGATGAAATTGCGCGGCGCGAGGCGGAGCAGGCGCCGAAGTGGCGCGCGACGCTGAAAGCGTTTCGCTGGGTAAGCCGTGTGGTGAAACCGATACCGAAAGTGCGCGGCTTGTGGCACCGGGCGGCCGTCAAGCGTTTGTACACGGTGCGCGGGCGGGATTGGCCGCCGGTGATCGAGTGGGACGATCGGGAGTGGAGGTTCCGCGCACGGTAAGCATCGGTTGCGGCAGGCCGAACATACAGGATGCGCTGCTTTATTACCACGATAATACTTAGTCGTAAATGGACGGCTTGTGGCCCGAAAATCGCGGGGCTATTCTGGCTTGGGGTCAGCCGGAGACGCGGAATCCAGCCGTCCGTGTTTGCGGCGCACCGGGGAAATGCTGACGTTTTTCACGACCGCGAAACCATTTCAAGGACATAACGGGATTATCCAGCGGAACGCGCTGCGGAGCTGGGTGCGCGTGTGTCCCGACGTCGAAGTGATCTTGTTCGGGGACGAGGAAGGCGCTTCGGAGATTGTGGACGAACTGGGGATTCGGCACGAGCCGCACGTCGAGCGGAACGAGTTCGGAACCAAGCGCCTGGACGCGATGTTCGCGAGAGCGCAAAAGATCGCGCGGCACGACGTGCTGTGCTACGTCAACTGCGACATTATTTTGCCGGAAGAGTTCTGCGTGGCCCTGGAGCGCGTACGCGCGTCCCATGCCCGATTTCTGATGGTGGGGCGGCGCTGGGACACGAATGTGACCGAGCCAATGGATTTTGCGGAGGCTGATTGGAGTGCGCGTGTGAAGCGCCTAGCGCGCGAGCAAGGCGAGCAGCAGCCGGGATGGTCCGTGGATTATTTCGCATTCCCGCGCGGGATGTATCCGGCTATGCCGGAACTGGTAGTCGGGCGCGTGTGGTGGGATCACTGGCTGGTGTGGAAGGCGCGCGAGCAAGGCGCAGATGTGGTAGATGCGTCGAGCCAGGTGACGGCGATCCACCAGAATCACACCTATGCGTATCACCCGGCGGGGGCACACGGCGTGTGGAACGACGAGCAAGCGCGGCGGAATTTTTCACTGGCCGGTGGGCGGCGGCATTTGTTTACAATTGACGACGCGACGCACATTTTGACGGCGGACGGCGAGCGCGGAAACCCGTGGCGATATTGTGCGCCGTATTGGCGCACGGCACGACCGAAATTTATCCCGTTGTGGTTTGCGATTCTGGATGCGACGCGGCCCTTGCGTAGTGCCGTGGGACTGCGCGCCATGGAGCTGCGACGATCGCGCGAAGTCCAGCGGCGTTCTGCCTCCGACTAGGAGCAAACCTCTGCCCTCCGTGCGGCCGCTCGGGCCGGAATGATGAGCAGATACAGAAAGAGTCGTTCCGTCTGGTTTCTTGACAAGCCTTTGTTCGGCGTAGAAGATGGCCTGGCAGTTGTGTGTCGCTCTAGCGACAAGCTTAAGGAAGCGAGTAAACGTGTACACACGAAGAACATTCCTGGCCAACGCCACCGCTCTGCTCGCAGGGTCATCGGTCCGTCCGGCGGTTTGGTCGCGCTTGGCGTTAAGCAATTCGGATCCCGCAAACTCCCCCATGCCGCTGCTGTTGGGGGTCGATTATTATCCAGACCAAACCCCGGAATCGTTGTGGGAAGAAGACGCGCGCTTGATGGCGGATTTTGGCATTACGAACGTGCGCGTGGGGGAGTTCGCTTGGTCTTTAATGGAGCCATCGGAAGGCAAGTTCGATTTTGCGTGGCTCCGCCGCGCGATCGAGATTCTGCACAAGCACGGCATCGTGGTCATTCTAGGCACGCCGTCCGCGGCGCCTCCACCGTGGCTCACTGCGAAATATCCCGAAGTGTTGATGGTCAACGACGAAGGCATGCCGGTGTCTCCAGGAGGCCGCCGATTCACGTGCCCTACCAACAAGACATATCGTCGATTGTCGCTGCAAATTGCGACCGAAATGGCGCGCACCTTTGTCAATACCACGGGTGTGATCGGCTGGCAGATCGACAATGAATTCACGTTGCAGCGGTGGGGCCGTTGCTACTGCAAATTCTGCCGCGCGGGTTTCCAGGACTGGCTCCGCGCCAAATACGGAACGCTCGACACTATAAATTCCACATGGGGCACGGCCTTCTGGAGCCAGGTGTACACGGAATTCACTCAAATACCGGTACCACTGCCTTCCAATGGCGACGCGAATCCGGGACTTGCGCTCGATTACGACCGTTATCAATCCTTCGCGAACGCCTCGTTCCTGGAAGAACAATTGGTGATGCTCCGAAAAACCTGCCCCCGCCACTTTGTCACCACCAATAACGTCGGCGCGCCGCTGGACACGATCGATCTTCACGAAATGTACCGCAATCTGGATTTTGTCTCCCACGACAACTATCCGGGGTTCGCTCAGATATACAGCCAAGGCATGCCGCCCGAGGCGCTTTCGAAGCTCATCGCCCTCGGACACGATTCCATGCGCAGCGTCAAGGACGGTAAGCCTTTCCTGATCATGGAAGAACAATCCGGTAAGGCTGGCCAAAGATTTTTTGCGCCGCAACCTCACAAAGGACAACTGAGATTGTGGACCTATCAAGCTGTCGCGCACGGGGCGATGGGCGTCAATTACTTTCGCTGGGACTCGGCCACGTTTGGAGCTGAGGAATATTGGCACGGACTGCTGAACCACGATCGCTCGAAGAGCATCGGCTTCGACGAAATTCGCCAAACAGTGAAAGAGTTGAAGACCCTCGGACGGGAGATGCTGGAGGCGTCGTACCCTGCAGATGTCGCCTTGATCTTCGATCTGGACTCGGATTGGGCGCTTGCCGTGCAGCCGGGACAAAACAAGCTCACCTACAGATCTCAATTGATCTCGTGGTATGGGTCCATCGCGGATACTCATGCCGGCATGGATGTGATTCCTGCCGGCGCGGATTTGTCGCGATACAAAGCGGTCTTTGCGCCGGTGCAATACGTGGTATCGGAGAAAGAAGCGTCGAGTATTCGGCGGTTTGTCGAAGGCGGTGGAATTTTTGTGACCAGCTTCCGCCTCGGCGTGAAGGACGAGAGCAGCCAGATCGTGCGCACTCCCCTGCCCGGTCTGCTGCGCGACGTCATGGGCGTGACCGTGAAAGATTACGTTCCCATCTACAGCGAAAAAATCGGTGTGAAATTCTCGTCCCAGCTCGCCGGGCCCGACGGCGAGTGCGCTTTGTGGGCCGATCTCTTGCAGCCTTCTTCCGCTTCGGTGCTCGCGACCTACACGGAGCCTTACGCCGGGGAACCGGCAATCACCATCAACTCCTTCGGCAAAGGCAAGGCAGTCTACCTGGGAGCGGACCTGGATCCCGCGAGCCTCGCCAGAGTTTTAGGCGCGCTGGTGGAAACCGCCGGCATCAAGTCATCCTTCGGTCTTCCACGCGGCGTCGAAGTGTCCGTCCGCAAGTCTGGCGAGCGCCAGTGGATATTCGTGCTGAATCACGCTGCGGCCTCCCGGGAGATCCGTCTCCCCGGACAGTTCAAGGATCAATTGACCGGCACGATGCACGCCGGCAGCACAACCCTCGATCCCTATGACGTGCTGGTGCTGCAGCCGGCCTGAACCGATCACCAGGCAAGGATTTATCGCAGCCTTCGCCACTCGCCCTTGAGCGCCAGTATTGTTTTAAATGGGCAACATCAGAATTTAACATTTGATCGTCTCGCGAGCGGACTTAAACTGGAGAGGTCTTCTTAAGGTGCGAACAGGTGTCCCGAATCCGCTATGCGTGATCGCGAAAAAACAAAGGGTACAAAAAGTGTGAGCCAGACCATCGACCTGCGCGATGACGGCTGCATCCTCAGCGTGGACGAGATCCGCAACCTCGCCAAGGATTCCGGTAAACCCGCCGAGACGCTCATGAACCTCGTGGCCTTGATCGCCGACCGTTTCAAGACCGAAGTGTGCTCGGTGTATCTGCTGGAACCGGATCGCGCGAACCTGGTGCTCGCGGCGACGCTGGGACTTCGTCCGCAATGCGTAGGCACGTTGCGGATGGCCCTAAACGAGGGCCTGGTTGGTCTGGTAGCGGAGCAGGTGCGGCCGCTCGCGGTGGAGCAGGCGAAAAAGCATCCGCGATTCAAATATTTTCACGAAGCCGGCGAGGATAACTACCAGGGATTTCTTGGTGTGCCGCTGATCGACCGCGGCGTTTTGCAAGGCGTTTTGATCGTGCAAACCACCGAAGCGCGTGCCTTTCGCGAAGACGAAATCCGCATGCTGGTGGAGGGCGCGGCGCAGGTCGCGCCGGTGGTGAGCGAAGCGCGAAGTCTTGACCGTTTCATCGCTCCGGCGCAAGAGCGCTTGTGGGCCTTGGCGCGCAATTTGTGGTGGAGTTGGGATCATGATTCTGTCGCCCTGTTTCGCGATCTCGATCCGGGCCCCTGGCGGCAGTGCAACCACAATCCGATTTCCTTGTTGGGCGACATTCCGCTGGCGGGAATTGAGCGCCGCGCCGCGGAGCTGGTTCTGCACAGCCGGATTAACTACGCGTACCGGCGGCAGTGGGAATATCTCCAGGCGGATCGCACCTGGGGCGCAAGACATGCCGGGGTGTTGCGGCCGCATCCGGTCGCCTATTTCTCTGCGGAGTTCGGTCTGCACGAGTCCATCCCGATTTATTCCGGGGGCCTGGGCATCCTCGCTGGCGATCACATCAAGAGCGCGTCCGACCTGGATATTCCGCTCGTGGGTATTGGCTTGTTCTACGGCCAGGGATATTTCCGGCAGCGGCTTGATCGCGACGGCTGGCAGCAGGAGGAATACATTCAGAACGATGTGAATCAACAGCCGATGGAATCTGCGATCGGGCTAAACGGTGAACCCGTCACCGTGCAAATCGAGACGCGCACCGGCTGCATTCGCGCTCGCGTCTGGCGCGTAAAAGTCGGCCGCTGCGATTTGCTTCTGCTCGATTCCAACGTCGAGGGTAACGCACCGGAAGACCGCGAATTGACCTCGCGCCTTTACGGCGGAGACGGCCGCATCCGCATTCGCCAGGAATTGCTGCTCGGAGTTGGCGGCTTTCGAGCGCTGAAAGCGATGGGCATCAGTCCCGGCGTGCTGCATCTGAACGAAGGGCACAGCGGATTCGTGGTGCTCGAGGCCATTCACGATCGCATGCACGAAGAAGGCGTGAGTTTCGACGCCGCGCTTCCGGGTGTCTCGCGGGAAGTGGTTTTCACCACGCACACCCCGGTTCCCGCGGGGCACGACCGCTTCAACGCCGATCTAATCGAAGAGCATCTCGGTCCTTTGCGCGAACGGCTCGGCCTTTCTCGCGATCGCTTGATGGATCTGGGCCGCGAGAATCCCGGGAACAAGGACGAGGACTTCTGCATGACGGTGCTGGGCTTGCGCATCGCTCGCCGCGCCAATGCCGTTTCCGCACTTCACGGCGAAGTCTCCCGGGCGATGTGGAAGGGCCTGAGTCCCGGCAAGAGCGAAGATCGCGTCCCCATCGGGCACATCACCAACGGCGTGCATGTTCCGTCGTGGCTCGCGCCGCAAATGTCGCGGCTCTACGATCGCCATCTGGGCGCCGGCTGGCAGCAGCACGGCGCCGAAGCCAAAATTTGGGAAGGCATCGAGAGCGTCGACGACGGCGAGCTGTGGGAAACGCATCTCAGCTTGAAATTGCAGCTACTCGAATTCGTGCGAACCCGAGCCATGAAACAAGCCGAGCTTCGAGGCGAATCGCCCGAAACGCGCATCCGGCTCGGCGGTGTCCTGAGTCCCGACGCGCTGACCATCGGTTTTGCCCGGCGTTTTGCGACCTACAAACGTGCCAACCTGATTCTGGCCGACATCGAAAAGCTCGCCAACATGGTCAACGATCCCAAGCGCCCGGTGCAGTTCGTCTTCGCCGGCAAAGCGCACCCGCTTGACGAACCGGGCAAGAAAGTGTTGCAGCAGATCGCGCAGATGATGCGGGACTCGCAGTTTGCCGACAAATTTGTCTTCGTCGAAGACTACGATATCAACGTGGGCCGTCACTTCGTGCAAGGCGTCGATGTCTGGCTCAACAATCCGCGCCGCCCGCTCGAAGCGAGCGGCACCAGCGGCCAAAAAGTCGTACTCAACGGCGGCCTGAACCTTTCCGTGCTCGACGGCTGGTGGGCCGAGGCCTACGACGGCCGCAACGGCTTCGCCATCGGCTCCGGCCGAACGCATTCCAACATGAACGTCCACGACACGCGCGACGGCGAGGATTTATACCGCGTCCTCCGCGAGGAGGTGATTCCGCTCTACTACCAGCGCGACCGCGACGGACTGCCGCGGGGCTGGATCAAGCGCATGAAGCGCACTATCCGCACGCTCGGCTGGCGCTTCAACGCCGACCGCATGGTGATGGATTACACGTTAAAGTGTTACGTCCCCGCCGCCGGCGGCACCTCCAGCGACATGACCGCCAGCTTCTAGTGCCGGTCTCTCGGCGATTTCAATAAATCAATTTCAGCGAGAACTGAATCTGCCGTGAAGGGCCGGCGGTATGGCTGATGATTCCGAATCCCGTGCCAAGCACGGTGTTGGAAGGCAATCCAAAATCGACAATATTGAAAATATTGAAAAATTCCGCGCGGAATTCCACGATTCCCAACTCCCCTTTTCCGCGATGGCCGAAGGGCGTGTCCTTAATCAGCGCCATGTCGAAATCCCGGAACCCCGGTCCACGAAACGTGTTTCGCCCGAGCGTTCCGAAACGTCCTTCGTTCGGCCCCGTGCCACCGGGAACATCGATGGGAATCGAGAAAAAGGAGCTGTTGTCGGCGCCTAGCCCGAAATAATCCTCGCGTATGGTGCGGCTGGTCGAAAAGTCCGGCGTCTTCACGAGATCCGGCCGATCCGTTCCTCCCGCGCCAACTCCGGTTTGCTGGATGCCGGAATAGACCGTGAAGGGCGGGCCGCTTGTGATGCTGGTGATATCCAGGAACTGCCAGCCGTTCGTGACGCGCTTTCCGAGCGGCTGAAGAAAGCCCACGCGGTCGAATGGCAACGACTGTATCAGGCTCAGTGAAAACACGTGCGTCACGTCGAAAGTGGATGGACCCTTGTCAGCCTCGGGGTTGAACGGATTCTGCGGCAGCGTTTGCAAGATCACGCCCGCATTCGCGGGCAGTCCGCCGAGCACGGCGCTCGTGTCATCGATCGATTTTGAAAACGTGTAACTGGCCTGCAGGCTTAATCCGACGCGCGAATAATTCTCGCTCACACCCGTTTGCAGCGCGTGATAGCTGGAATGCGAACCTGTGGTCATGATCGATTCCGGCCCAAACCCTCCAGTCGCTTTCCCCGCGGCATTAAATTGCGTAAACGGAGCGAACGCCGGAGCGGCGCCGGCGTAACCATTCGGCGAAAAAACGCTGGCCAGGTGAATGCCCGCGGTACCCACGTACGCCGCGCTTAGTTTCACGCCGTGAACGTCGTGGTCGATTCCCGCCGTCCAGGTGCCGATATATCCGTTGCGGAAATTGCGGGCGATCGAGCCAGTTGTGAACAACTGGATCTCATGTCCCGGCGTGATGGCCGCCAGGTCGTTCTGAAATCTCGGTAAATCGACGGGTGTATTCGGCGCCACCTGGGAACTGTCGCCACCCGGAAACAACGGCTGCCCTTGGGTGTTGTAAACGGTCGGAAGCGTCACGGGAACGACCGTGTCTCGAAACGGTACGGCCACTCCCGGCGATGCCGTGATCAATGGCTGAAAAGTCAGCGGAAACGCGCCGGTCACGAAATTGTCTTGCCACAAATTGGGAAGAATCGTGGTGATCGCGCCGCCCGCATGCACGGCTGTGTGCGTCGTCACAGCGTAGTCCACAGAGGCGCGTGGTCCCCAGCCTCGCCAATCCATCGGATACACCGGCTGCGGATTGTACAGATAAATCTCCGTCGCGCCAGGCGTTAAAAACGACGTCGGTTTACCGTCCGGGCCGATCGGCTGCGCGATGGACGTCCGATCCTTGGCTTCCTTGATGCGGCTGTTTACTTCGTAGCGCAAACCGTAGTTGACGCTCAACCGCGAGGTCGCCTTCCAGGCATCCAGAAAATAAAAATTGTAAGCCTCGCGCCGCACCGCGGCTTCGTCAAATCGGTCACCGCCCGGCGTCAGCCCCAAGGTGGCGCTCACGGTAAACGAGTACGGCGTCGCCGTCAGCAACCCCGTCAACGCGTCCGGCAATGGATCGCCCGGCGCGATCGTATGCTGGCCGCTCGCGGAGGTGATCTCCACCGGCGAGTACGCGGTCCCCCCGCCAAACGTGTATACCCCGTTCGGATTCGTGCCAAAAATCGTCGCGTCCTTGTTCAATCGGAGTTCCGCTCCCCATTTGAAGGTGTGCGAGCCGCGCACGAAGGCCATATCGTGCTTGAATTGGTACACATTCCCGAACGATCCGTAGATCGAACCGTCCGCCGAATTGAATCCCTGGAAAAGTCCGTCGCCGTAGGCGATGGCCGGCTGCGTATGGTTGGTCGTGGGGAAAAACGGCGTGCTGCGAATGTATCCGAAAGCCGTCGTCAAGCTCAAATGCGGGGAAATCGTCCGCGTATACCGCACCGTCGCGTTGCGCTGGTGGTCGAAAAACTTCACGCCGAAATTCGGATCGATTGCCGTCTGATCCGGATTGGTGGTCGGACCGTTGACCTGGTTCAGGCTAAAGCGGGTAAACAGCGTCGCTTTCTCTGAAAGTGTGTGGTCGACGCGCACCGAAAACTGGTCGGTGTCTGTGACTACTTTTGAAGATGCCGCATACGTCCGCCCCCCATACGCGCCCTGCGGCTCGTTCGGCAAAGGATATTGTGCCAACACCGATGCAATGGCCGGATTCACCGGCACGAACAAGGTGTCGCCAGGGAATGTCGTCGTGTCGATTCCCTGCCGCTCCGCCGCCGTCGGAACCGGAAAAACTTGGGTGGTCCCCAGCACCTGCCGGAATCCCTGATACTCGCCGAAATAAAATGTCTTGCCGCGCCCATCGTAAATCCGCGGCAAAACCAGAGGTCCCCCGTTGGTTACGCCGAACTCATTTCGCGCAAACGGAGGAATGCGCCGCGGATCGATATCGCTGCTGTGATCGAAAAAGTTCTTGGCGTCGAAAGCTGCATTTCGCACGAACTCAAAAGCGCTGCCATGCACCTGGTCGGTGCCGGACTTGGTCACCACATTGGTGAAGCCCGCTGCGCCGTGTCCAACATCCGCGGGCATCACGCCGGAACTCGACTGCACTTCCTGAATCGCGTCCACGTTGAAATTCGCAAAGGTCGCGCCGCCCAGTTCCGGGTCCGTCGTATCGGCTCCATCGATCGCAAACACCGCCGCGACGCCACGCTGGCCGTTCACCGCAAATTGCTGCGTGAAGTTCGCGGCGCCATTCGTGTCGGTCATCGTTCCAGCGGCCAGCAGCAGCAGCTTGCTGAAGTCGCGCTCGTTCAGCGGCAAGCTGGATACTTCATCGCTCGAAAGATGCTCGCCGCCGCTAGCCTGCGCTGCGCCCGCTCGGTCACCCGACAATACGCGGACGATTTGAGCCTGCGCCGCCAACTCCAGGGAAGCGACCAGCGCCGCACCTTCCTTGATGATCACCGGACTCGCAGAGTTCCAGGTTTTGCCCGCAGACCTCACGCGCAGCGCATACGTTCCCGCAGCGATTTCCGCGAACGCGAAACTCCCGGTCGCCGAAGAGCTGGACGTGTATTCCCGATCGCCCGAAACCGCCCGCAACACAAGATCGGCATCGCCAACTGCATGCCCCGACGCATCACGCAGAATCCCGCGCCACGATGCGGCAGGAGCGCATCGGCCCTGCGGAATAACGGTGAGGATGAATGCAACGCAAAGCGCTACAAAGAGACGACGGCCGGCTGGCATGGCTTGAAAGTATAGCCTCGAACACCAGCGCCTCCGCGCTTTTGAGTAGCACGAGAGCCCAAAAACCATCACCCTTTCCGCGCGCTCCTCAAACGGCTTGCTGGTTCCCGATAAAGGATCGGACCCTCGGTCCAGCAAGCCAAAATTTCCCAAATCTTCAGCAGAGCGCGCGATAATGGGCGGCGTCGCCCTGGAGACCCGGATGACCCCCATCGAACCAATCTCGCGCCGCTCATTTCTTGCTAAGGCAGCGACCACCGCAGCGGCCGTCACCATTGTGCCTCGCCACGTGCTGGGCCGCGGCTTGGTCCCTCCCAGCGACAAGCTCAACATCGCGGGCGTCGGTGTCGGCGGAATGGGGCGCACCAACCTGATCAATCTCTCCACCGAAAATATCGTGGCGATCTGCGACGTGGACTGGGGCTATGCCGGCAAATCGCTGGACCGCCTGGAAACCGAAATTCCCGCCCTGCAAAAACGCATCGCCGAGCCGCCGCCACCTCCCACGCCCGAACAACGCGCCGCCGGCATGCCGCCCTTCGATCCCGCGAAAGCAAAGATCCGCCTGGAGCGCATGACCCGCCTCAAAAACGATCTGCTCCCGAAAGCCAAGCGCTACGACGACTATCGCGAGATGCTCGACAAGCAGAAAGACATCGACGCCGTCTTTGTCGCCACGCCCGACCACATGCACGCCACCATCGCGCTCGCCGCGATGGACCTCCACAAGCACGTCTACGTGCAAAAGCCGCTCACCTGGTCGATCGCCGAAGCCCGCCAGCTTTCCCAGCGCGCCAAGGAAACCAAGCTCGCCACGCAGATGGGCAACCAGGGCCACTCGCTCAACGACGCGCGCTTGGCCGTCGAGTACGTCCAGTCCGGCGCCATCGGCGAGGTCCGCGAGGTCCACATCTGGACCAATCGCCCGCTCGGCTACTGGCCGCAGGGCGTACCGCGCCCCGAGCCGCTGAAAGATCCCGCCGATCCACCCGGATGGAGCGGAGCCGCCGTCAACACCCGGCTGGCCGCTGCCGAAGCCGCCGGCGGTACGCCGGTGCCCGATACGCTCAAATGGAATCTTTTTCTTGGCGTCGGCCCGGTGGTGCCCTATCACCCCATTTATCACCCGTTCAACTGGCGTGGGTGGATTGACTGGGGCATGGGCGCCATCGGGGACATGGGCGCGCACCTGATCGATCACTCGATGTGGGCGCTCGAGCTGGGCTTCCCCACGCGCATCGAAACCGTTTCCACTCCGTTCAACGCTGCCTCCTACCCGCTGGCCACGCAGACCTTCTACGACTTTCCGGCGCGCGGCTCGATGCCGCCCGTGAAGCTCACCTGGTACGACGGAGGCCTGCTCCCGCCCAAGCCCGAAGAACTCGGCGACGAAGAGCTGAACAAGGGCGGCGGCGCGCTGCTGGTCGGCAGCAAGGGCAAACTCCTGCATGATACCTACGGAATGCGCCCGCGGCTGCTGCCCAGATCGCTCCACGATTCGGTTGGGAAGCCGCCGCAGAAACTGCCGCGCATCGCCAATGAAGACCACGAAATGAACTGGGTGGCTGCGGCCAAGGGCGCCACCGACACCTCCAGCCCCTTCGAGTACGCCGCCCGACTAACCGAAGTCATGCTTCTGGGCGTAGTGGCACTGCGCGCCGGCAAGAAAATCGAATACGACGGCCCGGCGATGCGGGTGACCAATGTTGCGGCCGCCAACGATTTTTTGCGCCGGGAGCCGCGTACCGGATGGTGACTGGTGACCGATAGCGCCTGCTTCCTGCCGGCACCGAGCCCATTTCTGGCTAACCATTTACCTCTCTTCCTTTTCTGTGCGGATTCTAAGGGGCTACGGCTATAGGGGTTCCTGGCTGGCGGACCTGCGCCGAAACGGAAAGCGAATCGTTCAAAGTAACAATTGCGACAATACACTTAAGAAATAACAAGAGTGCCTGTGCTCCTTGGGAGGGTGGATGGGATTTGGGACGCGGCTGGGGGAGATTCGCGATGGGTTTGGGCAACCATTTTGGGTTGCTAACGTCAGTGAAATTTTTGAGCGGCTTTCTTACTACGGAGCGTTTTCTTCCTTGGCGGTTTACCTTCAGGAGAAATTGAACTTTTCCACCGAGCAGACCGGGACGCTTACAGGGATTTTTGGGGGGATGGTTTGGTTTCTGGCGATTTTTGGCGGGGCGATTGCCGACCGGTTGGGATTTCGGCGGGCTTTTTCGCTAGCGTATCTGATTCTGACAGCGGCTTATTTCTTGATTGGGTCGGTGGGGGCTTCTTGGTTGGCGCCGATTCGCAACGCGGTGCCCTTGGGGCTGTTTGTTGGATTTATTTTGATGTTGCCGGCCTTGGGCGTTGCGCTCGTGAAGCCTTGCGTGGTGGGGACTACGGCGCGAGCCTCCAGGGAAAACGTGCGGTCCATAGGATATTCGATCTACTACACGATGGTGAACATTGGCGGGGCCGCCGGGCCGTACGTCGCGGGGTGGGCGCACCAGAAGCTGGGGCTGGAGAAGGTGTTTCGGATTTCGGCGCTCAGCGTGTTTGCGATGTTTTTTCTGGTGCTGCTGTTTTTTCGCGAGCCGAAGCGGGCGGAGGACGAACCGGCGCCCAGCGTTTCACGGACCTTGCGGAATTTTCTGGTGGTGCTCTCGAATCCGAAATTCATGCTGTTTCTGCTGATCTTCACCGGCTATTGGGTCGTCTTCTGGCAGCAATACATCACGCTGCCGGGCTACGTACACCGGTACATCGATGCAAACGCGAGTGTGGAGTGGATACTGATGACCGACTCGGTGTCGGTGATCGCGCTGACGCTGCTGGTGAATTATTTGACGCGAAGTATTTCCGCGTTTCACGCGATCATTATTGGGACGTTGATTACTTCGCTGTCGTGGCTGATTCTGGCGTTTCATCCTACCGTGCTGGCCTGCTATCTATCGATTTTTGTTTTGGCCATCGGGGAAATCATTCACCAACCGCGCTACTACGAATACATTTCGCGGCTGGCGCCGCCGGGGCAGCAGGGAACGTACATGGGATTTGCATTTTTGCCGCTGGGGATCGGGTCGCTGGTGGGCGGATGGTTTGGCGGGCGGGTGATGCACCATTTCGGCGAGGTGGCGGGAAAGCCGGAGCGGGCTTGGTGGGTGATAACCGGCGTGGGAGTGCTGACCGCGCTGTTGTTGCTGATTTACGACCGGGTGGTGAGGCCGACCGAAGCGAAGTAAGGAAGTACGCAGGACATCTCGGGTTGAGTCCAGGCGGAGCAAGCCCCGCCCCTGCAGCGGGAATTCTCCTAGTTGACCATGCGGCGGAGGGAGTCGAGGGCTTCGCGGGCCAGGGCATAGCGGGGCTCGATTTCGAGAGCTTGCTGGAAACATTCGATGGCGCGGGCGTACATCTCCTTGCCGAGATAGGCGCGGCCGAGATTGTAATGCGGGAAATGACGCGGCTCGTAGCGGGCGGCTTCCACGGCGCGCTCGAGCCAAGGGATGGCTTCGTCGAAGCGATCGAGTTCGATCAGGTAGGCGCCGATATCGTTGTACGGATTGCCGAATTCGGGATCGATTTCGATGGCGCGCTTGCACTCGGCGATGGCGTCGTCGAGCTTGCCCTGAAAATGGTAGGTCCAGCCAAGAAAGGTGTGCGCTTCCGCGGTGGGATAGAGGTCCAGCGACGAGCGGTAGAGTTCGACGGCGCGTTCGTAATCGCCTTCCATTTGCGCTTGATAGGCGTCCTGGAGGACTTCCCAGGCGCGCGAGAGGGTTTCCTGGCTCATGATTTACGTATGTAAGCACACGGTGTGGAGGGCGTCAAAAGTACGAAGGTGCAGCGCGTGTGCTAGGCGCAACCTGTCCTTTGTGCCGGGGGTACTAGTGGAAATTACGCAGCCGAATGTGGAGAATGGAGGCGACGCTCATGGGCAGTCCAGGGGGAATCGTGAATCGTAATTTTATGATGCTGGGGATCGCGATGTTGGCGGTATTTGTGGCCGTGGCGGGAGCGGCGTCTGTGCAGGACCCGGATGCGAAATCACCGGCGAAGAAGTCCGCAGGAGGCACGGCGACCGCGCGCGGTAAGGAAGTGTTCGACAAGAAGTGCGGGGTGTGCCACTACGCCGACAGCGACGCGAAAAAAATCGGGCCGGGATTGAAGGGGCTGTACAAGCGCGGGACGTTCACGGTGAACAACAACAAGGTGAACGACGAGACGCTGAGGACGTGGATCGAAAATGGCGACAACCTGATGCCGCCGTTTAAGGATGTGCTCGATCCACCGCAGATCAAGGATGTGGTGGCGTACGTCAAGACGCTGTAGAGAAACGCCACCAAATTTTTCGTCATGTGACGGGAAGGCGCGACTTCAACCGTGCCGCTGAAGTGTTCTCTTACAAGGAAAAGCCCTCCGACGCGTGATGTTGGACACGCGACCGGAGGGCAAACTTGACCGATAGTGCTACCCCAACTTGGCCCAGGTACTGCGCGGGCGAAAAAAGTGGCGCCGGTTCTGGGGCACGGCGGCCGCTTATTTTCGCGCGCTTTTTTTCCGGGGCCCGATCCTCGCGGTGCGAGGCATCTACTTCAGGACCGCATCCTTGAGCGCTTTCGATGGGCGCAGGCGGACCACGGTCTTGGCCTTGATCTTGATCGCTTCACCGGTTTGCGGATTGCGGCCCATGCGCGCCTTGCGGTGCGCCTTGACGACGCGGCCGATTCCCGGGATCACGAATTTGCCCGCGCCACCCTTGGCTTCTTTTACTGCGAGCTTGAATAGCTCGTCAAAGAAGAGCGCTGCGGTTTTCTTGGGTGTGCCGGCTTTTTCGGCGATGTGCGAAACGACCTTGGTCTTGCTCAAAGGCTTGGCTGCCATCTAGTATTCTTATCCTCCTGATTTTTTCAGTGCGCCTCGAAAAAGGATTCGAGACCAGCCGCGAGATTCTCCCCTCAAAAGAAATGAAAAGACCCGGGCCGCATTGCACTATAGCCAAGGGATGAGTAGAACGCAAGGGACAAACGTCAAAAAAGGCCGTAAACATGGGGATTTTTTGATGTGGAACGCGGAAACACTGATTCCTAGCGACTTTCCACAGGTCGCTGAGTTGGCAAGGCTCGAAGAAGTGATTGGCGGCTTGTGCTATGCTCGCAAATTACCTGCAGCATAGAGGAGAAAACCGATGAGCGGCAGTACCAATTGGAGCGGGCTGGAACAGCGTTTCGCGGCGGCGGTGAAGCTGGCGCGGCGGCCGGTGGCGGCGTCATTTCTGGATGCCGCGCCTACCAGCGTGACGCAATTTTCGGGGACCGAACCTTCCGGTTGCAGCTTTTGGCGATTGGCGGCTGCTGGCCGGGTGTTCTACACCGTGCCGGAAAATCATTTCAACTGTGCGGTCGGTGCTTACACGCACAACATCGCGTTGTCTCCTGAGCGGGAGAAGGAGACCGAGCAGACTTTGAAGATGATGTTTGATTTGGGCTACGTGAAGCCGGAAGAAGTGCCGCAGATCCCGCGGTTGGCCAAGGCGCCGGCGGCGATTGTGTATGCGCCGCTCGGGGAGTCACCGGTCGATCCGGATGTGGTGTTGTTTGCGTGCAAACCTTCGGCGGCGATGTTGTTAAATGAGGCTGCGGGGCGAGCGGGTGTAGCGAGCGGTATACCGGCGCTGGGACGGCCGACCTGCATGGCCCTGCCGGCGACGCTGCAACACGGTTCGATTGTAAGTTTGGGGTGCATGGGGAACCGCGTTTATACGGGGTTGGGCGAAGACGAGATGTATGTGGTTTTGCGCGGGAAGGATCTGGCGGCAGTGGCGGATGCGCTCGGAGTCATTGCCGACGCCAATGCGGCACTTAACGCATATGCGGCGGGGCGGCGGGCGCAGCTGGCGACCACGTAGGAAAGATCGGCCCCGAGCGCTACAGAGTGGCCAGGTCGGCGTAGAAGTGGGCTATGGCTTTTATGCCGCTGAAATAGTTTTCCAGAGCCAGGTGTTCGTCGGGAGCGTGGGCGTTTTCGTCGGGTAGGCCGAAGCCGATGAGGACGCACGGGACTTTGAAGGTGTCGTGCATCTGAGTTACGAAGGGGATGGAGCCGCCTTCGCGAATAAACACCGCTTTTTTGCCAAAGCCCTTCTCGAGTGCTCCCTGGGCCTTCGCGAAAATAGGAGCGTGATACGGTGCGGTCCACGGCTTCCCGGTGCTTAGAACCTCGAACCTGCACGTCACCGTTTTTGGCAGCAGCTTACGGATGTGTTTCTCGACCAGCCTGGCGATCTTGTGAGGTTCCTGGTTGGGAACAAGTCGCGTGGAAAACTTTGCGTACGCTTTTGAAGGAATCACGGTTTTGGCGCCTTCGCCTTGATAGCCGCCCCAGATGCCATTGAGCTCGAAGGTGGGGCGAATCCACAGCCGCTCGACAGTAGTAAAACCTTTTTCGCCGACATATTGCGGCGCGCCCACTGCGTGCTCGAAATCCTTTTTCCTCCAGGGCAATGCGTTCAGCGCTTTGCGCTCCGCCGCCGAGACCTTGACGACATCGTCGTAGAAACCGGGAACAACGGCGCGAAAATTCTTGTCGTGCAACCGGGCAAAAAGCTCCGTGAGGATCGTGAGCGGGTTGGGCACCGCGCCGCCGTAGACGCCGGAGTGTAGATCGCGGGCGGGCCCGGTCAGTTCGATCTGGTAGTAGTTCAGGCCACGCAAACCGTAGGTGATGGAAGGAACGCCTTTGCCGAGCATGGAGGTATCGGAGACAACCAGAGCATCGGCTTTGAGTTTTTCTTTGTGTTTCTGGACGTAATCCCACAAGCTGACGCTGCCCACTTCCTCTTCACCTTCGATCAGCACTTTAATATTGATGGGAAACTTCCCACTGGTCTTGTGAAGGGCTTCGAATGCTTTGATGTGGATGTGCACCTGACCCTTGTCATCGGCGGTGCCGCGGCCATAGAGATTCCCGTCGCGAACCGTGGGGTCAAAGGCGCGAGAAGTCCACAGGTCCAGGGGTTCCGCAGGCTGGACGTCATAATGGCCATAGAAAAGGACGGTTGGCTTGCCGGGCGCTTCGATGGACTCCGCATACACCAAGGGGTGGAGTTTGGTGGGAATGATCTGAACCGTTTTAAACCCCGCCAGGGTGAGCTTGTCGGCGACCCAGCGAGCGGCGCGCTCAATATCGGGCTTGTGTTCGCTCTTGGCGCTTACGCTCGGAATACGCAGAAATTCGCATAGTTCCGCCAGGTGCCGATCGCGGCAACTCTCTATAAATTCTGCAAGGTTTGTATTAAGCCCCAAGGATGCGAGTCCTTTCCAGTATGAGTACGCTTTAGTAGTGCGAATGTTGCGGCCGGGAAAGAGCGTGGAACTGCATTCGAAAATTCCCAGCTGCTTATAAGCATTCTAGGGCTGTGTGAGCCTCTCGCACAAGTTTCCATCGAGCGATGGGTGTGCGAAAAAAGCTCAAAACGTAGAGTCGGGTGGTTTAATGCCCTTTACGTTGTAAAATTCGGCGGGCATGGCGTTGGCGACGTCCATCGCAAACTGCTTGGAGATTTTCCAGCCGGCAAGGAACTCTTGCATGTCCACTAGCGAGGCAACCTTCGGGTTCTGAGCGAACAAGCACGAGGTAGTGAGCATCCATAACGCATTTGCGGAAAGGCAGCGAAACGCATTCAACATCGGTCACCTCCGGCACACAACCTAGGCGCGTTTGAGCGATTGGTCCACAGAGTACCGTTCGCCGTGTCGAGTGGTTTCCGGCGTCGAGATCCTTCGCGCATCCTTACCGGATTCGCTCAGGAGGACACCCCCCGCTGGCCATTGTTGCTTATGCTTCACCTGGTGCGGCTACGGAACACCTGTCCTGTCGGGCAATTGACCCTTGGTGCCGGGCGGGCCAAAAATGAGAGCATGAGCGAAGTCACATTTACCGCGCCACGACGCAGCGGGCGCGTGTTTCACAAGATGCGAGTGCAAGCACAGGGCCGCGGGCACGATGGCCGAAAATTCCGCGAAGTGTGCCAGACGCAGGTCGTGAATTCGCACGGCGGATTGCTGCTGCTGAAGCATGAGGTTGATCAGGGGGAGATGCTCGTGCTGACGAATCCCGAGACGCAGGAAGAGCAGGAGTGCCGGGTAGTTTTTTTGGGGGAGCTTGGAGATCGCGGGCAGCGGGTGGGGGTGGAGTTTTTGACGCCGGCGCCGCGCTTTTGGGGGCTGGAGTTCGTTGACGGGGCATTGTCAGCTGGCGGCAACGATGCAGGTCAATTAGCGTAGCGACAGAACGGTTCTAGGAAGCGCTTGCCGAAGCGCGGTCCGTTCCCGCTTTTGCGGGTGCCAGACGCTCCTTTTTCGCAAACCAGTCGCCTAAACGCCAGAGCAGCAAGATCGAGACCAGTGCGGCGTAGAAGAGCGGGTTGCGCACGTCGGATTTCACCAGCCAGTAGTAGTGAATCACACCACAAATCGCCGTAATGTAGATCGAGCGATGCAACATTTGCCAGCGCTTGCCGCCCAGGCGTCGAATCCAGCCTGCCGTTGAGGTGATGGCAAGCGGAATCAGTAGAACGAATCCCAGAAAACCTACGGTGATGTAGCGCCGCTTCTCGACATCTTTCCACATGGCGGCCAGATCAAAGGATTGATCGGGGCCAATGTAGGTAAGGAAATGGAGGCAGACGTAGAAGAACGCGAACAGTCCGAGCATGCGGCGAAAACGGATGAGTTCGGGGAGCTTGAAAAGTTTTCGCAGCGGGGTGATCGCCAAGGTGAATATCAGAAAGCGGAGGGTCCACAATCCGGTCGCGTGCTGCAGAAATTCGACGGGGTTGGCGCCGAGCAGGCCGTTGAGAGCCCGGTAGATCAACGCGCCAAGGGGCGCGAGGCAAAGAATAAAGACGACGACCTTGGTCCATTTGTTGGAGAGAAGGCGATGCACTGGAGAGCTTTCGGACTAATAATCCTTCTTGAGATTCATTCCGGCGTACATGCTGGCGACCTGATCGCCGTAGCCGTTGAACATCAGCGTGTTGCGGCGGAAGATTTCGCCGAGACGGCGCTCCTTGGCTTGGCTCCAGCGGGGATGATCGACGTTGGGGTTCACGTTGGAGTAGAAGCCGTATTCGGATGGAGCCATGCGGTTCCAGGTGGTGGACGGCTCCCCTTTCACCAGTTTTATTTTAACGATGGACTTGATGCTTTTGAATCCGTATTTCCAGGGGACCACGATGCGAACCGGAGCGCCGTCTTGAGTGGGAAGGGTCTCTCCGTACATGCCGACACAGAGGAGCGTTAGCGGATTCATTGCTTCATCAAGGCGCAAGCCTTCGACGTAGGGATAGTCGAGGCCGGTACCTCGCGACTGCGGCATTTGTCGGAGGTCGTAGAAGCTCTGGAAGGAGACGTATTTTGCTTTTGGGGTCGGCTCGACGAGTTTGATTAATGTGTTGAGCGAAAAACCGACCCATGGAAGCACGATCGACCAGGCTTCCACGCAACGATGACGGTAGATTCGTTCCTCCAGCGGGGCGAGCTTCAGGATCTCGTCCATGGTGAAGGTGCGGGGCTTGGCGACTTCGCCTTCAACGGAAACGCTCCACGGCGAGATGCGGAAATTCTGGGAGTTTTTCGCGGGGTCAGACTTGTCGGTGCCGAATTCGTAGAAGTTGTTGTAATGGGTGACATCGTCGAAGGGAGTGATTTTTTCGGAGGTATTGAAGGGACCTTTGACGGTGTCGAGCTTTGTTACGGCATAGACACTACGCGACGGAGAAATCAGATCGATCAGCCGCGACCCTGTCAGAGCCGCGACCCCGGCTAATCCCATGCCTTGCAGAAATTTGCGCCGGTCCAGGTAGATGGACTTGGGCGTGACATCCGCGTAGGTGAGATCCGGTGAACGGCCGATCAGCATAATACCCTTCTGGCAAATGGTGCCTCTATAAGTCTACGGCGGTTCTGCGGGATCGGATGCAATTTCTATGTCTGACGGGCCCAGAAGACACGGCTCACCATCGTCGTAGGGTCTTCCATTTGAAGTTCATCGCCCAGACGGGATACGTCCTTGGTTCGAGCGAGCGGCAGGCCGAAGCCTCGTTCCGGCATGTAACGCATCCTCGAAACATGGTCGTAACCAGGCGCGAGGGTCGGCATCCGGCCGTCGAGGTAAAGTAGGGACCAGTTCTTCAAATGCATCTCGGCATTGCCGATCGCGGCAGCGAAAATTTCTGTTTTCTGGATTTGCTCTGTTTTTGCCCGTTTTGCGCAAGTTTTAATGACAATTTGGTGACAGCGACACGGTCGAATCGAAGATGCTACGCTACCGTGGTTCGATGATACTGAGCCCCCTGATTTGAGAAAAGTGGCGTTTGTTGAAAGTGGCTACCTCGCTTCCGCGCTCCAGAGCCGTCGCCCCAACAATCAAGTCATAGTAGCCAATCACATTGCCCGACGCTTCTAGTTCTTCCCAAATGCGCGCATGCTCATACGCCGTCTGTTTCGTGTAGGGGACGATGGGCACGGACTCCAAAACGGCGCTCAGGTACTTCTTCCGGGTATCCTTGCGGGCTCCAGTCGCCCGTTCAACTCCATGCCACAGTTCGGCAACGGTTATCGCAGCAATCTCGAATCGGTCATCGGGACGGCACGAAACCCACCTCTCCAGGTCGAAAGCACCCTTCTCCCCGCGAATGACCACGTCTGCGTCAAGAATTATCGCCATGAACTAGCCGGGGCTTTGAGGACTTTTCGGGCAGCTTTCAGATCACGATGCCACGTTCTTGCTTCGCTGTTGTTCAGTTTGGAGCAGTTTTGGCGCCCCCATGCGGATGGAAACACAAATGCCGTTAAAATCCGTAGACGAAATCCCCCGACAATTTCCTCGATCCCGAGAATGTCTCGGCGCAGCCGGATTTATTCAGCTGAATATCAAGCTACAGCTTGTCAGTTTAGCGCATTAATACAAGCTAGAACTTGACAAATACAGGATGCTATATGAAACGTGAATTCAGACAGTTACGAGTTTCCCAATTGGACCGAAACTTAGACCTCGCGCGGAGCCTGCCACCTCGCCCGTCCGGAGGATGGATCTCCTCGGTACGCGAGGCGCTTGGCATTAGCCAGCGCGAAGTAGGCAAGAAAATGCGCGCATCCGGACAGGCCATCCAACAGTTCGAACAGGCTGAAGCAGAAGACCGTATTTCCATCCGCGCCCTTCGAAGAGTTGCGGGAAGTATGGGATGCGAACTTGTTTACACACTCGTTCCGAGGTCCGGCTCGTTCGCGGAACTGGCGGAGCGACCGACTCGCGAGCGAGCCACTCATGACGCCAAAAGCGTGCTCCATACGATGGCGCTGGAAGACCAGAAACCAGAAAACGAGAATCAACTGATCGCGGATGAGGCGAACCGGCGACTGAACCGCCGCAAGGCACGATGAAATTCATCCTCAATCAAAAATACTCTGACGGAAATACTCCGGTCCGAGCCGAAGAAGCCGAACAGCTCATTCCTCGCATCAGCACTCTGGGCGAGCTCAACGAGTATGAAGCCGTCAATATTCTACGGGCTAGAGAATGGGCCTTTGACAGCCGAATGATGAAATCGACGGACCCGCTCGAAGAATCTTACATTCGCGAATTGCATCGCCGCATGTTCGACAACGTTTGGAAGTGGGCGGGCACTTATCGCAAGACTGAGCTAAACGTCGGTTGCGATCCCAAAGAAATCCTGCAACGAATCCCCCAGCTTCTTGCCGGCACGCGATACTGGTTGGAGCACAAGACCTTTCCTACGGACCGTCCTCGGAGGAGGCAGTGAAACAACAGAAAAGCGATCTACCGCACGACTCGCAAGCCCCAGTGTTTCCCTTCGGCTTCGGGTTGCACTATTGAGCGTCAACGTGACCCTGTTTCGTTATAGATAGACGATCAGGGTACAAGCATCATCCATAAACGGGCTTCGCCTCGCCCTACTCCGGTCTTGTCGGCTACCCGGAGCAATCGCGATGCGATCTTCGCTCCGTCAAGGATGGCGGGCTACAGCGATGGCCAGATCAGAACCCAAATCCCCGGGTATTCGTTACACCTGCCCCAGGGTTTTTGCATTCTTTTTTAGCCGATAGGAAGTGCTTCTTCCTCCGGCCTCTTCTTGTTCAATCACACCTGCAAAGATCAGTTCTTCGATATCTCGAAGAGCAGTACGCGAGGAAGCCTTCGTTATTTTCATCCACTTGTCTCTCGTCAGTTTTCCCTCGAACTCGCCGAACAGTTTATTAAGGACTTTCTTCTGCCGGTCGTTCAGAGAAAGGTTCCTCTTCTTCAAGTCCTGCCAGAACAATTCCTTTTCGAGAGCACTGTCTGAGATTCGACTCGATTGTTCGATGGCTCGGTCCAGACACCCAAGAAACCAAGTCAGCCACTCCGTAATGTCCAATGATCCGGCCTGGGTCTTCTCAAGAACATCGTAGTAGCGCTTTCGTTCTTCAAGAATTTGCGACGACATGCTGTAGAAACGCTGTTCACTGCCGTCCGATCTGGCCAAGCACATCTCGGCGATGGCTCTTCCAATTCTCCCATTGCCGTCTTCAAACGGATGGATCGTAACAGACCATAGATGTGCGATTGCAGCTTTCAAGAGCGGGTCTTCCTGCTCGTTCCCGCCCAGCCACTTGAGAAACCTTTTCATTTCGCTCTCGATGCGCGCGGCCGCTGGCGCCTCGTAGTGAACTTTGTGGCGACCGATTGGCCCTGACACGACCTGCATTGGTCCCTGACTGTCGTCTCTCCAAGCTCCCACCCGGAATTTATCGACGGTCTTCCGGACTTCGGGAAACAAATGGGCGTGCCAATCGAATAGACGTTCCTTTGTTAACGTCTCACTGAATTTCTGTGTCGCGTCCAACATCATCTCAACGACACCATCGACGTATCGATCCTTGTGGACCTTCAGTCCTCCGACGTCCAGACCTAACCTGCGAGCGAGGGACGAGCGAACGCTCTCTGGATCAAGCACTACGCCTTCGATCGCGCTCGATTTGATCGTTTCTTCGGTAAGAACCTTTAGTGTCGCCGTCCACTGTGAAACAAAACCGTAGCCCCGCATTTTGCCGAGCAACAAGCCCTGATGTAACCTGACTCCAGAGAGCAAACGGGCAAGAGTCTTTGAATCCCAGGAGAATTCAGGCCAACCGACAAGTTCGTGGATATATTTTTTCGCCATATGCTCGCCGCAATCGCGCCATCAATCTCGCCACATTCTCGCCATTATTCTCGCCACGGTCAAGCAATTAAATACCCCCAATCAATCCGGATTCTCTACCTCATTATGAGTTCCTGTGCATGTCCAACCGCTCGTGCTCTTGCGGCGACAAAACTCGCTTTGCGTTATATCGAATATGCGAAGACCAACAAACGTTCTGGTTAAGGGACGAACAGTTGCTGAAGCCTTTGAAAGAATATCTGAATCCCGAGAGTCAGCTGGCGGACATCACGCCACCCGACATCGAAGGATGCGAACTTCACAGGCGCAGAAAGGTGTCGGGAGCGACCGTAAATCGCGAACTGGCGCTGCTCAAGCATATGTTCAATCTCGCTATCGACTGGGATCTGTACACGGGCTCGAATCCTCTCCGGAAAGTGAAATACTTTCAGGAAATCAACACCGGCTTTCGCGTCCTCAAACCAGACGAGGAAACCAGACTGCAGCGGAGTGCAACACTCGCGATTCAGGACATCGTTCTTTATGCCCTGAACACGGGAAGCCGTATCGGAGAGATTTTCTCCCTCAGGTGGCAGGACGTGGACCTGGACCAAAGCATGATCAACTCGTTCTCGCACAAGACTCAGAAAATCCGGATCGTTCCGGTTAATGCGGAAGTGCGCCGGATTCTGGAGTTCTGGAAGCTGGGGAGGAAGAACGAATACGTCTTCTACAACCAGAAAACCGGAGAGCGATTTGTTGATCTCGATGCCGGGTTGGAGCTGGCCTGCAAGAAGGCAGAGATCGAAGGACTGACGTGGCACACGCTGCGACACACTTTTGCCTCACGCCTTTGGGGTGAACCCCTCTGTTGAGACAGTTTGGAATTGGCACACATGCAGTTCAATGATTTTTCCTTCTCAAACTTCCTCTTCTCCTTCAGGATGACGCTCGGCTGGTGAAGCGGAGGCGAGC
>Ga0181522_10000034_pt1 | contig 104877 bp, 110 predicted proteins | sample PEATcosm2014_Bin_27_FD_121103 | JGI IMG/M metagenome (GOLD analysis project Ga0181522, IMG submission 121103) | Peatland microbial communities from MTU Mesocosm Facility, Houghton, MI, USA - PEATcosm2014_Bin05_10_metaG | ecosystem: Environmental > Terrestrial > Soil > Wetlands > Peat | place...
ATGTAGCGGTACGGGTGCGCCAGCGACCAGGTCGGAAACGTGTTGGTCGAAAAGCGCTGGTGCACCAGCGCGATCGCGCTCTCGAAATCCGGATCGTGCAGATCGGGATAATAAGTGCCGAGTTGGTCGGCGAGGAACATGCCCTTGTAGATCACCGTGCGGCAGGAGATCGACACCGGGTAATAGCTGGAGACGCGCCGGTCGCGGCGGCGGTAGATCGCATTCGAGATCGACTTGCGCAGGATGTAGAGCCGGCGTTCGAACTCGTCCTCGGAGAACTTCTTCTTGCCGCGGCCGATGAACACTTGCAGGTGCTCCGGCTCGGTCGGCTTGACCGATTCACCGAGCGTCGAATTGTCGGTCGGTACCTCGCGCCAGCCGAGCAGCGAAAGTCCTTCGCGTGCGATTACCTCGGCGTAAATGTCGCGGATGATCTGCCGCCAGTTGGGCTCCTTCGGCATAAACAACTGGCCGACTGCGTATTCGCCCGGCTTCGGCAGCTTGAAACCGATGCGGGTCGCTTCCTTGGCAAAAAATTTGTGCGGGATTTGCACCAGGATGCCCGCGCCATCGCCCATGCGCGGGTCGGCGCCGACCGCGCCGCGGTGCTCCAGGTTGCACAGGATGCGCAGACCGTCTTCGACCGTCTGGTGCGACTTGCGGCCTTTGATGTCGGCGATGAAGCCGACGCCGCAAGCGTCCTTGTCCAGCGCCGGATCGTAGAGACCCTGCGCGGTTGGCGTACCGGGATCCATGGTGCCCGAGCGCAACAAAGCGGCGCCGCGGGAGCGCCTAGTGTCCCGGCGTTCGACAAACCCTGCGGTGCCCCGTCGCCTGCTCATTGTCCGGCCGATATCTGTGACTTCGCCAATAGGACAGCAATGCTGTCCTATCGGACCATGCCAAATTTTGCCCCGCCATACAAGGCTGGTCCACGCCGCATTTGGCTGAACCTTGCGCTTTGTTGCGGCGCCGCCGCCTAACCAAGCAAGAACAGGACCACGCGTGGCCGGTTGGCGCAATGCCGTTGCGCCGCCCGCGTTCGTCCAAATTGCCAGGCGGGTTAACCGTTTAACCGTGGCGAGGGGAAAAAGCCGCGTATTGCGGGCGGTTGGCTATGGTGCCGAAAAATAAGACCGAGCGGCATCATGATCGACGACATCGCAATTGCACCGGCGCCGGTGGAAAAGTCAGCAGGCGTGGCAGCCATGGTCCGCTTGGCTGATCGCCTGACCGCGGTGACGCCGCCGCCATCGGCTGCAAGCCTCGCATCGGTTCCGCGCCTGTCGCCGGCCGTGGCCGCGGCCTTGAACCGCAGCGCGGAATTGGCGGCCCAAGCCAAGCGGCGCGCGCGTCCGCGCTCGTTCACCGGCATGGCGGTCAATAGTTTTGTCTCGGCCTGCTCGTTCATTCCCTATGCCCTGGTGGCGCTCGCTCTGCGTCTTGTGATGGCGCGGGTTTTCTTCCTCGACGGCCAGACCAGGGTCGAAGGGCCGCACGTGCCGCTCAATGTCCAGGACTTCGATTTCACGGTGGTGTTGCCGCTGCACGTGAAGGCGGAAACTATCACGGCCTTCCTCACGCAATATGCCGCGCTGCCGGTGGCCCCGACGCTCGCCGCTTATCTGGTGAGCTACGCCGAATTCATCCTGCCGATCTGCCTTGTGCTTGGGTTCGGAACGCGCTTCGCCGCGCTGGGCCTGCTGATCATGATGGCAGCGATCGACGTCTACGTGATGCCGCAGGCGTTGTGGAGCATGCATATTTACTGGGACGCGATCCTGATCGTGCTGCTCACGCTCGGCGCAGGCCAAATTTCGGTCGACCACGTCATCCGCTTCGTGATGCGACGGTAGTGGCGATGAAAAAGGCCTTTACGATCGCGGTGGCGGGCGCGGCATTGGCCGCCACTTTGTCGCTGGTCGCGGCCGGTTCATTCAAGCGAGAGCCCGCAGCGAGGGCTGCTCAGCCGACGGCGCGCAAATCCATCGAAAGAGACAACGTGCCCGACTTTGCCTATGCATCGACCTACACAGGCGTTGCGCACATCATCCACATTCCGCAGGGCGACGAACGCGCAAGCGTCAATGACGACGAGCCCGAGATCACGGGTCGGGATTACCAGCGGCCAACCCAGCAGCTGCCGCGCCGCACCGCGCCGCGCTGGCCATCGCACGCCGATGAACCGTCGCCGCCACCCGTTACGCGCCGCACGGTGCTCAGTGCTCCGCCGCCGCTCGCCGAAGGCCCGACGCCGATCCGTCCGCTACCGCGCATCGGCAGCAAGATCGATCAGACCGATAAATTCGATCTGCCGGACCAGGGCGCCGCGCCGCCGGCCGTGGATATTCCGCACGCTGAGCCGCCGCCCGGCGACTGAACAAGCCATCGTTTCAAAAAAGAAAGCGCCCCGGGGCATCCGGGGCGCTTCCATTTTGGGGATTGATGCTTCGGTGTTAGGCCGCGACTTTGGTTTCGACGGCCTGCGGCTTGGCATTGCCGATCGGGATCTGACGCGGCTTCTTAGCCTCGGGGATTTCACGCACCAGATCGACGTGCAGCAATCCGTTTTCGAGGTTCGCGCTCTTGACCTGGACATGGTCGGCAAGCTGGAAGACGCGCTCGAAGGCGCGCGCGGCGATGCCCTGATAGAGCACCTCGTCGTTCTGCTCTTCCTTGGCCTGCTTGGAGCCTTTGATCGTTAGCGTGTTTTCTTTGGCCTCGATCGAAAGCTCGTTGTCGCCGAAGCCGGCGACCGCGACGGTGACGCGATAGTCGTTCTCACCGGTCCGCTCGATGTTGTAGGGCGGGTAGCCCGGGGCGGATTCGAATCCGTCCAGCATCGAGAACAGCCGGTCGAAGCCGACGGTGGAACGATAAAGGGGGGCAAGATCAAAGGTACGCATGGCATATCCTCCTTGAGTTGAGCGACATGCGGGTGGTCCGCCGAATGGCCAAACCAAAACCCGAGCGCAGCCTGAATGGCCTGCGCAAAAACCATATGGGAACGTCATCTGGGGCTCGCAAGAGGGCTGACCGAGGCCCCATAAGGCATTGAGAAATATATCATTTTATGCGTTTTCCGCGACGAGATTGAGGCTGCCTGCCTCCCTGCTATAAGGCGCGGACCCTCCTCTGACCGGCTCGTATTTGGCGTCAATGAAACTCGTATCCATTCCCGCCAATCCGGTGCCCGACGATGTGGTGGCCGGCAGCATCAAGACCCCGGACGGGGTCACGTTGCGCTTTGCACGCTTTGCGCCGCCGGCCGGGCGCAAGGGCACGGTCGTCGTGTTGCAAGGCCGCGGCGAATACATCGAAAAATATTTCGAGACCGTGCGCGATTTGCGCGCGCGCGGTTTTGCGGTGGCGACGTTCGATTGGCGTGGCCAGGGCCTATCGGACCGCGCGCTTTCCGACAGCCGTAAAGGTCACGTACGCAATTTTTCCGAATACGCCACGGACCTCGAAGCCATCATGGAGCAGGTGGTGTTGCCCGATTGTCCGCCGCCGATCTTTGCGCTCGGGCATTCCATGGGCGCCGCCATCGCCATCCGCGCCTGCCACGACGGCAGCCGCTGGTTCGACCGAATGGTGCTGTCGGCGCCGATGATCGCGCTGCGGCCGGGCCGTCTCACCACCATGGCGGGGCCGTTGGCGCGCCTCATGCGCTTGCTGGGACGCGGCTCCGGCTATGTGCCGACCGGCGACCACCGTCCGATCGGCGCCGAGGAGTTCATCGGCAATGTGCTGACCTCCGATCCGGTACGCTACGCGCGCAACGCCGCGGTGTTGGAGGAAGCGCCCGAACTTGGCGTGGGTGCGCCGACGGTAGCCTGGATCGATGCGGCGCTGCGCCTGATGAAGCGGTTTGTCGCGCCCGGTTACGCCGGCAACATCCGCCAGCCGATCTTGCTGGTCGCGGCCGGGCGCGACGAAGTGGTTTCGACTGCTGCGATTGAGACTTTTGGGATGCATCTCCTGGCCGGGCGGCATCTCATCGTCGCCGGCAGCAAACACGAGATTCTGCAAGAGCAGGATCACTATCGCGGACAATTCTGGGCGGCGTTCGATGCTTTCGTGCCCGGCACGCCGCGCTACTAGCGCTTCGCGAGCATTTCGAGCGCGGCTTTGTGCACGCGCGCATCGCCGGCCGCCACGATACGGCCGCCGGCCTGCGCCGGTCCGTTGTCCCATGTCGTGACGATGCCGCCGGCGCCGGTGACGATGGGAATGATCGCCACAATGTCATAGGGCTTGATCTCGGTTTCGATCACGAGATCGATCAGCCCCGCCGCCAGCATGCAATAAGCGTAGCAGTCGCCGCCGTAGCGCGACAGCTTGACCGCGTTTTCCAGGCGGCCAAAAGCAGCGCGGTCGGATGCATTCATGAGCAGCGGGCTGGTGGTAGACATTATCGCGTCGCTGAGTGACGCGCAGTCGCGCACGTGTAGATCGCGGTTTCCCGCCGGTCCCCGATAACGCGCCGCGCCGCCGTCGCCGGAAAATTTCTCGCGCGTGAACGGCTGGTTCATCATGCCGAACACGGGTTCGCCGAGCCGCATCAACCCGATCAGCGTGCCCCAGGCCACCATGCCGGTGATGAAGGATTTCGTGCCGTCGATCGGGTCGAGCACCCAGACATATTCCGCGTCGGTGCGCTCCGCGCCGTACTCCTCGCCGATCACGCCGTGGCTTGGAAAATTCTTGACGATGAGCGCGCGCATGGCCTGCTCGGCGGCGCGGTCGGCCGCCGTGACCGGGTCGAACCCGCGGGCTTTTTTGTTGTCGACGGCCAAGGCCGTGCGGAAGAACGGCAGGATGGTCTCGCCCGAAACGCTGGCGAGTTGATCGACGAAACTGCTGAAATCGATGGCCGTCATGCCGCCCGCCTTGGGTAGTCGCCTCGACCTATCGGAGACTTGCCGCAACGGCAACCGCGACCGGCCGTAGGCGCTCGAAGCCATCGGATTTTGCGGGGTTCTGCTGCAGTGCGGGGTCTCTTACCCCCACCGTTTTCGCATAACCAAATAATAATGCCTGATTCTGGTATTCAGCTATGCGTAAAAAGCATGGGATATGGGGTTGCGAGCCTTGATTTTTGTGCGTCGCGGTGTATTTTATTGCGATGCGGTAGCGAGAGCTATCGTTGCCCTCCTTGGGCGTTTCCTCCCTAGACTTGGGCCGCTCTCACGTAGAGCGGCCCTTTTTTTGGTTATTCGGCCGCGGCCCGGTACGGGCGCAACTCCTCCAGCGGGATTTCGCCCAGACGCCTTGCCAGCATCTCCAGATCGGCCGCCAAGGTGGCGAACGTGCTGGAGCGGGCGTAGCGGCGCTCGTCCATGTAAAGGCTGCGGTTGATCTCGAGCTGGATGGCATGTAGGCCCGCGGCCGGGTTTCCGTAGTGCTCGGTAATGAAACCGCCGGCATAGGGTTTATTGCGGCTGACATTGTAGCCCAGCGTCCGCAGCGTCTTTTCCACGGTCTCGGCCACCACGCCGACGCAACTGGTGCCGTAGCGGTCGCCAAGGACGAATTCCGGCCGCGGCCGCTCGTCTTTGTGCCCGGCGGTGGAGGGCATGGAATGGCAATCGACCAGCATGGCCGCGCCGAAATCGCGATGCAGCTTGGTGAAAAGCTTACGCAGCGCGCGGTGATAGGGCTTGTAGAGGCTCTCGATCCGGCGCAATGCGTCGTCCACCGGGATGCGCTGATCGTAGATTTCCTGGGCGTCCCCGACCACGCGCGCCACCGTGCCGAGCCCGCCGGCCACTCGCATCGAGCGGGTATTGGCGAAAGAGGGCAGCCGGCCCTCGAACATGCGCGGATCGAGTTCATAGGGCTCGCGATTGACGTCTACGAAACAGCGCGGGAAGTGCGCGCGCATCAATGGATAGCCGTGCTTGACGACGCCGGCGACCAGATCGTCGACGAAGCTGTCTTCCGAGCGGCGCAAGGTGGCGATATCGAGCCGTGAGGTGGCCAGGAACTCGCGCGGATAGGTCGAGCCGCTGTGCGGCGAATTGAACAGCACCGGCCCGGCGCACTCGGCCGGCTCCAGGATCTCGAACGGCGGGTCGAGTTCGTCGCGGATTTCACTCATGGGTCAAAGATGGCCATTCCGGCATAGCTAGCATCGCGGTGGGACGGGCCCAACCAGCCCTTAATAACATTCTATTGTCTATGCGCTGGGCCATAAAGCCAAGCCATGCTTTAGGTTCACCCGTTATTTACCTGGCATAAGTCTTATGGGGGCGGTTGGAGCCGTCCTCAGGGGCGGCCGGGACAGGGGCGTTTAAGTACAATGTCAAAGATCCTCCTGGCGGAAGACGATACCGATATGCGGCGCTTTCTGGTCAAGGCGCTGCAGAACGCCGGATTCGACGTGACCTCCTATGACAACGGCCTGTCGGCCTATCAGCGCCTGCGCGAAGAACCGTTCGAGCTTCTGCTCACCGATATCGTGATGCCCGAAATGGATGGCATCGAGCTGGCCCGCCGGGCGGCCGAGCTCGATCCGGACATCAAGATCATGTTCATCACCGGTTTTGCCGCGGTCGCGCTCAATGCCGACTCCACTGCGCCCAAGCACGCCAAGGTGCTCTCGAAGCCCATCCATCTGCGCGACCTGGTCAACGAAGTGAATAAGATGTTGGCCGCCTAGGCCTAATCTGGCGGTCTTGCCTCGCCAGTTTGGAGCCGATAAGACCAAATCTACTAAAGGGCGCGTAGCTCAGCGGAAGAGCACCTCCTTGACATGGAGGGGGTCACAGGTTCGATCCCTGTCGCGCCCACCAAGCCTGCAAAACCCGTCCGAACGCGACGAGCAGCGCGCCGATCAACTAAGACAACCAAATTGCCGGCGCCAGAAATAAGCCGAACGGCAGCCGACCACTGAATTTTTGAGGGCCCATATTCTGAACACCGCGTAGGCAACGAGCGCGCCCAAGGCCGCGATTTCGATTGCGACCGCGCGCGCCACCTCTCGCGTTGACAGCGGCCGGTGGACTGCTATGAACCCGGCAACCCAAGAACCCAGAGAGCGTCATGAAAGTACGTAATTCCCTGAAATCCCTGCGTGGCCGTCACCGCAACAACCGCATCGTGCGTCGCAAGGGCCGGGTCTACATCATCAACAAGACCAATCGCCGCTTTAAGGCCCGCCAAGGCTAAGCGCCAGCTTCGTCCATCGCCGCATATTTGCCTTACCCGGCGGAGAGATTAATCTCCGCCCATGCGAACGCGATTCCTCGCCGCATTGATTGCCGCCTGTTTGGTCACGGCCTTTGCCGCGCCTGCCGGCGCCGCACAGGGCGAGTGGGTGCAGCCGCCTAAGAAACTGCCGCAGGTCAAGCAAGGCGATCCTACGCACAATCTCGATTTCCTGTTCGGCGCGCTCAAGGTCGCGCCCGACGACGTCACCGCCAAGGCGATCGAGGAACGCATCTGGGCGCTGTGGACCGCCTCGCGCAGCGACACCACTACGCTGCTAATGTCGCGCGTGCAGACCGCGATCGAGCAGAAGGATCTCGATCTTGCCATCAAGCTGCTCGACGGCGTCATCAAGATAAAACCGAAATACATCGAAGCCTGGAACCGGCGCGCCACTATCTACTACATGAAAAAAGACTATGGCCATGCGCTCGGCGATATCCGCGAGGTGTTGCGCCGCGAGCCGCGTCACTTCGGCGCGCTGTCGGGCTTAGGCCTGATCATGCAAGATATCGGCGACGACAAACAGGCGCTCGAAGTCTATCGCCGGACGCTCGCGGTCTATCCGCGCATGCAGCGCATCCCGGATCTGGTCAAGACGTTGCAGGAAAAGGTCGAAGGCCGGGATATTTAATCCCCCGCCGTGTCCTCGCCCACATAGGCAATGCGGAGCATGTTGGTAGCGCCAGGCGTGCCGAGCGGCACGCCGGCGACCACGATGACGCGTTGACCCGCTTTGGCGAAGCCTTCCTTGAACGCGATGCGGCAGGCGCGGTCGACCATGTCATCCTGGTCGTGGGCATCGTCGGTAATCACGCAATGCACGCCCCACACCACGGCCAGCCGCCGTCCGGTCGCGATATTGGGCGACAGCGCCACGATCGGCGGCCGCGGCCGCTCGCGCGCCACTCGCAAGCCGGTTGAGCCCGACGAGGTCCAGCACACCACGGCGGCGAGATCGAGCGTGTCGGCGATATGGCGCGCAGCATCGGCGATGGCGTCGGCGCCGGTCGCCTCCGGCTCGGCGCGCTGGGCGTCGAGGATGCCGCGGTAGAGCGGATCGTTTTCGATTTCCTCGGCGATCCGGTTCATGGTCGCCACCGCTTCAACCGGATATTTGCCGGCCGCGGATTCCGCCGACAGCATAACCGCGTCGGCGCCCTCGAAAATGGCGGTGGCGACGTCGGAGACTTCGGCGCGCGTCGGCACCGGCGAGTTGATCATCGATTCCAGCATTTGCGTCGCGACCACCACCGGCTTGCCGGCGTTGCGGCCGGCGCGCGTCATTTGCTTCTGCACGCCGGGGACTTTTTCCAGCGGCATTTCGACGCCGAGGTCGCCGCGCGCCACCATCAGCGCATCCGCCAGATCCATGATTTCCGCGAGCCGGTGCACCGCCTGCGGCTTCTCGATCTTGGCCATCACCGCGGCGCGGCCGCGCGTGATTTTCTTGGCCTCCGCGATGTCTTCCGGCCGCTGGATGAACGACAGCGCCACCCAGTCGATGCCGGCGCTAAGGGCTGCTTCGAGGTCGGAGCGGTCCTTCTCGGCCAGTGCGGAAAACGGAATGGTCGAGTCCGGCAGGCTCACGCCCTTGCGGTCGGACAATCGGCCGCCGACCTCGACGCGCATCGTCATGCGTTTGGGCTCGGCCTGCATGACCGTGAGCCGCACCTTGCCATCGTCGATCAGCAGCGTATGGCCTTTTTCGACGCCGGTGAAAATCTCCGGATGCGGCAAAAATGCGCGTGTCGCATCGCCCGCCGCCTGATCCGAATCGAGCACGAAGGTGTCGCCGTTCTTCACCATCACCGATCCATCGGCAAAGGTGCCGAGCCGCAGTTTGGGTCCCTGCAAGTCGACCAGGATGCCGATCGGCCGGTCGGTTTCTTTTTCGATGCCGCGGATCATCGCCACCAGTTCGCGCATGCGATCCTGGCTGGTGTGGCTCATGTTGATGCGGAACACGTCGGCGCCGGCCTTGAACAGCCGCGCGATCATGGCGGCATCCGAGGAGGCCGGTCCCAAAGTCGCGACAATCTTGGCGCGGCGCAATCGTCTCATTGCAGGCGTCTCATTTCTTGCCGCCGTCGGCCGGCGCGCTCGGCGCCGGGCTCGGCGGCCGCTGCGTGGTGGGCGGCGTGCGCGGGGGCAGGGGCCGCGCCGGCTTCTGCTCGGCACTGTCGGTTAGTTGCACGGTCCAGGAACGCTGTTCGCCGGTGTCGACCTCGAAGAAGCCGGTTTGGTCATAGCCGCGCGCCAGGCAGTTCTCGGTGCCGCGAATAGTGAATTCCTTCTCGCGTGAGCACATGAAAGCGTGACCGGACCATTCGCCGCCGCGGTCATAATCGACCGAATAGATGTAATAGTAGCGTGCAACCAGCGCGCCGCGTAGCAGAGTTTCGCACGATCGCGCCGAGACGTTCCACCAGCCTTCGGTGGTCCAGCCTTCGGCGTCCTTATAGCCCAACGCGACGCCGACCCGGCTGCCGGTGTTGTTGCACAGCCTGAAATCGGCCCTTGCCGCGGACGCAGCCAGCAGCGCGGCTGTCAGCGCAACCGTGCCGGTGATGCAGCGCGTGGCGGGATGGCGGGGCAATGCGGGTTCGTCGGTTGTGATTCGACGCGGTTGTCGCGTGATCCGTCACGGCCTGTCAACGACGATGGCGCGGAAGTCGTTCACGTTGGTGTAAGTAGGCCCGGACATGAGTAAATCTCCAAGGGCGGCGAAGAAACCGGTCGAATTGTTGTCGGCAAGAAACGCGGCGGGATCGAGGCCGAGCGCCTTGGCCCGCGCCACGGTTTCGCCATCCAGCACCGCGCCGGCAGGGTCGCTGGCGCTGCCGGCGCCGCCATCGGTGCCGTCGGTATCGGCGGCCAAGGCCGCGACCGCCGGCATGTGGGCCAAGCCCTGCGCCAGCGCCAGCGCGTATTCCTGGTTGGGCCCGCCTTTGCCTTTGCCGCGGATGGTGACGGTCAACTCGCCGCCGGAGATGATCACCGCGCGCTTGCGTTGAGCGCGCAGTTCGCGCGCGAGCTTGGCATGCGCCGCCGCCACGTCGCGGGCCTCGCCTTCGACATTGGCGCCGAGCGAGACGCAGTCGTAGCCGGCGGCGCGCACAGCCGCCTCGGCCGCGCGCAATGAATCGGCCGGCCGCGCGGCCAGCGCGAACTGGCTGCCGGTGAAGGCCAGATCGCCGGGCTTGGGCGATTCATTGTTGGCGTCGGCGAGGGCTGCGGTCGCGCTCGCCGGCAGATCGAGTTTGTATTTGGTGACGATGGCGCGCGCGTCGGCAAGCGTGGTCGGGTCGGGCACGGTCGGGCCGGAGCCGATCGCCGAAGGGTCGTCGCCCGGCACGTCGGAGATCGCGATCGTCATAAGCCGCGCCGGATGCGCGTGGCACGCCAGCCGCCCGCCTTTGATGCGCGAGAGATGTTTGCGCACGGTGTTGATCTCGCCGATCACCGCGCCCGAGCGCAGTAAGGCACGCGTCACTGCCTGCTTGTCGGCGAATGAAACGCCCTTTGCCGGCGCGATCCAGTTGGCCGACGCTCCGCCCGACATCAGCACCAGCACGAGATCGTCGGCACCCGCGCCATAGGCGAGCGTGAGCGCCCGCTCGGCCGCTTCCAGGCCGGCCGCGTCGGGGACCGGATGCCCGGCCTCGATCATGGTCACGACCTTTAGCGGCCTGCCGTAACCGTGGCGGGCCACCGCGACGCCCGCGAACCGATCCGCCGGCAGCTTCAATTGGTCGAGATAATGCCGTTCTGCGACCTCAGCCATCGAACCGGCGGCCTTGCCGGCCGCGAGCACAATCAGCCGCCCCTTTTGCGGCTGCGGCAACAGCGGCGGCAGACACGACGCAGGGTGGGCTGCAGCTACCGCAGTGCGAAAAAGCTCGCCAAGAAAAGTCCGCAATAAATCGTCCATGGGCCAACTATAGCTGTCTGTCACGCCAAAAAACCCGGCTATATTTTCTCATTCAATTTGGGCCGCGCTTTTCATTGCGTCATGCATGGCCTAGCATTTGCGAAAGGACCGAAAAGGTTCGCTCGATATTAGGATGCCCCGGGGAGGGGACCATGGCGGATCAATCGGTCGTTCAGGTTTCGCGTCTGCTCGACGAGCGGGGCTTAAGTTCGTTTCAAATCAAGCTGATCATTTGGTCGTTTTTCATCGTTCTTATCGATGGCTACGATATCGCCGCGATCGCCTTCGCCGCGCCGAGCCTTGCCAAAGAATGGGCCTTGAAGCCCGGCGCGCTCGGTCCGGTATTCAGCGCCAGCTTGATCGGTATTTTGTTCGGTTCAGCCATCTTCGGATGGGTCGGCGACCGCTACGGCCGCAAGGCGGCGCTCATCGGCTCGAACCTAGTGTTTGGCGTCTTTACCTTGGCCGCTGCCTATTCGACCAATCTCGACCAGATGTTCTGGTTGCGGCTGCTCGCCGGCTTAGGCATCGGCGGCGTCGTCCCCAATATCGTCGCCACCAACGCCGAATCTGCGCCGCGCAACTTGCGCGCGACGCTGGCCATCATCGCCGTCGGCTGTGTGCCGCTCGGCGGCGCCATCCCGGGCTTCGTGACGGCGGTGTTAGTGCCGCAACACGGCTGGCAGATTCTGTTCCTGATCGGCGGCATCGTGCCGATTATCATCGCGATTGTCTCCATGGTCGGTCTGCCGGAATCGATCAAATACATGGCGCTGCACGAAAGTCAGCGCAGCAAGATGGAAGCGGCCATCAAGGCGATCCGCCCCGACTATCAGGTGCCGGCCAATGCCAAATTCGTCATCGAAGACGAAAAACAATTTCCCGGTTTCAACCCGGGCTATCTGTTCCGCGATGGGCTGGCGCTCATCACGCCGTTGTTGTGGCTGCTGTTTGCGCTCAATTTGATGGGTTATTTCTTCCTCATCAGTTGGACGCCGACGCTGATGACGGCGGCCAAGCTTCCGCCGGCGACGGCAGCGCTTGCCGGCGCGAGCTTGCAAGTCGGCGGCACGATCGGTGCGTTGGCCTTGTGCTGGTGGCTGCAGAAGCATCGCTTCTTAGCGATTGCGATCATGTTCGCGATTGCCGTGCCGGTGGTTGCTTCGATCGGCTTTGCCGGCTTGACGTCGCAAGCCGTTGTATTGGTCGCAACGTTCTTTGCCGGTTTCTTTGTGCTCGGCATCCAATCTGGCATCAATGTTGTCGGCGCACTGATCTACCCGACATCGCTGCGCGCCAACGGTTCGGGCTGGGAGCTTGGTATCGGACGCATCGGGTCGATCGCCGGTCCAATTGCCGGCGGATTGCTGATTGGGTTGCCGGTTGAGCGGCTCTATATGTGGTCGGCGCTGCCCTTCGTCGTCGGCGCGGTGATTTGCTTCATCATTTACCGGCTCAACGAAGCGCGGCTGACGGCGCGGCCCGAACTGCGCGACGCGCAATAATCAGAAGGGCTCGAAACCGCGTAAAGCCGGAATGACCTTTTCGCCGAATAGGCGAATGGATCGCATCAGATCGTCTTCGGGCAGGTCGGAAAAACTGAATTCGCTCATAAAGACATTAAATAGGCCGACTTGGGCGGCCGTCTTGATCTTGCGTGCCACCGTTTCGGGCGAGCCAATGAACACCAACTCGTGCTTCATCAGGTAGTCGGCGTCGAACAGGTTGGCCATGATCTCGGATGCGCCGGGCTCGCCGCGCCCGATAAATTTCTTGGCATGCTCGCGCGCCCGCTGCTCGAAGGTCTCGCCCGGCTTCGGCGGCGGCAGAAAACCTTCGTAGGCGCGAGCCGCACGCGCAAGCCCGACACTCAGTGCCTTGTCGTCGGTTTCATCGACATGGACGATAGTGCAATAGGCAATGTTCGGCTTTTTCGGCCAGCCGGCCTTTTTCCAATCTTCGAGAAACTTGACGTAACGCGGCGCAGCATCCGCGCGCGGATAAACCAGGAAGTAGCCGGGGTTGATGCCGCGGCTGGCGCAGAATTCGAGCGTTTGCGGATCCCGGCTCATCATCCAGAGCGGCGGATGCGGTTTCTGGAGCGGCTGCACGGCAAGCGTGACGCTGTCGGTGTGATGGATTTCGCCGTGAAACGAAAACGGCTGCTGCTCGCCGTAGGCGGCGCGAAGGTAATCGACAAATTCGATGGTCGGCGATTTGCGTAGATTGTAGTCGAGCCCAAAGGGCTTGAAATAATCCGGATTGATCCCCGGCACCAACCCCAGTTCCATGCGCCCGCCGAGCATTTGGTCGACGACCGCGATCTCTTCGGCCAGGCGCAGCGGGTGGTACAGCGGTACGACGTAGCCCATGGGGCCGATTCGCATATGGCGCGTGCGTGCGCCGGCGCCGACCGCGTACAAGCTCGGCGACGACATCCAGCTCTCGTCCGGACGGAAGTGATGTTCGACGCAAAAGCTGTAGTCGAAGCCAAGCTGGTCGCAGAGCGCAAGCTCGCGCCACAGCTCCTCGTATCGCTGGTGCGGGGTCATGCCGGGCTTGGCCCAGACATGGGAAAAATGGGCGAACTTCATGGCGCAAGGTCCCTGGCGACGCGCCTATGGAACTTGACGCCCCGCAGGCCTATCTTCTGGCCTCAAGGCTAAGGACAACCGTTATGAACGACAAGATGGACGACAAAACCCGCGTTGAGCTTGAAGCTGCCGTCTACCGGCGCCTGGTCGAGCATTTGCGTTCGCGCAACGACGTGCAGAATATCGACATGATGAATCTGGCCGGCTTCTGCCGCAATTGCCTGTCGAACTGGATGAAGGACGCCGCCGACGCCAAAAGCGTGCCGATGACCAAGGATGAAAGCCGCGAGATCGTCTACGGCATGCCCTATGACGAATGGCGCAAGCAGCACCAGAAAGAAGCCTCGCCCGCCCAGAAGGCGGCATTCGAAAAGTCCAGTCCCAAGCACTAACTCTTGTGAAATTGTGTGAATGTCGGGGGCTTCGCGTCATCGCGCCGCCCCCCGCCGGGAATTGTCCTTATGACAGGGTGGAAACACGCCTCGTTATCAGGAGAGTTCGATGCCTGCCTCAGCCGCCGCCGAAAAAGACCAACCCGCAACCCGCTTCGCCAAGGACCAGCTCAAGGCCATTGTCGAGCGCATCGAGCGGCTTGAAGAGGAAAAGAAGGCGACCTCCGACGACATCCGCGATGTCTACGCCGAGGCCAAGGGCAACGGCTTCGATGTCAAGGCGCTGCGTTCCATCGTCAGCTTGCGCAAGCAGGACACCGACGAACGCCGCGAGCAGCAGGCCGTGCTCGAGACCTACATGCACGCGCTGGGAATGTTGAACTAAAGCGCTTGAACTAGCGCAGCGACGCCGTCGTCTGCGGCGCGAAGGTCGCGGTCGCGAGGAACACCACCGCGCTGCCGGTGAAGCGGTCGGCCACCATGCCGAGATGCGGATCGGCCGAGAAACTCATCGCCACCGACTGCGCCGGCTTGACCAGCAAATCATGCTGCCAGCGCGGATCGATCGCGCCGACCCGCGTCGTGGTCATGAAGCCGCGAACGCTCGGCGTCAGCATGGCGGCGCGCAGCCACGGACTGTCGATGCGCGTGCCGCCGCCCATCGCCAAGGCCGGCGCCAGCGGCGGCTTGACCACCGCGGAACTGTTGGACGAGGTCGGGATCACGCGCGCTTCCGCCGGCATCTGCGGTAGGCGCGAGCCCATCGGGCGGGCGCGCTCGGTGAGAGGGGTATCGGAAGCTGTGGCATAGGCGAGCGCCTCGTTGGGCGCGCTGCCGGTGGTCGTCTGATCGAACGAGGCCGTCTCATACGAAGTACCGGCTGTGATCGCCGGCGGCAGCGCCGGGCCCGCCTCGACAGCGCCGCGCCAATAGCCGCGGTTGTCGAATGTGCTGCCCGCCGACGCCGTCACGATCGGCTGCTGGGCCGGCCGCGGTTTCGGCAATACCGCCGCGACCTCAACCGGTTTCGGCCGCGCCGCCGGCATCGGCACGATATGCTCGACCGCGACCTGCTTGGGCGCCGGGCTCAGGCTGGCAACGGCCACAGGCGCGCGCTGCTGTTTCGGCGCAGGTTGTTTGGCCGCCAGCTGCTCGCTTGGCTCATCCTCGTCTTTGGTATTGAAAATCCTGGCCAGCAGGCTGCGCTGCTTGGGCTGCGCGGCCTCCTGCTCCTGGCTGGCGGTGATCACGCCGGCCTCGCGCGCGGCTTCCAGCGACGTGCCGGAAGGAACCGCGCCGTTTTGCTCGACGTCGGCGAGCGCCAGCGCGTAGCCGGGCAGCGGCTGCCCATCGGCCGGAATATGCACGGTGCGCCCGTCCGGGAAAATCTTGACCAGTTCCTCGCGCGGGATTCGGGGCCAATGGCGGATTGTGCCGGTGTCCATGTGCACGAACGGCGAGCCCGAGGTCGGATAAAATCCGACGCCGCCGCGCTGCAGCCGCAGGCCCTCGGCGCGGACCGCGGCGAGCGGCACGCCGGGAATGTAGAAATCGATGGCGTTGCCGTTGATGTGCTGGCTGAATTGCGCGACGCCGGTCGAGCGCGCGCGCAACATGGCGTTGGTATCCGGCGAACGGTAGCCGCAGATCACCTGGATCGGTTCGGTGGCGCCGAGCTCGCGATAGCTCTCCCACATCAGATCGAACAGATGCGGATCCATGTGGGTTTCTTGTTCGCGCCGCCAGTCGCGCATGAACCAGTCGAGCTTCTTCAGCGCGGCATCGTCGTAGCGGCCGTTGCGCTTGAAAGTGACGGTGATGGTTTCGTCGGTATGGACGTGATGGAAGGTGAGCGTGCGGGTGTCGCCTTCGGCGACGGCGTTTTGCAGGGAGTTATTGGCGCCGAGCAGGATGAATCCGGCCACGCCGAAACGTGCACTGGCGCGTGCTACGGACAACAGGACAGGAAGCTCGCGCCACGCGCCAACCGACACTGCAATATTCCGTGATTTACACTGTCCCACTGCCGCTCCCCCCGGAGCGAGCGGCTCCGGCAGCGACGTTATGCAGTCTTATCGGGAAGGGTTAACTTGCGCTTAGCGGCCGCCCCCCGACCGTCTTTGGGTAACCGCGGAAAATGGCCAAATATGGCCCGCGTTGGGGTGTCCAAAGGACCGGGGATTGGAACTTTTGCCCCGAGAATGCAAACGGCCGGGGCTGGCCCGGCCGTCATGAAGCGCGATTTAGCTCGCCAAACCTACCGAAACAGCCGCTCGAAGAACACCAGCGGGTTTTCCGCCTCGCGCCGTTCGACCCGGCGCAGGATTTCCTGGTTGGACTTGGCGGTCGCCGCGTCGCGCTTGGGGTCCTGCGGCGGCGCGACATCGGCGATGCGGCGTTCGTCGCTGTGCATGATGGAATTGATGCGGGCGTCGAAGCCGTAGATGTCGTCGCGCAGCACCAGTTTGCCGTCGTCGACGAAGGCGGTCTGGTAGGTGAGGTGCACCGTCGGCTTGTTGATCAGCTTGAAGGTCTTTTCCTCCTTGCCGAACATGCCGAGCAGTTGCTGCGAGTTCGGCGTCTGACCGTTCATCGCCAGATGCAGCATGATCTCGCCGAACTTGGTCGGGTCTTCCACCCGCATGCAGCCGTGGCTGAAGGCGCGCTTGTCGGCGGCGAACAGCCGCTTCTCCGGCGTGTCGTGCAGGTAGACCTGGAACTTGTTGGGGAAGTTGAATTTGATGCGGCCGAGCGCGTTGGCGGCTCCGGGCGGCTGCACCACGTTGATGTTGCCGTCGAGGCCCTTTTTCACTTCGAGGCCCATGCGGTCGAAGATGTTCGGATCGCTGGCGTAAAGCGGCAGCAATTCGTTCTGGATGATCGACTGCGGCACGAACCACGACGGATTGACCAGCACGTTATCCATCGACGCGCTCAACAGCGGGGTCGGCGTCTGCGGCTTGCCGGCGACGATCTTGGTGCGCCAGGCCAGCTGGTGATCGTGTACCACCTTGAGCGTGTAATCCGGGATGTTGACCATCACGTAGGTCTTGCCGAGATCGCGCGGCAACCAGCGCCAGCGCTCCATGTTGGCGGTGACACGATCGATCTGCTGGGTGGTTGAAAGCGGCTTCGGACCGTTGATGGCGGCGAGCGTGCGTGCGTCGACGACGCCGGTCGGCTTGATGTTGGCGTTGGCCTGCACGTGCTTGACGGCATCGAACAACGCCTTGTCGTAGGCGAGGTCGCCCGCCTTGCCGCGCAGGTGCAGACGTTGGCGTAATTCCGGCACGCGCGCGTCCTTGTCGCCCGGCTTGATCGGACGGCCGTCGGCAATGCGGTTGTCGGCTTCGGCGCGCGGCTCGCTGCTGCGCAGTTCGGCGAGTTTGACCTTGAGCGCGCGGAAGCCGTCATGCGGCGGGTTGTAGGTTTCGAGCGCCGCGCCGGCATCGCCGCTGTCGGCGACCTTGCGCAGGATATCGGCCGGCTCCGGCGTGTGGCTGCCGTAGTCGACTTCCACAAGCACGCGGGTCGGCGCGATGCGGCCGGACGCCAGATGTCGCGCGTAAGTGAGCATCGAATTGGTAAGCTGGATGTCGTCGTCGGCCGCAGCCTCCGCGCTTTGCGCCGCGCCGAAGTCCGGCACCGGGTAATCGGCCGGGTCGAGGCCGTCGCTCGCGGCATTCTTGAGCTGGCCGATCACGGATTTGGCGCGTGCGTTGAGATGGCCCTCGCTGACCCAGATCGGCGCGTAATTGCGCGCGGCGTAGAAGGATTCCATCGCCTTGCGCTCCGGCACGCGGTCGATGCGGCGCTCCAGTTGCTTGCCGGCAACGATGCCGCGCAATTTATCGCCGATCTGGGCATCGCCGAAGCCCAGCACGCGGTCGAGCGTGTGATCGATGGTGCGGTCAAGCGTGCCCTTGATGCCGATGTCGGAATTCTGCGGCGTGGCGGCGATCGGCATCGGCTCCGGCGCGGGCGGCGGCAACGGCGCGGCGTCGCGATGGCGCGGCATCTGGTCGTTGAGCGACGGCGGCATCGGCACGACGGCTTCGATCCGGTCGGGCGCGGCGACGGCATGCGTCGGCGCTGCGATCAGCGTCAGCATTGTGCCGGCCAACAGGAGGTCGAGTTTATTCTTACGCATGGCGCGCTCCACGTCGCGGATGACGTTGCCATTATGCGGCCGAATGCGCGGCGCGACGAACGAATTTAGCTCAAATGCTAAAGTTAACTTCGATCACGGCTAACGCGGGAGGCGCGCATGGTTAAAGCGCGCGCGTTTACCAATTCACGCCGTGACGTTTTCCTTTTCCGTTGCTGCTTTGTCAGTCGATTCTTGCGGCGTCTGTTCGACGCCGAGGCCTTCGAGTTTGCGATAAAGCGTCGATCGGCCGATTTTTAGACGGCGCGCGACCTCCGACATCTGCTCGCGGTAATGCGCGATGGCGAAGCGGATGGTTTCGCGCTCGATCTCTTCGAGCGGTCGCGCCTCGCCTTGGGCATCGGTCAGCGCCAGCATGTTCATAGTTAATGGCGCAGCGTGAGCGGCGTCGCGCGCGTCCGGCCAGGCGGCGGCGATCGCGGGCGAGGGGTCGATCACCGGCTGCGCGGCGAGAGCGTCGGGGCCGACATGCGCGGAGACTTGCGGGAATTCGCGCACGCCGATCTGTTCGCCGTCGGTCAGCACGACCGCGCGGAAAATCGCATTTTCGAGCTGGCGCACATTGCCCGGCCAACGATGGGCCGCGAGCAAGGCCAGCGCCTCGGCATCGATGCCGCGCACGCGTTTTCCCTCTTCGGCCGCGATGCGCGCCAGGAAGTGCCGCGCCAGCGCAGGGATATCCTCGGTGCGCTGCCGTAGCGGCGGGACCGAAATCGGAAACACATGCAGGCGATAGAATAGGTCCTCGCGAAACCGTCCGGCCTTCACATCGGCGATCAGGTCGCGGTTGGTGGCCGAGATGATACGGACGTCGACTTTCACGCTGCCGCGACCGCCGACCGGCTCGACCTCGCCCTCCTGCAGCGCGCGCAACAGCTTGACCTGCGCGGCGAGCGGCAATTCGCCTACCTCGTCGAGGAACAACGTGCCGCCGTCGGCCTCGATGAATTTTCCGGCGTGCTTGTCGGTGGCGCCGGTGAAGGCGCCTTTCTCGTGGCCGAACAAAATCGACTCGACCAAATTCTCCGGCATGGCGCCGCAATTGACCGCGACGAAGGGCTTGGCGCGGCGGGAGCCTGAGCCGTGGATGGCACGGGCGATCAGTTCCTTGCCGACGCCGGATTCGCCTTCGATCAGCACGGGAATTGTCGAGGCGGAGGCTTTCTCGGCCGATTTCAGCACCGACTGCATCGCGGCCGAGCGCGTGATGATATCGGCGATCGTGAGCGTGCCGTCGTGCTTGCGCTTGAGCCGTTGCAATTCGCCGGCCAGCGCCTTGGTGGCGAGCGCGTTGCGCAGCGAAACTTGCAGGCGCTCCGGGCTCGCCGGCTTGACCACGAAGTCGGCCGCGCCCGCGCGCATCACCGAAACCACATTGTCGATGCCGCCATGGGCGGTCTGCACGATCACCGGAATGTCGAGGCCGGCCTCGCGCATGCGCGCCAGCACGCCGAGCCCGTCGAGATCCGGCATCACCAGGTCGAGCACCACGCAGTCGATGCGCTGGCCCCCGCGCAGCAGCGCCAGGGCCGCGTCGCCGCCGTCCGCGGTCACGGCCTGATAGCCGAAGCGCTGGATCATGGCCTCGAGCAGGCGGCGCTGGACCGGTTCGTCGTCGACAATGAGCACTGTTTCGGACATGAGACCTCACAACAGTCGGCGGCTGTGCCGATTTGGTGCAATGTCGCCGGTCTGCCTTAATGGGCTGTTAAATGCCCCCGCACCGACCTAAATGATCCCCGGTATTTTCCCGCATAAAGACCCCCATGGCCAAAACCTCAGCCCGCAAGAAGCCCGCCAAACCGTCCAAGCTGGGTGTCCTGCCGGAGTGGGACCTAAACGATCTCTATCCGGGGCTCGACAGTCCCGAGCTCAAATGGGACCTGGAGAATGCCGGTAATCAGTGTGTGGCCTTCGAGACCGACTTCAAGGGCCGCCTGGCCACGCTGGCCGCAGGCGGCACGCTCGTCGAGGCGGTCAATCGCTACGAGATCCTCGAGGAACTGCTCGGCCGGCTGATCTCCTATGCCTCGCTGGTCTATGCCGGCAACAGCACCGACCCGGTGCGCGCCAAATTCTATGGCGACGTGCAGGAGCGCATCACCGCGGCCTCGCTGCACCTGTTGTTCTTCACGCTCGAGCTCAACCGCATCGACGATGCCGTGCTTGAAGCGGCGAAGCGCGATGCCGCGCTCGGCCATTACCGGCCCTGGATCGAGGATGTCCGCAAAGACAAGCCGTACCAACTCGAGGACCGCGTCGAGGAGCTCTTCCACGAAAAATCGGTTACCGGCTATTCGGCCTGGAACCGGCAATATGACGAGACCGTCGCCGAGCTTCGTTTCCGGATCGGCGGCAAATCGATGAGCATCGAATTGGCGCTCAACATGCTGCAGGACGCCGACGGCAAGAAGCGCAAGGCGGCGGCCCAGGCGCTGGCCAAGACCTTCAAGCAGAATCTGCGCCCCTTCACGCTGATCACCAACACGCTCGCCAAGGACAAGGAAATTTCCGACCGCTGGCGCGGCTTCAAGGATGTCGCCGACGCGCGCCATCTGTCGAACCAGGTCGAGCCCGAGGTGGTGGAGACGCTGGTCGCCGCGGTGCGCGCGGCCTATCCGAGGCTGTCGCATCGCTATTATGCGCTGAAGGCAAAATGGTTCGGCAAGAAGTCATTGCCATATTGGGACCGCAACGCGCCGCTGCCCAAGGTGGCCCAGCGCACGATTCCCTGGAACGATGCACGCTCAACCGTGCTCACCGCCTATGGCGCGTTCTCGCCGAAAATGGCGGAAGTCGCCGATCGTTTCTTCGAGCGGCACTGGATCGACGCCGCCGTGCGCGAAGGCAAGCAGCCGGGCGCCTTCGCGCATCCGACCGTGCCGTCGGCGCATCCTTACGTATTGCTGAACTATCAGGGCAAGCCGCGCGACGTCATGACGCTGGCGCACGAGCTCGGCCACGGCGTGCACCAGGTGCTGGCGGCGCCCAATGGCGCGCTGATGGCGCCGACGCCGCTCACGCTCGCCGAAACCGCGAGCGTGTTCGGCGAGATGCTCACCTTCAAGAAGCTCCTGGCGCAGACCACCGACAAGAAGCAGCGCAAGGCCATGCTCGCCGCCAAGGTCGAGGACATGATCAACACCGTGGTGCGCCAGATTGCGTTCTACTCGTTCGAGCGCAAGGTGCATCTGGAGCGCCGCAACGGCGAGCTGACGTCGGACAAGATCTGCGAGCTATGGATGTCGGTGCAGGCCGAAAGCCTCGGCCCCGCGATCGAGTTGAAAGCCGGTTACGAGACGTTCTGGAGCTACATCCCGCATTTCATCCATTCGCCGTTTTATGTCTATGCCTATGCGTTCGGCGATTGCCTGGTGAATTCGCTCTATGCGGTCTATGAGAAATCGGCGAGCGGCTTCGCCGAACGTTATCTGGCGATGTTGGCGGCCGGCGGCACCAAGCATCACACCGAGCTGCTAGCGCCGTTCGGCCTCAACGCGCGCGATCCGAAATTCTGGGATGGCGGCCTGAGCGTGATCGCCGGGCTGATCGACGAACTGGAAGCGCTCGAGGCGCGCTAGTCGTCGTTGCAGCCCTTGCGTCCGCCACGGGTCGAGAGCTGATAGTACGCGCATTGCATCTTGATGTCCTGCGCCGGCTGACAGGGGCGCTCGAAGCTATAAACCGTGCGGTAGAGGTCGGAATCCTCGTCGCGTCCGCAAATCATGCGGTGCTTGTGCGAGATCAGATGCGACGACTTTTGCGTGAACACGAGTTTTTGCGTCTGCTTATTGGCGTCGACGGTTGAGAAGGCGATCGGGCCTTCCAATCCGTCGTCGCCATAGGGTTCGAATTCCGTGAACGTATCTTTGCTTTTCTTCAGCTCCGCGATCGCGTCGCTGACCGAATCGGCGGTAAATTTCTTCGGCTTGGAAGCCGGCGCCTTGCCGTCCACGATATAAATCCCATCGCGGTTAAACAGCACGCGCTGGTCGTCGAGTTGGCCCATACAGCCCCATGACAAGATCGCGGCGGAGGCGCCGTTCGTGGCCGCGAGCAGGGCGCAAAGGCAGACGATAAAGCGCACGGGCATGGCTCGTTTCTCCCTGGCTGCTTCCTATATTCGTAGCACACTGGTACCCCGGGGGTTCATGGACACCGACCGCGAAAAAAACCGCTTCTCCGCCCGCGCCAAGCGCTACGCCAATGTCGGCACCAAAGTCGGCGGCGTCGCCGCGCGCATCGCGGGGCAGCGTCTGGTCGGCGCGACCGGCGGCCGGGCCGGCAACGCGCTGGCGCTCGCCGCCGCGCTCGGCGGGCTCAAAGGCCCGATCATGAAGGTGGCGCAACTGCTCGCCACCATTCCCGACGCGCTGCCGCCGGAATACGCCAACGAGTTGATCAAGCTGCAGAGCCAGGCGCCGCCGATGGGCTGGGCTTTCGTCAAGCGCCGAATGAACGCCGAGCTTGGCGCCGACTGGCAAACCAAGTTCAATGAATTCGAGCATCATCCGGCGGCGGCCGCCTCGCTCGGCCAGGTGCATCGCGCTACGGCGCTCGAGGGTTCGAGGCTTGCCTGCAAGCTGCAATACCCGGACATGCAGTCGGCGGTCGAGGCCGATTTGGGCCAGTTGAATCTGTTGATGTCGCTGCGCAAGCGATTCGACCCGGCCATCGACGCCAGCGAGATCGCGGTCGAAATCGGCGCGCGCCTGCGCGAGGAGCTCGACTATCAGCGTGAGGCCAAACACATCGCGCTCTATCGCAATATGCTCAAGGACGAGAACGCCATTCGCGTACCGCAAGTCTGGCCCGAACTCTCGACCGGCCGTCTGCTGACCATGGATTGGATGACCGGCCGCAAGCTGCTCGATCACAAGGACGCCTCGCTTGCCGTGCGCAACCAACTGGCCACCGCCATGTTCACCGCCTGGTGGTTTCCGTTCAGTCGCTTTGGCGTGATCCACGGCGACCCGCATCTCGGCAATTACACGGTATTCGACGACGCCAAGGGCAAGCCTGCCGGTATCAATCTGCTCGACTATGGCTGCATCCGCATCTTTCCGCCCAGCTTCGTCGGCGGCGTGGTCGATCTCTATCGCGGCCTGCTCGAGGGCGACGACGCGCTGGTCGTGCACGCCTACGAGACCTGGGGCTTCAAGCGGCTCAACCGCGAGCTGATCGACGCGCTCAATATCTGGGCTCGCTTCATCTACGGCCCGCTGCTCGACGACCGGGTGCGCAGCATCGCGGACGGCGTCAAGCCGTCACAATACGGTCGCAAGGAAGCTTTCCAGGTGCACCAGGCGCTGAAAAAGCTCGGCTCGGTGACAGTGCCGCGCGAATTCGTGTTCATGGACCGCGCGGCCATCGGGCTGGGCGCGGTGTTCCTGCATCTGGCGGCCGAGCTGAATTTCTACCGGTTGTTCAACGAGGCGATCGACTCCTTCTCGGCGCGCGCGGTGGCGGCGCGCCAGCAAGCCGCGCTCGATAAAGTGGGCCTCAAACCGTCCACTACTTAAGTCGTGCGGGCGTTGCCCTGAACGGCCAAGTACGCTAACCCCTCTGCTGCAGGGCATTCCGGAGACCTCCCCCCATGGCCGACCACGGCACCGTCGAATACGCCACCGCGACCGGAAACGACTATCCGGCGCATGAAGATACCTACGAGCGCTTCATTTTCTTCACATTCGCGGGCATCCTGCATGTGATCAGCCTGCTGTTTGGACTGACCGTCGGCGGCGTGATGGGACACTGGTTCATGGCGATACCGGTCTTCCTTCTGGCGATCATCGGCTTGGTCGCGAGCCTGCTGAGCGGCTCGAAGTCGCCGAGCTATGTGACCTTCACGATCTGTTTCCTGATCTTCGCGTTTGCCGGGCTTTCGCACTAGGACCCGTGACACGGGGAGACGCGAATGCGATTTGCCGTAGCACGCGAGTCCGACGCCGGAGAGCCGCGCGTCGCGGCCACCCCTGAAACCGTCACGAAATTTAAAGGCCTCGGCGCCGACGTCATGGTCGCGCGCGGCGCCGGCATCGCATCCGGCATTCCCGACGCCGACTTCGAGGCGGCGGGCGCCACCGTCGGCGACAACGTCACCAAGGACGCCGACGTGGTGCTCAAGGTGCGCCGGCCCGCCGCTAACGAGCTGGCCGGTTACAAGAAAGGCGCGCTGGTCGTCGCGATCATGGATCCCTACGGCAACGAAGCCGCGCTCAAGCAGATCGCGGACGCGGGGCTTGTTGCCTTCGCCATGGAATTGATGCCGCGCATCACGCGCGCGCAGTCGATGGACGTACTGTCGAGCCAGGCCAATCTTGCCGGCTACCGCGCGGTGATCGACGCGGCCGAGGAATACGGCCGCGCGCTGCCGATGATGATGACCGCGGCCGGCACCGTGCCGGCGGCAAAAGTGTTCATCATGGGCGTCGGCGTCGCCGGTCTGCAGGCGATTGCGACCGCGCGCCGTCTCGGCGCCATTGTCACCGCCACTGACGTGCGGCCCGCCACCAAGGAGCAGGTCGAAAGCCTCGGCGCGAAATTTCTCGCGGTTGAGGACGAGGAATTCAAGAACGCGCAGACCGCCGGCGGCTACGCCAAGGAAATGTCGAAGGAGTACCAGGCCAAGCAGGCGGCGCTGGTGGCCGAGCACATCAAGAAACAGGACATCGTCATCACCACCGCGTTGATTCCCGGGCGGCCCGCGCCGCGGCTGATCACCAAGGACATGGTCGCCTCGATGCGCCCCGGCTCGGTCATCGTCGATCTCGCGGTCGAGCGCGGCGGCAATGTCGAAGGCGCCAAGCCCGGCGAGGTCGTGCAGGCCGGCCCTGCCAAGATCGTCGGCCATCTCAACGTGCCGGGGCGGCTGGCGGCCTCGGCCTCGGCGCTCTACGCCAAAAATCTTTATACGTTCGTCGAAACGCTGATCGACAAGAAGGAAAAGAAGCTCGCGATCAATTGGGACGACGAAATCGTCAAAGGCACGCTGCTGACGCGCGACGGCGCTATCGTGCATCCGAACTTCAAGCCAAAGAGCTGAGGGAGAACGACATGGAACACCTCGCCAATGCGGTCGATCCCTTCGTGTTCCGATTGTCGATTTTCGTGCTGGCCGTGTTCGTCGGCTACTACGTGGTCTGGTCGGTGACGCCGGCGCTGCACACGCCGCTGATGTCGGTGACCAACGCGATTTCCTCGGTGATCGTGGTCGGCGCGCTGTTGGCGGTGGGCGTCGCGCTCATCGCCGACGACAACGGCACGATCCTGGCGCGCGCGTTCGGTTTTGTCGCGCTGGTGTTTGCTTCGGTCAATATCTTCGGCGGCTTCCTGGTCACCCAGCGCATGCTGGCGATGTACCAGAAGAAAAAGAAGTGAGCGCGCAATGAGCCCCAATCTCGTCGCGCTGCTCTATCTGGTCGCCGGCGTCCTGTTCATCCAGGCGCTGCGCGGCCTGTCGAGCCCGGATTCGAGCCGGCGCGGCAATCTGCTCGGCATGATCGGCATGACCATCGCGGTGCTGACCACGCTCGGCGCCCATCCGCCGGCGGGGGCTCTCGCCTGGGCATTGGTGGTTGGCGGCATCGCGCTCGGCGGCGGCATCGGCGCGGTTATCGCGCGGCGCGTGCCGATGACCTCGATGCCGGAACTGGTCGCCGCCTTCCACTCGCTGGTCGGCATGGCGGCGGTGCTGGTGGCGGCGGGCGCGTTCTATGCCCCGGCGGCCTTCGACATCGGCAGCGAAGGCCACATTCATTCGCAGAGCCTCGTGGAGATGTCGCTCGGCGTGGCGATCGGCGCCATCACCTTCACGGGCTCGGTGATCGCGTTCATGAAATTGTCGGGCCGCATGAGCGGCAAGCCGATCATGTTGCCGGCGCGGCACGCCATCAACATCGCGCTCGCGCTGGCGTTGGTGTTTTTCATCTACGGCTTCTTCGTCTCGCAGAGCCCGATGGATTTCTGGCTGATCGTCGCGATTTCGCTCACTCTCGGCGGACTGATCATCATCCCGATCGGCGGCGCCGACATGCCGGTGGTGATCTCGATGCTCAATTCCTATTCGGGCTGGGCGGCTGCCGGCATCGGCTTTACGCTGGGCAATTCCGCGCTGATCATCACCGGCGCGCTGGTCGGTTCCTCGGGCGCGATCCTGTCCTACATCATGTGCCACGCCATGAACCGCTCGTTCATTTCGGTAATTCTTGGCGGTTTCGGCGGCGAGGTGGCGGGACCGGCCGGCGGCGGCGCCGAGCACCGGCCGGTCAAGCTCGGCTCTGCCGAGGACGCCGCTTACATCATGAAGAACGCGCAGAAGGTCATCATCGTGCCCGGCTACGGCATGGCGGTGGCGCAGGCGCAACATGCGCTGCGTGAAATGGCCGACCGTCTCAAGAAGGAGGGCGTCGAGGTCAAATACGCCATCCATCCGGTGGCGGGCCGCATGCCCGGCCACATGAACGTGCTGCTGGCCGAGGCCAACGTGCCGTACGACGAAGTGTTCGAGCTGGAAGACATCAATTCCGAGTTCGCCCAGGCCGATGTCGCCTTCGTGATCGGCGCCAACGACGTGACCAATCCGGCGGCGGAAGAGGACAAGACCTCGCCGATTTACGGCATGCCGGTGCTGCAAGTGTGGAAGGCGGGCACGGTGATGTTCATCAAGCGGTCGCTGGCCTCCGGCTATGCCGGCATCGACAACCCGCTGTTCTACCGCGACAACACCATGATGCTCTTGGGCGACGCCAAGAAAATGACCGAGAGCATTGTCAAGGCGATGTGAGCTAGGCCGACTCCAGAATCTTTTCCGCAGGCACAATACTGGGCGCGTCGACTTTGTTCTGCGCCTCCGGCACGGCGTAGCGAAACACGCGGCCATGCAGCGTTACTGTCGGAGCGATGCCGTAATGGCCGTCGCCGAACACCGCGATGCGGCGTTCCAGCTCGCTTTCCGAAATCCAGGCGGGAATGTCGCACATGGCCTGGTACATGCGGCGCGTGCTCTTGCGCCCGCTCCACTTGATCGGAAGCTTGGCGAGCGGCTCGCGCTGCGCTGCCAGCTTCGGCGCCAGCTGCCAGAACAGCCGCGCCAACTGGACGAAGGCCAATTCCTGCAGACGCAGTACGCTTGCGCGTGGCGGGATATCGAAAAGTTCGACGCCAATAATCGGCCCGGCATCGACCCGCTCGATCATCCGGTGCGCGGTCGCGCCGAAACGGCGGGCTCCGTCATAGATCGCGAAATGCGCCGGCACCCAGCCTGGATAATGCGGCGGGCCGGGGTGGAAATTATAGGCGCCGAAGCCGAGCGCGTTCAGAATGTGCGCCGGCACGACCACGTCGGTGACGAAGGCGATCAAGCGCGCGCGGGCGAGCAAATCCGGCGCGAGCGCCTCCAGGTCCGCCAGCGATTTCGCCGCGCGAACGTCCAGCCGCGCGTTGTGGCCGCGCAGCACGCCGGTCAAAGGGCCCTCCTCGACCGGGCCGGTCAGCAGGATGACGGTACCGAACACGGCTGCTCAGGCCGTCAGGTCGACCAGACTCGTGGACGCCGCCGGCGCCGTGGGGTCGGTGCTGGCCGTCGACGTGGCGGATTGCGATTGATCGGCATCGGCGGCCTTGTGATGGTGGCTGCCATGATGGTGATGCGCGCCCTGGGCGGCCTGCATCTGCTGCTGCAGCTGCGCCAGCGCCTGTTGCGCCTTGCCCAGATCGCCGGATTGCAAGGCGTCGCCGATCTGGTCGAGCGCCTGCGTTAGCGGGCTGCTCGGATTGTTGCTGGCCGCCTGGCTCAGCGTCGAATAGGCGCTCTGCGCGGCCGAGAGGTTGCCGGATTGGATCGCGCTGGTCAGTTGCCCGAACGCCTGAAGCATCGCGTTGGCCGGCGGCGTAACGCCAGCCAGAGTGGGTGAAACTGGAGAGATTGCCATGACACGTCTCCGGCAGGACCAATCTGTCCCGCATGGAATCGCGTCGCCCGTGCTCAGCGTGTTAGTCGAGGGGGATTTGCAAAGCGTTAAGGATAATTGGTTGGCGTCAACCGGCGCGATTTTTTACGAAAGTTTTATGCGGGCTCGCCCGGCAGCGGCACCGCGCAGTGCACGCGTACGCCGTCCGGCCGATAGTCGATCGTGGTCTTGGCCTGAATCTGCCCCGGCAAGACCAGTTCCAGCAGCCGCGAGCCGAAGCCCTGCCGCTTTGGCTTGTCGACTTGCGGGCCGCCGCTTTCCACCCAATCGATATTGAGCGTTCGGCGCGCGGCGTCGATCACGATGGTCCAGCTCACGTCGAGCTTGCCGCCATAGACCGAGAGCGCGCCGTATTTGGCGGAATTGGTGGTGAGCTCATGGACCGCCATCCCGAGCGACACCGCCAGCCGCGACGGCACGTTGACGCCCGGACCGCTGAGGCGAATGCGCGCGTCGTTGCCGTCATCGAAGGCGTCGAGTTCGCTGTGCAGGATATCGGCGAAGGTCGTGGCGTGGCCCTCCTCGGTCAGCAGCACATGGGTTTTGGCCAGCGAACCGATGCGGCCGATCAGCGCGTTCTTGAATTCCTCGACGGTGTCCGATGAGCGGGCGGTCGAGCCCATGATCGCCTGCACGGTGGCGAGCGTGTTCTTGACGCGGTGATGCAACTCGCGGACCAGCAGCGCCTGCTGCTCCTCGGTGCGTTTGCGCTCGGTGATATCGACCAGCATGTTGACGGCGCCGATCAGCTTGCCGGATTCGTCGTGCAGCGGCGTCGGATAAGGAATGAACGGCACCCGCGTGCCGTCGGGACGCTCGCAAGCCGCTTCCATGCCGCGCACAGCACGGTCTTCCTTCAGCGCGATCGCCATCGGGCATTCGTCGTGCCGCAGCGGCGTGCCGTCCGGCCAGAACAGTTTCCAGGAGCCGCACCATTCGCTCGAGCCGAGCGTGGGCCGGTGGCCCCAAAGCTCGACGGCCGACTCGTTGTAATAAGTGATCCGCCCGGCGGCGTCGGTCGTGTAGACCGCGGCGGGCAGGGCGTCGAGCAATTCGCGGAACCGGCGGTCGCGTTCGCGCAAGGCCGCATGGCCGCGGGCCGGCTCGCCGATTGGCACCACATTCTCAACCGCCGCCGCGCCGCCGCGCACAGCGACGACGCGTTCGAACTCGCTTTCGAGAAATCCGATCGGCTTGTCCATTCCCCACCCAAGTCTACGCATACCTGTAGCCCGCCGGCGCTTGAGAACGCACAGCCCCGCGATCTAAACGCGCTCGTCTTAAAATGGTTTCATGGAAAGGGACAAAATTTCAGAGAGTTCGGCCAGATTTCCTTAACAATACCCAAATACCGGCCGCTAACCCTCGATTACAGTGTCCTGTACATGACATAGGCGTCGACCACGCCCAGCGAGGGATGCCGGAACGCCCCCGGCAGCCGGCCGACGATCGCAAAGCCGCAGGCCTGCCACAGCCGTACCGCGCGCGCGTTTGAGGCAATGACGAAGTTGAACTGCATGGCGGCAAAGTGGCGCGAGCGCGCCCGGTCCAGCGAATCTTGGCACATCGCCCGCGCCACGCCGCGGCCTGATGCCTCGCCCGCGACCACGTAGCCGCAATTCGCCACATGGGCGCCGCCGCCTTTGTTGTTGTCGCGCAGATAATAGGTGCCCACCACCGTGCCGTCTTGTTCGGCGACGAACACCGCGTGGCCGGCGCTGCGCCAATAGGCCAGCGCGTCAGCGCGGCTGATGTCGCGCGGCTGCGGATAGGTCTCGCCGGCGCGGAACACTGGCTCGAGGATGCGCCAGATAGCCTCGTCGTCGACGGGCAGAGCAGAGCGGATGGCGGGCGCAGGGCTCATGAAAGCATTGCTATCAGTTTTCCAGGCCCGGCCAGAAGCCCGTCGTCATGCAACCATGGCCTTGCCGGCGCGTTGTTCCACGGGGACACATCCATATTTTTTGAGGATTTTCGCACATGGATCCGATTCGCAACTTCGGCATTATTGGCCTCGGCAAAATGGGCGCCGACCTTGCCATCAACGCGCTCCACCACGGCTACGGCGTGGCGGGAATGGATACGCACGCGGTCTCCAGCGACCTGACAGCCAAGGGCCTGAAAGCGGCGACCGATGCCAAGCAATTCGTCGCGCTGCTGACGTCGCCGCGCTTCATCATCATGTACGTGCCGGCCGGCCCGCCGGTGGACGCGGTGCTGGCCGAGCTCATCGATAATTTGCAGCCCGGCGACATCATCGCGGACGGCGGCAACTCCTATTGGGGCGATTCCATCCGCCGTCACGCGCGGCTGAAAGAGAAGGGCATTCATTTTATCGACGCCGGCACGTCGGGCGGCCCGGGTGGCGCGCTCGACGGCGCCTGCTTCATGGTCGGCGGCGAGGACACTGCCGTCGCCATGATCGAGCCGATCCTGCGCAAGCTCGCGGTCGAGGGCGGTTACGTCCGCGCCGGCGGGCCGGGCGCCGGTCATTTCACCAAACTAGTGCACAACGGCATCGAGTTCGGAATGTTGCAGGCGATCGGCGAGGGCGTCAGCCTGCTCGAGAACTTCCGTGAGCCGCTGCCGATTGCCGACGTGCTGGCCTGCTGGCGGCATGGCTCGGTCATTCGCTCCTGGCTGGTCGATCTGATGGAGACCATGTACCGCAAGCAAGGCGGGCTCGAAAAAATCCCGCCCTATGTCGACGATACCGGTGAAGTGAATTGGCTGGTCGACGATGCGTTGCACATGGAAGTTCCGATCCCGGTGATCACCCAATCGGTCGTGCAACTGGTCGCCTCGCGCGACGGCAAACACGACGCTTCGCGGGCCATCGCCATGATGCGGCACGGTTTCGGCGGTCATCCGTATGGTTCGGTGACGAATATCGCGCATGAACGTCATACCGGACGGGTCGGCGGCTTCGTCGACAAAAGCGGCAACGGAGCGGCGCTATGACCAAACAAATCGGGCGTTACGCCTGGGCGATCGCGGAGGGCTATATCCCGCCGGCCTCGACCGGGACGACGCGCGAGCTCATCAGCCATGAAACGGTCTGCATACTCAACGCCGGCGACGAGGATGCGCGGATCGAGATCATGGTCTATTTCGCGGATCGTGAGCCGGTGGGGCCTTACAAATTCACCTGCGGTGCGCGGCGCACGCTGCATCTGCGCTTCAACGACTTCACCGACCCCGCGCCGGTGCCCAAGGGCACTGATTTTTCCAGCGTCATAACCTCGAGCGTGCCGGTCATCGCGCAGCATACGCGGCTCGACACGCGGCAACCCGCGCTGGCGCTGATGAGCACCATGGCATTCCCGCTCGACTGATTATTCCGCCGCCTGCTGCGCGGGCGCTGCGTCCGCGAGCTTGGGATTGATCTCGCAGGCCTCTTCCCAGCTGACCACATTGAGCGACTTGACCAGCTTGCCGACACCGTCGGTCTGGGCGCAGAGCTGGCCGAGCTCGATGATCTCTTCGTCGCTGAAATGCTGCTGCAGGTCCCGATAGACCTCGTCCTTGTCGATGGCGTGCTCGCCCTGCTTGAACAGATTGGCGTAGCGCAACGCCGCCTTCTCGCGCGGCGTGAAATGCGGGCTGGTTTCGTAGGAAAACAGATCGCCGATCATTTCCTCGGTCAGGCCTTCGGCTTTGGCGACGTTGGAGCGCACGGTCGAGCAATAACCGCATTGGTGTGCGACCGAAATCTGGATGCGGCACATTTCCTTGAGCTTGTGCGGCAGCACGCCTTCGTACAGCACCTTGTTCCACAGCTCGACCCAGGCAGTACCAACTTTGCTGCGCGTCATGATGCTCACGACGCGCGGATCGGGCGCGCCGGTCCGTTTGGCGGATTCGATCATCGCGCTGATCTGCGGCGTCTTTTCGGGTTCCTCGATGTAGCGCAAGCGCGGCATGGCGTTTCTCCCCGTGGGCCTGTTGCGGCAACGCTACGGCGATGGCGCAGCCTGGGCAATCCCGCGGGCCGTCACGCTTGTGTTATGAGGGGCCATGACCGCGTTGAAATGGCTGCTGATACTCGCCGTGGTGGGCTACGGCGGATTGCTCGCGCTGATGTATGTGTTCCAGCGCGCGCTGATGTATTTTCCCGACGCCACCCGCATCGCCCCGGCGCAGGCCGGGTTGCCGCAGGCCGAGGAAGTCAGCCTCACCAGCAGCGACGGCGAGCATTTGTTCGCCTGGTATGTCGCGCCGCGCGCGGCCAAGCCGGTCGTGATTTATTTCCAGGGCAACGCCGAGGGCCTGAGCGCCCGCGTCAATCGCTTCACTTGGTTGACGGCCGACGGCACCGGTCTGTTGGCGTTGTGTTATCGCGGCTATGGCGGCTCAAGCGGCACGCCCAGCGAACAAGGCCTGATCCTCGACGCGCGCGCGGCCTATGATTTCGTGCGCGCGCGTTATGCGGCCAGGCGCATCGTGCTGTTCGGCGAGTCGCTCGGAACCGGCGTCGCGGTGGCGCTGGCCTCCGAGCGTGAAATCGGCGCGCTCATTCTCGACGCGCCGTATTCGTCGACCGCCGACGTCGGCGCCGCCGCCTATCCGTTCGCGCCGGTGCGCTGGCTGATGAAAGACACGTTCCGCTCCGACGAACGCGTCGGCCGCGTCTCGGCGCCGCTTTTGGTGCTGCATGGCGAGCGCGACACAATCGTGCCGATCCGCTTCGCCGAAAAATTGTTCGCGCTGGCGCGCGAGCCCAAGCGCTTCGTGCGCTTTCCGCAGGGCGGCCACGTCAACCTCGACGACTATGGCGCGGCGAACGTGATCAAGGATTTTCTCGACGGCTTGCATTGAGCCCGCGCGAGGCGCGGCCTAAGCTCGCCGGACGCAAAGGGCGATAGCATGACAAGGACGGTCGCGCGGCTGATTTTTTCCCTGGCGTTGCTGACCGCGGGCGCGGCGCTTGCGGCCGAGCCGGTGCGCCATGTGCCGATTTATGTCGAGCCGTTTTACCGGTCGGCGCCGACGCCGGACGGCAAGCCGGAAGTGGCGGTCGGCAAGCAGTACAATGAGTTGCTCGCCTCCGCCAAGCGCGAGGACATCCTGGCCGCGCGCGATATGGTCACTGCCAAGCCGGATCTGGTCACGCCGATGACGCTGATGGTGCTTGCCATCCGCTTCTACGACGTCGGCTTGCGCGACGAGGCGGTGTTCTGGTTCTACGCCGCCAAGGACCGCTACATCGTGATGTCGGAGGTGCTCGACGTGAAATCGCCGTTGCTCGCGCAAGCCGCCGACGCGATGGGCAGCTTCTCGGCGCTGGCCGGCCCGGTCATCAACGGCTACGCCTTCTGTGATTTCGCCAAGCAAAGAGAACTGCATGCCAAGGCGGTCGCCTGGGTCGAGAACAATCCCTACGGCGTCATGTTTATGGATCGCGCGTCGGCGTTGCCCGGCGAGCGCGCCGCGAACGCCAAACGCGCGGTGCGAAATGCCAGGGAACGCGCCGCCAAGGAGAGCGCCTATTTCGACGATGCCAAGAACGTCGAGGCCTTCACCGCCACGCGCAAGCAGAACGACGCCGGCGTGAAGTTCTGCTGGAAGTAACGGCGCAAAAAAAATAGCGCGGGCTTGTTACGGCCCGCGCCACGTCAAATTCGAAACCAAAGCTCGTTAGAAGCCCGAGCCGCCACCGCCGCCGAAACGCGGGGGACCGCCACGGCCGCGGCCACCGCCGCCCGGGCCACCGGGTCCGCCGGCAGCGCCTGGAACCACGCGCGGCTTCATCGGCAGCAGGCCTTCGCGCTGCATCTTCTTGCGCGCCAGCTTGCGGGCGCGACGAATCGCTTCCGCCTTTTCGCGCGCTTTCTTTTCGGAGGGTTTTTCGTAATGACCGCGGAGTTTCATCTCGCGGAAAATGCCCTCGCGCTGCATCTTCTTCTTGAGCGCCTTGAGGGCCTGATCGACATTGTTGTCGCGAACCAGAACTTGCACGCATGCTCCTTGGTTGATGAAGGGCCGGATTTTGGGTCGAAAGCCGCTGTAAAAGCGGGCCTTCTGAGTCGCGCGGCTCTAGCAGAAAAGGTCTTAAGAGTCCACAATTGCCATCGAGGGGTAGTGAGACTGAAAAATGCGCCTGATCATTAGGGGGGCCAGTAAGGCGGACGAGACAGCGGTAATCGCCTTGTGGCGCATCTGCGAATTAGTGGTCAGTCACAACGACCCTATTGCCGATTTCCGATTTGCTCGGGCCAAGGAAAATTCCGATGTTCTTATCGGGGTGAACTCAGACGAAGAAATTATCGGGAGCACCATGGTCGGGCATGACGGGCACCGGGGACGGCTCTATTACGTCGCAGTTGCCCCGGTTCATCGCTCTAAAGGAATTGGTCGTGCAATGGTGCGGGCCGGGGAACAGTGGCTTGCACAGCGGGGTGTAGCAAAGGCTCAACTAATGATCCGGGAAACAAATACAGAAGTTGCCGCCTTTTATGAGAGGATTGGTTTCAAGACGATCCCTAGGACCGTCATGGAGAAATGGTTGCGGCCTTCAAATTAGGACACTACCCATCGAGGCCAAAACTTGACCATGAGCAATTAATGGAGAGAACCAGCGCCTGATTAACGAAAGATGTCCTGATGTCAGATCACTGGGAACTTGTTATTCGCCTGCTCATTGCCGCCGGGCTTGGAAGCCTGGTTGGCGCGGAACGCGAGCGGTTAATCTGGGCGGCGGGATTACGCACGCACACGCTCGTGTGTGTTGGGTCATGCCTTTTCATGGTGGTTTCGGCTTATGGCTTTGCAACCGTCATTGGTCCCGGAGTCGTTTTGGACCCCTCACGCGTGGCCGCTCAGGTTGTGTCCGGTATTGGCTTTCTTGGCGCAGGCTCCATTTTGCTTCGTGGGGACTTGGTTCGCGGCCTAACGACTGCCGCCAGCCTTTGGACGGTCGCTGCAATCGGTCTTGCAGTCGGCGGCGGTCTTTACGTCGAGGCTGTAGCCGCGACAATCATCATTCTGGTGATTCTTGCAGGCATCAAACCGCTGGAAAAATGGTATCAGCGCCGCAGTCAAACTCTCAATATCCGTGTGCGCGCCAACAGCGGCAAATTGTCGTTGGATGCAGTCAATGAAGCATCGGGCTTTAGTGCTGGCCGGATAAGCCGGTACACTTGCACGCCGACCTCAGACCGAAAGACTGACGAGATAAATATCATCATCAAGCACCTGTCGTCCGAAAGCATGGACGAAATTGTTCGTAAGCTATCGACGCTGCCCAATGTTAGGGAAGCGGAGAAGGTTTAAAATTAGGACGCTCTCCGGTCTATCGATCCTTTCCCCGTGGTCCGGCCGCCCGATTTTCGCGAAGGGACATCGATGGTTGTCTGGAGCGGCAGCGAGGGGCGAGCGATAGGCCGGCGCAATCTGTTGCGCCTGACCGGCGCGCTTGCCGCCGCCGCGGTTTTGACGCCGCGGGTGGCCGCCCAGACCTTTACCGCGAGCTCGATCAGCCAGGCCGCCCAGGATGCCCGGCGCGATGTCGGCCGGCTGTCGATCCGCGCCGACAATTTGTTGCGCCTGACCGTGGCTGACGGGCCCGAGCGCGGCGCGATCGCGGTGCGCCGGTTCCGCACCGAGCAGGTCGGGCTGTCGCGCGATCTCGCCGCGGTCTTCAACAGCCGCGTCAGCGAGGATGACTGGCTGCTGGTGACGCCGGTGCGCGAACTCGATCTGGCGCTCACCATGCAGCCGCTGGTGATCCGGCTGGCGCCCATCTCCGAGGAGGTCGAGGCCGCGATTAAGCAGCCGATCGCCCAAATCGAGCCGCTGGCCGGCGACACCGCCGAGGACGTGCTGCTGACCATCGTGCTCGGCGCGCTCGGCGTCGAGCGGCATGTGGCGCTGTTCGAGCAGCTCCGGAACGACCGCACGCTGGCGGCGGCGACCGAGGGCGCGGCTGGAGCGCTCAAGTCGGAGCGCTACGGACTGGCCGCGCTCGAGCTCGAACGGCTGATGCGGGTGATGGTGCGGCCGGACACCGTCGCGGCCATAGCGGATGACCTCGGCAAGGACACCCCGCGCCGGTTCTACAAGGCGCTGGTGGTGCGGTTTGTGCCGTTCATCGGCTGGACCCTGTTCGTCACGCTGCTGCTCGCGACCATCTATTACAACCGCGACACCACCGCGCCGGTGCTGCGCTAGGCGGCCAAAAAGCCCGTCAAACCGGGCCCTTAGAAAGTAACCCACAGCCGCAATTTGTCCTCTGCATCCCGCCAGGTTTGGTGTAAACCCTGTCGTTTCCGGTGCAACTGCAGGAATTGGGAACCTCGGCCGTGAACGTCCAGATGACCACGAAACATTCGCTCGGCGCCCTCGTGACCGAGGGCAAGACCAAGAAGGTCTACAAGATCAAAGACAGCGCCGGCCTCGTCGCTGTGATCTCCAAAGACGATATCACCGCCGGCGACGGCGCCAAGCACGACATCATCCCCGACAAGAGCCGCCTCGCCAACGCGACCACCTCGAATGTATTCCGTTTGCTCAAGGCTTGCGGCCTGCCCGTCGCCTTTGTCGAACAGGACAGCGAGACATCTTTCGTCGCGCCCGGCTGCGACATGCTGCCTTACGAAGTGGTAACGCGGCGCGAGGCGCATGGCTCTTATTTGAAGCGCAATCCGCACTTCGCCAAGGGCCAGCTGTTCCCGCAGCTGATCGTCGAGTTCTATCTCAAGACCAAGGACAAGAACTGGAAGGGCAAGCCGCTCATCGCCGACGATCCGTTCATGCAGTTTTCGGACGACGGAAAGCAGATCAAGCTGTTCAATCCGGCCAAGCCCCTGGGCGGCCAGGAGCCCTTTCTGGTTCTGCCGGTCTCGGACGTGTTCAGCCGCGATGATGAATCGAAAATCTTTCCGGAGATGCAGCGCATCGCGCGCCAGGCTTTTCTGGTGCTCGAGAAGGCCTGGCAGCTCGAAGGCGGCACGCTGGTCGATCTCAAGGTCGAGTTCGGATACGACAGCAAAGGCAAGCTGCTGCTGGCCGACGTGATCGACAACGATTCCTGGCGCGTGCTGGAGAGCGGCTCCTACATCGACAAGCAGGTCTATCGCGACGGCGGCACGCTCGACGACGTGGCCGCCAAATACCGGCGCGTCGCCGACATCACCGGCCATTTCCGCATTCCCCGCCAGCGCATCATTTTGTGGCGCGGCTCGGACAAGGACAATCCGGAGGCTTTCACCAAGGCGCTCGGCGATCTTTCCGATATGATGGAAGTGGTGACCTGCTCCATACACAAGGAGCCGGTGCGTGGCGCGGCGACCCTCTATCGCATGGTGCAGGAAATACCGGACACGGTGGTGATCGCTTTCATCGGCCGCTCCAACGGCGCCGGGCCGGTGCTGTCGGCGCTGTCGGCGACGCCGGTGATCACGGTACCGGCCAGCGTCAAGGATTTCCCCGAGGACGTCTGGTCGTCGCTGCGCGCGCCGAGCTCGACCCCGGTGATGACGGTGCTGGAGCCGTCCAACGCGGTGCTGGCGGCGCTGCAGATCCTGTCGGCGCGCAATCCGCGGATTTACGCCCATGTCCGGGGCGAGATTGAAAACCGCACGGTGAACACGATCCCGCTATGAGCGCCAAGCCGCCCATGGGACAGGCGGCCCTGTTGCTGGCGGAGATCGAGCGTCTCAAGGCCGACATCGCGCAGGCGCAGCGCACCATCGCCGCGCTGGAAGCGCGCGCCGACGTCGATCCGTTGCTCGATATTCTCAACCGCCGCGGCTTCGAGCGCGAGCTCAAGCGCTCGCTCGCCTATCTGCAGCGCTACAAAGGCGAGGCGGCGCTGCTGTTCATCGATCTCGACGGCTTCAAGGCGGTCAATGACCAATACGGCCACGCCGCCGGCGATGTCCTGCTCAAGGCGGTGGCGGCCGAGCTCTCCACCCATGTGCGCGCCTCCGACGTGGTGGCGCGGCTCGGCGGCGACGAATTCGGCGTGCTGCTGTGGAATCTTGGCAGCCCGCAGGCGGCGGCCAAGGCGCGCGATCTGGAAAATCTCGTCGCGGCGATCGCCGTCGTCCACGACGGGGCGCGGCTCTCGGTCGGCGCCAGCGGCGGCTTTGTGGCGCTCGCCGCCTCCGCCACGCCGGCGCAGATGATCGACGCCGCCGACAAGGCGATGTACTCGCGCAAGAAGGAGCGGCGCGCTTAGGCCATCACCGAATAACCGCCGTCGACCGGGATCGCCGTGCCGGTCAGAAAATCCGACGCGGGCGCGGCAAAAAACACCGCGATGCCGGCAAAATCATCGGGCGTGCCCCAGCGTTGCGCCGGCGTTCGCGTCATGACCTTGTCATTGAGACCTTGCACCTGCTCGCGCGCCTTGCGCGTTAAATCAGTGTCGATCCAGCCCGGCAAAATGGCGTTGACCTGGATGTTGTCCTTGGCCCAGGCGATCGCCATCGAGCGCGTCATCTGGACGATGGCGCCCTTGCTGGCGGCATAGGGCGTGGCGTAGGACGCGCCGAAGATCGACATCATCGACCCGATATTGATGATCTTGCCACCGCCGGCCTTGACCATGTGCGGATAGGCCGCCTGCGAGCAGAAAAACGCGCTGGTGAGGTTGGTGTTCATCACCAGATGCCAGTCTTCGGCGGTCAGATCCTGCGGCTGCTTGCGCACGGTGGTGCCGGCGTTGTTGACCAGAATGTCGAGCCGTCCGAACCGCTCGGCCGCGCCTTGAATGGTGGCTTTGCAGGATTTCTCCTGCGTCACATCGAGTTCGACGAATTCGGCTTTCGCGCCTGACGCGCGCAATTCGGACAACGCCGCTTGCGCCTTGGTCTTGTTGCGCCCGGCGATGATGACCGTAGCGCCGGCCGCGGCCAGGCCCTTGGCCATGCCAAGCCCGATGCCGCCGTTGCCGCCGGTGACCAAGGCCACCCGCTGATGCAGGTCGAAACTTGTCATCTGATTTTCCCCCCGTGAGGCGCCGGCGTCCTCAAGCAATGATATCCGGCGTGAGTTGGTCTTCGACCGCGCGGATCTTGTCGCGCAGCACCAGCTTACGCTTTTTCAGGCGCTGCACCTGGATCAGGTCGGAGCCGGGCGCCATCCCCAAGGCGGCGATCGCGGCGTCGAGGTCGCGGTGTTCCTGATGCAGGCGCGCCAACCGCTCCCGCAACTCGCGTTCTTCGTCCCTGGTCATCGCCACCGCTGGTTTGCTTGGCCCCGGCCGAGGAGGCGCGGCCAAGCCCGATAATTATTGCGTTTTCCACAGACGCGTTCAAGCGTCGAGAAAATCCCAGTCAATCGAGCAGCTTGAGTTCCAATTGCCGGAGCGCCGAGCCGGGTGTACCGTCGCTCTTGTGTTGAGTCTGCGGTACACTTATCTGCTTCCTGGAGCCACTGATTGAGGAGACATGATTGATGTCGATGCAATCGCACCTCGCGGAACTGGAAAAAAAACATCAGGCACTCGAGCACGAAATCGTCGAATGCCAGACCCATCCCGCGGTCGATGATCTGAAAATCGTGGAACTCAAGCGTAAGAAATTGCAAGTCAAGGACGAGATCGAACGGTTGCGCCACAACGAGCACGCCAGCGTCCACTGATCGGTCTTAAATTGTGTTTTGAAGGCGCCATCGCCGGCCCCACCGCCGGGAAGTGGCGCCTTTGCGTTTTGTTGGCGTACATTCCTCCCATCCAAAGCGGCCGGCCTACGGCCCGCGCTTCCCGGGAGGATTTCATGCGTCCGGCAGCCTTTAAATTTGTGCTTTGCGCGCTGGCCTGCCTGCTGACGGCCGGCAGCGCTTGCGCCGCCGGCTATCCGGACCATGTCGTCACGCTGATCGTGCCCTATCCGCCGGGCGGCGGCGTCGACGCCATGGCGCGCGTGGTGGCCGCCAAGCTATCGGACGCTTTCCATCAGCAGGTGATCGTCGACAACCGCGGCGGCGCCGGCGGCACACTCGGCACCCGCTTCGTCGCCCATGCCGCGCCCGACGGCTACACGCTGCTGCTCGGCCACACCGGCACGATCTCGATCAATCCCAGCCTCTATGCCAATGCCGGCTACGACCCGCGCAAGGATTTCGCGCCGGTCGGATTGGTCGCCTCGATGCCGGTGGCGCTGCTGGCCAATCCGGCGTTCCCGGCCAAATCGATCGCCGAGTTCATCGCGCTCGCCAAGCAGCAGCCGGGCAAGCTCAATGTCGGCACCTCGGCGCTCGGTACCGGCGGCTACATGTGCGCGGAATTGTTCAAGTCGGTGGCCGGTCTCGACGTCGCCATCATCCCGTACAAGGGCACCGCGCCGGTGATGACGGATTTGCTGGGCGGCCATGTGCCGGTCGCATTCGGCGTGTTGCCGCCGACGCTCGGCAATATCCAGGCCGGCAAGCTGCGCGCCATCGCCGTCACCAGCAAGAAGCGCTTTTCACTGCTGCCGGACGTGCCGACCTTCGACGAATCCGGTCTGCCGGGTTTCGAGGCGGTGCTGCATTACGGTCTGCTGGCGCCGGCCCGCACGCCGCCGGAAATCGTCGAGCGGCTGAGCGCCGAATTGCGCAAGCTCGCCGGCGACGACGAGGTCAAGGCGCGCATTCACGCCGAGGGCGGCGATCCGATGACCTCGACGGCGGCCGAATATTCAGCCGACATCGACAGCGAAGAGACCAAATGGAGCGCGCTCGTGCACAAGCTCAATTTGAAGGTGGAGTGACCATCGTTTCGCCGGTCATGTCCCAGTTCTGCGCGGCCGGCTCGAGTTGCTCGATCGTCTGAACGGCGCGCGGCTGCTGCCCGAAGGCGTATTGCTCCTGGCGCACCAGCACGATGAAGGTGAGCATCAGCGCGCTTACCACCAGCGCGGTATTGAACACGACATCGAAGACGACGCGCGCGAGCGAGCGCTTTTCAGTTACGCGGCGTGGGCGCGGCGAGATCGGCGGCAAGGCTGTCGGCAAGGGGATGTCTCCATCGGTTTGTCCCCGGCATTGCGAACCCTCAACGCTGAACGCGACAAAGCGTTCGACCTAAGTATGATCCGCACCAGCTAACGAAACGTCACCGCGCCGGGTGGCGGAAAAACGCAGGAAATACAAAGCAAGAAGCGCGCCAGCGGGTATCGGGGCACGGCTGGTTTGCCTTTTTGCCGCCGTGCAGCCATATTGTTCTGGCTGCTTTGCCGTTGCGGACTATTGTGAGGCTGTCATGAAACATCATCGCATGGGCGTGTTTGCCGCCGCCTTCGGGCTGGCTGTGCTGGCGGCGCCTGCCGCGCACGCCTTCACCATGGACAACAACACCAATACCAATAGCGACGGTTCGGCGCGCTACACCGATCCCGACGAACGGTTCTCGGGCAATGGCAACGGCCAGACCGCGCTCCGGCAGGGCAACACGACGCTGCAATTTGGCAGCCGGCCCTCGTTCGAACAGCGTTACGACAATAGCCAGATGTTCGATCCGCTCGGCCGGCCGGGCCAGGATCGCTGATTTTCGTCTGCCTGATTTTGGCGATTGTGACGGGGCCTTCGCGGGCCCCGATGCTTTTCCGCATCCGAATTTTACGACGAATTTATGCGCGGCGCGTCGAACAACATGCATGCAAGGAATATGCTGGCCGTGATCTCATACGGGAGGCCTTCATGACACGCAAAGCAATGATCGGTCTGGCCCTTGCCGCATTCATCTCGGCGCCGGGTATGGCGGCCGCCGAAAGTTATGACGGCGCCTATCGCGGCATGATCGTGTGCGAAAAACTGCAGACCTCGCAGTTCATGCTGCGCGCGCCGTTCGACATCATGATCACAGACAAGAGCGTGATCGCCGCGCGCCCGATCTTCAATCGCGCGGGCACGCTGGTGGTCGGCAGCGAAATCGCGACCGGCAGCATCGGCGACGACGGCACCATCAAGCTTTCATCGACCTGGGTCGGGAACGGTTCGAGGTCTCAAGGAAACTATAGCGGCACGCTCAGCGGCAAGACCGGCACGCTGACCGGCACGCAAGCCTGGACCATGCCCGAGGGCCAGCAGACCCGCAGCTGCACGGCGGCGGTGGTCCAGACGAAGTCTTGAGCCTCACACCGCCTTCGCCATCTCGCGTAGTTTAAATTTCTGTATCTTGCCGGTCGAGGTCTTCGGGATCTCGGCGAACGCCAGAAAACGCGGGCATTTGTAGGCCGCCAGATGCTTGCGGCACCATTGTATCAGCTCGTCGGCGCTGGCCTTGGCGCCCGGCTTTAATTCGACGAAAGCGCAGGGCGTCTCGCCCCATTTGTCGTCCGGCTTGGCGACCACCGCGACCGCCAGCACAGCCGGGTGCTTGTACAGCGCGTCCTCGACCTCGATCGAGGAAATATTCTCGCCGCCGGAAATGATGATGTCCTTGGAGCGGTCCTTGAGCTGGATGTAGCCGTCGGCGTGCATGACGCCGATGTCGCCGGTGTGAAACCAGCCGCCGAGGAACGCCTGCTGGGTCGAGGCCTTGTTCTTGAGATAGCCCTTCATCACCACGTTGCCGCGCATCATGACTTCGCCGAGCGATTCGCCGTCGCGCGCAACCGGCACCATGGTGTCGGGATCGCGCACGTCGAGCGCCTCGAGCGCGCCATAGCGCACGCCCTGGCGCGATTTTTTCGCCGCCTGTTCGGCGAGCGGCAGTCTGTCCCACGCGTCATGCCAGTCATTGATCACAGCCGGGCCGTAACATTCGGTCAGCCCGTATAAGTGCGTGACGTTGAAGCCCGCCTGTTTCATGGCGGCCAGCACGGCTTCCGGCGGTGGCGCCGCGGCGGTGAAGAATTCCACCACGTGCGGCAGCGGCTTCTTTTCGTTGTCCGGCGCGTTGAGCAGCGTCGCCATCACGATCGGCGCGCCGCACAAATGCGTCACCTTGTGATTGGCAATGGCGTCGTACATCGCGGCCGCGCGCACCGCGCGCAGGCAGACATGCGTGCCGGCCACCACCGAGATCGACCAGGGAAAGCACCAGCCGTTGCAGTGGAACATCGGCAGCGTCCACAGATAGACCGGCTGCTTGCGCATGTTGCAGGTGACGATGTTGCCGATGCCGAGCAAGTAGGCGCCGCGGTGGTGATAGACCACGCCTTTCGGGTCGCCGGTGGTGCCCGAGGTGTAATTGAGCGCGATGGCGTCCCACTCGTCGTCCGGCATGGCCCAGGCGTAATCGGCATCGCCGCTCGCGATGAAGGCTTCGTACTCGATCTCGCCGATGCGCTCGCCGGAGCCATTGTATTCGGGATCGTCGTAGTCGATCACCAGCGGCCTGGCCTTGCAGAGCGAAAGCGCTTCCTTCATCACCTTGGAGAATTCGCGGTCGATGATGACGACCTTGGCCTCGGCATGGTCGAGCGAGAAGGCGATGATCGGCGCGTCGAGCCGCGTGTTGAGCGTGTTGAGCACGCCCTGCGTCATCGGCACGCCGTAGTGGCATTCCAGCATCGCCGGCGTGTTGGCCAGCATCACCGACACCGTGTCGCCGCGCTTGATGCCGCGCTTTGACAACGCAGAAGCCAGCCGGCGCGAGCGTGCATAGAATTCCGCGTAATTGCGCCGCAACGGGCCGTGGATGATGGCGGTGTGGTCTGGAAACACCGCGGCGGCGCGCTCGAGAAAGCCGAGCGGCGTCAGCGGCTGGAAATTGGCCGGGTTGCGGTCGAGATCGCTGTCGTAGGGCGTTTTCGCCATCGCTCGGTTTTCCCCGGCCACAAGCGTAGCCAAGGGCCGCGCGCTTGTCAGCCGCGCAGGAGCCCGGTCAGACCCTCGCGCAAGAGCTCGAACGAGATCACGAACATCAACGCGTACATGATCTTGTAGAACAGCTCCTGCGGCGTGATGCGCACCAGCCAGAAGCCGAGCAGATTGGTGGCGACCGCCAACGGCAGCAGCACCAGCGAGGTGGCAAAGCCCTTGGTCGAGAACTGGCCGAGCGCGAGATAAGGCACGACCTTCATCCAGTTCACGCCCGCGAAGAAATAGGCCGTGGTGCCGACGAACATCATCTTCGGCAGTTTCAGCGCCAGCACGTAGATGGCGTAAGGCGGCGCGCCGGCCTGGCCTACGGTCGAGGTAAAGCCCGCCATCGCGCCCCAGAACACGCCGCTCGCCACCGCCGGATTGCCGGCCTCGCGCGCGATCTGCGCCGGGCCGATCCAGATCCACAGCACGTAGCTGATGGTGAAGACGCCGATGAACACGCGCACCGCGTCGTTGGAAATATAGGCCGCCAGCACGCCGCCGGCGGCGACGCCCACGACCGCGCCCGGCGTCATGATGGCAAGCAGGCGGCCGCTCCATTCCTTGCGATAGACCCACAGCGCCGCGGCGTCCTGCACGATGATGATCGGCAGCATGATGGCGGCGGCTTCCAGGGGCGGCATGATCAGCGCCAGCATCGGCGTCGCCACCTGGCCGACGCCGGCAAAGCCGCCTTTCGATAGGCCGAGCGCCACCACGGCCGGAATGGCGAGCGCGTAGAACAGCGGGTCGGTGATGATGGTCAAGGGCGGGCTCTCGTTGCCGCCCTGACTACGCAATGAACCGGAGGTTCGCCAGCCTTGTTTGCGCATGACTTGTTTGCGCAAGTCGGGCAGGACACAATCGCGGCCAAAGCGCCCCGGGAGGCAACAAGATGGACGCCCGTTCGAGTCGGTACCACGACGTCTACGCGCGCTGGCAACGCGACCCGGAAGGCTTCTGGGGCGAGGCGGCGCAGGCCATCGACTGGATCGAAAAGCCGAAGAAAGTTTTCGACAAGGACGCCGGCCTGTACGGCCGCTGGTTTGCCGGCGGCGTGGTCAACACCTGCTACAACGCACTCGACCGCCACATCGCCACGCGCAACAACCAGCCGGCGCTGATCTACGATTCCTCGGTCACTAACACCAAGCAGACTTTCACCTACGGCCGCATGCTGTCGGAGGTGCAACTGCTCGGCGCCATGCTGCGCGACTTCGGCGTCAAAAAAGGCGACGTCGTCATCCTCTATATGCCGATGGTGCCGGAAGCCGTGTTCGGCATGCTGGCCTGCGCGCGCATCGGCGCCATTCATTCCGTGGTGTTTGGCGGCTTCGCGCCGAAAGAACTCGCCACCCGCATCGACGACTGCAAGCCCAAGCTGATCCTCTCGGCGAGCTGCGGCATCGAGGGCCAGCGCGTCGTGCCCTACAAGCCGCTGCTCGACGAGGCCATCCGGCTCGCCAGGCACAAGCCGGACGCCTGCCTCATCCTGCAGCGCCCGCAAGCCGCCGCCACCATGGTCGAGGGCCGCGACCACGACTGGCGCACGGTGTGGGAGCACGCGGTCAACTACGCCAAGACATCCGAATGCGTTCCGGTCGCCGCCACCGACCCGCTCTACATTCTCTACACCTCGGGCACGACCGGCATTCCGAAAGGCGTGGTGCGCGACAATGGCGGCCATCTGGTCGCGCTCAAGTGGTCGATGGAAAATCTCTACGGCGTCAAACCGGGCGAGATCTGGTGGTGCGCCTCCGACATCGGCTGGGTGGTCGGCCACTCCTACATCGTCTATGCGCCGCTGTTTCACGGCGCCACCTCGGTGATGTACGAGGGCAAGCCGGTCGGCACGCCCGACGCCGGCGCGTTCTGGCGCGTTTGCGCCGATCACGGCGTGGTGGCGCTGTTCACCGCGCCGACCGCGTTCCGCGCCATCAAGAAGGAAGACCCGGACGCGAAGTTGATGGGAAAATACGATCTGTCGAAATTCCGCACGCTGTTTCTGGCCGGCGAGCGCGCCGATCCGCCGACGGTGGCCTGGGCGGAAGACAAACTGAAAAAGCCGGTGATCGATCACTGGTGGCAGACCGAAACCGGCTGGTGCATTTGCGGCAATCCGGTCGGCCTCGGCGCGCTGCCGGTCAAGCACGGCTCGGCCACCGTGCCGATGCCGGGCTACGAGATGGCGGTGGTGGACGAGGCGAGTAAGCCCGTGCCGCGCGGCACCGTCGGCTCGCTGGTGGTCAAGCTGCCGCTGCCGCCGGCAGCGCTGCCGACGCTGTGGCAGCAGGACGCGCGCTGCGTCGAAAGCTATTTCGCGGAATTTCCCGGCTATTACAAAACGGCGGATGCCGGCTATATCGACGACGACGGCTATGTCTGGGTGATGGGTCGCACCGACGACATCATCAACGTCGCCGGCCACCGGCTGTCGACCGGCGGCATGGAGGAGGTGCTGGCCGGCCACCCCGACGTCGCCGAATGCGCCGTGCTCGGCATCAAGGACGAGCTTAAAGGTGAAGTGCCGTGCGGCTTCATCGTGCTGAAAGCCGGCGTCAACCGCCCGCATGACGCGATCGAGAAGGAGATCGTGGCGCTGGTGCGCGAGAAGATCGGCCCGGTGGCGGCGTTCAAGCTGGCGATCACGGTTCAGCGGCTGCCGAAAACGCGCTCCGGCAAGATTCTGCGCGGCACCATCAAGAAGATGGCCGACGGCGACACCTGGTCGATGCCGGCGACGATCGAGGACCCGAAGGTGCTGGACGAGATCGGGAGCGCGTTGAAGGAGAAGGGGGTGGGGAGATAAAGTCCACCGTCGTTATTTCGGAGCGCGGGCGCTGTCGCTCGGCTGTTGGAAAACTGTATCGCGGACAATAAAAAAAGCCCGGCACGAAGCCGGGCTTTCTTATTACAAAGGGTCGAACAGCCTACTTCTGCTGTTGCTGGCCCGGCTTGTCGTTGCCGGACTGCGGAGTGCCCTGGGTCTGCTGCGGATTGGATGCCGGAGTCGCCGGGGTCGCGGGCTTCTGTTGCGGAGGGGAAGCCGGTTTCTGGGTGTCGTTCATGGTGTAATTCCTTTTTGAAAGGGACCTAAAATAACAATTAGGTACTCATTTGAGCTAAGCGCGCGGCGCGCGATAACAACCGCCTGCAATCCGGTATATCTTTTACTATGCGCGGAACCATCGGGCGTCCGCGCGCGCGAACACGGGAACTCGCAATGCCCTGTTTCATCTGCACCGCCTGCGGGATGCAATACGCCGACAGCGCAAAACCGCCGGCGCAATGCGTCATCTGCGAGGAGGAGCGGCAATACGTGCCGCCGCGCGGGCAGAGCTGGACGACGTTTGAATCGCTGGCGCAAAGCCATATGAACGCCTTGCGCGAATACGAGCCGGGCGTGACCGGCATCGGCTCGCAGCCGTCATTCGCCATCGGCCAGCGCGCGCTTCTGCTGCGCACCGGCAAGGACAACGTGTTGTGGGATTGCATCGCGACGCTCGATGCTGCGACGATTACCGCGGTCAAGGCCCTGGGAGGCATCAACGCGATTGCGATCTCGCACCCGCATTTTTATACGACAATGGTGGAGTGGGCGCGCGCCTTCGATTGTCCGATCCATCTGCACGCCGCCGACAAAGCCTGGATCATGCGGCAAGATGCGGCGATAAAATTATGGGACGGCGAGACGCATAAACTCTGGGACGGCGTCACGCTGATCCGCTGCGGCGGTCACTTCGAAGGCGGCACGGTGCTGCATTGGGCGGGTGGCGCGCAAGGCCGTGGCGTGGTGTGCGCCGGCGACATTCTCACCGTCGCCACCGACCGCAAGTGGCTGTCATTCATGCGCAGCTATCCGAATTTCATTCCGCTGTCGGCGCGCGCGGTCGAGCGCATTGCCGCGGCCATGGCGCCGTTTAAATTCGACGTGCTGTACGGCCATTATTTCGACCGCGTCATTACCAAGGGCGCGAAGCAGGTTTTGGAAAAATCGGTCGAGCGCTATATCGCGGCGGTGAATGGGACGAGGGGGTACTAAGCTTACTCTTCTTCCTTCTCGCCCTTGCCGCCGAGCTGCTTGAGCTTGGCGAACACGGCGGAAACGTTGAGGTCGCTGCCGCCCGGCTTGTTCTCGGCTTCGGCCGCGGCCGCGGCGACTTCGGCCTCCTTGCGCGCGGTGGTTTCCGCGGCCGGCAGCAAAGTCGCGCCGGTGTCGGCCGGCGCCGGCTTTTCCTTGTTGGCGCGGTTGACCTCGAAATCGAGATCGGTCTGCGTCGCAAGTCCCAGCGTCACCGGGTCCATGGGCGCGAGCGCCGCCGCGTTCCAGTGGGTGCGGTCGCGGATCGCGGCAATCGTCGACTTGGTGGTGCCGACCAGCCGCATGATCGCGCTGTCTTTGAGTTCGGGATGATTGCGCACCAGCCACAAAATAGCGTTCGGCCGATCCTGGCGGCGCGACACCGGCGTGTAGCGCGGGCCTTTCTTGCCGCCGCGGTCGGGCTGCGGCACGGAAGCCTTCTGCTCGGTCAGCTTGAGTGAAATGCTGTGATCGGCTTCGGCGGCGGTGATCTGCTCGCGCGTCAGCTGCCCGGTCTGGATCGGGTCGAGGCCCTTGATGCCTTGCGCGGCGTCGCCGTCGGCGATCGCCTTCACTTCAAGCGGATGCAGCTTGCAGAATTCGGCAATCTGGTCGAACGACAGCGCGGTATTGTCCAAGAGCCAGACGGCTGTCGCCTTCGGCATCAAGGGGGCTGCGGTCGCCATGAGCATATCTCCTCTACGCTTCGCCCGCCCGTCGGGCGAAGCACCAGATCATCGGTGATGATCGGAAAGTGGCCGGAATATAGGGGCTGAGTCGGCCCCGCGCAACCGTTCCGGCTTGACAGGGAAGGGCGGCGCGCCCCATGTCGGGGCTTGAAATTCGCGAAAAATCAGCGCGATTTCGAGGACATTATGGTCAACGCCACCGAAAAGCCCGCGCTCAAGGTATTGCTGTGCTCGCCGCGCGGGTTTTGCGCCGGCGTCGTGCGCGCCATCGAATCGGTGGAGCGCGCGCTCGAGATTTACGGGCCGCCGGTCTATGTCCGCCACGAAATCGTGCACAACCGCTACGTGGTCGAGAGCCTGCGCGCCAAGGGCGCGATTTTCGTCGAGGAACTCGACGAGGTTCCGGATACCGGCGCGCCGGTAATCTTTTCCGCGCACGGCGTGCCGCGCAGCGTTCCCGAGGCCGCAGCAAAGCGCAATCTGTTCGCGCTCGACGCCACCTGCCCGCTGGTCACCAAGGTGCATCGCGAGGCGGAAATCCATCATCGCCGCGGACGGCAAATTGTCTTGATCGGGCACGCCGGCCATCCGGAAGTGATCGGCACCATGGGGCAGTTGCCGGCGGGCGCCGTCACGCTGATCGAAACTCTGGCGGACGCGGAAAAATTCAGCCCCTGTGAAGCCGGCAAGCTCGCTTACGTGACGCAGACCACGCTGTCGGTACACGACACCGCCGAAATCGTCGACCTGCTCAAGGCGCGCTTCCCGGATATAGTCGGACCGCACAAGGAAGACATCTGCTACGCCACCACCAACCGGCAGGAAGCGGTCAAGCGCGTCGCGCCGATCGTCGACGCCATGATTGTGGTCGGCGCGCCGAACTCGTCGAATTCGCAGCGGCTCAAGGAAGTGGCCGAGCGGGCGGGCTGCCCGCACGCCGCCCTGGTGCAGCGCGCCGCCGACATCGACTGGAGCGAATTCGGCGCCATCGCGCGGCTCGGCATCACCGCCGGCGCCTCGGCGCCGGAGGTGCTGGTCGAGGAAATCATCGACGCGTTTGCGCAAAAATACGCCGTCAGTGTCGAGACCATCGCCGCCGCCGAGGAGGGGGTGTTCTTTCCGCTGCCCCGCCCGCTGCGGGAGAGCCAGGCGGCGGAGTGAGCCTGCCATGGCCGTCTATACCGACGTCACCGCCGACGACCTGAACGAATTTCTCACCGGCTATGAGCTCGGCGAGCTGCGCTCCTATAAGGGCATCGCCGAAGGCGTGGAGAATTCGAATTTCCTGCTGCAGACCAAGGCCGGCAGTTTCATTCTCACGCTGTACGAGAAGCGCGTCGCCGAGAAAGACCTGCCGTTTTTCCTGGCGCTGATGGAACATCTGGCGGCGCGCGGCATCACCTGTCCGCAGCCGGTGAAAAACAAGAAAGGTGGCATGCTCGGCAAGCTCGCCAGCCGGCCGGCGGCGCTCGTCACCTTCCTCGATGGGCTATGGATCCGCCGCCCTAACGCCGGCCACTGCGCGGCGGTGGGCGAGGCGCTGGCAAAGCTCCATCTCGCGGGCGCCGATTTCAAGATGAAGCGCGCGAACGCTTTGTCGATCGACGGCTGGCGGCCGCTCTACGAACACGCCGGCGCGCGTGGCGACAGCGTGCGGCCGGGCCTGTGCAACGAGATTGTCAAAGAACTCGACGTATTGGAAAAGAGCTGGCCACGCGATCTGCCCGAGGGCGTGATCCATGCCGATCTGTTCCCCGATAACGTGTTCTTCCTGGGCGACCGGCTGTCCGGGCTGATCGATTTCTATTTCGCCTGCACCGACACGCTCGCCTTCGACGTCGCCATTTGCCTTAACGCCTGGTGCTTCGAGCCGGATCATTCCTACAACGTCACCAAGGGCCGCGCGTTGCTCAAGACATACGACAAAGTGCGCGCGCTGCAGGCCGCCGAGCGCGTGGCGCTGCCCGTTCTGGCGCGTGGCGCGGCGATGCGCTTCCTGCTGACGAGGCTGGTGGATTGGTTGGCGGTGCCGGACGGCGCGCTGGTCAAGCCAAAGGATCCGCTGGAATATTTTCGCAAGCTGCGCTTCCACCAGTCGGTGAAAAGCGTAAGCGATTATGGGATCGAACCTTGAGCGAGCGGGTAATCGCCTACACCGATGGCGGATGCGTGCCAAATCCCGGTCCGGGCGGTTGGGGCGTCATTCTCTTGTTCAGAGAATCAGCGCGATTTTTGTCAGGGTATGCGAGCGAATCAACCAACAACAAGATGGAATTGACGGCAGCGACATCCGCACTCAAGGCGCTAACAAAAGATGGTGTCGATCTCGAATTGCACACCGACAGCATGTACGTGAAAGACGGCATGCAGAAATGGATTCACAATTGGAGGGCGCGTAATTGGAAAACCGCCGACAAGAAGCCTGTTAAAAATCGTGAGTACTGGGAAGAGCTAGATCGGCTAACCCTGAAGCATCATGTTGATTGGAATTGGGTCAAGGGCCACGACGTCAGCCGCTACAACAATTTTGTTGATTGGCTTGCGACAGACGCAATCGATAATCGGAAGGGCAGGGATCAAAAGGGCCCGATCGATAAAATCGAAAGATTTATCGATCAGGCCCTTAAATCGAAAATCTAGAGCTGCTTGAGCAGAGCGTCGCCGCCGGAGATGTCGCATTTGCCGGGGGCGTCTTCGATATTAAGCGACTTCACCGTGCCGTCGTCGACCAGCATCGAATAGCGCTTCGAGCGCGTCGCCAGCCCGTTGCCGGAGGCGTCAAACGCCATGTCGATGGCCTTGGCGAATTCGCCATTGCCGTCGGCGAGAAATTCGATCTTGCCTTCAGCGCCGGTCGACTTTTTCCAGGCTTCCATGACGAAGGCATCGTTGACGGCGGTGACCGCGATGGTGTCGATCCCCTTGGCCTTGAACGCGGCGACGTTTTTGACGAAGCTCGGCATGTGCATATTGTTGCAGGTCGGCGTGAAGGCGCCGGGCACCGCAAACAAGGCGACTTTTTTGCCCTTGAAAATGTCGTCGGTGGTCTTGGGCTTGTTCGGTCCTTCCGCCGTCGTGACGCGGAATGTTGCGTTGGGCAATTTATCGCCGACCTTGATGGGCATAAGTTCCTCTTGCGTTGCTTTTGTTGAATGTCCGGACGCGCAAAATAGCGCCCTTCCGTGGTCTTAGTCGAGATGGGTCTTGACCTCGCTGGCCTGGTTACCTTTGACGATGGTGAAGGTCAATTCGAACGGCGCCTTCGGATCGACGCCGGGCGGCATGCCATCCAGCTCGAAACCGAAATACTGGTGGCCGACCGGCGCGCCTTGCGACGGTTTCGGGATGGGCAAGGCCCATTCGGCGCTCGGCCCTTCGACGAACACCTCGACTTTCTGGCCGGTAGGCGCGGCAAGATCGACGAACACCAGCGGCTTGCGCTTGTCGTCGCTGGCCCGCTGCGCCTTCAACCCGGCCTCGGCGGCGGTGGCCGGTGTCGGCACGCGCGCCTCGGCCGCCGCAAGCGCGGCATCGTTGGCGCCGGCCTCGCCCGGCAGCGTCAACTTGGTGCGCGCCTCGACCGGCACGCATAATTTTTCGCACACCGCATATTCGAGCTTGAGGTGGAGCGTGACCGGTTTGTCTTTCTGGCGCGGGAAAACGCGCAGCGGAAAGATCACGCTGCCTTTGTAGCCGATGGTGGTGCCGGCCTCGTCGGTAATCGCTTGCGGCGCCGGATAAAGCACCTTCACAGTGGCGACATTGTCCGAGCCGGAAAAGCTGAAGCGCGGCGGCACGCCGGAGTCGCCCGGATAGCGCCAGTAAGTATGCCAGCCCGGCTTCAGCTTGATCTCGACGCCCGCGCGCAGGCTGTCGGCGTCGCTTTTGTTGGCGCCGGCAATCAGCCGCATCGCCGAGCTGAGATCCTCGATCCATGGCGATGCTTCGGCGGCCTGCGCCGGCGCGCCAATCGGAGCGCCAAGCAGCGTCACGATACCGCAGGCCGCCAATATGACGCGAAATCGGCCGTCCATCATTTTCATGGCGCCCGATCTAAACGGTAAGCGGCGCCATCGCCACTGAATTCATTGTGAGCAGGACGGCCGCAATGCGGGCACGGCGATTTTGCCACAATTGCGCGGTTCAATATGACGGTGGAGTGATTGAACTTATCGCAGCGAGCGTCGTTGCAAAGACGAACCGATTCGGTAACCTTTTGACATGAAGCTTCCCCGCAAATCGGCCGGCAAGACTCCGGCGCGCGGCTACCTCGACGGTCAGATGCTGATCGCGATGCCGGCGATGAACGACGAACGCTTTTCGCGCGCGGTGATTTACGTCTGCGCACATTCGAGCGAAGGCGCGATGGGCATCATCGTTAACCACCCGGCCGGCAACATCAAATTTCCTGATCTGCTGGTGCAGCTCGAAGTCATTCCGGCGGCAGAGCGCATCGAGCTGCCGGTGCGCGCCGAGGACGTCAAGGTGCTTAAGGGCGGCCCGGTGGAAACCGGCCGCGGATTCGTTTTGCACTCGGCCGATTTCTTCATCGAGAACTCGACGCTGCCGATCGACGAGGGCATCTGCCTTACCGCAACGCTTGACATCCTCAAGGCGATCGCGCGCGGCAAAGGGCCGGAGAGCGCCATCCTCGCGCTCGGTTACGCCGGCTGGGCGCCGGGTCAGCTCGAAAACGAAATTCAGCAGAACGGCTGGCTGCATTGCGCCGCCGACCCGGAATTGATTTTCGGCACCGACACCGACCACAAATACGAGAAGGCCTTGCGCAAGATCGGCGTCGATCCCGGCATGTTGTCGAGCGACTCAGGTCACGCTTAAATTTTCTAGCGCGCGACTTCCAGCCGTTCATTGGTGAGGAGCCCGCCGGCCGCCTGCGGGCTCATCGGCACGCCGAAGGCGAAGCCTTGCGCGTATTCGCAGCCAAGCTGGAACAGTTCGACCGCGTCGGAATCGCTCTCCGCGCCTTCCGCCACCACTTCCATGCCGAGATCGTGCGCCAGTGCGATGATCGAGCGCAGGATCACCGGCCGCTTGCCGCTGGCCGTCGTGCGCACGAACGACTGATCGATCTTGATGGTGTCGAACGGGAAACGCTGCAGGTAGGCGAGCGAGGAATGCCCGGTGCCGAAATCGTCGAGCGACAGCCCGGCGCCGAGTTCCTTGATGCGCGTGAGCATCTGCGCGGCGTGCTCGGGGTTTTCCATCACCAGCGATTCGGTGATTTCCAGCTTGAGCGTGCCGCGCGCCAGCGCCGAACGCGACAGCACGCTGCGCAGGTCCTGGATCAAATCGTGGCGCAGCAACTGCCGCGACGACACGTTGATGCTAGCGAAAATCGGCTCGCGCGCGCGGTTGGCGGCCTGCCAGATCGCGAGCTGGCGCGCGGTGCGCTCAAGCACGAACAGGCCGAGATCGACGATCAGGCCGATTTCCTCGGCGATGGTGATGAACTCCGCCGGCGACAGCCGGCCGAGCTTGGGGTGATCCCAGCGCGCCAGCGCCTCGAAGCCGGCGATGGCGCGATCCTCCAGCCGCACGATCGGCTGATAGAGCACCTTGATCTCCTCGCGCTCGATGGCGCGGCGCAATTCCGATTCCATGGTCAGCCGGTCGGTCTTGCGCGAGCGCATGGCCGGCTTGAAGATTTCGATGCGGTCGCCGCCGATCCGCTTGGCGTGATACATCGCGAGTTCGGCGTCCTTGAGCACCTCTTCGGTGCGGTGCGGCTGGCTTTCGGCGAGCGCCAGTCCGATCGAGGCGGTGATGAAGATTTCGCGGTCGTTGAAGCCGATCGGCGCGCGCAAGGTGCGCCGGATGGTTTCGGCGAAGGCCACGATGCGCGCCGGCTCCTTCTCGGACATCAGGATCAGCGCGAACTGATCGCCCGACAGCCGCGCCAGCGTATCCTGCGGCTTGAGCAGGCGTGACAGCCTGCGCGCGATGGTGAGCAGGATGGAATCGCCGATCGCGATGCCGACCGAATCGTTGACCTGCTTGAAGCGGTCGAGATCGATCACCAGCACCGACGGCCGGATCTGCGGGTCGGACCGGGCAAAGCCGAAGGCCGCCTCCATGCGGTCGATGAACAATTCGCGGTTGGGCAGGCCGGTAAGATTGTCATGCACCGCGTCGAACAGTAGCCGCTCCTCGGCTTTCTTGAAATCAGTCACGTCGGTCAGCGTGCCGACCAGGCGCACGACCTCGCCGTCGGAGCCGACCACCGGCCGCGCCTTGAGCGAAAACGACAGATAATGGCCGTCGGCCGCGCGCAGCCGGAAACCCTGGCTCAGCCGTCCGCGCCGTTGCTCGATGGCGCTGTCGAGTGAGGCGCGGAAGCGGTCGCGGTCGAGCGGATGCAGCACGTCGAGCCATGTCGCCGCCGGACCTTCCAATGTGCCGCGCTTGAGGCCGAGCAACTGTTCGGTTTCCGGACTGGTGTAGACCTTGTCGGCGGAAACATCCCAGTCCCAGATCAGATCGCCGGCGCCCGTCAGCGCGAGAGCGCGTCTTTCGACGTCGGAGACGATGCCATGGGTGACGCCGCCGGCGAAGGCGTGTTGCATCACCGTGAAGCCGATCAGCATCACGATCAGCACCAGGCCGCCGAGCAGCGCCGGGCCGATGATGTCGTTGGTGACTAGCCCGGTGACCGCAAGTCCGGCGGCGCCGGTCCACACCACCAGCAAGAGCCAGGTCGGGATCAGCAGCACCGCGCGGTCGAAGCCGTGGGTCGAGAGATAGATCACGAGCGCCAGCCCGAACACCGCGATGCCGGCAAGCGACATGCGCGCGATGCCGGAGGCGACCGCGGGGTCGAATACCGCTACGGCGATGAGCGCCGCCAGTGCCGCGAGCCAGGCGAGCGTGATGTGGGCGTAGCGCACATGCCAGCGCGATAGATTGAGATAGGCGAACAAGAACACCAGCAACGTCGCCGACAGGATGGCCTCGCCGCAGGCGCGCCAGACGCGCTCGGCGCCGGCCGACATGTCGAACACCTTGCCCCAGAATCCGAAGTCGATGCCGATGTAGATCAACACCGCCCAGCCGAGCGCGGCGGCGGCTGGGAACATCACCGAGCCTTTCACCACGAACAGAATCGTGAGGAACAGCGCCAGCAGTCCGGCGATGCCGATGACGATGCCGTAATACAAGGTGAAGGAATTGACCTTGTCCTTGTAGGCGTCCGGCTCCCACAGATAGATCTGCGGCAGCTTGTCGGTGCGTAATTCGGCGACGAAAGTTATGACCGTGCCGGGGTCGAGCGTGACGCGGAAAATATCGGCGGTAGTGTTCTCCTGCCGCACAGGGCGGTCGCCCGAACTCGGCGTGATCGAAGCGATGCGCGACAGGCCGAGGTCGGGCCAGAACAGGCCGGAGCCGACCATGCGGTAATGCGGCACGACGATCAGCCGGTCGATCTGCTCGTCGGAATTATTGGTGAGCGCGAACACCGCCCAATTGTTGTTGTGTTCGCGCGCGCGCACCTCGATGCGGCGCACGATGGCGTCGGCGCCGGGCGCGGTGGAGACCTGGATGCGGTCGCCCTCGGTCTTCTGCAATTCGGTGGCGGCGGTGAGGTCGATCGCAGACGCATCGAGCCGCACGTTCACCGCTTCGACGGCAAGAGCGTGGGTCGCCGCCATCAGCGATGCGGCGAGCGCAAGCATGACGGCGGTCGCGCAACGTCGCGCGATCAACCTGAAACCGCCGGCCTTGGCAGCGCCTGTCATTTTGTCGATCCGGCCCTGCCAGCGGTGAAAATCCGCGATCAAATCTACCCCGCCCGGTTTTGCGTGGACATTGCGCCGATTTCGCGGCTCCAGAACTACCGGCTTGGCGCCCGCCGGGCAAGAGATTAGCCGCGGTTTCAAAGGGTTAGCACGATCTTGCCGATGTGTTCGCTGCTTTCCATCAGGGCGTGGGCGCCGGACGCCTCGCGCAGTGGGAAGGTCTTGTAGATCACCGGCTTGACCTTTCCTTCGATCAGCATCGGCAGCACGTTGTCCTCGATCGCGCGCGCAATCGCGGCTTTTTCGGCGATCGGGCGCGTGCGCAAGGTCGAGCCGGTGTGATGCAGCCGCTTGACCATCAGGATCCGGTAATCGGCGGTCGCTTTGGACTTGCCCTGAAATGCGATCTGCACGATGCGTCCCTCGACCGCGGCCGCTTCGTAATTGCGCGTGATGTAATCGCCGCCGACCATGTCCAGTATAAGGTCTGCGCCCTTGTCGGCGGTGGCCGCCTTGGTGGCTGCGACGAAGTCCTCGGTTTTATAGTTAATGGCGACGTCGGCGCCGAGCTTGCGGCAGGCGTCGCATTTTTCGGCCGAGCCGGCGGTGACGATGACCTTGGCGCCCAGCTGCTTGGCCAGTTGGATGGCGGTGGTGCCGATGCCGGATGAGCCGCCATGGATCAGAAAGGTCTCGCCGCTTTTGAGGTCGCCGCGCTCCACCATGTTGTGCCAAACGGTGAAGAAGGTTTCCGGGATCGCCGCGGCCTCGACCATCGGCAGTCCGCTCGACGGCAGCGCGTGGCTTTCATGCGCAAGACAATATTCGGCGTAGCCGCCGCCTGACACCAAGGCGAAAACGCGGTCGCCGATTTTCCAGCGTTTGACGCCCGCGCCGAGCGTAACGATCTCGCCGGCGATTTCCAGGCCCGGCGTATCCGGCGCGCCGGGCGGCGGCGGGTAATGTCCCTTGCGCTGCATGACGTCCGGCCGGTTGACGCCGGCAGCCGCGACCTTGACCAGGATCTCTGCGGCGCCGGGCGATGGCATCGCGCGCTCCTCGGGGACGAGCATTTCAGGCCCGCCTGGAGCCTTGATTCCGATGACGGTCATGCGGGCGGGAAGTGCGGTCATAAGTACCTCGTGTCTTTTAGGGGCAGGGCGTCTGTGTAGGCGGGCAGGCGCTATGTGACAACCCGCCTGGCCGCGGCTAAATTCTGCCCGGAGGTGCCATGGCAGCGATCGACGACGACGACAAGCCGAAGAAGAAAATCGCGCACGAGATCGGGCAAGACCTGAGCCTGCTCTCGGTCGAGGAGCTTGCCGCGCGCGTCCAGATTTTGAATGACGAAATTGCCCGGCTCGAGGCCGACAAGAAGCGCAAGCAAGCCACGCGCTCGGCCGCCGATCAATTCTTCAAGCGGTAATTCGGCGCTGCGTTCCAGCGCAAAATCCGGCATTGGCGGCGAATTCTTAACGTGTCGTTAAGCTTTCTCGATCATTACTGTGATCGTCCATCTTCATGGACGTGAGTGGCTCCTGTCCACTCTGTTTGACGCCTCCCTGTTATCAACTTCGAGCCGCCGGCAACGGCGGCTCCTTTTTTGTCCCATTACGGGACAACAACGGCCGCTATGGTGGCCGCGCCCTTAAGCTTGCCCGGCAACTATGTCGCAAAGTTTGCGCATCCGGAGTCTGGACAGGGCGCGCCGGTGGGCCGATGCTGATCCTCGCACGGAGCGCATAACAGTTCCGGTACAAGGGTGAGGCGTAGCGTAATGTTCGAGAAGTCGAATAACGATTTGCAGCCCGTGTCGTTCGGCGAGCGGCTCGCCAATTCGCAGGCCTTCGCCGATCTGTTTCGCGATGGCATGGCGCTGGTCGAAGAGACCGCGACCTACCTCGATGGTCCCGGCCGGCAGGAATCCAAGAATCTCGGGCGCGCTGCCGCGCTCGCTTACGCCACCGAAAGCATGCGGCTGACTACGCGGCTGATGCAGCTTGCTTCGTGGCTGCTGCTGCATCGCGCGGTAAAGGAAGGCGAGATGTCGCTGTCGCAGGCCAGCAAGGAGAAGAGCAAGGTCAAGCTCTCCGCCGCGGATTTCCACGATCCGGACAATCTGGAATCGTTGCCCGCTGCGTTGCGCGAGCTGATCGAGCGTTCGCACAAGCTGCAGAGCAAGGTGCGCCGGCTCGATACCAATATTCACGCCAGCCTCGCGCCCAATCAGGCCGCGGCAGTGGTCAATCCGGTCGAGCGCCAGCTTGGCCTGTTGAAGGCGGCCTTCGGCGCGGAAAGCATCTAACCGAACCGGCCAGGATTAAATGAAAACCCCCGCGTAATGCGGGGGTTTTTCGTTGCCGGCCGGGATTTAAGCCTATTTCTTGTCGGCTTTCTTGGCTTCGATTTTCTTGGCTTCGGTTTTTTTGACCTCGGGCTTCTTGTCGTCGGCCTTGAGGAAGCCCGAGAACTTCTTCTGGAAGCGCGACAGCCGGCCGCCGCGGTCGAGCAGCTGCTGCTGGCCGCCGGTCCAGGCCGGGTGCGATTTCGGGTCGACGTCGAGATGCATGACGTCGCCTTCCTTGCCCCAGGTGGAGCGGGTGGTGAATTCGCTGCCGTCGGTCATCACGATCTTGATGGTGTGATAACCGGGATGGGTGTCTTGCTTCATCGGTCTGGTTCCGTAAGCGCCGAAATGGGGCTGAATTTGGCGGGTCTATACAGCAGCCGGGCGGAGGCGGCAAGTCGACGCGATTGACCGCTATCGAGCCTAAGGGGCATTGTCCGGCGCGACAGGCGGGGCGGTAAAAAAGGGCGTTGCGAGGCATGAGTGATGGACGGGGCCTCGATCCGGCGACTGCGGCTGCCGGCACACGCAAGGTAAAGCTCCAGCCGCTCAAGGCGCTCGCGCCCTATATCGCGCGCTATCGCGGCCGCGCGCTCGCCGCGCTTTTGGCTCTCGTCGTCGCTGCGCTCACGACGCTGATCGTGCCGGTCGCGGTGCGCCGCATGATCGACTTCGGCTTCTCGGCCCAGGCGGCCGAGATGATCGACAATTATTTCAGCGTGATGATCGCGGTTGTGGCGGTGCTCGCGGTCTCCAGCGCCATGCGCTACTACCTCGTCACCACGCTCGGCGAGCGCATCGTCGCGGATTTGCGCGCCGACGTGTTCGCGCACCTCACGCGCCTTTCGTCGGCCTTCTTCGATACCGCCAAAACCGGCGAGATGGTGTCGCGGCTCACCGCCGACACAACCCAGATCAAGTCGGCGGTCGGCGCCTCGGTTTCGATCGCGCTTCGCAACGCGGTGCTGTTCTTCGGCGGCGCGGCGATGATGGTGGTGACCAGTCCACGGTTGTCGTTGATCGTGCTCGCCGCCATTCCGGCGATCGTGCTGCCGCTGGTCGGGTTCGGACGCGTGGTCCGCCGGCGCGGACGCGCTGCGCAAGATACGCTTGCGGACGCTTCGGGTTACGCCAGCGAATTGATTGGCGCGATGCGCACGCTACAGGCTTTCACCAACGAAAAGCTCGCGGTCGGACGCTACCGCGCCGCGGTTGGGGAGGCTTACGATGCCGCGCGCGGCGCCACCCAGACGCGCGCGGTCCTGACCGCAATCGCGATCTTTTTAATCTTTGCTAGCGTCGTGCTCGTGCTGTGGATCGGCGCACAGGACGTTATGGCGGGTCGCATCACCGCCGGCCGGCTGAGCCAGTTTGTGCTCTACGCGGTATTCGCCGCCGGGGGCTTGGGCGAGCTCAGCCAGGTCTGGGGCGAGATCGCGCAAGCCTCGGGCGCGGCCGAGCGGCTGTTCGAGATTTTGGGCATCGAGCCGCAGATCAAGGCGCCGCCGCATCCGGTCGCGCTGACGAGTCCTTCGCGTGGCGAGGTGGAATTCCGCGGCGTGCGCTTTGCCTATCCGGGCCGGCCGGAGGCGAACGTACTTGACGGCATTTCATTTCACGTTCGGCCGGGCGAGAAACTGGCGCTGGTCGGGCCGTCCGGCGCCGGCAAGAGCACGGTGTTTCATCTCATTCTGCGGTTCTACGATCCGTTGAGCGGTCAGGTAACGTTCGACGGCGTGCGCCTGACCGACGCCGATCCGGCCGACCTGCGCGCACGCATCGCGCTGGTGCCGCAGGACGCCGTGGTGTTCGCCGGCTCGGTGCGCGAGAACATCCGCTTCGGCCGCATGAAGGCGAGCGATGCCGAGATCGAGCAGGCGGCGCAGGCCGCCTCCGCCACCGAATTCATCGCGCGCATGCCGCAAGGCTTCGAAACGCAGATCGGCGAGCGCGGCGTTACGCTCTCAGGCGGCCAGCGCCAGCGCATCGCCATCGCGCGCGCGATTTTGCGCGAGGCGCCGCTGCTGCTGCTGGACGAGGCGACGTCGTCGCTCGACGCCGAGAGCGAAACACTGGTGCAGCAGGCGCTGGCGCGTTTGATGGAAAAGCGCACCACCATCGTGATCGCGCATCGGCTGGCTACCGTGCAGCGTTGCGACCGCATTCTGGTGCTCGACCGAGGCCGCATCGTGGAGGAAGGCAGCCATGCCTCGCTCAGCGGCGCCGGCGGGCTTTATGCCCGGCTGGCGAAATTGCAGTTCGAGGGCGCCTGACGGTTTCCCTCGATCATTCAAAGCCGCCATTCTAAATCCGCCACAACGGCGCCTAAATTCGGCCACCGCTCATCCCCTCGGCAGCCACGACCCGATGGAACCATGGAACCGTGACGTTCACGATTCCCTGGGAGGGGTACATGCGAATTTCTGGCCTTGCTGCGAGTTCGCTTGCTTTCGTTCTGACGTGCTCCGCCGTAGCTGCTGCGGCGCCATCTGCGGAACCGGCGCCGATCGCCGGTCCGTTCATCTACGAAAACCTCGCCGTTTATTTCATCCACGGCCCATCGAAATCGGGCCCGGTCCCGCTGACGTTGGGCGAAGCCATGACCCGGAAGCTGGTCGAGGTGCGCGAGACTGGCAACGTCAATGCGCTGGAAATCGAAAACTTCGGCGACCAACACGTTTTCGTGCAGGCCGGCGACGTAGTGAAGGGCGGACGTCAGGACCGCACGCTGATGGTCAGCCTGGTGCTGCCGCCGAAGTCGGGCCGCATCCCGATCGCGTCGTTCTGCGTCGAGCACGGCCGGTGGTCGGCGCGCGCCACGGAAGACCCGACCAAGTTCTCGACCTCGGTGGCCGCGGTGCCGTCGCGCGAGATGAAACTGGCGATGCAGGCGCCCAAGCCCTCGGCACCCGCCAACCGCTACGCGGACACTGGCTCGCGTCAGCAAGAGGTCTGGGACGGCGTACAGAAAGCCCAGGATCGGCTCTCCGCCGCCACCGGCGGTGAAGTTCGCTCCGTGGCGTCGGCGACCAGCCTGCAGCTTGCGCTGGAAAACGAAAAACTGGCGAAGCTGCGCAACGGCTATGTCGAGTCGCTCAAGGCGGCCGGCGAGAACGGCGACGATATCGTCGGCTATGTGTTTGCCGTCAACGGCAAGCTCAACAGCGGCGAGGTCTACGAGTCGAACGGCCTGTTCCGGAAGATGTGGCCGAAGCTGCTGGATGCCAGCGCTACCGAGGCAATCAGTCACCGCAACGAGGTCGTGGAAAAGGTCGTCTCGGTCAAAGCGGTGCAGGCCTTTCTCGATGACGGCAATGCCGGCAAGGAGAGCGTCGCGCCGCTCAATTTCGGCGTCAACCGCGTGACGCGCGAAAGCGACAAAGCCTGGCAGTTTGAAACCGCGCTCGCCGACGGCTGGGTGCACCGGAGCTATTTGTCGAAGTAGCGCGCGGCTCACCACATCAAACAGGGCTGGCGGCCGCAGTGGGCGGCCGCCAAGCCAACCTGTTCACCGGCTTGCCCGACAACGGGTTCTTGTCCTCGCCCTGGTATTTGAATCCATGCTTCTCGTAGAAGCGGATGGCGCGGGCATTGTCTTTGTTGACATGCAGAACCAAGCCGCGCGGCGACATGCGCTTGGCCTCGTCGAGCAGCGCCAACGCCACACCAGAGCCCCAATGCTCGGGCGCGACCACGACCTGGTCGACATATTTGGTTTTGAGATCGACAGTGATGAAGCCGATCAGCGCGCCGTCGGCTTCGGCAAGCACGATGCGCGCTGCCGGCACCAGTTCCTTGCGCCAGCGCTTGCGCCACCAGTCGACGCGCGCATCGAAGTCGATGTTCGGATAGTGCTGCGTCCAGGTCCGCCGCCACAGCTCGATCGCCGCGTCCTCGTCGGCGGTGCTGTAGGCACGCAGCGTGGGTTTCTGGCTCACCGCTCGGTCAGCTTGAACTCGATGCGGCGGTTCTTTTTGTAGGCGTCCTCGGTGGCGGCGGTGTCGATCGGCTGGAATTCGCCGAAGCCGGCCACGACCAGCCGCTGCGGCGAGACGCCTTTGCCGACGAGATATTGCACCACCGCGATCGCGCGCGCCGCCGACAGATCCCAGTTCGACTTGAACTGGCCGCCGGTGCCGCTGATCGGCCGCACGTCGGTGTGGCCGTCGACGCGCAGCACCCAGGCAATATCGGCCGGAATCTGCTTTTCCAGTTCGACCAGCGCGGCGCCGACTTTATCAAGCTCGATCTTGGCCTCCGGCTTGAGGTCGGCCTTGCCGGTGTCGAAGAACAATTCCGATTGCAGCACGAAGCGGTCGCCAACCACCCGCACGTCGGGCCGGTTGCCGAGAATTTGGCGCAGCTTGCCGAAGAAGTCGGAGCGGTACTTGGTCAGTTCTTGCACCTTCTGCGCCAGAGCGACGTTTAGCCGCTGGCCGAGATCGGCGATGCGGTTCTGCGATTCCTTGTCTTTCTGCTCGGAGGCATCGAGCGCCACTTCGATGGCCGCAAGCTGGCGGCGCAACGCGGCGATCTGCTGATTGAGGATCTCGACCTGCGCCAGTGCCTTGGACGAAATCTTCTTCTCGCCTTCGAGTGCGCCGGAGAGTTCGGAAACCTTGCCCTGCGCCAAGGCTGCGCCGGCGCCGGCGCCTTCGGCGATGCCTTTGTATTTGTCGCGGTCGCTTTGGGCGGTCGCCAGCGAGGCGGTCAATTGCGCGAGCTGGTCCTCGAGATTGGCCTTGTTGGTTTTTTCCATCGCCAGCAAATCGGTGAGCTGGGCGATCTGCGCGGTGAGACGTGTGAGCGCGGTATCCTTGCCGGCGACTTCCTGCTGCAGATAAAATTGCACCACCACGAAAACCGTGAGCAGGAAGATGATGCCGAGGACCAGGGTCGACAGCGCGTCGACGAAGCCCGGCCAGTAGTTCATGCCGCTGTCGCCGCGGCGCGCGCGTGCGAGGCCCATGAGTTACCGGTCTACTTTTTCCCGAACCATGATTTCCAAGAGCCGCTTGATCTCGCGTTGCTGCTCGGCCTGGCTGTCGACCCAGTCGCGGATCATCTGCTGCTCGGTGCGCATGTGATGGACCAGACCCTGGATCGCCTCGGCCAGATTGGACATGGCGGTCGAGGCGCCCTTGCTGGTGCCGGCCTCGTTGATCGCCTCGCGCAGCCGGTCGATCGAGGACCGCATCTCGCCGGTGCCGGCGCTGCCGGCCATCGGCTCGGCGGCCTGGTCGTAAACCGTGGTGGAGAGCCAGTCTTCCAGCTCGGTGTAGAAACGATTCTGCGCCTGGCTCGACTGCAAATCGAGGAATCCGAGTATCAGCGAACCGGCCAATCCGAACAACGACGACGAAAACGAGATGCCCATGCCGGAAAGCGGCGCGGCGAGACCTTCGCGCAGCGAGTCGAACATGATGCCGGCATCGCCGCCGGCTTTGAGGCCCTGGATGACGTTGCCGACCGAACTCACGGTCTCGATCAGGCCCCAGAAAGTGCCAAGCAGGCCGAGGAACACCAGCAAGCCCGTCATGTAACGGGAGATATCGCGCGCTTCGTCGAGGCGGGTGGCGATCGAATCCAGAATGCCGCGCATCAATTGCGCCGACATCGCCATGCGGCCGACGCGGCTGCCGAGTATCGTCGCCATCGGCGCCAGCAGCACCGGCGCGCGGTCGACCGCGAGGCCGGGATCGGCAACGCGGAAATTATTGACCCAGGCGATTTCCGGATAAAGCCGGAGCACCTGGCGCAGCGTCAGCACGATGCCGATTACCAGCACGCCGATGATCAGCGAGTTCAGGCCCGGATTGGCCATGAACGCCACTTCGATCTGTTTGTGCAGCACGAAGGCCACCAGCCCGCCGAGCACGACGAACACCAGCATCCGTAACAAAAAGATGCGGGGCGATGACAGCTTGAGCGGGTCGAGTTCTTTGGCCATGGGACCGAAAGGTTAACGCGCGCGGGTGAATGTGCTCCGCAATATGGCACAGACCGATGACAGGGAAAAAGGAGTTGTGCCGGAACAACGCCATAAATCGGCGGATTGAGTTTAAATTGCGGTGGCCGTTAACGTTTGGAACGAAGTCAGGCTTTGCCGGCGGCCTTAAGCACGCGCAACAGCTCTTTATGGATGGCGTCGTTGCCGGCGACGATCTGGCCTTTGCCGAACATGTCGTCGCCGCCGTCGCAATCGGAAACGAACCCGCCGGCCTCGCGCAGCAGAATTAACCCTGCGGCGATGTCCCAGGGCTTGATGTTGCGTTCCCAGTAGCCGTCGAGGCGGCCGGCGGCGACCCAGGCGAGATCGAGCGCGGCGGCGCCGAAGCGGCGCAGCCCCGCGACCTCGTATTGCATCGCGCCGGTCTCGCGCTGTCCAAGCGCCAAATCGCCGCGGCCGTGATGCGGCAGTCCGCAGGCGATCACGGATTCGGAGAGCCGCTTGCGGCCGGCGACGCGGATGCGCTGCTCGTTCAGGAACGCGCCCTTGCCCTTTTCGGCGATGAACATCTCGTCGTTGGCGGGATTGTAAATCAGCCCGGCGACCACCGCGCCTTCGCGCTCGAGCGCAATCGAAATCGCGAATTGCGGAATGCCGTGCAGGAAATTGGTGGTGCCGTCGAGCGGATCGACGATCCAGCGATGCGACTTGTCGGCGCCCTCGCGGCTGCCGCCTTCCTCGCCGAGAAAGCCGTAACCCGGCCGCGCCTTGCTCAATTCCTGATACAGGGTCTCCTCAGCACGGCGGTCGGCCGACGACACGAAATTCGCCGGACCTTTGAGCGAGACCTGCAGCTTCTCCAATTCGCCGAAATCGCGCTTGAGCGCGCGCGCGGTCTTGCGCGCGGCGCCGATCATCACGTTGAGGAGCGGGGAGAGGTGCATGCGCGTGGGGTCTGCCCGCGCCGGCGCGTGCCGTCAAGAGTGCGGCGGCAGCGTCGATAGCCACTTCTTGGCGGCCTTGTCGGCGGCATCGCGTACCTCCGGCGTCTGCTGGCCGGCATAGACGTCGAGATCCGGGTCGCCGGCTCCGGTCGCCTTGGCGATGATGTGCCATTTCACGGCCTCGGTCGGGTCGGCGGGCATGCCGCGCCCGGCCATCAGGATGCGTGACATCCGGTCCTGCGCGATTGGGCTGCCCCGGCGCGCTGCGCTCAGGAACAGGTTGGCGGCGGCGGATTCGTTCTTATCGATGCCATCGCCGTTGAACTGCGCGATCGCGAACTCGACCATGGCGTCGAGATTGCCGGAGACGGAAGCCAGCCCCATCAGCCGCGTCGCCTCGCTGACGTCTTTCGGCACGCCGCGCCCTTCTTTGTACATGGTGGCCAGCGCGTATTGCGCTTCGGCGTTTCCGGCACTGGCGGCCTGCTTGAACAGATCGGCGGCGCGAGCGAAATCCTGCGGGAACTGCTGGCCTTCCAAATAGAGCAGCCCGAGATCATAGGCTGCCGGCGCGTGTCCGAGCTTGGCGGCTTCCATCAGCAGACGGGCGGCGCCATCGCGGTCACGCGCTCCGGCGCGGCCCTGCAGATTGAACATCGCCAGCGCGAACATGGCGTCGCGGTCGCCGTTCGAGGCGGCAAGTTTGTACCATTGCGCCGCTTTGCTGTCGTCGCGGCCGACACCCAACCCTTGCGCATAGATCTCGCCAAGCAGCGTCATGGCGGCGGGGTCGTTTTGCTGCGCGCGCTTGGTCGCTTCGTTGAGCGCGGTCAGATACTGGCCGCGTTGAAACGCGCCGTAGGCGAGGTCGACCTTGCCGTTGTCGGCATTGGATGTAGCCAGCGGCGGAGGCGATGTTTTTTTCGCGGGCTGCGCCAAGGCGGTGAATGTGAAGGCGGCGAGCGCGCCCAGCGTGACCGCGGTGTGCCGGTGCGCCGTCATGACGCACTCTCCGGGGTCCGCAGCTGCTCGGCGGCGCGGGCAAGCGTTGCCGCAATCGCCCGCGGATCGCGCCACAGCCAATCGCCGAGCGCGATGAATTCGGCGCCGGCCGTCACTTGCGCCGCGATCTCGTCGAGCGACGCGGCATAGCCGACACATGGGGCCTCGAACACTTCCGCCCACCAGGCGATGCGTTCTTCGATTGCCGCGAAGCTCGGCCTTTCGCCGGTGTCGTCGGGTTCGCCGAACATCACGTAGTCGGCGCCGGCTTCCGCCGCGGTCATGGCGTCATGACGGGTGGTCAAACGGCCGACGCCGGCGATGCGTTCGGGTTTGAGTTGCTCCAGCGCGGCGGTGAACGCGGCAAGGCCGCCCAAATGCGCGCCGTCGGCGCCGGCTCGCGCCACCAGATCGGCATGGCCGCCGAGCAGCAGCGCGGCGCCTCTGTCCTGCACAATCGGTCCCAGCGCCTTGGCGCAATTGATCTGGCTGCGCTCGTCCGCCTCGGCGAGGCGCAGCAGTACGGCGGCGATATCGCCGGCCGCCATGGCCGCGGCGAGGACGCCGGAAAACGCCTGAGCATCGGCAACCGGGGGCGTTACCAGATAAAGACGTGGCGCCGGGCGCGGCTCGGCTTGTTTGGGTCGCGAAACCATGTCCCCCGCATGCTAGCCCAATCGGGCGGAAAATTGACGGGACAAATGCATAGGCTAGCATCGCAGACAAGGCCGCTCGAAATACGGCCGCATGCACAAGAAACGCCGGGGAGGGCACGTGCTCAAGCGCCAATCGATGCTCCTGCTATCGCTGTTGCCCTTCTTGGCTGCCGCGCCCGCGACGGCGGCCGACTATCCCGCCCGCGCTATCAAGATGGTGGTGCCGTTCGCGCCCGGCGGCGGCACCGACGTGCTCGGCCGTATCATCGCCCAGCGCCTGTCCGAGCAATGGGGCCAGCCGGTGGTGGTCGAGAACCAGCCCGGCGCGTCCGGCGGCATCGGCACCAAGGCCTTCATCAAGGCGGAGGCGGACGGCTACACGCTGCTGATGGCTTCGACCGGCGCGCTGATGGCGGCCTCCGCCGCACTGGCGCCGGATGGCGATTTCGACGTCAATAAATTTTTTGCGCCGATCACGGTGGTGGCGGCGCCGCCTTATCTGCTGGTGGTCAATCCGAAGGTCGAGGCCAATTCGGTCGCCGAGCTGATCAAGCTCGCGGGCGCCAAGCCGAAGGCGCTGTCGTTCGGTTCGTCGGGCATCGGGGCCGCTTCGCATCTGTCGGGCGCGCTGTTCGAGAAGGACGCCCACGTCGAGATGTTGCACGTGCCCTACAAAGGAACCGGCCCGGCGGTGACCGATCTTTTGGGCGGGCGCATCGACATGATGTTCTCGCCCTCGACCACGGTGCAGCAATTTGTCGCGAGCGGCCAGCTCAAGGCAATTGCGACCACCGGCGCCAAGCGCTCGAAGTTTTCGCCGAGCGTTCCGACCGTGGCCGAGAGCGGCCTGGCCGGCTACGAGTCGACCGGCTGGTTCGGGTTGCTGGCGCCGGCGCATACGCCGCCGGAGATTGTCGCCAAGCTCAACAAGGCGGTGGTCGCGATCATGGCCGAAAAAGACGTGATCGATCACATGGCCAAGCTTGGTGCCGAGCCCGAGCCGCAAACGCCCGAAGAATTCGGCCGCTACATCAACGCCGACGTGGTGAAGTGGTCGGCGCTGGTGAAGGAGCAGAACATCGTCATCCCCGGCGCGGGGAAGTAGCGCAATAAAAAAACGCCGCGCTGAGACAAGCGCGGCGTTTTCAAGCATTGCAAAATATTACGCCGGCATCGGGATCGGGCCCATGTCCTTGGGCACTTTGTAGCCCTTCTGCACCGCAGGCCGCGCCGCGATGGTCTCGTACCAGCGCCTGACGTTGGGAAACTGCTTCATGTCGATAGTCTGCCACTCGAAGCGCGAGATCCACGGCCAGATCGCGATGTCGGCGATCGAGTATTCGTCGGCGACGAAGTCGCGGCCGGCAAGTCGCGTGTCGAGCACCTTATAGAGTCGGTGGGCTTCCTTGAGATAGCGCTCCTCGGCGTAGGGTGCCTTGCCTTTGTTGTATTTCACGAAGTGATGCACCTGGCCAAGCATCGGGCCCGGACCGCCCATCTGCCACATCAGCCACTCGATCACTTTGTAGCGGCCTTCGCCCGATTTCGGCAGCAGCTTGCCGGTCTTGTCGGCGAGATAAATCAGGATCGCGCCCGACTCCATCAGCGACATGTTGTTGTCGTGATCGACGATCGCCGGGATGCGGTTATTCGGCGCGATCTTGAGGAACGCCGGCGCGAACTGCTCGTCCTTGGAAATGTCGATGGCGTGCACAGTGTAGGGCAGGCCGAGTTCTTCCAGCGCGATGGAGACCTTGCGGCCATTGGGTGTCGTCCAGGTGTAAAGATCGATCACGTTTCGTGTCCTTGAATATGCAGTGAACCGGGGAACTGCGGGGGAGGGCAGGGCGTTGTCAGCGGGGTTCCCTTAGCAGGAGGCGACCATAAAACTCAATGTTCTCACGCTTGCGCTGGCCGCGAGCGCCATATGCAGTTTTGCTGCCAACGCGCAAACCGTGATCGAGGAACGCCGCGATCCCGCGGTTGTGATCGAGCACGATCAGCCGCAATCGTCGGTGACCGTCAAGGAACATGGCGGATTCCTCGGAACCACCACCAAGACGACGACGGAAACAACCGGTAGCGGCATCAATGGCGATTGCTCGACCCGCACCGTGCATAAAGACGGCATCGGCGTCGACAAAACCGTCAGCCGCACCAACTGCCAGTAATCGTGCGTTGAAATAAGAAAAAGGCCGCCCGGTTGGGCGGTCTTTTTATTTGCGAGCGCGGAAAGAGCTAGGCCGCCTTCTTTTCCAAGTCGGCCTTCCACTGCCCCGTCGCCGCCAGGCCGTTCATCTTGGCTCGATGTGAAAACGCGCGCTGGGCGGCGGCGACGTTCTCGGGCTTGCCTTTCCAGGTGGTCTGCGGCGCGTGCTGCAGCGCGCGGCCGTAGGAGAAGGTGAGCGCCCAGGGCAGGTTGCCGATGCGGTTCATGGCGTCGAGGTTGGCGGTCGCCTCCTCGTCGCTTTGGCCGCCGGACAGGAAGGCGATGCCCGGCACCGCGCCCGGCACGCAATTCTTCAGCACCTTGACGGTGCGCGCCGCGACGTCTTCGACGCTCGCGCGCGTCTTGCTGCCTTTGCCCGGCACGATCATGTTCGGTTTGAGCACCATGCCTTCGAGCGCGACCTTGTTAAAATACAATTCCTCGAATTGGATCTTGAGCACCAATTCGGTGACCGACTGGCAGCGTTCAATATCGTGGTCGCCGTCCATCAGCACTTCCGGTTCGACGATCGGCACGATCTGCGCCGTCTGGCAGAGCGCGGCATAGCGCGCCAGCGCATGCGCATTGGCGCGGATGCAGGCATAACTCGGGATGCCGGCGCCGACGTCGATCACCGCGCGCCATTTGGCGAAGCGCGCGCCTTGTTCGTAATATTTCGGCAGCCGGTCGGCGAGTTTGTCGAGCCCGATCGTGACGACTTCGCCGGGGCACATCGGCAACGGTTTGGTGCCTTCATCGACCTTGATGCCCGGAATGGCGCCGGCCTTCTTGATGATATCGACCAGCAGCGTGCCGTCTTTGGCTTTTTGCCAGATGGTCTCATCGTACAGGATGACGCCTGAGATGTGCTTCATGCCCTCGGCCGAGCGAAACAGCATCTCGCGGTAGTCGCGCCGGCTGTCCTCGGTCGATTCCACGCCGATGGTGTCGAAGCGCTTCTTGATGGTGCCGGAGGATTCGTCGGCCGCCAGGATGCCCTTGCCGGGCGCGACCATGGCGCGCGCTACTTTGTTCAGTTCATCGAGATTCATCGCCCTCTCCCGAAACTTTTCGCCGCTATCTTACTCTTAACACCTCGACCCCCGGCAAGGCCTTCCCTTCCAGCCACTCCAGGAAAGCGCCGCCGGCTGTGGATACATAGGTCAGACGGTCGACTACGCCGGCAACATTGAGCGCCGCCACCGTGTCGCCGCCGCCCGCGACCGAGACAAGTTTTCCGGCCGCGGTCAGTTCCGCCGCGGCCTCCGCCACCTCGACCGTGCCGGTATCGAACGGTTCCATCTCGAAGGCGCCGAACGGACCGTTCCAGACCAGCGTCTTGGAACGCGCCAGCACCGACACCGCCTGCTCGATGCTGCGCGGGCCGATGTCCAGCATCATGTCATTGTCGCCGACATGGTCGACATCGACAACGCGCGAGGGCGCATGCGCCTCGAATTTTTCCGCCACCACCGCGTCGACCGGCAGCACGATCTCGCGTTTTGCGCGCTTGGCTTCGGCCGTGATCTTCCGCGCGGTCTCGACCAAGTCGCGCTCGGCCAGGGATTTCCCGATCCGTTTGTTGAGCGCCAGCAAGAAAGTATTGGCCATGGCGCCGCCGATGATCAGCACATCGACTTTTTTCAGCAGGTGGCCAAGCAGATCGAGTTTGGTGGAAATCTTGGCGCCGCCGACGATGGCCGTAAGCGGACGCGCCGGCTTGTCGAGCACTTTTTCGAAGGCTTCCAGTTCCGCCTGCAGCGTACGTCCGGCGTAAGCCGGCAGCACATGCGCCAGCCCTTCGGTCGAAGCATGCGCCCGGTGCGACACCGAGAACGCATCGTTGACGAACATGTCGCCGAGCTTGGCCAGCGCCGCGACGAATTCCGGATCGTTCTTTTCCTCGCCGGCGTGAAAGCGGGTGTTTTCCAGGCAAAGGATGTCGCCGGGATGCATGGCAGCGACCGCGCGCTCGGCGGCCTCGCCAATGCAGTCGTCGACGAATTTGACCGGGCGCTTGAGGGTATGGGCGACTTCGGCGGCGACCGGCTTGAGCGACTGTTTCGGATCGCGGCCCTTCGGACGGCCGAAATGCGACAACAGGATCACCTTGGCGCCCTTGTCGGCGATCTCGGTGATGGCGGGCGCCATGCGTTCGATGCGCGTGGCGTCGCTGACCACGCCGTTCTCCACCGGCACGTTGAGATCGGCGCGCACCAGCACGCGCTTGCCCTTCACGTCGGCGTGGTCGAGCGTGCGGAACGTGTTCATTGGTTGGCTCAGGCCGCGAGCGTCAGATCAGCTTGCCCATCGCCACGGCGGTATCCGCCATCCGATTGGAAAAGCCCCACTCGTTGTCATACCACGACATCACGCGCACCAGCGTGCCGTCCATGACCTTGGTCTGGTCCATGTGGAAGATCGACGAGCGCGGGTCATGGTTGAAGTCGCTGGAGACGTTCGGATCCAGCGTGTAGCCAAGAATGCCCTTGAGCTGTTGCTCGGACGCGCGTTTGACCGCGCCGTTGATCTCGTCCTTGGTGGTGGCCCGCTTGGCGACGAACTTGAAATCGATCACCGACACGTTCGGCGTCGGCACGCGAATCGAAACGCCATCGAGCTTGCCGTTGAGCTCTGGCAGCACCAGACCGACGGCCTTGGCGGCACCGGTCGAGGTCGGGATCATGTTGAGCGCGGCGGCGCGGGCGCGATAGAGATCCTTGTGGTAGGTGTCGAGCGTCGGCTGGTCGCCGGTGTAGGAATGGATCGTCGTCATGAAGCCCTTGTCGATGCCGACGGCGTCGTTGAGCACCTTGGCGACCGGCGCCAGGCAATTGGTGGTGCAAGAGGCGTTCGAGACGACCTTGTGACCCTTGGTCAGTTTGTCGTGGTTGACGCCGTAGACCACTGTGAGGTCGGCGCCTTCGGCCGGCGCGGAAATCAGCACGCGCTTGGCGCCGGCGGTCAGGTGCATCGACGCCTTGTCCTTGGCGGTGAAAATGCCGGTGCATTCCATCGCGATGTCGACGCCGAGATCTTTCCACGGCAGCGTGGCCGGATCCTTTGCGGCGCAGACTTTGATGGCGCCGTTGCCGATGCTGATGGTGTCGCCCTTGACCGTGACCTCGCCGGGGAAGCGGCCGTGCACTGAATCGTAGCGCAGCAGATGTGCGTTGGTCTCGACCGGGCCGAGATCGTTGATCGCGACGACTTCGATGTCGTGGCGGTCGGCCTCGGCGATGGCGCGGAGAATGTTGCGGCCGATGCGGCCGAACCCGTTGATGGCAACACGGACAGTCATAACAGTCGCTCCCGGCTCGTCTTATCAATGGCCGCCCGCGGCCACAGCCTCATATAGTCGTTGTTTAAGCCTTCCCAAGCTTGCGCAAGGCCGCCTCGGCGACCGCCTCGGGTGTAATGCCGAAATGCTTATAAAGGTCTTTATAGGGCGCGCTGGCGCCGAAACCGGTCATGCCGACGAAAACGCCATCGGAGCCGATGATGGCGTCCCAGCCCTGGCGTACCGCAGCCTCGACGCCGACATTAACTTTAGCGTCACCGATCACCGCGCGCCGCGCGGCTTCCGGCGCCTCCTGCAGCAGTTCGAAACACGGAACTGACACGACCCGCGCGGCGACGCCTTTTGCCGCGAGCAGCTTCTTGGCTTCGACCGCGATGGCGACTTCCGAGCCGGTGGCGAAGATCGAAACTTCCGCTTTGCCATCGGCAGCCGCGATCTCGTAGGCGCCGGCGGCGCAGCGATTGGTCGCGAGGAAATTCTGGCTGAGCTGCGGCAGGTTTTGTCGCGTCAGCGCCAGTACGCTCGGGCGCTTGCTTGCTTCGAGCGCGAGCTGCCAGCATTCGGCGGTCTCGACCGCGTCGCAGGGCCGGAAGACCAAGAGATTGGGAATGGCTCGCAGCGCGGCGAGATGCTCGACCGGCTGATGCGTCGGTCCGTCCTCGCCCAGCCCGATGGAGTCATGCGTCATGATGTGGATGACGCGCTTGCCCATCAGCGCGGCCAGGCGAATGGCCGGCCGGCAATAATCCGAGAACACCAGGAACGTGCCGGAATAGGGAATGATGCCGCCGTGCAGCGCCATTCCATTCATGGCCGCGGCCATGCCGTGCTCGCGCACGCCGTAATGGATGAAGCGGCCGGAGTAGTCGGACGCCGACATCGCCTTCATCGACTTGGTGCGCGTGTTGTTGGAGCCGGTGAGATCCGCCGAACCGCCGATCATTTCGGGCAGCGCCGGAATCAGGCTCTCAAGCGCGAATTCGCACGCCGTGCGGGTGGCGATTTCCTTTGGCGTTGCCGCGAGCGATTGCTTGATCGCGGCGACAGCGTCGGCGAAGGCGGGCTTCGGCAGGTCGCCCTTCATGCGGCGCTCGAATTCGGCGCGCTTGCTCGGCTCGATCGCGGCAAAGCGCTTATTCCAGTCGGCGTGCGCGCCCTTGGCGCGCTCGCCGGCCTTGCGCCAGGCCGAGAGAATATCGGCAGGCACTTCGAACGGAGCCGAGGTCCAGCCGAGTTTCTCGCGCGCGCCTTTGATTTCGTCGGCGCCGAGCGGCGAGCCGTGTGACGAAGACTTGCCGGCCTTGGTCGGAGCGCCAAAGCCGATGGTGGTCTTGCAGGCGATCAGCACGGGCTTGTCGGAAGCTTGCGTCTTCTCCAGCGCCGCGGCGATCGCCGCGGGGTCGTGCCCGTCGACGCGCGAGGCAGCCCAGCCGGCGGCCTCGAAGCGCTTCACCTGGTCGACGCTGTCTGCCAGCGACAGCGCGCCGTCGATGGAAATGCCGTTGTCATCAAACAGCACAATCAGCCTGGCAAGCTTCAGGTGCCCGGCGAGCGCGATGGCTTCCTGGCTGATGCCTTCCATCAGGTCGCCGTCAGAGGCCAGCACGTAAGTTTTGTGATCGACCACGTCGCCGAATTCCGCCGCCAGATGCCGCTCCGCGATCGCCATGCCGACCGCGTTGGCCAGTCCCTGGCCGAGCGGGCCGGTGGTGGTCTCGATGCCGGGCGTGTGACCGTATTCCGGATGGCCGGCGGTGATCGAGCCGAGCCCGCGGAAGTGCTTGATCTGGTCGATGGTCATCGCCGGATAGCCGGTGAGATAAAGCAATGCGTACATCAGCATCGAGCCGTGGCCGGCCGACAGCACGAAACGGTCGCGGTCGGGCCAAGCCGGATCGGTCGGATCGAATTTCAGGAATTTCGTGAACAGGACGGTTGCCACGTCGGCCGCGCCCATCGGCAGACCGGGATGGCCGGACTTGGCCTGTTCGACCGCGTCCATCGCCAGCGCGCGGATGGCGTTGGCCATCGCGTTGTGCGCGACGGCGGTAACTGTGGCCGCTTGCTCGCGGCGCGCTGTGGGCGCCACGGCGGCCGTCGGCGAAGCGTTTGGACTCATGGAAAAGGCCTGTTTGCGTGGGCTGGATAGCATGTGAGGCCTCTGAGTCAATGTGACGGCGCGGCGCGCGACCCGCCATGCACAGGGCGCGCAAAACATCGGGGTAAATCGCGCGCGGAGCGTTGACGGCAGGATCGCGCAGCACGTAAGGTTCTTCGCCTAAATCTTTGCCCCCGTTATGGTTTTTGAGTGCGGATGAAGGCGATGTCGGATCAAAGTGCGATCGATTTGGCGGTGAAGCGTCTGGCGCTTGCGCTCGACGGGCTCGATGCCGCGGCCGAGCGCCGCCGCGAAGCCGACCGCAACGAGGACGGGCTGGCGAGCCAGCTGCATGCGCTCGGCGTCGACCGCACCAAGCTTGCCGCCGCGCTCGACGGCGAAGCCGCGCGCTCGCGCCGGCTGGAGACTACCAATCGCGACATCGCGCAGCGGCTGGACGCGGCCATTGCCAGCATTCAGTCGGTGCTGGATTCCAACGAGTGATCTTATGGCGACCGTGAATGCAACCATTGCCGGCCGCCAGTTCCGTCTCGCCTGCGAAGACGGGCAGGAGGAGCATCTGCAAGCGCTAGCGCTGGATCTCGACAAGCGGATCGAGGATCTGCGCAAGAAGTTCGGAGAGATTGGCGACACCAGGTTGACGGTGATGTCGGCGCTGATGGTGGCCGACGAATTGGCGGAAGCCACCCGCAAGATCCGCCGCCTGGAGGAGGACGCCACCGCTTTGCAGGACGCCCGCGTGGTCGGGGCCGACCGCGCCAAGGCGGCGTCCGCCGCGGTGGTTAACGCCTTCAATTCGGCGGCCGAGCGTATCGAGGGCATCACCCGCAAGCTCAACCAGAGCCTCGGTAACGGCGTGGCGATCGGATAGGGCGTTTTACCTCGCTTTTAAGCGGTGGTGGCGCCGGACCCCCATAAGCACTACATTCGAGTCGCGGGGCTGTGGGGCGCGTCTGGAGAAAATTCCCCGGGGCCTTACGATCCTATCGGGAGCTGTCCCTGGCCGGGCTCGTGGGCTCGGTCATATGGCGCCCACCTACTTATGTAGGTTCCCGGGATCACCTCCGACGGCTTTCGCGGCTCCGCACTTTATCCATGGTCGACCTCACCGAAACGCAATCAGCCAAAGCCGCGCTGCGCAGCGCAGCGCTGGCGCTGCGCGATGCATTGCCGGCGGGGCAACGCGTGGCGGCGGCCGAGACCATCGCGGCGCGTCCGTTTCCGGTAACAATCGCCGCGGGCGTCATCGTTTCCGGCTTTTCGCCGATGAAGACCGAGATCAATCCGGTGCCGCTGATGCGCAAGTTGGCGGACCTGGGCGCGCAACTCGCATTGCCGACCATTGCCGGGCGCTGCAAACCGCTCGTCATGCGGGCCTGGAGTTTCGGCGCGCCGCTGGCTTCGGGCCAATGGGGCATTCGCGAGCCGACGGCGGACGCGCCCGAGGTCGCGCCCGACATTCTGATCGTGCCGCTCGCCTGCTTCGATCGCGCCGGCCACCGCATCGGCTACGGCGCCGGATATTACGACATGACCATCCGCGCCCTGCGCGCCAGGAAGAAGATCATCGCCATCGGGCTCGCTTTCGCCGCGCAGGAGATTCCGCATGTTCCCGCCACCGAGCGCGACGAGCGGCTCGATCTCGTGCTAACGGAGCGCGAGGTCATTGATTTTCGTAGGTCATAGAGAATGCGCATTCTTTTCATCGGTGACGTGATCGGCCGCTCCGGGCGCGCGATCGTGAGCGAGCGCCTGCCCGGTCTGATCGCCGCATGGAAGCTCGATCTCGTCGTCATCAACGGTGAAAACTCCGCCGGCGGCTTCGGCATCACCGAGACGATCTACAACGAGCTGATCGATGCCGGCGCCGACGCCATCACGCTCGGCAATCACGCCTTCGATCAGCGTGAGGCGCTGGTGTTCATCGAGCGTGCGCCGCGCCTGATCCGCCCGCTCAATTATCCCAAGGGCACGCCCGGCCGCGGCGCCGCCATGGTCGATACAAAAAACGGCAGGCGCGCGCTCGTCATCAACGCCATGGGCCGCATCTTCATGGATCCGCTCGACGATCCGTTTGCCGCGGTCGAGCGCGAACTTACCGCTTGCGCGCTCAAAACCGGCGCCGACGCCATTATCCTGGACATGCATTGCGAGGCGACCAGCGAAAAGCAGTCGATGGGATATTTCGTCGACGGCCGCGTCAGCTTGATGGTCGGCACGCATACGCATTCGCCGACCGCCGACCATCGCATCATGCCGGGGCGGACCGCCTTCGTATCGGACGTCGGCATGACCGGGGATTTCGAGTCGGTGATCGGCATGAACAAAGATGAGCCGCTCAGCCGGTTCCTGCGCAAGCTGCCGGGCGCGAAATTCGAGCCGGCCCTTGGGCCCGCCACGCTGTGCGGCATCGCGGTCGAAACCGACGATGCTAGCGGCCTTGCGGCGCGCGTCGGCGCGGTCCGTCTTGGCGGCATTCTGGAACAGGCGCGGCCGGCGTTCTGGGAATAGGTATTTCGTTATTGACCGCGACTCGCCGCGATGATTCGGTAGGTCAGGTGATTCGCCGGCAGTGCTCGCGTCCGGCAGCGCGACACGGCACGGCGGGAATGAACCTTCAGGTCAATCTCAATCTCGCGCTCGACACGACGCCCGGCTTCGCGCCGGCTGCCGCGCTTGCAAGCGACCCGCGCGCGCAACTCGCCGCGCAATTCATCCCGGCCGGTTCGCGCGTGCTCGATCTGAGCATCGACGGCGCGCTTGAGCCCTTGCTGCCGGGCGGCTGCAGCTACCAGGGCCGCGACCGCGTCACCTGCGACGGCGGGCAGGCCTGCAATATCGCCGGCGGCGATTTCCCGACCCAGGCCGCGGCCCAGGCGGACATCATCGTCATGCTGGGCACGCTTGAGCAGGTTGCCGACGCCGAAAACCTTTTCACTCACCTGCGCTTCTGCAAGCAGGACGTGATCCTGAGTTATCGCGCCACTGATCTGGTGGCGGGCGGCGAACGCGATGCACTCGGCCTCGCCAATGCGTTCAGTTTCTACGATCTCGCGCTGCTGTTCGACCGCTACGGCTACCGCATCGAATGCACCGCCCCGATCGACGGCGCCCAGGTGCTGATGCGGTTGACGCCGGCTGAGCGGCTCAAGCCGGTGGCGGCCTGCAGCGTCGCGGTCATCTCCGACAGCAATGTGGGCAAGTTCGGCGGCCGGCTCGGCTTGCAGGCGATCAATGCGCTGATGCCGGGCGAGGCAGACGTGCATCATCTGTATTTCGGCGAGCTTCATGAGGCGCGCGACAAATACGATCTGGTGGTGCTCGGCCTGGGCAACAGCATGTTCCAGCCGCTGCTTGGCGATGACGTGCTCGACGTCGTCGGGCGCGCGAAGGCTTCGATCGGAATTTTCGGCACGCAGTACCGCGAGCTGATTCCGCGCCCGTCGCTCGAACGGCTGGTCGAGCGGCTCGACACCTGGTTTGCGCGCTACGAAGATGACGTGCTGATGTATGGCCGCGGCCGCGGCAACGTCACCCATCTGGGCGACTGGCTGATCGATCAGTTCCCGATGAACACGCCGACCTTGGACGAGCCGCTGCAGATCGTCGACGAGCTGCGGGTCGACCACGCCTTCGACCGCGCCATCCAGGTCATCCAGTGCCACAAGAACGTCCATGCAACGCGTCTGCATCCGCTGCTCTGCGCACTGACCGCGGCCGAAACAGTGTCTTACGCGGACGAGCCGTCGCCGTTGATGCCGGGCGTCATTTCGGGCGAGTTCCGCAGCATGCTGATCGATATTTTCGGCCGCAGCTACCCGGAGAACCAGTTCTTCATGGTCGATCGCGACGCGGTCCGCCGCTACAAGGCGCGCGTCCACCGCAACGTGGCACGCGTCGGCGAGCGGATCGATTCCCTGCTGCGCAACGTCGCGGTCGCAGCCGCCTGACGCGGCAGTTTATTTTCTCAGCCAGCCAGCCTATACAGCCGCCGGCATCCACCTCATTCCAGAGTCCGGGTCATGGCTGGTCATTCCCAATTCAAAAATATTATGCACCGCAAGGGGAAGCAGGACAAAGTCCGCTCCAAGGTGTTCGGCAAGCTGGCGCGCGAAATCACGGTATCGGCCAAAATGGGCCTGCCCGATCCGGCCTTCAATCCGCGCCTGCGCGCCGCGATTCTAGCGGCGCGGGCCGAGAACATGCCGAAAGACAATATCGAACGCGCCATCAAGAAAGCATCCGGCAACGATTCCGAGAGCTATGATGAAATCCGCTACGAGGGTTATGGTCCTGGCGGCGTCGCGGTGATCGTCGAGGCGCTGACCGACAATCACAACCGCACCGCCGGCGAAGTGCGCGCAATCTTCACCAAGAACGGCGGCAATCTCGCCACCACCGGCGCGGTGTCCTTCATGTTCAATCATGTTGGTGTCGTTGAATACGATGCCAAGGCGGCGAACGCCGACGCCATGCTGGAAGCCGCGATCGAGGCCGGCGCCGAGGACGTGACCTCGAACGAAGACGGCCACCAGATCATCACCAGCGCGGAAACCTTGCGCGACGTGGCCAAGGCGCTGGAGGCGAAGTTCGGCGAGCCGCGCAAAGCGGCGCTGCTGTGGAAGCCGCAGAACACCGTCGCAGTCGACGATGAAACCGGCGAGAAGCTGCTCAAGCTGATCGAGTCGCTGGACGAAAGCGACGACGTGCAGAACGTCTACGCCAATTTCGAAGTGTCCGACGCGCTGATGCAGAAAATGTCAGCGTAGGCCGTCGAACAGCGGCAGGCTGATCAATCCGGCGATCGCGATGATGATATAGGCGACGCGGCGATAGAGCGTATCGCTGGTGCCGTGAAACCAGCGCGCGCCGAGGGTCAGAAAAATCGCAAATGGCACACCGAGCAGCACCGACAGCACGACGGTCTGCACCGTGAACAGCCCGCTGTAGAGATAGGCAATCACCGACAGCACGCCCTGCATGATGAAGTAGACCATGATGTTGGCGCGCACCGTCTTGGCGGTGTTTTGACCGCCAAGCCAGTAGACCAGAAGCGGCGGCGCGCCGATCTGGGCTGCGCCCGCGCCGACACCGGCGAGCAGGCCGACGCCGACCGAAGCCGCAACGGTCGGCTTGCCGTGATAGCGCCAGCCGGCAACGAGCACCGCCAGCGCGATGAGCACCAGTCCGGCAATGCACCATCGCAGCAACAGCGGGTCGAGATAAACGAGAATTGCAGCGCCGAACGGCACCGCCACGGCGCCGGCAATGGTGACCGGCGCGACTTCGCGCCAGTTGCAGTCCGGAATGGCGCGGATCGAGACCGGAAGACTGGAAACCGAGTCGATCAGCAGCAATGTCACCGCCGCGATCTGTGGGCTGTAAACGGCCGAGACCAGCGGCATGTAAATGAGCGCCGAGCCGAAGCCGGTGAAGCCGCGCACCAGGCCGGCCAACGCCGCGATCCCCAAGGCGATCGGAAAACGCGGGTCGGTGGCGGTTTCGGTAAAAACGGCGAGGATTTGCTGGGCGGTCATGGCTTCATGCTTGGCGGCGGCCTTCCTTAGCAGGCTTTGCAGCGTTTGGGGCTTCTGGCCGGAAGCCGGGCTTGGGGCTATCAACGGGCCATGGTCAGGCAACCGATTCGCATCCTGGGCATCGATCCGGGACTCCGCCGCACCGGCTGGGGCCTGGTCGAGTCCGACGGCAACCGGCTCATCTACGTGGCCTGCGGCTCGGTCGAGACCAGCGAGCGGGCCGCCTTGGGCGAGCGCCTGGTCGTGATCCACGACGGGCTGATCGCGGTGATCGAGAAATACGCGCCGCATGAAGCCGCGGTCGAGAATACTTTCGTCAACACCAACGCGGCGGCGACGCTCAAACTCGGTCAGGCGCGTGGCATCGCCATGTTGGTGCCGGCGCGCGCGGGATTGTCCGTCGCCGAATACGCGCCCAACTTGGTCAAGAAATCGATCGTGGGGTCCGGCCATGCCGAGAAGGCGCAGATCCGCCTGATGATCGGGGTGCTGCTGCCGAAAGCCGATCCGCAGAGCGAGGACGCCGCCGACGCGCTGGCGATCGCGGTCTGCCACGCGCATCATCGCACCAGCCTCGTGATGAAGGCGGCGGCGTCATGATCGGCAAGTTGCGCGGCATCGTCGACACCTACGGCGCGGATTACATCATCCTCGACGTCGACGGCGTCGGTTACCAGGTGCATTGCTCTCCGCGCACGCTGCAGGCGCTGCCCGCCACGGGCGAAGCTGCCACGCTGTCGATCGAAACCTATGTGCGCGAGGACCAGATCAAGCTGTTCGGCTTCGCCAGCGACGTCGAGCGCGAATGGTTCCGCCTGTTGCAGACGGTGCAGGGCGTCGGCGCCAAGGTGGCGCTGTCGGTGCTTGGAACGCTGAAAGTCGCCGATCTCGCGTCCGCGATCGCTATGCGCGACAAGGTGGCGATCACGAGCGCGCCCGGCGTCGGTCCGAAGGTCGCCGAGCGCATCGTCACGGAACTCAGGGACAAAGTGCCAGCCTTCGCCGATATCGATCCGGCGGCGGTGCATCTGGCAGGCGCGCTCGATGACAAGCGCGCGCCGAAGCCCGTGATGGATGCGGTCTCCGCGCTGGTCAATCTCGGCTACGGCCAGCCGCAGGCGGCGGCCGCCATTGCCGCCGCGTCGCGCTACGCGGGCGAGAGCGCCGATACCGCGACGTTGATCCGGCAGGGCTTGCGGGAGTTGTCGAAATGAGCACCCCGCGCCGCCTCGTGACCGCAGAGAAACGCGACGACGATGTGGACGCGTCATTGCGGCCGCAGCGTCTGTCGGAATTCATCGGCCAAGAAAAAGCCCGCGCCAATCTGTCGGTGTTCATCGAGGCCGCGCGATCGCGCCAGGAAGCGCTCGACCATGTGCTGTTCGTGGGGCCCCCGGGCTTGGGCAAGACCACGCTGGCGCAGATCGTCGCGCGCGAACTGGGTGTCAATTTCCGCGCTACCTCCGGCCCGGTGATTGCCAAGGCCGGCGATCTCGCGGCCCTCGTCACCAATCTCGAGCCACGCGACGTGCTGTTTATCGACGAGATCCACCGCCTAAATCCGGCGGTCGAGGAAATCCTCTATCCGGCGATGGAGGATTTCCAGCTCGATCTCATTATCGGCGAGGGGCCGGCGGCGCGCTCGGTCAAGATCGATTTGGCGCCGTTCACGCTGGTCGGCGCGACCACCCGCGCCGGACTGCTGACCAATCCGCTGCGCGATCGCTTCGGCATTCCGGTGCGGCTGAATTTTTACTCGGAAGCCGAGCTCGAGCAGATCGTCAATCGCGGCGCGCGCGTGCTCGGCATCGGCATGACCTCGGACGGCGCCAATGAGATCGCGCGCCGCGCGCGCGGTACGCCGCGCATCGCCGGGCGGCTGCTGCGCCGCGTGCGCGATTTTGCCCATGTCGACGGCGCCAAGACCATCGACCGCAAGGCCGCCGACCGCGCGCTTGGCGAACTGGAAGTGGATGCCGCCGGGCTCGATGCCATGGACCGGCGTTATCTGACCACCATCGCGCTCAGTTACGGCGGCGGGCCGGTCGGTGTCGACACCATGGCGGCCGCCTTGAGCGAGCCGCGCGACGCCATCGAGGACATCATCGAGCCGTTTTTGATCCAGAAGGGATTCATCCAGCGCACGCCGCGCGGCCGGCTGCTCACCGCGCACGCCTTCAAGCATCTCGGCCTCGCCGAGCCGGCGCGCGACGCCAGCCAGTTCGGACTCTTTAATGGTGACGAGGAATGATGCCGTGAAGCATCTCGACGGCGAAATCAGCAACGGCAAGCACATTCAGCAAGTCCGCGTCTATTACGAAGACACGGATTTTTCCGGCGTGGTCTATCACGCCAGCTATCTGCGCTTCATGGAGCGCGGCCGCACCAATTACCTGCGGCTGATCGGCGCCGACCACCACGCACTGTTCGAGCAGGCGGCCAAGGAAGCGCCGGGCTTTGCCTTTGTGGTGCGCTCGATGATGATCGACTTTCTCAAGCCCGCGGTCATGGACGACGTGCTCGATATCGTCACCACGCCGACCGAGGTGAAGGGCGCCTCCGCGCGGCTGTTCCAGAAAGTGATGCGCGGCGACGATGTGCTGGTGACGGCCGACGTGCGTTTCGCTTTCGTGTCGGGCGGCCGCGCCCGGCCGATCCCGAAGCCACTGCGCATCGCCATGAAGGCCGACCAAGAATCCGGGCAGGAATCGGGCGGCGCTGCCTGATCGCGTGTACTATATTGGCCGCATGAGCTTGCAGCAAAACTTCACCTTGTTTGAAACCGCCATCGGCCCCTGCGCCATCGCCTGGACCGGGCGCGGTATTGTCGGCGTGCAGATTCATGAGCATGACGCTGCCGCCACCAGATCACGGATGACGCGGCGATTCCCCAAGGCCACGGAGACGCCGCCGCCGCCCAAGGTGCAACACGCGATCGACGGCATGGTGGCCTTGCTGCGCGGCGAGCCGCGCGACCTGACCGACATTGCGATCGACGACACCGATACGCCGGAGTTCAACGCCCGGGTTTACGCCATCGCCCGCACCGTCCCGCCGGGCCAGACCATGACCTATGGCGAGATCGCGGAGCGTCTGGGTGACAAGTTGCTGGCCCGCGAGGTCGGTACCGCGCTTGGGCAAAACCGGTGCCCGATCATCATGCCCTGCCACCGCGTGTTGGCGGCCAGCGGCAAGACCGGCGGCTTTTCGGCCCCCGGCGGTGTGGCGACCAAGCTGCGCCTGCTGACCATCGAAGGCGCACAGCCCGGCGGTCCGACGCTATTCGGCGCCCTGCCATTGGCCGCCCCGCGCCGCCGACGCGGTTAGACCCAAATCGGCGGGCCGTGGAACCTTCGCGGTAACCAGTCCTTAACCATAATCAGCGCTGTTTAGCGGGGCTAATGCTGGGGTTTGCGCCCTAGTTTGGCCATTTGACGGAGATTTTGTCTCGGCGGCCGGTTGGACCGACGACGCCGGACCGCGAAAAAGGACGTGCCCATGAATCCTGCCGATGTGGCACAGTCGGTGCTCCCGCTCACATCCTCCGACCTCTCGCTGTTCACGCTGTTTTGGCACGCCCATTGGATCGTCAAAGCGGTCATGGTCGGGCTGCTGATCTGTTCGGTCTGGGTCTGGGCGATCGCGATCGACAAGACCGTGCTGTTCACGCGCACCAAGCGCGCGATGGACCGTTTCGAGCAGGCGTTCTGGTCGGGCCAGTCGCTGGAGGAGCTTTACCGCACGCTATCGACGCGTCCCAATCATTCGATGGCGGCCTTGTTCGTCGCCGCCATGCGCGAATGGAAGCGCAGCTTCGAGGGCAGCGCGCGCTCTTTTGCCGGACTTCAGATGCGGATCGAGAAGGTGATGGAAGTAACCATCGCGCGCGAGGTCGAGCGGCTGGAAAAGCGGCTTTTGGTTCTGGCCACGGTTGGCTCGGCCGGTCCCTTCATCGGCCTGTTCGGCACGGTCTGGGGCATCATGACCAGCTTTCAATCGATCGCCGCCTCCAAGAACACTTCGTTAGCGGTTGTGGCGCCCGGCATCGCCGAGGCGCTGTTTGCGACCGCAATCGGCCTTGTCGCCGCCATACCGGCGACCATTTTCTATAACAAGTTCGCGGCCGAGGTGAACAAACAGGCCCAGCGGCTCGAGGGCTTCGCCGACGAGTTCGCCGCCATCTTGTCGCGCCAGATCGACGAGCGCGGGTAGGGGTACGTTGTCATGGCTGCCAATGCCGGTACGCCGGTCATCGGACGCAGGAAGCATCACCGCCGCAAGGTGATGAGCGAGATCAACGTCACGCCGATGGTCGACGTGATGTTGGTGCTGCTGATCATCTTCATGGTGTCGGCGCCGCTGCTCACGGTCGGGGTGCCGATCGACCTGCCGCAAAGCCAGGCCAAGAGCCTCGATCAAGACAAGGAGCCGCTCACCCTTTCGGTCAACGACAAGGGTCAGATTTTCCTGCAAAATTCCGAGATCAGCGCGGACGATCTGGTCGCCAAGCTGCAGGCGGTGGCGGACGCGCGTGGCGGCACCGAGGCGCGCATTTACGTGCGCGGTGACAAGAAAGTAGATTACGGGTCCATGATGAAAGTGATGGGGCGGCTGTCGGCCGCCGGCTTCCATCGGGTAGCTTTGGTCACCGAATTCGAGCAGGGCTCGAAGTAGTGATGAAGACAGCGTCAGCGATATCGGCCGGCCTGCACGCGGCGGTGCTCCTGTGGGCGCTGGTGTCTTTTTCCAGCCGGCCGCTTGAGGCCACGCCGGTGGAATCGCTGCCGGTCGATCTGGTGAGCGAGAAGGACTTCTCCGAAATGACCAAGGGCGCCAAGACCGCGCCCAAGGCCGAGATTCCGCGGCCGCTGGTGGAAAAATTGGGCGACCCAAAGCCGGCCGAGAATCCGGTGCCCAAGTTGACCGAGAAGAAGGAAATCGCGCCGACCGCGGAAAAGACGCCGGAGCAAGCGCAGACCAAGCCCGATCCGATCGCCGAGAAAATCAAGAAGCAGGACGAGTCGAAACAGCAGGCCAAGGAAGAACTGCTGCCGCCGAAGAAGCCGCCGCAGAAACAGCAGCCCAAGTTCGATGCCGACAAGATTGCGGCTTTGCTCGACAAGCGCGACCCGCAACGCAACGCCGCAACCGGCGAGGAGCTCAATTTGGCGCCGACGCTGGGCGCTTCGACCGGCAATGCCGCCAAGCTGTCGCAGTCGGAAATCGATGCGTTGCGCCAACGTCTGATCTCGCTGTGGAACCCTCCGGTCGGCATCCAGAATCCGCAAGACTTCGTGATCCGCATCCGCATTCAGCTCGGCAAGGACCGCAAGTTGAGCGCGCCGCCGGTGGTGCTCTCGACCGGAACCGGGACGCTCTACAATTCGGCGCGCGACAGCGCGGTGCGCGCGGTATTTCAGGCTCAGCCCTTCGATATGCTCAAGCCGGAGCACTATGAGACCTGGAAAGATATGGAAATGAATTTCGATCCCCGCGACATGGTTCGCGGCTAGCCAAGGACAAGTGTATCCCTCCATGACCGAAGCGAACATTGACCCGATATCGACGTTGCCGGGCCGCGGCCTGCTGATGAATCGCCGCCGCGTGCTGGTCGGCGCCGGCGCCGGCGCGCTTGCCGCGCTGGCGGGCGGTCCGGCGGGCGCCGTCGTGCGGCTCGACATTACGCAAGGCAATGTGCAGCCGATGCCGATCGCGCTGCCGGATTTTCTGGCGGGTGCGCCGGCCGAATCCGAAATCGCGCGCAACGTCACCGGCGTTATCAGCAATAATCTCCAGCGCAGCGGCTTGTTCGCGCCGATCAATCCGCAGGCCTTCACCGAAAAGATCGTCAATTCCGATGCGGTGCCGCGCTTTGCCGACTGGCGCGTGATCAATGCGCAGGCACTGGTCACCGGTCGCATGACGAAGCAAGGCGACGGACGGCTGAAAGCCGAGTTCCGTCTATGGGACGTGTTCGCCGGCCAGCAGCTCGACGGCAAGCAATATTTCACGACGCCGGACAACTGGCGGCGCATCGCCCACATCATCTCGGACGCCATCTACGAGACGCTCACCGGCGAGAAGGGCTATTTCGACAGCCGTATCGTGTTTGTCGACGAGACCGGCCCCAAGGACCGGCGGGTGAAGCGCCTCGCCATCATGGACCAGGACGGCGCCGGTGTGCGCTATCTCACGCGCGGCGACGACCTCGTGCTGACGCCGCGCTTCAACCCGACCACGCAAGAGATCACCTACATGTCCTACGGGCAGGGCGATCCGCGCGTCTATCTGCTCAACATCGAGACCGGCCAGCGCGAGATCGTCGGCAACTTTCCCGGAATGACATTTGCGCCGCGATTTTCGCCGGACGGCCAGCGCGTGATCATGAGTCTGCAGCAGGGCAGCAATTCGAACCTGTTCGTGATGGATCTGCGCTCGAAGCAGACCATGCGGCTGACCGACACGCCGGCGATCGACACTGCGCCGTGCTACTCGCCGGACAACAGCCGAATCTGCTTCGAGAGCGACCGCGGCGGCACGCAGCAGATATATGTGATGGCGGCAACCGGCGGCCCGGCGCAGCGCATCAGCTTCGGCGAAGGCCATCATTCGACGCCGGTGTGGTCGCCGCGCGGCGACTACATCGCATTCACCGGCCAGGCGCGTGGCGCATTTTCAATCGGCATCCTCAAGCCGGACGGTTCGGGCGAGCGCGTCCTCACCGAAGGCTTCCATAACGAAGGCCCGACCTTCGCCCCGAACGGGCGGGTGTTGATGTATTTCAGCGACCCCGGCCAAGGCCCGTCGCTCTACACGATCGACATTACCGGCCGTAACCAGCTCAAGGTTCCGACCCCGGCACTGGCCTCGGATCCGGCCTGGTCGCCGCTGTTGTCCTAGCCGGTCCTAACAGCGCCATATTTTCACCGGCTCTTAACCATCAGAATAGGTTTACGAGGCCCAGACAATTTTAGGGGCCTCATACAAGGTTCCATCAAGGTTGATGGAAGGTTCGCTTAACCACCCCACTGGTAGACGATGAGGCTAGCTCCGGTCAGTTCGTGAGTGAAATGGGAGTCACCGGAATGTCCAATATGAGTCACTTCATTCGCGCCGCCCGGTTTGCGGCTGTTTTTGCGGCGGCCTTGGCGATCTCGGCTTGTGCCAAGAACGCGGCCGAGGATGCGCAAGCAAACGCGGCCGGCCAGGCAACGCCCGGCAGCCAGCAGGATTTCGTGGTCAATGTCGGCGACCGCGTCTTCTTCGAAACCGATTCCACCGAGCTCACGCCGCAATCGCGCGCGACGCTCGACAAGCAGGCCCAGTGGCTCAACAACTATAGCCAATACGGCCAGTTTATCGTCGAGGGCCACGCCGACGAACGCGGCACGCGCGAATACAACATCGCGCTCGGCGCCCGCAGGGCGCAGACCGTGCGCGACTACCTGATCTCGCGCGGCGTCGCCGCCAACCGCATGCACACGATCTCCTACGGCAAGGAACGGCCGGTCGCGCTGTGCGACGACATTTCGTGCTGGTCGCAAAATCGCCGCGCGGTCACGGTGCTTGGCGTCAGTTCATAAGACGCCCACTGCGATTGCTTGATATCCGTCATGCCCGGCCTTGCGCCGGGCATCGACGTCTTTACGGACCAAAACATCACGTGATTGGCCGGCACCGGCCATCAGTCACAATTTCGACGCAGCCCGCTCTATGCTAGTCGTATTGCCCGCTGCCAGGCTTGGTATCATGACCCCCTTACGCCGCCGCATTCTCGCGCTCGTAGCGCTTCCCACGCTGCTGCTGGCCAGCGTCGCCGCGGCGCAGGAGCAGCGCCCCGGGTTCCTCGACAATCTGTTCAGTCGTGGCGATCAGCCTTCGCAGCAAAGCCAAAGTGAGCCGCGTCAGGGCGATCCGCGCCAGACCGCGCAGAACGATCCCGGCGATCTGTCGGTGCGGCTCGACCGCATGGAAAACGCCATGCGCCAGCTCACCGGCACGCTCGAGCAATTGCAGTATCAGAACCAACAATTGCAGTCGCAGCTCAAGCGCATGCAGGGCGACACCGAGTATCGCTTCCAGGCGCTCGGCTCCCGCGGCGGGGCGCCCGGCGCTAGCCCACCGCGCGCGACGTCGCCGCAAGCACCGGTGAACGCGCCGCCGACTAATTCACCTGGCAAGCGCTCCGACGTATTCGACCCGGCGCAGAATCCGAATTCACCGGGCGCGCCGCGCGTGCTTGGCAACGAAGCGGTCGCCGCACCGGTGCAGAACGCGGACAATGAACCGCCGGTCGGCGCGCCGGGCGGCCGCGACGTCGGCGCTCCGCTCGATCTTTCGACACTCGCCGGTAGTGCGCCGGCGCAACCCAACGTTCCGATGGCAAGCGCAGGGCCTGCGCCGCTGCAATCGATGCCGCCACGCAACGTCGGGGCAGGTGGCCAGCAGCTCGCCACTTTGCCGCCGACGGCTACGCCGCAGGACGAATACGATCTGGCCTATGGCTATGTGCTGCATAAAGACTACGCGCTGGCCGAGCAGGCCTTCCGCGATTTCCTGCGCAAATATCCGGACGGCAAGTTGGTTCCCGACGCGCAATATTGGCTGGGCGAGAGCATGTTCCAGCGCCAGCGCTACCGCGACGCCGCGGAATCCTTCCTGGCGGTCTCGACCAAATATGAAAGCTCAGGCAAGGCGCCGGAATCGCTGTTGCGGCTCGGCCAGTCGCTCGCCGCGCTCAATCAGAAAGAAGCCGCCTGCGCCACTCTGGCCGAGGTCGGCCGTAAATTCCCGCGCGCCTCGACGACGGTAAAGAAGAACGACACGCAGGAGCAAAAGCGTGCGCATTGTTGAGACCTAGGGCATGATCCCGAAAAGTGGGAACCGGTTTTCGGATAAGATCGTGCCCACACAAGATATGTCGGTCTCGGCAACGGAAGCCAAATCGCTTTTTTCCGGTCTCGAACAATTTCCGGCGCTGGTGCTCGCGGTATCGGGCGGACCGGATTCCACCGCGCTGATGGTGCTGGCGGCGCGCTGGCGCCAATCGCTCAAAAACAAACCGGCGCTGATCGCTGTCACGATCGATCATGGCCTGCGCGCAGAGGCCAAACGCGAAGCGGCGGCTGTAGGACGACTGGCGTGCAAACTCGGGCTCGCGCACCGCACCTTGCGCTGGACCGGCAAGAAGCCAAAGGCCGGATTGCAGCAAGCGGCGCGCAACTCGCGCTACCGCCTGCTGGCTGAAGCGGCGGCACAAGCCAAGGCCGCGCACATCCTCACGGCGCATACGCTCGACGACCAGGCCGAGACCGTGCTGATCCGCATGAGCCGCGGCAGCGGGGTCACGGGGCTCGGCGCGATGTCGCGGGTTTCGAATTTGCCCGGGGACGGGCCAGGGCCGATCAAGCTGGTCCGTCCGCTGCTCGAGATTCCGAAGTCGCGCCTGATCGCCACGTTGCGCGCCGCCAAGATTTCGTTCGCCGATGATCCGTCCAACCGCGATCCGCGTTTCACAAGGGCGCGGCTGCGCGGCCTGATGCCGGAGCTTGCGCGCGAGGGCCTCGATGCCGGCCGGCTGGCGCTGCTGGCGCGGCGGCTCAAGCGCGCCGACCTGGCGATCGAAGCCGCGGTCGATCGGGCCGAGGCCGAGCTGGCGCTCTCGCCGGGCGTCTACGACGCGGCGGGCTGTGCCCGGTTGCCGGCCGAGGTCGCCTTGCGGCTGCTCGGGCGCGCAGTAGTGCGCCTTGGTGATGAGGGGCCGGTCGAACTCGCCAAGCTGGAAGCCTTGCAGGCCGCGCTCGATGCGGCCCGAAACAGCGCTAATACGAGGTTTCGGCGCAGTCTCGCCGGGGCGATTGTGACACTGGAAGGCCGTCAGATTGCAGTGGAACGGGCTCCAAAGCGCCGCCTCAGAGCCTTAACCAAACCCGGATCGGGCAGAGCCAGGTCCGCAAAATCGCGCTAGAATACTGAGATTCGTACCCTTTCCATGCCGGTCCACGGTGCCTACATTCATCTGGATCGGTGACGTGATGTCGCCACGAAATTCGGTCATTAACGATGGCCGCAGCGCCCGACGCGGCGGTAAGGACGCCTGATGAACGCCAACCTGCGCAACTTCGCCCTCTGGGTGATTATCGTCCTGCTGTTGCTCGCGCTGTTCACGCTGTTCCAAAATCCGGGCACGCGCACGACCGCGCAAGACATTTCCTTCTCTCAGCTGTTGAGCGAGGTCGACCAGGGCCGCGTGCGCGACGTCGTGATCCAGGGTCCTGAAATTCACGGCACCTTCGCCAATGGCACCAGCTTCCAGACCTACGCGCCGAGCGATCCGACTTTGGTGCAGAAGCTCTACAGCAAGGGCGTCTCGATCACGGCGCGGCCGCAGCAGGACAATGTGCCGTGGTTCGTCTCGCTGTTGGTCTCTTGGCTGCCCTTCATCGCGCTGATCGGCGTTTGGATTTTCCTGTCGCGGCAGATGCAAGGCGCGGGCGGCAAGGCGCTTGGCTTTGGCAAGTCGCGCGCGAAATTGCTGGCTGAGGCGCACGGCCGCGTCACATTTGAGGACGTCGCCGGCGTCGATGAAGCCAAGCAGGACTTGCAGGAGATCGTCGAATTCCTGCGCGATCCCGGAAAATTCCAGCGCCTCGGCGGACGCATTCCGCGCGGCGTGTTGCTCGTCGGGCCTCCGGGCACCGGCAAGACGCTGATCGCGCGCGCGGTGGCCGGCGAAGCCAACGTGCCGTTCTTCACCATTTCCGGCTCCGACTTCGTCGAGATGTTCGTCGGCGTCGGCGCGAGCCGCGTGCGCGACATGTTCGAACAGGCCAAGAAGAACGCGCCCTGCATCATCTTCATCGACGAAATTGACGCGGTTGGCCGTCATCGCGGCGCCGGCCTCGGCGGCGGCAATGACGAACGCGAGCAGACGCTGAACCAGTTGCTGGTCGAGATGGACGGCTTCGAAGCCAATGAGGGCATCATCCTGATCGCCGCCACCAACCGGCCCGACGTGCTCGATCCGGCGCTGCTGCGCCCGGGCCGTTTCGACCGGCAAGTTGTCGTTCCCAATCCCGACGTGGTCGGCCGCGAAAACATCCTGAAGGTGCACGTGCGCAAGGTGCCACTAGCGCCCGACGTGAACCTGAAGACCATCGCGCGCGGCACGCCCGGCTTCTCTGGCGCCGACCTGATGAATCTCGTCAACGAAGCGGCCTTGATGGCGGCGCGCCGTAACAAGCGCATGGTCATGCAGGCCGAGTTCGAGGACGCCAAGGACAAAGTGATGATGGGCGCCGAGCGCAAGTCGCTGGTGATGACCGACGAAGAGAAGATGCTCACCGCCTATCACGAAGGCGGCCATGCCATCGTCGCGCTCAACGTCAAGGCGACCGATCCTGTGCACAAGGCCACCATCATTCCGCGCGGCCGCGCGCTCGGCATGGTCATGCAGTTGCCCGAGCGCGACAAGCTGTCGATGAGCCGCGAGCAGATGACGTCGCGTCTCGCCATCATGATGGGCGGCCGCGTCGCCGAGGAAATGGTGTTCGGCCGCGAAAAAGTAACCTCGGGCGCCGCCTCCGACATCGAGCAGGCGACCAAGCTCGCACGCCTGATGGTCACGCGCTGGGGCCTGTCCGACAAGCTCGGCACTGTCGCCTATGGCGAGAACCAGGACGAGGTATTCCTCGGCTATCAGGTGTCGCGTCAGCAGAACATCTCGGAAGCGACCGCGCAGACCATCGACGCGGAAGTGCGCAAGCTGGTCGAGGCCGGCAATGCCGAAGCCACGCAAATTCTCACGGAAAAGCGCTCCGATCTCGAAGTGCTGGCGCGCGGTCTGCTGGAATTTGAGACCCTGACCGGCGACGAGATCAAGGACCTGATCAACGGCAAGCGCCCGGTGCGCGAGTCCGTGATCGAGCCGACCACGCCGCGTTCTTCCGCGGTGCCGCCGGCCGGCAAGCCGCGTTCGGCGCCGCCGCCGAGCGGCGAGGTCGCGCCACAGCCGCAGGGCTGATCAAACCCGAGACAAACTCGTCATGATGCCCGGCCTTGCGCTGGGCATTTTGATTTGTAGGGTGGGGCGATGCCCCTGCAAAACCGCGTCGACCCGTTTGGCAACTTGTTCGTCGCCCCCGCGCGCGGGACTTTATTCGGCAACCGCGGCGGTAAATTCCATCGCGACGACAAGACGCTGGGCCAACGCCGCTGGGCATCCCGGCAATGGATCTGTTGCGTGCTCGAATTCAAGAATCGTCAGCGCGATGTCTGGGGCCGCTATTACACCGAGCTGTTCTTTCTCGACGAAGTCACAGCGTTTGCGGCCGGACACCGGCCTTGTTTCGAATGCCGGCGTAAGGATGCGGAAGCCTTCGCCGCGTTGTTTCCGCATGCGCATCGCGCTCCGGCAATGGACGAAATTTTGCACGCCGAGCGTCTCGACGGCAAAGCCAAGCGGCTGCACCGGCGCAAGCTCGATACGCTGCCCGATGGCGCGATGATCGTGCGTGCCAGCGGGGCCCTTGCCGTGCGTGGCAAGCATCTGTTGCCCTGGACGCCGTCAGGTTATGGGCCGCCGGTGGCGCGCCCGCGCGGTGGCGACGTGGACGTTCTGACGCCGCCGTCGATCCTGGCGGTGCTGGCGGCTGGCTACACGCCGCTCTGGCATCAAAGCGCGGAGAGCTAACCCTTCATCGCCGCCTTGATCGCCGCCAGGCCGGCATTCGATTTCGCCGCCTCGATGATTACGGCTTCCTTCGCCGCGAGCTTGCCGGCCGCGGCCTGCATGGCGTCGATGGTGTTGAGCGGCACCACCACGGCGCCGTGGCGGTCGGCATGAATCAGATCGCCGCTGTTCACCGCCATGCCGTGGATGTTCACGCTGACGCCGAAATCGACCACGTGCACGTAGGCGTGCGAGGGCGCGATCGATCCCGCCAGCATCTGAAAACCCGGCGGGATCATCGGGATGTCGCGCACCGAACCGTTGGTCACGGTGCCGAGACAGCCCAGCGCCTTGTGCACGTTCGACTGCACTTCGCCCCAGAACGCGCCGTATCCGACAATGTCGTCGAGATCCTGGATGACGGCGATGCTCGGCTGCGGCGCGGACGCGACGTAATCGAGGTAGTCGAGCCGCTTGTTCATATAGCCGGCCTCGCCGAGCGGCACTTTGTCCTGCGCGCGCATGGTGACGGTCTTGGCGAAACCGACCATCGGCGGCAAATCCGGGAACGGACAATGCAGATGCCGCACGGTATAGCCGTGGCCGCGCCGTTCCGGTGCCACGATTTCCAGCAGATTGCAGACCGTCGGCGTGTCGATCGACTGCAGGAATTCGGCTTGGCTTTTGGACAATGACATGGGCTGGCCGCTGCGCTGTTGCGGGAACGTCGCGACGCTAGCGGTTGTCGTGGCAGCCGGTCAATTGCGGGTCAGGCCGGCTCGATCGGCACCGTGGTCGGCGCGCCCGGCACGCGGCGCGACCAGGCGAAAAACACGATGCAGCCCATGATCACCAGCATCGCCGCCACCAAGGCGACGCAAGCAGGCCAGCCGCCAATGGTCCAGGCGAGCGCCCCGCAGGCCGCGCCAAAGCTGCCGCCGGTATAGAAGCTCGTGACGTAGAGGCCGACCGCCGAGGAGCGGCCGACATTGGCGGTGATCGCCACATAGCCGGTGGAGATCGCCTGCAAGATCAGTCCGCAGCCGGCGCAGATCGCGAGCCCCAGGATAATCAGCGGCAATGAAGGGGCGAGGGTCATTGCAATGCCGCCAATCCATAGTGCGATCACGCGTACCGTAAAGCGCCGCCGGCCAAACCGTCCGACCGCCCAGCCGGTCAAGGGCGTGAGCACCGAGCCGGTGAGATAGACCACGAAAATAACGCCGAGCCAGCTGGCGGAAAGGTTGTAGGGCGCGGCGGCGAGATAAAAGCTGATGTAGGTGAAGGTGCAGATGAAATTAAACAGCACACCGAAACCGACCGCGTAAGTCGCGAGCAGCTGGCGGTTTTTAAAATGCGCCAGCATCTGTCGACCCGATGCCAGCAAGCCTTCCGAACGCACGAACTTGCGCTCGGGCGGCAACAGGAAGGCAACCGCAATCGCGCCGGCAAAGGCGATCAGCGCCAGCGCATCGAAGCCGGCGCGCCAGCCGATCAAATCCGCGAGCACGCCGGTCACCAGCCGCCCGCTGAATCCGCCCAGGCTAGAGCCGGATGAGTAGATGCCGGCTGCGGTGGTCGCTTCGTGCGCCGGCCATTCGTCTCCGATATAGGCGATGGTGACCGCGAAGATCGGCGGCAACATCAGCCCCTGCACCGCGCGCCAGAAGATCAGTTCGGACAGGCTGGTGGCCATTCCGACCATCAAGGTCGGGATCACCAGCAGGAACATCGCGGCGACAATCACGCGCTTGCGGCCGAGCACGTCGGCGACCGTGCCGGTGAACGGCGCGGTCACCGCCACCGCCAAAGTGCTGACTGTGATGATGCTGGAAACTTCGGCCGCGCTGGCGCCGAATTCACTCGACAGCAGCGGCAGGATCGACTGCGGCGAATAGAGATTGATGAAGGCGCAAAAGCCCGCCAGCCCGACCGCCAGTTGGCGCGCGGAAATCGTCGGGCGATGCGCAGCGTTCATCGGAAACCTGGCCAAGAGCGCGTCTGAACGAGAAAGCTATGCATCGAATTTGTACCGCGGGCCAAGGGGCAGCGTGGCGGGGCAGTGGCTCGACATTCGCATGGCTTGTTGGGCCGATCCAGTTTGGCGGCGGAACCTTAGCCGGCCCTCGGCAGTTGACGGCAGGGCGCCCAATCGTTTTCAGGTCCTTTCATTTATGCGCGCGCTTACCGTCCAACCCGGCCAAGCCAATTCCATTCAACTCGAAGATGTGCCGCCGCCGCCGCAAAGCGATGGCGCGGTTTTGGTGCGCGCGCTCGCGCTCGGCATTTGCGGCACCGATCACGAGATCATCGATGGCCATTATGGCTGGGCGCCGGCCGGACATAAGCGCCTCATCATCGGCCATGAATCGCTGGGCCGCGTCGAACAGGCGCCGGATGGCTGCGGCGTTTCGCCTGGCGATCTGGTGGTTGGCATCGTGCGGCGGCCCGATCCGGTGCCGTGCCCCGCCTGCGCCGTTGGCGAATGGGATATGTGCCGCAACGGCCAATACACCGAGCGCGGCATCAAGCAGCGCAACGGTTACGGCAGCGAGCAATTCCGCATCGAGCCGGATTTCGTCCTCAAGGTTGATCCTACCCTCAAGGACCATGGCGTTCTTCTGGAGCCGGCCAGCGTGGTCGCCAAGGCCTGGGAGCAGGTCGAGCGGATCGGAGCCCGCAGCGCGGCGTGGCAGCCGCGCGAGGCGCTGGTCACCGGTGCCGGTCCCGTCGGCCTGCTGGCGGCGCTGATCGGCACGCAACGCGGACTCAAAATGCATGTGCTCGACCGCGCCAAGGACGGCGCCAAGCCGGAACTCGCGCGCGCACTCGGAGCGAAATATCACGTCGGCGATCTCGGTGAGCTAAGGCCCGACATCGTGATCGAATGCACCGGCGCCGGTTCGGTGGTGCTCGATGCCATGGGGCGCACCGCGCCGGGCGGCATTGTCTGCCTCGCCGGCGTCTCCTCCGGCGGCCACAAAATCCACTTCGATGTCGGCGACCTCAACCGCAACATGGTGCTGGAAAACGATACGGTGTTCGGGTCGGTCAACGCCAACCGCCGTCACTACAGTGCCGCCGCCGAGGCGCTGGCCAAGGCCGACAAGACCTGGCTCGACCGCCTGATCACGCGCCGCGTGCCGCTCGATCGTTGGCGCGAGGCTTTCACGCCGCAGCCAAACGACATCAAGGTCGTCGTGGACTTTACGTAACGAGGCGTCATGGCATCCCGCATCGAAGACTATGCACTGATCGGCGACCTCGGCAGCGCGGCACTGGTCGCCCGCGATGGCTCGATCGACTGGCTGTGCTGGCCGCGTTTTGACTCCGACGCCTGCTTTGCCGCGCTCTTGGGAGCGCCCGAGCACGGCCGCTGGCAAATCGCTCCCAAGGATGGCGCCGCGAAAATTACACGGCGCTACCGGCCGAACACCCTGATCCTGGAGACGCGCTTCGAGACTGCCGATGGCGCCGCGACGCTCATCGATTTCATGCCGCCGCGCCAAGGCAATTCTCATCTCTTGCGGCTGGTGGTCGGCGAGCGCGGGCGCATGGCGTTTCATGGCGAGTTGATCCTGCGCTTCGGTTATGGCGCGATCGTGCCTTGGGTGACGCGGATCGATGACCACGCGCTGCGCGCCGTCGCCGGCCCCGACATGACTGTGTTGCGTTCGTCCGTGCAATTGCACGGCGAGAATTTCAAGACTGTCGGGGACTTTACGGTAGCGGCCGGCGAGAAGGTGTCTTTCAGCCTGTCCTATGCTTTGTCGCATCTGGATGTACCGGAGCCGGTCGATGTCGAGGCGCATTTGCGCACGACCGAAAAATTCTGGACCGGCTGGGCCGGCAAGAACAAAATCGTCTGCCCCTGGGACGAGGCGGTGGTGCGCTCGCTGATCACGCTGAAGGCGCTCACTTTCGCGCCGACCGGCGGCATGGTGGCGGCGCCCACGACATCACTGCCCGAATTTATCGGCGGCCCGCGCAACTGGGACTATCGCTTCTGCTGGTTGCGTGACGCCACGCTGACGCTGCTGTCGCTGATGAACAGCGGCTACTACGAGGAAGCCCAGATGTGGCGCGAATGGCTGCTGCGCGCGGCCGCCGGCAGCCCGAAGCAAATCCAGATCATGTACGGCATCCGCGGCGAGCGGCGCCTGACCGAGTGGGAGGTTGGCTGGCTGCCGGGATACGAGACGTCGAAACCGGTGCGCATCGGCAATGCCGCGCATAACCAGCTCCAACTCGACATATTTGGCGAGGTCATGGACGCGCTGCACCAGGCGCGCCAAGGCGGTCTGGGCGCCGTCGAAACCGGCTGGGATTTGCAGCGGGAATTTCTCAAGCATCTGGAGAAAATTTGGCCGGACCGCGACGAAGGCCTCTGGGAAATGCGCGGAGGGCGCCAGCATTTCACCCATTCCAAGGCGATGGCATGGCTCGCCTTCGACCGCGCCATCAAAAGCGCCGAGATGTATAAATTGCCGGGGCCGCTCGACCATTGGCGTCAGATTCGCGACAACATCCATAATGACGTTTGCACGCATGGCTTTGACGCCGAACTGTGCAGCTTCGTGCAGTCCTATGGCTCGAAAGAACTCGATGCCAGCCTGTTGATGCTGCCGGCGATAGGATTCCTGCCGCCCGAGGACCCGCGCATCGTCGGCACGGTCGAAGCGATCGAGCGCGGGCTGATGAGCGATGGGCTGGTGCGCCGCTACGACACCGAAAAGTCCGATGACGGCTTGCCGGCGGGCGAGGGAATGTTTCTGGCCTGCAGCTTCTGGCTGGTTGACGCCTACGTCATGCTCGGACGCGGCGACGACGCCGTCCGGCTGTTCGAGCGGCTGTTGGCGCTGCGCAACGACCTCGGGCTCCTGAGCGAGCAATATGAGCCGCGCACGCGCCGCCTGGTCGGCAATTTTCCGCAGGCCTTTTCCCACCTCGCGCTGGTCAATAGCGCGAGCAACCTTTCGCATTATAAAAAACCGGCCGAACAACGCTCGCAATCGCGTGTCGCCGACACATCAGACATGCGGGTCCCGGCGCGTTAAGTCTATTGACCGAGCCGCGCCAGCCCGAAAGAGTGCGCGCATCGCCGTGCCAAAGCGGCCAATTCGAGGGAGGAGCGCCGTGCTACTCGATGTCCGAACCTACAAGTGTCTGCCCGGCCGCGTGCCGGCGCAGCTTGAGCTTTACAAAAGACTCGGTTACCCGGTGCAGCTTCGCTACATGGGCGAACCGCTCTGTTACGCGGTGGCGGAAAGCGGCGACCTGAATACCTTTACCCATGTCTGGGTTTACGAAAGCGCCGCCGATCGCGAGGTCAAACGCGGCAAGATGGCCCAGGATCCGGATTGGAAGACTTTTCTGGCCGAAAATGCCAAAGCCGGTAACGTCATCGAACAGAAAAATTGCCTGATGACGCCGACGGCATTCTCGCCGCCGATCCCGATGCCGAAGGTCCACCCCAAAGCTTAACTGCGGGCGGTTTCGGTCAGGCCGGTGGGCGGCCCGTCGATCGCGGTCCAGCCGCCGTCCACCATCAGCGCGCTGCCGGTGATGTAGCTCGAGGCATCCGAAGCGAGGAAGGCGACCGCGGTCGCCACTTCGCTCGGTTCGCTCCAGCGGTTGAACACCGTGTGCGCGGCGAGCTTGTTGAAGATATCGGGGCGCGCCTTCAGCGGCGCCACCAACGCGGTGTCGACGATGCTCGGCACGATGGCGTTGACGCGCACGCCGGCCGGTCCGAGTTCGGAGGCCAGCCCGCGCACCAGTTGGATGATTCCGGCTTTGGTGGCGCCGTAGATTGCCAGCCCCGGTTCCAGCGTCATCGCGCGCATCGACGAGGTGGCGATCAGGCTGCCGCTGCCCAGATCGCGCATGATGCGCCCGAATGTGCGCAAGAATAAGAACACACCGCGCAAATTGAGATCGGCGATGCGGTCGTATTCCTCGTCGCTGTAATCGAGGAACGGCTTGCGGATGTGAACGGCCGGCGTGGTGACCGCAATATCGAGCCGGGCGCTGAAAGTCTTGGCCGCGCCGGCGAGCGCGGCGATATCCTCCGCCTTGCCAGCATCGACGACCTGGGTCACCGATTTTACGTGGGCGCCGATCTCGGCCGCGGTGCGCTCAATCCCGTCGCGATCCTTGTCGGCGCAGATTACGTTGGCGCCGAGCGCGGCGAGCGCCTCGGCCGAGGCCTTGCCAATGCCTGAAGCCGCGCCCAAGACCAGCGCGGTTTTGCCGGTCAGGTCGAACAGCGCGCGGTAGCGCTCGAGTCGTGCCGCGATACTCGCGTTGTCGGCGGTCATGGCGTCTCCGCCGGCACGTCGAAATATTTTGGATTGAGATCACGCACGTCGCGGATGCTGGCGCTCAGGCCGTCGAGATGCGCGGCCATGGCGGCGCCGGCCCCAGCGGAATCCCGCGCCGCGATCGCCGCCACTACAGCGGCGTGTTCATCCACGACACGGGTCATGCGGCCGGGCACCGGTAAAGTCAGCCGCCGATAGCGGTCGAGTTGCAGCTTGACCTGCAGGATCAGCCGCCAGATGCCGGGATGGCCGGCGGCAGCTGCGATCGCCGCATGGAAGGCGTCGTCGGCATCGTGAAAGCGGTTGCGGTCGCCTTGCCGTGCCAGTTTCTGCTGCTGCTCGATCGATTGCTGCAAGGCGGTCACATGTTCGGCGGCGGCGCGCTCGGCGGCCTGGCGCGCCGTCAGTTCCTCAAGCGCCTTGCGCACCAAAATCGCCTCGGGCAAAGCGGCGATCGGGATGCGCGTGACGAACGTGCCGGACTGCGGAAAAATCTCGACCAGATGTTCGCCGGCAAGACGCAGCAGCGCTTCGCGCACTGGCGTGCGGCTCACGCCGTGCCTGAGCGCCATCGCCTTCTCGTTGATCGGCTCACCCGGTATCATGCGCATCGCCACGATGTCGTCGCGCAAGGCGCGGTACACCAGATTGGCGGCGGTACGGCTGCGCGCCGGCGCAGTCTGGCGCGGCAGCGGTTGCAGCGAGGCCGGCTTGCGGCGGGTGAGCGGCACGCGGGGCGGTCCCTTTCGATCAATAATGCGAAGCTCTTTCCACCGCTAATATATTAGTATATAAGCGCTCGCAAGCGGCACCCGGTCACAATGTCGCAAGCGTCGAGCCGGCCGTCAGAGCCAGCCAACCCACGGGGAGTTACGTCATGCAACGCAGGACCTTCATCACGGGCCTCGCCGGCGTCGCCGGTGCGGTCGCCATGCCGCACTTGCGGCGCGCCGGCGCGCAAAGCCCGCTCACGCTGCGCTTGGGTCACTATTCCGACGTCAAGCATCCGGCCCATACCGCCGCCGTGCAATTCGCCGATGCCGTGAAGGAACGCACCAAGGGCGCGGTGCAGGTCAATATTTTCCCCAACAACGCGCTCGGCTCGCCACCGGAGATACTCGAGCAGACCAAGCTCGGCGCGATCGACATGGCCGTGCCGACGCAAGGCCAGCTCGACAAATACGTCAAGGCGTTCGGCGCCTGCGAGCTACCGTTCGTGTTCCGGGATTACGCTCATGCCAACCGGGTACTCGACAGCGACGCGATCATGGGCTGGCTGACGCCGCTCGCGGCGCAGCAGGGCTTCGTCCTCCTGGCGAATTGGGAATACGGCTTCCGCAATCTGACCACCGCGAAAGTACCGATCAACAGCCCCGACGATGTCAAAGGGCTCAAGATCCGCACGCCGCCGGAAATCCAGATCAGCGTCAGCATGGAGGCGCTTGGCGGCATCGTGACGCAAATCGCATTTCCGGAACTCTATCTGGCGCTCTCGCAAGGCGTCGTTGATGGCGAAGAAAATCCGATTGCGACGATCTACTTCAGCAAGTTCTACGAGGTACAAAAACATCTCGCGCTGACCAAGCACATCTACAACAACATGATCCATGTGGTGAGCGCGCGCGCCTGGGCCAAGCTGTCCAAGGACCAACAGGAGGTCGTGCGCGAAGAAAGCACATCTGCCGGCACGACCATGCGAAAATTGGTCGTCGGTCAAGAAGACGATCAGGTCAAGAAGCTCGCCGAGCTCGGCATGCAGGTCACCAAGCCGGATTTGGCGCCGTTCAAGGCCAAAATGGCGTCGGCCTATACCAAAATCGGCACCTATATGGGCGCCGACAACGTTGCTAAGTTCCTCGATATCGTCGCCAAGGCTGGCTGACCGGCATAGCTTGAACCGGCGCTGCTTCGGTCGGGCGGCGCCGCGTCTTTTTTCGGTATCCTGTGCCGGTTGAAATCCGCATGCGCGTCGATGTCGACATCGTCACGGTCATCGAGGAGACGCCGCCGCATCCCGTACTGCGCGCGGTCGATACGATTGCGGAAACGATCCTGGTTGTCGCCGTGCTCGGCGAGCTGTTCGCCGTCATCCTCAATGTGCTGGCGCGCGTCCTGCTCGGTGTGTCGTTTTTGTGGACCGAGGAAATCGCGCGCATCGCGCTGTCCACGCTCACTTTCGTCGGCGGCACGGTCGCCTATCGCCGCGGCGATCACACTTACGTTCGCGCCGTCATCGATACGCTGCCGCTCTATATTCACCGCCGCTGCGTTGCGCTCGCAGACGCGCTGGTTCTCGCCATCGCGGTCGTGGCGCTGCTGTCCTCGTTCAAATTGCTGGCGCTAAACTGGGAGCAGACCACGCCGATCCTCGGATGGCCCGTTTCCAATATCGCGGTGCCGTTGACGGCCAGCATGACGCTGCTGGCGTATTACGCGGGCGCGCGACTGTGGCGCGAACACCGCGCATCGGCGCTCGGCGTGATCGTCGCCGTGCTTGCAGTAGCGGTGGCTGTATTCGCGGCGCAAGACATCTGGCGGCCGTGGGTCGTCGGCGATACCGCCATTTTGCTGTCGCTTGGTTTTTTTATCGCCTCGGTGATCATCGGCGTTCCGGTCGGCTTTGCGCTGCTGTTGTCCACCGCGAGCTATCTCTGGATCGGCGATATCGCGCCGATCGAGGCGCTTCCGCAGCAAATGGTGAACGGCACCAGCAATTTCATTCTGCTCGCCATTCCATTTTTCATTTTGGCCGGTCTGATCATGGAGCGCGGCGGCATTAGCCTGCGGCTGGTTCATTTCGTGCACGCCTTCGTCGGCCATCTGCGCGGCGGGCTGCTGCAGGTGATGGTGCTGAGCATGTATATCGTGTCGGGCCTATCAGGTTCGAAAGCCGCCGACGTCGCGGCGGTCGGAACCGTGATGCGCGGCATGTTGAAAAAGCAGGGCTACAGCAGCGCCGAAGGCGCCGCCGTGCTGGCGGCCTCGGCGGTGATGGGCGAAACGGTGCCGCCATCGATCGCCATGCTGATCCTCGGCTCGATCACCAGCATTTCGATGGCAGGCCTTTTCATCGGCGGCATCATCCCGGCCGCGGTGATCGCCGTTTGCCTGATGGTCCTGATCTACGTGCGTGCGCGCCGCGGCGGCCTCAAGCCGGACACGCGCGCGTCCTGGACGGTGCGGCGCAGGGCCAGCGTGGGCGCCATCCTGCCGTTCCTGATGCCGGTGATCCTGTTCGCCGGCATATTGACCGGCGCCGCGACGCCGACTGAAGTTTCCGCCTTTGCGGTGCTGTACGGCATGTTTTTATCGCTGGTCGTCTACCGGGAAATGAATTTTCACATCTTTTTGCGCACCGTGATCGACAGCGTCGCGCTGACTGGAATGATTCTGTTCATTCTGTCGGCGGCTTCGGGATTCTCCTGGGCCTTGACGATTGCCTACGTCCCGCAACGGGTCGTCGAGTTGCTGCACGGCTTCAACGACTCGCAGGATATTTTCCTGATCGGTTCGCTGATCCTTCTGATAATCGGCGGCTCGCTGCTCGAGGGCCTGCCGGCACTGAATATTCTCGCGCCGCTGCTGATTCCGATTGCCGGAAAAATAGGTTTAAGCGAATTGCACTATGGCATGATGCTGATCATTGCCATGGGGGTGGGGGCCTTCATGCCGCCGGCCGGCGTCGGTTTCTACGTCTGTTGCGCGGTGGCGCGCGCGCCGCTCGAGGCCGCATCGCGCGCCATGGTGCCCTATCTTATCGTTTTGCTGATCGGGCTTCTGGTGGTCGCGTTCTTTCCCTGGTTCACGCTGGTACTGCCGCATTATTTCGGCTTTCGTGGTTGACGCTGCCGGAGCGTTGCGGCAGGTCTTGCGCCCGGGAGTTAGGCGATGCGCTCGAATGACGGCACCCGCACTGGCGGCGAAATTCTGATCGACCAGCTGGCGGTCCATGGTGTGCAACACGTGTTTTGCGTGCCGGGCGAAAGTTATCTGGCCGCGCTCGACGCCTTTCACGATTCGAAAATCGCGCTCACCGTCTGCCGCCACGAAAGCGCCGCCGCCATGATGGCCGAAGCCGTCGGCAAGGTGACCGGCCGCCCCGGAATCTGTTTCGTCACGCGCGGGCCGGGCGCCACCAATGCCAGCGCCGGCATCCACATTGCACGCCAGGACTCCTCGCCGATGATCGTGTTTGTCGGCCAGGTCGGCCGCGACATGCGCGAGCGCGAAGCGTTTCAGGAACTGGACTATCGCGCGGTGTTCGGCTCGGTCGCGAAATGGGCGACGGAAATCGACGACGCCGCGCGCATCCCGGAGTTGGTCTCGCGCGCCTTCCACACGGCATGCAACGGCCGCCCCGGCCCGGTGGTGATCGCGCTGCCGGAGGACATGCTCACCGACCGCGTGGCGGTACCCGATAGCAAAGCCTTCGAGCCGGTCGAAATCTGGCCGGGTCTCACCGATATGAGCCGGCTGCAAAAATTGCTATGGGTGGCCAAGCGTCCGGTCGTGCTGGTCGGCGGCAGCCGCTGGTCGGAGGCTGCCTGTGCCGCGCTTGGGCGCTTTGCAGAACGTTTTGCGCTTCCGGTCGCAACGACTTTCCGCCGCGGCTATCTGTTTGACGCGCTGCATCCTTGTTATGCCGGCGACATGGGCATCGGGCCCAATCCGAAATTGCTGGCGCGCGTCAAGGGCGCCGACCTTGTGCTGCTGATCGGTGGCCGCCTCAGTGAGATGGCGACGCAGGGCTACACGCTGCTCGATATTCCCGAGCCGCAGATGAAATTGGTGCATGTGCATCCGGGATCCGAGGAACTCGGCCGCGTCTATCACCCGCATCTCGCCATTAACGCCGCGCCGACGGCGTTCTGTTCGGCGCTCGAAGGTTTGCAGCCGCCGAACGAAATCGCATGGAAAGGCGAAGCAGCCACTGCGCACGCCGACTATCTCGCCTGGTCGGAGAAGGCGACGCCGCAGCCGGGCGGCGTCAATCTCGGCGAGATCATGATGTGGCTGCGCGAGAATCTCGCGCCCGAGGACATCATCACAAACGGCGCCGGAAATTTTGCCGGCTGGATCCATCGCTTCTACCGCTTCCGCAAATACGCCACCCATATCGGGCCAACCTCGGGCTCCATGGGCTACGGATTTCCGGCGGCGCTGGCGATGAAGACCCTGCACCCGGAGCGCAAGGTCGTGTGCATCGCCGGCGACGGCGATTTCCTGATGACGGGGCAGGATCTCTCGACCGCTGTGCAATACAAATTGCCGGTGATCGTGGTGGTCGCC